>ENA-ORXD01001926-ORXD01001926.1-sediment-metagenome-genome-assembly--contig:-NODE-1926-length-15192-cov-291.372213_pt1 | contig 15192 bp, 7 predicted proteins | sample MGYA00237862_ERZ511471 | MGnify/ENA metagenome assembly ERZ511471 | reverse complement strand
GAGCTGAGGGAGAAGCTGCAGGGATGTGTGGACAGTTGGTACCACAAGATGAAGTTGGCCTTGGAACAGTTCGGCGGATTGGAAACGGAGTGAAGGCTCACTTTTCAATGACGTTATATTAAGGCCGCTCGGTCCGATCTTCGTTTCACGATGCACCATCGGAGCGATGGGAAAGGGTGCCTTTTCACCAACTCTGCCCTGTCCATGCCAAGAGTCAAATACGGTCTTGGGGATTCAACTTTGAGAGCATGAGCTTCACAGGCATGGACATCGTGTCGATCCGCGATCTGAACCGAGAACAGATCGAACAGGTTTTGGAACGCTCCGAGAAGATGATACCCTATGCCCGGGGGGAGAAGAGCTCCAAGGCGTTGGACGGGAAGATATTGGCCACCCTGTTCTTCGAGCCTTCGACAAGGACGAGAATGTCCTTCGAGAGCGCTATGATGCGCCTCGGCGGCCGTATAACCGATCTGGGAGTGCCGGCCATGAGCTCCATATCCAAGGGCGAGTCGCTCGCAGACACCATCCGCATGGTGGAGGTCTATTCGGACATCATAGCCATTCGGCATCCGAGAGAGGGGTCGGCCAGATTGGCCGCTAGATTCTCCTCCAAACCGGTCATCAATGCCGGTGATGGGGCCGGACAGCACCCAACCCAAACGCTACTGGACCTTTTCACCATCAAGAGGATCAAGAAGGACTTCGACAAGCTGAAGGTGGTCATGGTCGGCGACCTGAAGTACGGACGCACGGTGCATTCGTTGGCCGAGGCCCTGAGCTCTTTCGGGGTCGAGCTCACGTTCGTGGCGCCGTCCGCCCTGCAGATGCCCAAGGAGACCGTGAAGCAGGTCGAGAAGATGGGTTGCAAGCCCAAGCTGACCAATCATCTGAACGAGACCATAGCCGATGCCGATGTCCTCTACGTCACCAGGATCCAGAAGGAACGGTTTCCGGACCTTGCCGAATACCAGAAGGTCGCCGGAATGTACCGTGTGGACCGCAAGTTGCTGCGTGAAGCGAAAAGCGACCTCATAGTCATGCATCCGCTCCCCCGGGTGGACGAGATCGATCCGGAAGTGGACGACACGCCTCACGCCAAATACTTCGAACAGGCCTTCAACGGCGTGCCAGTTAGGATGGCGCTCCTGAACCTTGTCCTGGGGGGTGAGCTGTGATGAAGGAGTTCAAGGTGACCCCCATCCGCAACGGGACCGTGATCGACCATATCGATTGCGGCATGGCGCTGAAGGTGCTGCGCATCATAGGCATGGCTGACGGCGGAAAGGTTCAGTCCCCCGTGAGCGTGCTTATGCACGTGCCTTCGAAGAAGGAAGGATGGAAGGACGTGGTGAAGGTGGAGGACCGCGAGCTCGACCCGAGAGAGGTCGACAAGATTGCGCTGATAGCCCCCAAGGCCACCATCAACATCATACGCGATTTCAACGTGGCCGAGAAGTACAATGTGAAGATGCCGGACCATGTCGTCGGGAAGGCCAGATGCAGCAACCCCAACTGTATCACCAACCAGAAGGAGCCAGTGGAGCCGGAGTTCGTCGTGGAGTCCAAGAACCCGCCGACCCTTCGCTGCGTCTACTGCGACCGGTTGGTCGACGACATAGCCGAGAACCTATTGTGATGCTTTTTGCCAAACCCTTTATTTTTCACCTATCACGTTTATCGATAGCCGTGGAGATGGAATTGTGAGCGTGCTGATCCTCGCCGGGATGCCCGGGGCGGGCAAGGAAGAACTGGTTTCGGTAGCCGTGCAATTGGGTTTTCAGGTCCGGCGCATGGGCGATGTGGTGAGGGCCGAGGCGGCACGCAACGGCGTAGCGGCGCAAGATGTGGGTAAGTTCGCTCATGAGGAGAGACAGCGACATGGCTATGACATATGGGCGAAACGAATCGTCCCGCTGGTCGGCGATGGGGATACGCTGATAGACGGCTGCCGAGGAATGTCCGAGGTGAGCGTCTTCCGTCAAGCGTTCGGAGGGCATGTCAAGATCGTGGCCGTTCACAGTGCGCCTTCAACCAGGTATCCACGTTTGGTGAGCAGGGGGAGGTCCGATGCCCCTCGGGATCGCCATGAGTTTGACGAACGAGACCGCAGGGAGCTAGGCTGGGGGTTGGGTGAGACGATAGCGCTCGCCGATGCTTTGATGGTCAACGAGGGCACCTTGGAGAGCTTCAAGGAAGACGCGCTCAATCTGCTGAAGGAGCTGAAGGGATGAAGTTCAGGGTGGAGCGAATCTGCCGGAGCGATTCGATGTCCGCGATACCGCTGGAGAAGGTCGGGATAGACCTTGCGGCTTCCGAGAGGGCTCTTAAGGATGCGGGCTATGGGGTCGAAACCCAAGAGCTTTACTTAACGGTCAAGATCGAGGGTTTCGACGTCACCGTATATCCAGGGGGCAGGGTGCTCATTCACCCTATGAACGATAAGAAGAAGGCTAAGGACCTGGCACTGAGATTGTTCGACCTTGTGGTCATCAAATCCGACCTCGTTTAACGACAACCGTCTTTCGTAGAGGTCACGCGCTTCATTGTGGCTCTTGAAGGTCCTTTTCTATCCGGGTTTAGCAAATATTTATCACTACCCATGAACATTTACTTTCATGGGATGGGAATGAAGCGATTAGCTATAGCTGTGCTTTTAGCCTTGCTGATGCTGAGCGCAGGCCTTCTTGTTCCTTCATACCCATCACATCAAACAGACAGTGCCATATTGGCTGCAGAAAGTCAAGGGCTGGGGGGCAATGAAGCGCTATTCGATGAGTTCACCCAGACGTTGGTCGTGGGTAATAATCCAATAGACCAAGTGGTGGCAGACCTGAACAATGACACCTTCTTGGACATTGCCATCATCTATTCCAATTCCCTATTTTTCGATATTTTCTATGGCGTTGATGGGACCTATTCTTATTCGAACTGGGACAGGATCCCTCTGACCGCTTATTCCACCGATATCGCCGTGGGGGACATGGACAACAACGGGCGAAATGATCTTGTCGTCACCATAAACGATGCGACCGATGATTTCATAATCTTCAACCAGACATTGACTGGTTTCACATCCACGCCATATCCATCCCCCCAGAGGGCCCATGGAGTCGTTCTCGAAGACCTTGACAATGATAGTTACCTGGACGTGGTGGTCCTATATTCCAAGGACACCCCCACCTATGAGTCTGGGTTCCAGGTACATTTTCATTCGGAGAATTATAACTTAGACGGATGCAATATACAGTTCAAATCTGCAGCATCTGAGATCATATTGGCCAGATTGATTTATGCTGGTTTTATCAATGACGACGATCTCGTCGACCTCGTTATCGGGGATATGGCAAACGGAAAGGTGGTCGGATTCATCAATGGTGATTCGACAGGATGGAATTGGACAGCTACCACCGTTCGCAGTGCCGCGGGGTTGACAGATCTGAAGATCGAACAGATCGATGGAACGGGATTGTCCGAGGTCATTATATCAACCAGTACGCAAATTGATATCACCCGTTATTCCGGGGGTGGACTAACGCTGGTGAATAGTATAGCAGATGATTCAGGCATCGCTGCCCTGACCACCCTTCATTATAGCGATTCCGTTCGTACCGACATCGCCAGAGTATCGGTACTGGACAATTATGCAGCCGTGTATGTCACACCTTCTTCGTTATTGAACCCGTATAATACTGCGGAGATCGTTTTCCCTACCCCGTACTACCCTGTCGATGTGAAAGCATTAGACATGAATTCAGACCTGTCTGAGGATCTTGTCGTCCTATCCAGATCATCGAGCGGCAACGGAACTGTTTCCATCTATTATCAAACCCCGGAGACGATAACGAACGCCAACGACAATCAGATGGTCAACGGCATAGACCCCTCCCTTATCGCGAGCGGTGATTTTGACGGGGATGGTGATGCCGAGATAGCGGCCTTCGATGCGTCGGGCATCGTCCGTTTCCTGAGGATGGGGGATGCTAACATCGATGAAAGAGGCGTTTCTACTGATGTGAGCGCCATGATCTCTATTGATCTTAACGACGATGGTCGTGACGATCTCATCATGGTCACGTCTGTTTCATCTGAGGTGATCATATGGTATGGAAGTTCAGACTTCATGACCGGTGGCGGTTCAGTACTGACCGTCGGATGTAATGTCACTTATGCGTCTTCGGTGACGACTGGATACTTGAATGGAGACTCTCTGCTCGATATCGCCGTGGGAGGACTGGGTGGTGTTGATGTGTTCTGGAATTCCGGTGCCGGTACTCTCTTTTCCAATGCCCAGCGGTTCACTCTTCTCTTGTCGGATACGAACGTAACCTCTCTGGCATGCGGTCAACTGAATAACGGGACCGCGGGCGACGGCCGGATGGACATCGCCATCGTCAACGAAAACCAATCGAGGGTCGAGATCTATTACCAGCAATCGTCAGGTCTGAGGTTTACTCAAACTGTTCATAGATATCTGATGAACCTGACACAGATCGGAGAGGTTGTATCTGCAGATGTGAACGATGATGATCTGGACGATCTCATGACATCATCGGGGAACGTTCTGCAGGTATTCCTTCAGATGTCCTCATTGCAATTCGGTTTCGATTATGGGCAGACCATCTGGACCAATACTATCAGAGAGGGTCTGGAATCCTTCGCAATCGGCGACCTCGATGACGATAACGTATCGGAAATGGTCGTATCCACGAAGAATTCCACCATCATCGCCTATGGGTTCACTGGGGACATATATTCGGGCACGTTCGACCAACTATCCCGTCAGACCGTCGGTGCAACCCCCGTTCTGTTGTTGATAGATGATATGAATGGAGACCTGAAGGACGATATCATCGCCTATTCAGTTCCTTCGAGGTGCGTCTCCTTCTATTACCAGAATAACTTCGCTCCGGTCGCATCCGGGAGCGTCGTTGGGAGCGGATTCGTCGAAGGATCGCCGGTCAGCTTTGATGGGTCTGCGAGCACAGATTCCGTCTCTGATAAACAATCCCTGAACTATACGTGGAGCTTCAGCGATGGAGGGGTTGCATACGGCAAATTATGCAGCCATACCTTCTTGAACGACAGTATAGTTAATGTCACCCTCACTGTAAGGGACCAGTGGGGCCTTTCCGATTCGTTCGAACTTCCGCAAATCACCATAGATGACCTAGGTCCGACGGCTATCGCCAATTGCACCGAGACGGCCATGGGGATCTCCATAATTGAGGGAGAGACCGTGGTCCACTTCATTGATATGAGTACATCATGGCCGGACGATATCATTGAGCGGTCCTGGGATTTCGATGATGGAAGTGCCTTGTCGACGGCCCAGAACACGACCCACGTTTTCAGCGATGGTGGTACCTATGGCGTCACTTTGACCGTTACGGACGAGGACGGCAGCACCAATATTACAACCGTTCAGGTGATGGTAATAGATATTGCGCCGACCGCTCACTTCGAGTGGGTGACAGATTCCCTTGAAGAGGGGGTGGCCGTCCAGTTCAACGATCGGAGTTCCCCTGCCTCTACAGCGGACGATATAATATCCTGGAACTGGACATTCGGTGACGGTGGGTACAGCACTTTGCAGAACCCGACGCACGTGTTCGATAACGATGGTGCATACTACGTGACGCTGAATGTCACCGACTCGGATGGTATCACCGACATTGTCGGTCATTGGGTGGAGATAGTTGACACAAGTCCTATTTCAGTGACGATAAGGACCTTGGACGGTTTGAACGAGTATGATGAGGCGGAAGAGATAACGTTCGTCGTCAACGCCTCGGCCTCTTGGTCAGACATCAAGAATTACTCCTGGGACTTCTCAGGGACAAACTTCGTTGAAGACCTGAGAACCACAGTGAGCTCGGCATCGCATAACTATAGCACATCAGGCTTGGTAAGAATCACGGTGAGGGTATGGGATAACGATAGCTTCACTGAATCCTACATAGAAATCACCATAATCAACCTCGCACCGGATGCGAATTTCACCTACCAGATAAACGGCGGGAACGTACGTTTCAATGCCACCACAAGCTCCGACACTGAGAACGACCTGCTTATCGGACTTCAGTACCGTTGGTACATAGAGGGCGCCTGGACCGTGTGGAGCAGTGATCCCGTCAAGGATTACGAGTTCTCGCAGGGAGGGACCTATCCTGTAAAATTGGAGGTCCGGGACGACAACAGCAAAATCGACAATATGACTAGGTTGGTGACGTTAGAACTGAACGGGCCGACCATCGAGCTGATAGAACCGATACTGCGCGTCAACGTGTCCGAGCCTATAACGGTCCGCGCGACCGTTACAGACGCCTCAGGGGTAGGCTCGGTCGTTTTGCAGTATGTCATAGGCGATGTCACCAAGAACGTAACCATGACGCTGCAGGGTACCTCCACGTACTTCGGTCAGATACCTGCGCAGGACCATGAGGTGAGCGTCGTCTACCATATCATCGCCCGGGACACCTTGAACAACGTAGCGACCACCGATGACATCGTCATCTCGGTCGTGGGGGACACGGATGAGCCGGAGATCTCCATCCTGGACCTTGACCTCGATTTCGATGTTGGCGAAACGATAGTCATCCATGTGACCGTGACGGATGATAGCGACATTAGCTCGGTGATACTTCAGTATGTCATCGACAATGTCACTTACAACGTCACAATGACCTTGGACGACGCGCACACATATTTTGGGCAGATCCCAACGCAGAATCGTGTTGTGAATATAACTTACCGCATCATAGCCGAGGATGCGGCTGGTAATATAGCTATCACCGAGGACATCCACATATCCATCGTCGAGCCCTCGAATGATTTGTTTCTGCAGATCTCATTTATCCTGCTTGTCGTCCTGTTGATGTTGATGGCGTACCTGTACCTCTCCCGCCCCATCATCGACGAGGTCTTCGTCATGTACCAGGACGGAACGTTACTGGCGCACCAGACCAGGAGGCTGAAGCCGGGCATGGACGATCAGATATTGGGAGGAATGCTGATCGCCCTGCAGAACTTTGTCCGCGATTCCTTCAAGGACGAGTCGTCCACCGTCCTGAGGCGCATGGACTTCGGGGAGAGGAAGATACTCGTGGAGCGCAAGGACGACTTCTTCATGGCCGTGGTATTGAGCGGTAAGCGCGCCGGAAGCGCCCCGCAACGTATGATGAAGGTATTGGACCAGATAGAAGAGGGATACTCGCAGGTGCTGAACGAGTGGGACGGCGACCTGGATAAGGTGAGGGGGATCAGAGATGAGACCAAGCCGATATTCCAGAGGACCAACCCTCTGGAGAGGCTCAGGGGCAAGAAAGGGGAAGGGGATTCCTTTTAATACCCCTTGATTTTAGGGAGGGCGGAATGATAACGGTTGAACAGATGGTGACGGTGCTGCTTCTATGCGCAGCCCTATCCATACTATCCTGGAAGCTTGGCCTGCTCACGTTGGATGGAAGCCTGGCATCGTTCGCTGTGGGCATGGTCCTAGGCCTCTTCGGAGGGATAGGTTGGCTCCTGCTCCTGGTCCTCTTCGCCTTCATGGGTTTCGCGGTAACGAAGTTCAAGATGGAACAGAAGGTCCGGAGGAGGGTGCAAGAGGGAAGGAACGGCGAGCGCGGTTACCGGAACGTCCTGGCCAACGGCGCCGTTCCCATGGCCATCGCCCTGTTCACCTTCCTGGCCGGATGGGACGGGCAGGTTCCCGCACTGATATACATGAGCGCCGTGTGCGTGGCGGCAGCAGATACCACCGCGAGCGAGCTGGGCGTTCTTTCAGACCGTACCTACATGATCACCACCTTCAAGCGCGTGCCGGCCGGTGTGGACGGGGGAGTGTCGCTCTACGGAACGGCCTGGGCCGTGGCGGCCTCGGCCTTCGCCGCCCTGGTGGGATGGGTGGTCATATTGGGCAGCACACCAAGCCTGCTGGTGTTGGTACCGATAGCGATGGGTGTGTTGGGATGCTTCATCGACAGCGTGATCGGCGCTACGTTGGAGACGCAGGGGCTGATGACCAAGCTTTGGAACAACATCACCTCCATGGCGTTAGGGGCCATGGTTGCCTTACTGCTGCTTTTCTGAGAAACAGTTAATACTGCCTCCGCCAGTATTTTAACGGACATGAAGGTGGGGAGAGAGGAGGACTTCGGGGCGTACCTGATATGGCACAGGGAAGTTAACGCTGCGTTGGATTTCTTTAGATACCTGATACGCGAAGGTTTCGATCCTGTGCTGGTCTCCCCTCAGGACATCGAGTTCACATCCAACGATGAGGTTGTGATATTGGAACCGGAGAGGGAGGAGAAGACCATTTTTACGGACAACCTTCTCAAGCTTCGGAAGATCCTGGTGAACCATCTGCGCGAAGGAGACCGAAGGGCGGTGGTGATCTACGATGTGTACGCCCTCAAGAACAAGAACGACTTTCATGATCTGACCGATTTCATAGGCCGATTGTATGAGGAAGCGTGCGTCAACCGTGGCCTGGTGCTCCTGTTCGCCGACCGCGAAGAGTTCGCTCATCAGGAGCTAGCATTCCTGGAGAGGGAGGCCGCCGTTCTGGAAGGCCCGGAAGACCTTTTTAGCCCCTCATCAGAAACGGTTAAATAGGTTCATCATTTTCCCTGGTTCTAAGGATGGTTTGACGGCCATCGCGGCGGGGATACGCCTGGTCTCGTCCGATCCCAGAAGCTAAGCCCGCCCGCGTTCCATGTGGTACTGTGGTGCGCGAGCCCACGGGAAGCCCGGAACGCTGTCAGCCTCCTTACTTTTCATTCATTTCTTTGAAGGAAGACCTGTTGTTCCGATTTATGTCCTTTATAAAAAAAGAAAGTCTATTACAGGGGGTTGCCCCCCTGTTTGAGGTTTATCATTCCTGTTCGGATCGTTCCCGCCTTTAGATGACTTCCTCCCGGGGCGGTTCGACCTCCGTCCTGAAGACCGGTCCCTCACTGACCTCGGCGTCACTGACATCTGCGTCGTACTCGATGTCGTCAGATCCGAACCTGATGTTGAAGACTATCGCCTCCATGTCACGGCCCAGATAGTAGAAGCATCCGAGGTAATCGCAGTCGAATTCGCTGCAGGGGCATTCGAGTTCGCAGTCGCAGCCGTCATCGGTCGGCACTTCGAAGCAGGCCGAATCCTTGTCGCACGTCCACAGGTTCATATCCTCTGGACCCCACTGGCCGAAGGCGAAGGCGGTGTTACAGATCCAGTTGCAACATTCTCCGCAGTCGTATCCGCAGTAGGGGCAATCGTGGCCATAGCATCCCGGTATCTCGTAGGTGTAGGTGAACGTCCAAGATTCACCGATCGCCAGTATGCCATCGTAGTCCCCGTAATCGCACAGGTAGAACCACTGATTGATCAGAGTGTCGAACACCGCAACGTTATACAGGTCTATATGACCACAGTTGGTCACGGTCACGGTGTAGGTCAGCAGGCCCATGGGCACCTCGCAGCAGAAATCACCCTCGTTGTATGAGGTCAGTATCTCTGAGAGATGCACTGCAACGTCACTGTCGTAACCCTCTGGGAAGCTACCGATCGGATGGGCCGCCAGGAACTCCTCGGCGTCAGCTATGAACTCGGCGTATCCCTCCGGGGCGCCCCACTTCAGGTCGTTCAGTTTGGCCGCGATGTACTGGTGGGCGAGGATCAGGGTGGCGTCACCTGCAGGAGGCGTGTTGAACACCTGCATGTAGGTGAGACCGTCCGGATACATGACCGAATCCACCCAGGGGAACATATCACCTGGAAGTATGCCCACCCACTCGCATGGGTGGTTCTTCCAGAAGCCCTGGGTATGGGACGTGAAGGTGTACAGCTCACCCTCGACCTCCTTATCGACACAGATGCACGGGTCGGCGAAGAAGTTCAGGAAGTTCACATCGCTGACCAGTTGCCCGGACCGCTCGATGCTCACTCCGATCTCGGTCGAGCTGGTAGGCAGCCATCCTTCCTGCGCGCCCTCGATCACGGTGTAGTCTCCGATCCTCAGGCCACAGAAGGAGTAATGACCGTCCCTGTCCGTCAGGGTCCAGGCTATCATCCTTCCGTCCTGCCACAGCTGGATCTCCCAGCCTTCGATGCCCTCCTCGGTGCACATGTCCCAGATACCGTTCATGTTGGTATCATTGAACTTGTAACCGCAGATGCATCCGTACTTCGCGTTGAGGAAGGTGACGCTCGCGTATGGGCCGTCCAGCTGCACGACCTGCGGGTTGTCCGAGGTCGCGTACCAGCAGCAGGTGAGCATCTCCCTCACCACGTACTCTCCGACCTTGAGGTCCTCGAAGCACACATGACCGTTTTCGTCAGTGACCCCGGTGGCGACCAGCTGTCCGTCCTTGCAGAGGTTGATGGTGACGCCGGGCACCGCTGGTTCTCCCTCTTGCCACTCACCGTCGCCGTTCAGGTCCTCGTACTTGAAGACACAGATGGTCCCGGTATCATCGTTGAAGAAGTCCACGTTGCATACCCGCTGACCGGAATGATCGATGGTCACGGAGATCTCAACGGGCCCAGTGGCGAACCACCCTTCTGGCACCGTCTCGACCACGGTGTAGTCCCCGAACTCAAGGTGACAGAAGCAATAGACCCCATTGGAATCGGTGTGGGTCATTGCCCATGGTTCGCCATCCTTGTACAGCCAGATCTCCCAACCGGCTATTCCGTGCTCTGTGCATGGATCGAACTGCCCGTTGTTGTTCTCGTCGTAGTACTTGTGACCGCAGATCATTCCGAACCGGACGTTACCGAAGCTGACCCAGACGTTCGTGTTATCGGTGTCGATGGTCACATCGACCCTTGCGGGGGTCGAGTTGTACCAGCAACAATCCATACAACTTCCGGCCAGGTTCTCGCGGACGATGTAATCACCGAACAGCATCCTGTCGAAGCAGACGACTCCGAAGCAATTCGTGACTCCAGAGCGGATCAGTTCGCAGTTCTGCCATACCTCGATGGTCACGCCGGGAACTCCGCGTTCACCGCACTGCCATTCGCCATCGCCGTTAAGGTCTTCGAACTTGAAGACGCATATCTTGCCATAGCGTATGTTCAGGAAGTTCACGTGGGTGGTGTCCACTCCGGACGCGGTGTCGGTGTATTGGTTGGCCGGGTCAGGTGTCGGTATGACCATCGTCACCTCGGCGGTCGAGATGTCGATGACGTAGAACTCGCCCAGCTCTCCCGACCTGTGCCCGTAGAGGGTGCCGTCAGAACCGAACGCCAGTTGGAGTGAGCTCTGGTAGGCCGTCTTTATGAACGAGAACGCGGTGGTTCCGAGATCATAGGTAAAGAACTCATACCCATGATCGCTGACCCCACATAGGCCCCATCCATAGACGATTCCATCCTTCACCGCGATGTCCCCGTTGAACGTCCAGCTGTGAACGTTACCGGAGATATCCGCGATCAGGACGTCCTCTAGGATCGTTCCATCGGGGTTGAACGAGATAGCCCGCAGATCGTCCGTTTTAGATGGGATGTAGTAGTACCTCCCATCATAGAAGTCCGCGCAGGCCACCGTTCCCTGAGCGATCTGTCCGGCCTCGTGTTGCGTGATGCCGTCCCAGAAGTACAGGGTGTCCGGGGTGGTTCCCAGTCCGTAGTCCGTGTAGTACAGGTATCCGTTCACGGCGTCATATGCCAGCCCATTAGGCGAAGCGCTGTTGGCACCTGGCGGAGTTGGCATCTCGAACACGAGCGTGGAGGTTCCTGTCGGGATATCTATCTCATAGACATCCCCGGTCTCCCTGAGGATACCGTACACGACGCCCTTGCCGTAGAAGCTGTCGCCCGACCTGAAGTCAACGCCGTGTATGAAGATCACTTCGGTGTCCCAGCCTGGGGCGGGATACCAACCGCTCTCCTCACCCAGCATCCACTCCTCACTGATCATATAGTCGTAGTAGGGGTTCAGGTCCTCGAAGAGCACGCAGCCGCAGGGGCCGGTCCACTTCGATTCTAGGAGCTCCCAACCATCGTCACTTATGAACAGGTCGATGCGCCAGTTCTCCACAGGTAGGTCGCCTTCATCGATGATGCCGTTGCCGTTTACATCCTGGTACTTGCATGCTGACAGGTCGATGTTCTTGGCATTCAAGAAGTTGACTCTGCCATGCACGTTGAATTCGTCGATGGTTACCTCCTTAGAAGTATCATCGATGGTTGACCACCCACTTGGAAGTGTCTCTTGCACGTGGTAGGTATCCAGCATTAGTCCGTCGTAGCAGAACATGCCATCCGCATCGGTGTAACCAGATGCTATCAGGCACATTTGAGAGTCGAATATCTCTATCAACACTCCAGCCACAGCGGGTTCGCCTTCCTGGTACCTGCCGTCGAGGTTCAGATCTTCATACTTGTATACGCAGATCTTGCCGGTACCGTAGTAGTTCGCATCGTCGGCATCGGTGACCTCGCCGTGGTCCTCATGCAGCCAACCGGATGCCGTAGCGGTGTTGACCTGTTGACCTGCAGCCCATGCCAGGCTGTATTCGACCTCCATGCTGGCATCGGCGGCTAGGCTGGTGAACGGCAAGGTGACGTAGTCGTTCAGGTCGGAGTCCCAGACCGTTATATCATGCAGCTCGATGTCACCACAGTTGGTGACATTGATCAGGAACTTCACTGTTCCGTCACCTTGGGCCATGAACGGGCCGGTAGCTTCATCGGCGTCCACCCATTCTTCTCCGTTCCATACGCTCTTCTCGATGTCTATGCAGGGATTGACCACCAGTACCGTTGCGGTGTCGGTGTCGGTGACCTCGCCGTGGTCATCATGCACCCAACCGGATGCCGTAGCGGTGTTGACCAGTTCCCCGGACATCACCGGCACCACGTAGGTGTCGGTGAAGTTCCACCACTCACCAGGACTGAGAATGCCATCTCCGCCCAGGTAGAAGGTCTTGTCCAGGACATCGTCGTACACGCTGACGTCCATCAGGTCCACGTCACCGCAGTTGGTGACGTTGAAGGTGTAGGTGACGGTGTGACCCGGTATGATCATCTCGTAATCGACGGACTTCGTGATGTCTATGCAGGGATTGACCACCAGTACCGTAGCGGTGTCGGTGTCGTTGACCTCACCATGTCCGTCATGCACCCAACCGTAGGCGGTAGCGGTGTTGACAAGTTCCCCGGACATCTCCGGCACCTCGTAGGTGTCGGTGAAGTTCCACCAATCACCAGGACTGAGAATGCCATCTCCGCCCAGGTAGAAGGTCTTGTCCAGGACATCGTCGTACACGCTGACGTCCATCAGGTCCACGTCACCGCAGTTGGTGACGTTGAAGGTGTAGGTGACGGTGTGACCCGGTATGATCATCTCGTAGTCGACGGACTTCGTGATGTCTATGCAGGGATTGACCACCAGTATGCATGCGGTATCAGTAGAGGAGACGGTCATGGACCCGAAGTCGCCGTATGCGGTCGCTTCGTTGCAAAGCTCTCCGGAGTGTTCGGGCACCTCAAAGGTCTTGGTGAAGTTCCACCATTCGCCCGGCTCCAATATTCCATCCCCACCGAGATACCAGGTATCATCGATCAGGTCGTCATACACATTTACATTCGACAGCGGAACGTTTCCACAGTTGGTCACATTGAAGGTGTAGGTCACCACATGACCGGGCACGATCATCTCGTAGTCCACCGACTTGAATATATCTATACAGGGAATCGCCCCGAAGTAATGGGCTAGATCGAAGTCGGTGACCCATACCTCTAGTAGATCGAAGTAGCCTTCGACGCTAGCGTTGTTCACCTGCTGACCAGGAGCCCATTCCATACTGTAGATCTGCTCATAGGACTCATCTGGAGCCAGCGTGAGCAATACAGCGACCTCGCCGTACATATCATCATCGATGGTGATCTGGCTCAGTTCCACGTCGCCGGTGTTGGTGACGTTGATCTTGAAGTCCACCCATCCATCACCTTCAAGGATGAACGGGCCGGTGGCCTCGTCGGCATCGAGCCAGTCTGTACCGTTCCAGACATATTTCTCTATGTCAATGTCGGGGGTTCCGAAGACGTTGTAGAAATCAACCTTCTGGGCGTTCGGGCTAACCTGCGTACCGCGCTCTAGGCCGAAATGAGCAACGTTGCTCTCATCGGGGTTAGGGGTGATTATGTCTCCAGTCCCACAGTTATGGTAGGGATCCAATAGATCAGGGACTGCGCCTATCAATACAAGCGTATACCCTGATTTATCATCCTCCCAGACCGAATAGTTACCGCGAGGCAGACCGGTGAAGGCGTAGTATCCTGATACCCATGGACCCGCCGCGGTCATGATCGCGGGTGGGGTGTAGTGTATTGTGGTATAATTATCGCACTCTCCCCATAGGTACAACCAACCTTCCATGTTGATCCACCAACCATCGTATGGCTGGCCGTTGACGAACTTCTGTCCGTTGATTACGTTGGTCGGGTAACCGGTGATCGGGATGGGCACGGTCTTCCCTCCAATACCCTCGGATTCCAGGAAGAAATGCCTGGACGCACCACTGGCGTAGGAAGCTCCGTTATGCATCGTACCGCTCCAGCCGGAGAACTCATCCCCGGACAGCGCCTCTGGCAGGGTGTACTCAAGGTCCTGTTGCCATATGATGCTCAGCGCCAGGTGAGCCCTGAAGAATATGATCACGTGGTCAGAACCGGAGTCCTCTATGGCCTGCCAGGGAATTCCGCTGATCCTGAAGTACCTGTACACGGTGGGACTGGCGTCGGTGTCAGTGACCTCCTCCCATGCATGCATGTAATTGGTGATGGTGGGTCCAGTTCCTGGCGCTTCCCCAGCCTCAGGGGTGGGTATATGAGTACCCCATCCGGGGCTTGGGATTGACACTCCGTCTGTCAGCAATTCCCCTGTTGAATATTGGAAACCAGTATCCCAGGAAGTGTCGAACCCGTCAACATAGATCGCGTTAGTTGCTGCCTGATAGAAATTATACTTGATGTCGAAGTAATCGTCACCCCACGCTTTACTAGATGTGTCCAGGCGCAATTGGTAGGACACCATGTCATTCTCAATGTAGGCTTTACCTAAGTTCGCACCTTGCCATATTTCAGATTCAAGATCATAACCAATAAAGTGTTCCGCTGGATATTCAGCAGCAGAACCTGAATCAGATATGATCTGAACCATAGTGATAAATCCGGCGTTGATCATAA
>ENA-ORXD01001924-ORXD01001924.1-sediment-metagenome-genome-assembly--contig:-NODE-1924-length-15195-cov-3.751488_pt1 | contig 15195 bp, 13 predicted proteins | sample MGYA00237862_ERZ511471 | MGnify/ENA metagenome assembly ERZ511471 | reverse complement strand
CATGCTCGATCAACGCATCGATATTAAGGCGCTGGCGTAAAGATTGTTCCTCGGCGCGCAATAATTGCTTCAGTTCATCCGGAGATTCCTGGTTGTTCACTCCAACTGCCAGCGCCACCCCGCGCACGTACTCGGGGAACTGATCGAATACTTCCTGTGTAATGCTGTATGCTATGCTTTTCATTTTTCACCCTGTTGTGGTTTCTTGATGTTTGCGGCTGACTGCAAATGTTTGGCATGTTTCATAGCATACATCAAGCGGTCCGCTTTGTTCAAATCGGAATCGATCGAGTGTTCAATCTTCTCGATCCCGTACGAAACACTGAGCTGTTCATCATCCGCAATCTCTTCAAATTGATGCTGGATGCGCTGGGCAACCTGCTCCGCGTCCAGCAAGCTGATCTCGCTTAACAAGACCAGGAATTCATCCCCACCGTAACGGATCACGGCATCTTGCGCGCGCAGGTTCTTTTTGATGATCTTAGTGAATGCGACCAGAATTTTATCACCTTGCAGATGACCGTAACAGTCATTATAGGCTTTGAAATGATCCAAGTCCATCAGGATCAGCACATCATACTGTTCTGGAATGGTTTTCTCCAGCACATTGCGGTTGTAGGCGGTGGTCAGCACATCCAGGTCAATGCGCCTTTCAAGATCCAGCTTGTCTGAATAAATACGGTTGAACTCAATCAATTTGTTGATTCCGAACATAACCGTGCTTGCCAGCAGCACGTTTTGCATAACATACGGCCAGGGTATTTGAAATATTTGCACAATAATCATTTGCAGCAGACCGGCCAGCAGCCACACCGCCGGAATGATCAGCCACCTGCCGCCACGCTTGCCTGCTATGATCAAAACCACCGCGATGATCAGTTCAGCTAGGAGGATGACGTTCAGAGCCGGCAGCAGGTTCGCTAATCGAATGAGGTCCGGCTGCCAGGCTACCAGAAGCGCAGCCGCCAGGTTGGGTAGCGCCAGATAGTGGGTGAAGCGCAGTCTTCCATGGTAATATTGTTCCAGCCCAGCCACAAAAAACAGGCAGGCCAGATAACCCGCGATCATCAGAACTTTTTTCAGCACCAGAAAAGACGCTAAACTCCCGCTGGAAACGCGTACGGCGTAATCAAAACCTTCCAGCGCGCCTAGAAGGGAGGCTAAGCCTAAATAGAACTCGGCGCTCCAGCTCTTCTTTTGAATCATTGACATAAGTATCAAGAGAAAGCCAGTTAGGAATGCGCTGCCCATCGAGATCAACAGTAAATCCTGATACAAAAAATCGATCAAAGCCACCCGTCTTTGTGCTCTTTGCAGGTCGAGTATATAGGGGGCAATTGAAAGGCTGATGGGATACGACCCGCTGGTAAGCCGCAGAACCAGCTCGTTTTCTTCCTGCTCAGGGGCTGGCAGCTGAATTAAAAAGGTCTTGTTCCAGATATTCGCGCTGGGCTGCGCCGCATCTCCCATTGAAAAGATCGTCTCCCCATTCAAGGTCACCGCGACAGCCTGTCCGCGCGGCCAGCTGAACACTAGAGCCTGTCCATCGCAATATTGAATGGAATTGCGGAATACGACCGTTTCCACCGCCTGGATGCTCTTTTGGTAAGGCAGCTCGATCGGAATCAGCTTGCCTTCAGATTCAACGGACCAACCGCTTTGAATGATTTGACCGCTGGGCTGCACCGGCAGGTATAACGCGAAAAAGAACACCAGCATCACCATCAATGCCAGAACGATGTAAAAGGATTTGTGAAACCATATCTTTTTCATAGGAAGAATGGATGACCGCCCCTGCCCCGCATCCGACCTGCATAATTTTTTAATGTATATGCAATGTAGAAATAATTTTATCCCTATCTTCTGGTTTTTGAACCAAATTTTTTGAGTAGTGTTCTGTTTTTTTCTATACTGCCAGCAAGCATTTCAAAGTTCCCAGCGAGATGATCTCGCTGATGTTTTCCACTAAATGAATATTCTGCGCATTATCGCTGGCCAATGCGCCTCTCAGCAGGATGGGGTGAAAATCCAGGTCCTCAGCCCCGCGGTAGGTTGAAAGCACGCAGTTTTCTGCGCAGAATCCCGTTAAAATAAGCGGATCAGCTTTCCACAGGCGCAGTTGTTTCTCCAGCTCGGTCTTGTTGAAAGCATTGCCGTAAGCCTTGCGGATATGCAGGTCGCTTGGCAGAATGTGCAGCTCTTCAGGCAGATCAAATCCTTCTTTGCCCGGGGTCAAACCAACTTGCTCATCCAGATGCTGGATGCTGATAACCGGGAATTTTCTGCCGCGGAGGATTTCAATAGCAGCATTGATGGTTTCAATCGCCTCATGCAGAGATCGGCTGGTTTCTTCACTGATCTGGAAAAAATCCTTCTGGATATCAATTACCAGTAGCGCTGCAATCATTCTTCTCTCCTTTTTCCGCATTGATTATAAATGAAACCGCATCTATTCATGACTTGCAGGTACAATTGAATCGATCAATCCAACCCTCACTTTCAGGAGCATGACATGGATCACAGCATCCCCAGACCCGAATTTTTCAAAGCCCCTCTCGAAATCAACCAGCTTCATGAAATGCCCTACATGCGATTGGGCAATTCTGGGTTATGGGTCTCAAAAGTGGGCTTGGGTACCTGGAAATTTGGCCGCCCGGAAACCGGGGACGAGGCGCGCGTGGATCAAGCCACCGCATTTAAAATTTTCGATCGCGCCCTGGATCTGGGCGTGACCTTTTGGGATACCGCGCCGCGATACAATAATGCCTCCGGCAACTCCGAACGCGTCATTGGGGCGTGGCTGCAGGCCAATCCCGACCAGCGCCGCAACCTCGTTATCGCCACCAAACTGTATGGCGGCATGGATGGTTTATCCCCCAATCATTGCCGGCTGACGCGCGGCAATATCAAAGAATCAGTGTACGCATCGTTGGAAAGAATGCACATCGAATCCATCGACTTGCTGTACTTCCACCACTATGACCCACTGACTCCTATTGAGGAAAGCTTAAGCGCGGTAGAAGACCTGGTACGCCAGGATCTGGTCCGTTACTTGGCCGTGTCCAATTTCACCGTTGACCAGCTTCGCCAGCTATATGAAGTGCAGCCTGCCTTCGGCTCTCGCTGCCGTATCCTAGCCGTGCAGAATCAGTTTGACATCCTGCGCGGCGAACACCCGGACTATGTCGGCGTGCTGGATTTTATCGCCGCGCCGGGCGCTTCTTTCATCGCCTACAGCCCGCTGGCGGAAGGTTTCCTCAGCGAGCGCTATCTGGATCTGGCGCGCGTTTCCTCCGGTGACCGCATTTTCGACCAGGGTATGCTTTCGGAGCTTGCCACCCCATCCAAGCATGCCAGATTGCACCAACTGGGCAGTTTAGCGCACGAGCTCGGTCTTGAACTCAGCCAGCTGGCATTGGCTTACACTCTCACACTGCCTGCCATGGGTCCGGTCATCCCGGGTGCTTCAACCGTCCAGCAGATGGAATCCAATGCTAAAGTTGGGCAGATCGTCTTGACAGAAAGCCAGCGCGTGTCCGTGCAGGCAATCCTGCAATCTGCTTCTGTTTGAAATTGTAAGGATTTCCTCTTTTATAACTAAAAAGCACCTCCTGGCATGAGGTGCTTTATAAATTCTATCCGTTGCCCGCCGCCTATGAATCCAGCACGTCTTGAATACGCTCCATTACATCCACCGCGAGCAGGTCAACGGCTTCGGTCGCTTTGAGATTCTCGGTTAATTGTTCCAATTTGCTGGCACCGGTGATGACCGTGCTGATATCGGGATTCTTGAGGCACCACGCCAGCGCCATCCGTGCCAGCGAAATCCCCAGGTCTGCCGCGATGGGCTGCAGCTGTTCAACCTTTTCCAATTTGCGCTTATCCGTCAGGCTTTCGCGCAGCCATTCATATTGCGGTAAAGTGCCGCGTGATCCGGTCGGAATGCCCTTGTTGTATTTGCCGGTCAATAAACCCGAAGCCAAGGGGCTCCAGATGGTTGCGCCATATCCGTAATCATCGAACACCCGGCGGTATTCCACCTCCACGCGTTCCCGATGGAGCATGTTGTACTCGCATTGTTCCATGACCGGTTTATGCAGATGATGCCTTTCAGCCAGTTCGATCGCAGCCAGAATATCCGCCGCCGGCCATTCGGATGTGCCCCAATAGATCGCTTTACCGGATTCCACAATGTTGTGCATCGCCCACACGCTTTCCTCGATGGGGGTATGCGCATCCGGCCGGTGCGCGAAAACCAAATCCACATGCTCCAATCCGAAGCGTTTCAGCGACCCATCGATACCCTCTAACAGGTACTTCCTGTTCAAGGTGTTCTTTTCATTGATGCCTTCATGAATACCCCAGAAGAATTTGGTGGAGACCAGGTAGCTGGAGCGCCGCCAACCTAGTTTTTTCAGCGCGGCTCCCATGATCTCTTCGGACTGTCCCGAGGCGTACACCTCAGCATTGTCGAAAAAGTTCACTCCCGCGTCATACGCAGTCGCCATCATTTTTACCGCACTGTCAATATCAACTTGGTTGTGAAAGGTGACCCAAGAACCCAGAGATAGTACGCTCACGCGTAAGCCCGAGCGACCTAAATACCGATATTCCATGCCAGTTCCTCCTGAATCAAGATTGAGATCAATATACCATCTTTATTATCGGATGTTTCTCAGTTTTCTATAAGAATGCAGCGCCGCGATCAAATAGCTGCCCGATTGGGCATTGACTCATTTAGAGAGGAATGCATTCGCTCTCTTCAATGGTAATGGTCCGGATCGCGTCCCCTGCATAATCGGGATTTTGCTGCGGGTCTCTCCTCCGCAGCTGGTTCACCGCCGGCATGCCCTTGATCACCTGTCCAAAAATGGTATAGTTGCCATCCAGGTGCGGAGCAGCGGCAAATGTAATGAAAAACTGGCTGCCGTTGGTATCGCGCCCGGCGTTTGCCATAGCCACCAAGCCGGCTTTATCGAATTTCAGGTCCGAATCCTCATTGACGAATTGATAACCTGGGCCGCCGCGGCCCCTTCCGCTCGGGTCGCCCCCCTGCGCCATGAATCCCGCTAACACTCGGTGGAAGGTCACTCCATCAAAAAAACCTTCGCGGGCTAAGAACACAAAACTATTTACCGCGATGGGTGCTTTGTCGGCGTATAAATTGATGAAAAATTCCTTCCCGTTTTCCATCTTCACATTGGCAGTGTATTGTTTGTTCGGGTCGATGAGCATGGGCGGTTCATTCTGATACTGCCTTGCGGAGTTCATGCTGTTGTCTGTTTTCATGGTGCGCTCTCCTTCAATTTATTGCTTGAAAAGGTGAGATGATGGTTGGGTACAAAATTGGCGTGATTATACACCATCATGCGATTCTCATATCCTTGCGGTCTTTAAAAATTGGCTATTTTGGATGACAATTTCATGCAGTTTTTCGTGCATTTTTCATTTGCTTTTTTCACTGCAAAGGTGTAAGATAATGATTGGTTCGGTAGAAGCTTTTATATACATCATCGACCATCGCAGCACGGATATAGGGAAACCGTGCAAGAAGATCGATAGTGACAAGAGGTCAGCCACTATCGATCTTTGTTTTAATCTCCAAAATGGGCGATTGTAACGCCTTCGCCGCCCTCATTGTCCATGGCATTTTCCCAGCGGTTGACCAGGGGGGATGCGCTCAACGCCTCCCGCACCAGCTGGCGCAAAATTCCGCTACCTTTGCCGTGCACGATGCGCGCGAACGGCAAGCCGGCGGCGAAGGCGTCATCCAGGTATTTATCCAATCTATCCAGCGCCTCTTCTGCGCGCATCCCGCGCAGGTGCAACTCGATCGCGGCTGTAGGCTGGAATGCTCTTTGCCACGCTGGCGCCGCTTCTTGGACGACCTTTTGAGCGGGCACACTTTTCCCTTCTTTGTTTTTTAGGCGTTCAAGATGGCTCACATCCACTTTGACGCGCATCTTGCCAATCTGCACCTCGGCGCTCTCTTCGCTCAGGGTCAGCAATGTCCCATCAGTTTTAAGGTTTCTCAGATAAACGCGCTCTCCTTTTTTGAGCGGTCGGCGCTGATCCCGCCCTTCACTCTTGCGCTCTGGGTATTCTGCTGTCCTTTCTTCCAGGGCAGTGATTTGTTTTCGGATGGCTTTTTTCTCTTTTGCGGCTGGAGTACTTATGGAAGCCTGTCTTCGAATCTCCTCCATCTCCACGCGCAATGTTTCCAGCTCTCGCAGGGCTTGCTGCCGTGCTTCTTGCATGACCGCCAGGCGTTCCTCCTCGATCTTTTCAAGCCTTTCTTCCAGTTCGGCTTTTTCCTCCTCCAGCGTTTGGCGCAGGAGGTCTGTCTCACCGCGCGTGCGCCTAGCCCGCTCCATTTGTTGTTGTATTTCATCCAGCAGGTCATCCGTCCGCAAGCTGGAAGGGTCGATCATTTCGCGTGCTTCTTGCAGGATCTCGTCTTCCATTCCCAAACGCTTGGCGATCGCCAGCGCGTTCGAGCGCCCCGGCAGTCCCATCAGCAGGCGATATGTCGGGCGCAGGCTGCGCGGGTCAAATTCTACGCTGGCATTCATTGCGCCCGCCGTGCTGTGCGCGTACGCCTTTAATTCCGGGTAATGCGTCGCGATCAAGCTGGGAATGTTTCTGCGCAGCAGGTATGCCAGGATCGCCCGCGCCAGCGCCGACCCTTCCTGCGGGTCAGTGCCCGCCCCCAGTTCATCCAAAATCACCAAAGTCCGCGCTCCGGCTTTTTTTAGCAGGCGCACGATATTGGTGATGTGCCCGGAAAAAGTGGAGAGCGATTGTTCAATAGACTGCTCATCCCCGATGTCGGCGTAGACTTCCCGAAAAACACAGCATTGCGAACCGGATTGGGCTGGAATATGCAATCCGCTCTGCGCCATCAGCACCAGCAGCCCGGTAGTTTTCAACGAGACGGTTTTTCCGCCTGTATTCGGCCCGGTGATCACCAGCGCGCGCACGTTGCCCTCTAGAGCGATATCAATCGGTATCACCGTCGCGCTGTCCAGCAGTGGATGGCGGGCATGCGTGAAGCGCAGCAGGATGGGCTTTTCCTTTGAAGAATCCGCCTTCCGCTCATCTGGAAATTCCGTCAGGATGGGCTCGGCTGCCTCAAGCGCGTCCGCGTAACGTGCGCAAGCCAAAGCCAGGTCCAGCATGGCCAGCGCGCGCACATTCGCTTGGATGGCAGTCACCTGTTCGCCCGCCAATATTGAAAGTTCCGCCAAAATGCGCCTTTCTTCTTCCTGTTCAGCCAGAGCCGCTTCGCTGCAACGGTTGTTCAGCTCCACAATCGCCAGCGGTTCCACGAACAGCGTCGCGCCTGATGAGGATTGGTCTTGCACCACACAGCGCAACCGGCTTTTGAATTCAGCCCGCAGCGGCACCACATAACGTCCATTGCGGCGCGTGATGATCGCTTCCTGCAGCATGGCAGCCGTTGAACTGTCATTGATCAGCTTTTCCAGTTTGCTCAGAATGCGCTCATTGGCATCCTTGACTTCCTTGCGCAAGGCAGCCAGCTTGGCGGATGCGCCATCAAGCAGTTGGGCTTGATCATCAATGGTGCGGCTGATGGCTTCGATCACGCCTGCCGGTGGATTGAGATCCGCCGCGATGGCTTGCAGGTGGGGCAGTTCAATGCTGAGCTTATGGAAGAAACGTTGCAGGTCGCGGCTCGATATCAGGGTCGCTTTGATGTCCAGTAATTCCAGGGCTGAGAGCACGCCGCCCCGCGCAGCCCGTTCGACCAGCGCTCGCACGTCCCGTGCTCCGCCGATGTTGACCTGCGGAAACTCGCTCAGCAATCGCCGCGCTTCGGTGGTGCGTGCTTGGCGTTGGCGCGCCAGTTCAAAATCGTTGGTCGGGCGCAGCGCCCGCACCAGCGCAGCCGAAGCGCTGAAGGCTGTATAGCTTTCCAGCCTATCCAAAATCTTGCCAAATTCAAGCGTAGCGATCGATTTTACGTCCATCGCCGTCCATTATAGCGTTTTATTGATTCGCAATCGCGGGAGGACCTTTTACCAGCCGAACAATTTGCGCAGTATGTTCATAGAGAACCGTTCGCGCAGGTATAGACCGAACGCTATCGCGGTTTCGGTTTGATCTTCCGTCAATCCCAGTTCAGCCGATGTGGTCGGCGCGCCCAGTCTGGTCAGCCAGCCGCGCACCTGCTCCGCGGGTGGCACCGTGGCTGCCACCTCTTGGATTTCTTCCCACTTCTGCAGAATGCGCGCTTTGACGTTTTTCCATTTATCAGGGTCGCTTATTTGCACAAAGATCGGGTTGCTAGCAATGATTTCATCCGCGATGAGCGGCAGGCTCTCACGGATGGCTCTTTCTTGGGTTTGCCGGTCGGGAATTTGGGAGCCGTTCAGCAGTTTTTCTGCTTCTGCCCGCGAAAGGCTCCGCAGCCCTTCAAACCAGCGCGCCTCCATGATCGTGCCCACCCCAACGGCGTTTCCATGAAATAAACCTTCGCGTCCTTCCCAATGAAACATCATCTCCCACAAATGCGCGATATGGTGCTCTCCGCCCGAAGCTGGAGCGCTGTTGGCAAAATCCGCCATGCAAAAACCGCTCTCAAATTGAGAGTTCATCAGTTTGGCCATGCTTTCCGCATTTGCTTGCTGGATGCCTGCCACCGCGCCGGCGGATTGCCTTGCCGCGTGCAGGGCGCGCTGGTAGATTTCCTCGTCGAAGTCAAACCCCCAGATCAAATGGCTTAACTTCCAATCGGCGCTGGAGGTGAACTTGCTGATGGAATCACCGAAACCGGATGCCGTCAGAAATGCCGGCGCAGCGCAGATGGTCGCCAGGTCGGTGAAGATCGCGATTGGTGCCTGGCAATAGATGGATCCTTTCATCCCCCCCACTGTAGTGGGTGCGTTTTTGGATGTATACGCATCTACCGAAGCCGCCGTCGGAAAGCTGATGAAAGGGTTGCGTGATCGATGGCTGGTGAAACGGGTGATATCAGTGATCGTGCCCGAGCCCACCCCTACGAACAAGCGTGGTTGGGCATCGTAAGTCGCGAAAACGCGCGTCAGCGCAAAGTCGTCGGTATGCAGATGCTCCGGATTCAAAACCTGCGTGAGCACGTCCCAGCCTTGTCCTTGCAGTACCTGCAGCACCCGTGCGCCCAGCACGCCCTGCGTGTTCTCGTCTGCGATCAGGTAAAAACTATGGAATTCTTTTTCTTGGCAGAATTTCAGGCAGGCTTCAATGGCTTGCTCGCCAACATAAATAGGCATGTGTTCGGTCATGCAATGCTTTCCTTGTTGAGGATTTTCTTATAACCTAGGATTATACCCTCGCCCTTCCTCACGGTAGGTTCAAAAACCAAATATCTTGTCAAGCCCTGCCTGTAAAGATGGGAAATATGATATGCGGGTCTTTTCAATAATCATCAGCTGGATTATAATGTTGTCATGTTGTACCTACATAAAAACAACTGAGCTGAAAAAACGGATTTCGAACCGCAGATCGCCAAACGACAGGTACAATTCATCGAACATCTTTTTTTGGAGAGCTTCTCTTGAATACGAAAATCGAACCCTTGAATAGCAAAAGTCCCATCCCCCTCTATTACCAATTAAAAACATATATTGAGGAGCAGATAAACAATGGAAACTGGGAACCTGGCACAAAAATTTTGTCAGAGCCAGAATTAAGCAAACAATTCCAGGTTAGCCGCACAACCGTGCGCCAGGCTATTGGCGAATTGGTCAATGAGGGCAAGCTCAAACGCACCCAGGGGCGCGGAACCTTTGTCTCGGAAATCAGCATTTACAAGCAAATCGAAAGAATTTCGGGCTTCACCTGGGACATGCGATCGCGCGGACTGGTCTCTTGCTCGAAGATTCTGACTTTCGAAGTTATCACACCACCGCCTCATATCGTCGAGGCACTTCAAATACAGGCAGACCAGAATATTATTAAACTGAAAAGGCTGCGCTTGGGCAACCAAAAACGCATTGCTTTGGAAACCATGTACCTTCCCTATGAAAGATTCAAATCCTTGATGGATATCAACATCGGGGATAGTTCTGTTTATGAAATCCTGGGTGAAAAATACGATTTGATTCCCACCCATTCCACCCAAACCATCGAGGCCATTCGCTGCCCTGCTGCTGAAGCGGAATTCTTGGGTATTCCAGCCGGATTTCCGGTTTTTCTGTTCAAGACGGTTGCCTTTGACCAGTTTGATCAGCCTTTTGAGTACACTGAAGGGTTCTACCGCGGTGATCGCTATATCTTGCACCAAAACATTGTCAATAAACCTTGATGCTTCATCTGTGTGTTGTTCCAATCCTGCATGATGATCCTCTGCAACAAAAATAGCATCGGTTGATATGGAAACTTTGGCACAAAAATTGGATTCTCTCACCAAACCCGCGCGCCTGGTTCAGTCTGAGGTGCACGGTGCTGTGCGCTGCTTGGCTTGCGCGCATCGCTGCCTCATCCGTCCCGGCAAGCGCGGAATTTGCCAGATGCGTTTTAATCGCGATGGGGAGCTCTTTGCCCCCTGGGGCTATGTAGCCGCTGCCAATGTGGATCCTATTGAAAAAAAGCCCTTCGCGCATTTTTTGCCTGGCAGTGACGTGCTCACATTCGGCATGCTCGGCTGTAATTTCCACTGTGATTTCTGCCAGAACTGGATCAGCTCGCAAGCCCTGCGCGATCCCGCTTCCTCAGGCAGCTTGAATTACATTCAAAAGACCAGCCCTCAGCAACTGGTGCAGATCGCCCTGCGCGGCGGTGCGCGTGCCATCGCATCTTCCTACAATGAACCTCTGATCACAAGCGAATGGGCTATGGATATTTTCGCGATTGCCAAACAGCATGCGCTGCGTTGTGCCTATGTCTCCAATGGCTATGCGACTCCCGAGGTGCTGCGCGCTTTGCAGCCTTACCTGGATGGCTATAAAATCGACCTCAAATGCATGTCCGATCCTGAATATCGCCAATTGGGCGGTTCTCTGCAGGTGGTGCTGGATAGCATCCGCCTGGCGCATGAGCTGGGTCTTTGGGTAGAGGTGGTCACCCTGGTCATCCCGCAATTCAACGACAGCAATGAATCCTTATGGGAAACCGCCCGTTTTCTGGTTTCAGTATCGCCCGATATTCCCTGGCACGTGACGGCTTTCCATCCCATGTACAAACGATTGGACGTTTCCAGCACCAGCAGCCAGACGCTGCAGCGCGCTGCCGAAATTGGACAGGAAGCCGGGCTGCGCTATGTCTATGCCGGCAACTTGCCCGGCCGTGTGGGTTCAATGGAAAACACCTATTGCCCTCACTGCAACATGCTCTTGGTGGAACGCACAGGCTACACTGTCCGCACCAACCTCATCACCCTCCAGGGCACTTGCCCTGCCTGCGGTCAAGCCATCGCTGGCATCTGGTCTTAAAAACCTTCCTTCATCGCAATCTGGATTTAGAAACTTTTGTCTCATTTTTGCGTTAAACAGAACACAGGCATGTTTATTGCACATTAATAACCAGAAATCTGCTTCTTTTTAAAGAAAGTGAGATTTTTTGGTAAACGAGCAGGCAGCCCTCCGCGCCGCATGGATTTGCCATGTGAGGTCTGCCGCGCAGAACAGAGGTGAGCCATGGCTATTTTTACGCATTTGATCGTTGCATTGGTCAGCATTGTCTTTCTAGCCATGAGCTTGTTGGGTTTGCAGCCGCCATCCGAACCATGAGGATGCGATCTCAAGAACCATCGGGCAGGTGCGGTTAACGCGGAACTCGCGCTGAACCGTTGGAAAAGGGATCCGGCTGAGCCTAACTGTTCAGGCTGGATACACTTCTGACCCTTCCGGGAGCAACTTCGCTCCCGGTTTTACATTTAAGCTTGGTTGACGGAGATTTTCAATCGGCGAACTCGATTTTTCCATCCTGCATCGAGCGGATGTTTACCAGGGCATGGATGGGGACATTCAAGTCCGCCAGTGCTTCTCTTCCGCCCTCAAAGGATTTTTCAATCAGCGCGCCGATGCCCGCCAGCTGTGCGCCCGCCGCCTGGGTCAGCCGCACCAGTCCATGAATGGTTGCCCCGCTCGCCAGAAAATCATCAATGATCAGCACGCGTTCTCCGCGCGGCAGGTAATCCGGCGAGACGATCAGCTCGGTCATCACGCCCTTGGTGTGTGAAGGTGCTACTGTCAGGTAAACCGTGTCTGGCATGGTGATTGGCTTGCTCTTGCGCGCGTACACTACCGGCAGGTTGAGGAACTTGCCGGTCATCAGTGCCGGTGCAATGCCCGAAATTTCTGCCGTAAGGATGCGCGTGGCGTTCATATTTTGGAATAGGCGCGCGAACTCCTGCCCGCAGGCTTCCATCAGCAGCGCGTCCACTTGATGGTTGATGAATGCGTCGACTTTTAGGATTCCCCCGCCCAGATTGCTGCCTTCTTTAATGATTCTCTCTTTCAATAATTGCATAACCGGCTCCCGTGGAATTTCAGGCAATTAAACCACAAGATTTCTCGTTCGCGGAAGGATTGCCTATTGGATGGCATCGCGCAGTTGCCTGGCTTTTTCCTGGAAGGCGCTGCTGTAGCGCACATCCCCTGCGCGCGGTCGTGGGAAATCCACTGTCAGGTCCAGAATCACGCACGCCGGTCTTTGGCTGAGCACCAGCACCCGGTCTGCCAGCAGCAGGGCTTCCGAGATCGAATGGGTCACCATCACCACCGTGTTTCTCCGTTCCTGCCAGATGCGCAGCAATTCCATGCCCATCTTTTCCCTTGTCAAAGCATCCAGTGACCCAAAGGGTTCATCCAGCAGCAACAGGTCCGGGTCCTGGATCAGCGCGCGTGCAATCGCGACCCGCTGTGCCATTCCGCCTGAAAGGGCCGCCGGCCAGGCATCGGTGAAATCCTGCAGCCCAACCAGTTCGATCAAAGCCTGGGCGCTTTGCATCGCCGTGCTTCGTTCGATCCCGCGCAATTCCAGCGGCAGTAGAATGTTATCCAGCACTGTCCGCCAGGGCATCAGGTTGCTTTGCTGAAAAACCAGCCCCACTCCCAGCGCCTGTTCCCCGGGCAGGATGATTTTTCCGCGGCTGGGTGTGAGCAGCCCCGCCAGCAGGCGCAGCAGCGTGGTCTTTCCGCAGCCGGAGGGTCCCAGCACGCACACGAACTCGTGCGGGCTTATCTCCGCGAGAATATCCTGCAGCACTTCCAATGAACCGTAGCGATCCTGGAAGGTCATGCCGAGGTTTTTTAAAACGATCACGGGTTTCATGGCTATTCTTGCGGCAGGTATGCGTTGCTGAAAGCAACTTCCAGGTCTAAGGCTTGTTCCAGCAATCCCATCTGCAGCAGCAGGTCCTGCATGTTTTGCCAGGCTTGCCCGTCAGAATATCCCACCGGCTGCAGCTGCCACATACCGATCGACGCCTTCAGCACCTGCCGTTGAACCTCCTGTTCTTCCTCGGTCAGGTTTTTCAGATTCTCGACATACTTGAAGCAGATCTCGAATGCTTCTTCTGGATGGCTGGCAGCGTAGGCAATGCCCTTGCTTGTGGCGCGCAGCATGGCGCGCACGGTCTCCGGCTGCTCCTGCAGCATATTTCCATTGGTGATCAGGCCGTTGCCTACCAGCGAAAGGTGATCGGATACCACCATCACATCCACCTCATATCCTTCCGCCCTCAGCTTGATGGGTTCGTTGCTGACATAGATCACCACCGCCTCGTCCAAGCCGTCCGCCAGCGATTCTACCTGTGTATATCCGATCGAATCCAGATGCACGTCTTTCTCCTCAAGGCCTCCGGCGTTCAGCAGAGCTTTCAACCCGATGTAACTGGCGCCGTACAGACCCGGTATGCCGATGCGCTTACCTCGCAGATCTTCCGGCGCTCTGATGCCGGCCTCTTTTTTGGCTGCCACGCCCACCGGGTAATCGCGGTACCAGGCCATCACGTACACCACCGGCAGTCCCTGCGCCCGTCCCAGCAGCACCTGTTCTCCCGAAACGACCGCAAACTGTAGCTCGCCCGCTCCCACCAGCGCAACCGAGTCGGTTTCCATGTTGTAATCCATCTCCACTTCCAGCCCTTCTTCACGGTAGAAACCCTTTTCAATCGCCATATACAACGGCGCGAATTGCACGTTGGGGATGTATCCCACCGGCAGTCGTATGCTGTTCGATGGCTTGGCCGCACAGGCGTTTAGGCCTATGCCAGCCAACAGCAGCAGTACTGCGTTTTTCCAATACGTTTTCATTATGTTCATCCTCCTTTTTTGCTAATCCATTTTCCAGCGCAGCAATCGCTTCTCCAGCCACAACACCAGTGAATACAGCGTCACCGCCAGGCACACTAGCGTTAACACGCCCACGAAAACCAAAGCGGTGTCGTATTGCCCGCGTCCCACATTGATCAGAAACCCCAGCCCGCGGTCAGCGCCTACCAGTTCCCCCACCACCGCGCCGATCACCGAAAGGGTGGCGCCGATGCGCAGTCCGCCCAGCAGTACTGGCAGGGCAGCCGGCAGTTCTAGCATCCCCAGCATCTGCCAGCGCGTGGCGCGCAGAGAGCGCATTAGGTCGCGCAGATTTTCCGGCACTGCCCGCAGGCCAACTACCGTGTTCACCAAAACAGGAAAGAACACCGTCAGGGCGCAGATCAGCACCTTGGAAGAGATGCCCGCGCCGAACCAGATCACCAGCAGCGGCGCGATCGCCACCGTGGGGATCGCCTGGCTTGCAACCAGAAAGGGCTGCAGCACCTTCTCCAGCAGTCGCGATTTCGCCAGCGCGTAACCCAGCAGGCTGGCCAGCACAACCCCGCTCAGCAGCCCGCTCAGCACTTCCAGCAGGGTGGCGGCGCTGTGATACAGCAGCGAGCCGTCTGCCAGCGCCCGCAGCCAGCGCTCCGCCACCTGGCTTGGGGCGGGCAGGATGAAAGCCGGCAGGTCCAGCAGCCGCACCAATCCTTCCCAGATGATGAGAAAGATCGCCAGGCTCATCAGCAGGCTGGCGCCTCGCCATTTTCGTTTATTAAGTTCCGTGAATGTTTCTTTGTTCATTGAAAAAGAAAAACCTCGAAAGTCAAACCGATTTCGAGGCGGGTAAGGTAATAATGGTACCTTCTTTTATCCGGACTGTACCGTCGACCCCGGAATTGCACCGGATCTGCGCATTTCAGCGCTCGTGGGTTGT
>ENA-ORXD01001923-ORXD01001923.1-sediment-metagenome-genome-assembly--contig:-NODE-1923-length-15196-cov-12.173292_pt1 | contig 15196 bp, 15 predicted proteins | sample MGYA00237862_ERZ511471 | MGnify/ENA metagenome assembly ERZ511471 | reverse complement strand
TGAGGAGGGGCGGTTGGGAAGTGTCGCGTGGATAGTACAGGAATGCCGTTTTCGGCCGAAAGTGCGGGGGTGGCCGCGGTCTCCCAGGGCAGGGGGCCCGGAGGAGTGTATGCTCCATCGTCAGGGCAGAAAGCCTGCCCGAATTCCATCGTAGCCGTCATCCCGGCGTACAACGAGGAGCTCGTCATCGGCAGCGTCGTCCTCCGGGCGCGGCGGTGTGCAGATACGGTGATCGTCATCGACGACGGTTCGAAGGACAGCACCGCCGAGATCGCCCGCCTGGCCGGGGCCGACGTCATCGTCATGCCTCGGAACAGCGGCAAGGCCGCCGCCCTGATGGCCGGATTCGAGCGTGCGCGGGAGTACTCTGCCGACGCCGTCGTCATGATCGACGCCGACGGCCAGCACAACCCCGAGGAGATCATGGCCGTCGCCGCCCCGGTCCTCGCGGGCGAGGCCGACCTCGTCATCGGCTCCCGCTTCATCGGGGAGAAAGCCGATATCCCCATCTACCGCCGCTTCGGCCAGGAGGTGCTCACCCTCTGCACGAATGCGAGCAGCACCTGCAGGACCACCGACTCCCAGTCCGGCTTTAGGGCCCTCTCCCGCCGGGCGATGGCGAACCTGGACTTCGCCTCCGAGGGCTACTCGGTCGAGTCGGACATGATCGCCCACTTCGCCTCCCGCGGCCTCGTGATCGAGGAGGTGCCGATCTCGGTCAGGTACGACGTCCCGCACAAGCACAAGAAGAACCCGGTGAGCCACGGGTTTGACGTCCTTACTAAGATCCTTGGACTTATAGGATATAAGCGGCCACTACTTCTTTTTGGTCTTCCGGGGCTTGTCTTAACAATTTCTGGTATCATGTCTGAGATCTATATATTCTCCAAATACTATCAAACGGGACAATTCCACTATATCATATTTACTTTAGGAATATCTACTTTAATACTTGGACTTTTACTAATTATGACTGGCTTGATTCTTAATTCTCTAGTTATCATCACGAGGGCGCAATATGATTCAGAGAAGTGATCGTCAAGAAGACAGGGATGGTTGGATAAGCGTAATTGTCAGTACCTTTTCAACAAAAAGGTATAACGATTTGATAGATCTCTTTCAAGGTTTATCGGACCAAACATGTAAAAATGTTGAAGTTGTTGTAATTATTGATGAAAACGTTGAGTTATATGAGAAATTATTACAGTACACGAAATCCCATGATTTAACAGAAGTATCTGTTGTGCTCAACCCAAAAAACAATGGTTTGTCATATAGCCGGAATTTGGGTATCCGGATGGCATCGGGTAGTATTGTTGCCTATGTCGATGATGATGCTATTCCTTTTCCAGAGTGGGTAGAAGAGATAAAAAGGACGTTTGAAGATCTGTCGGTAGGTGCTGTAACGGGGGATGTTATCCCTCTTTGGGAAGAACCGTCGATGTGCTGGTTCCCCAAAGAGATCCGCTGGTTAGTCAGTTGCTCGTATATTATGACCCCTGATCAGCATTCTGAAGTCGAACGTGGATTCGGAGTAAACATGGCATTCCGTAAAAAACTCTTCGAAGAGGTTGGTGTTTTCGATACTAATCTTGGCATTTCAGGCAGTAGATGGATAGGGGGTGAAGATACTGATATGTTTTTGCGAATATCTGAAGCGGGAAAGAAAGTCATTTTTAATCCTCAGATACGCGTGCTGCATAAAGTCCCTAAAACACGGATTGGTATCAAAAACATAAGTAAACGTGCGTTCAATGGTGGAATTTCCGTGGCAGTCCTGAGAAAAATCAGACCCTATCATATTCGAAAATCAACAGAAAATCAGTATCTCTCAAAGATACTATTTGAATTCTATCCAAGTGCCTTTCGAAAAGTAATCGCACAACCGTCAAAGGCACTACTGAAGCAAATTGTGTACGTTTCAGCAGTTATGGTTTTTCAACCTATCGGGTTTCTCTACGGCAACCTAAAACCTTGGAGAGAGTAATATTACATAGGAGGTTCTTCGATGAAAAGAATACCAATTGCTATTGTTGGGTGTGGCGCTGTTTCTGAGTTGTATCATTTGCCTGTTTTCCGGGCGATGCCAGAGTTTGAAATTAAATACTTGGTGGATGTAAATGAAGAAAGAATGCGATATCTCAAAGAGAAATATCGCCTTTCCTGTGAGATCTCAACGGACTTTTCTCATGTACTCCAGGATGAAAGCCTCGAAGCTGTGAGTATACTTACACCTCCAAAACTTCATTATTCGATGGTTAAAGATGCTGCACAGGCGAACTTGAATGTATTTTGCGAAAAACCCTTTGCAATGAGCTCAAATGAAGCCAAAGAGATGATTGATGTTTGTAGGAAAAACAATGTCACACTACTACCTGGATTTAATTTCAGATATATATCACAGTTTAGAAAACTAAAAAGCCTGATGCAGGGTGGTTTCTTTGGCACATTAGTCGGTGCGAGTTCTACGATGTTTACCAATGCATTTTCTTGGCCAAGTGTGACGAAATTCCAATACGATAAAAAAATCGGTGGTGGGGCTCTATTTGAAATGGGTGTACATCATGTTGATCTTATGAACTGGCTATTTGGAGTTCCTCAGACTGTCAGTGCTAATATTAATATTTACAAGAACAGTGTCATCGATGATACCGCATATGTTAATATTCGATATAAAAATGGTTCAAACTGTAATATATTCACGGGGTGGAATGGGTTGAGTATTAACACTATTACGGTGATTGGTACTGATGGTTATGCCTCAGCGACTTCAAATAAGAATGAGGTAATATATTATAGAGCTGATTTAGTTGGCCAGCCGCCACTAAAAATAAAAACGGAACGAACTTTAAATCCATATCATGAGGAGATGAAGCATTTCTATAATATTATCCGAAAAGGAGATAAGTCAGTCTTTACAGACGAGGAACTTATCAATTCAATAAATGTCGTAGAGATGGCGTATGAGTCAAGCAATAACTCCGGTAAAGTGATCGACAATGAATCCTGATTTTGCAAAGGTTCTAGTTACCAGTGGAGATGATGTCAGCGTAGCTGTGCAAAAAATCATATTGGAATTTGGAATTCACGTCAAAGATGATGATCTTGTTATAATAAAGCCGAACTTAAATGACTTTCGTCCTCATTGGGAAGGGAGCACAACAGATCCAAAAATTATTGAGGAAATAATAGTTTGTCTCAAAAAGCAGAGCAATCCGACAATTGTGATCGTTGAGAGTGATCATGCGATCGCATCTGCCGATGAGGAATTTGAAAGACTCGGTTATACAGAACTAAGGGATAAATATGGCGTTTCACTGGTTAATTTAACTAACGATCTCAAACATACCGCAATTGTAAATGGTTTTTTTTTCGAGGAGTTAGACATACCTGAAACACTGTTAAGAGCGACAAAAATAATTTCTGTTGCCAAACTGAAAACTCATGCTCAGCAGAAAATCACCTGCAACATGAAGAACTTCTTTGGTTTGCTCCCAATGAAGTACAAGGCGAAACATCATGAGTACATGAATGAAGTTCTTGCTGATCTGAATGTTCTATTTAAGCCAGACCTGTGCATAATTGATGGCAATTATGGTATGGAGGGCTTTGGTCCTTCGGATGGGCAAACGAAAAAAGTGGGTTTACTCATTGCTGGAACGAATGCAGTAAGCACAGATGCTGTTGCAGCAAAAATTATGGGATTCAATCCCAAAAGAGTCCCAACTTTACGGTTTGCGGCAAAAATGGGGTTGGGCAGAATATCAGATATTGAAGTAATTTCAGATATCAATCTAAAGGACGTAAATAAATTCGACTTCATACCAATGTATGCCTATTGGATTTATCGGTTTTCTTTTGCTCTTGCTCGGATAAATAATAATATTTCGAAGAGTGTTTCAAATCTCTCTAAATTTATATCCCAGTTTAGCATAGGTTTGATTACCCTTATACAAGGTTTTCATGTAACTGGTGAGATGGGTGTTCTCTTGCGTAAACATGCGATAATGTATGGTAAAGGTTTAATTTTACGTTATTTTACTGTTATGAGAATCCATCTTATGCGCTTATGAACAAGAGGCTGCAAAAATTAGTTACAATTTCCATTGTTTTATCTACAATAATTTATATTTTTATATTATACTTTATAAATTATATGAGCATATGGCATTATAGTTCTTTGTCTCTCATATTAAGTCTCTATCCTTATTTGTACATTCTTTTAATTTTTATGGTGGTTCTTTCACTTTTCACCATGTTTCAAAGGGATGTACCTGAATCTATCTTATTAGCAATTAGTGGTGTTATAGGATATTTTTTGTTCTTTACGCCGAGATACCTTGCTGAATTTGCTTATGAGGCGGATACAATATCCTGTACTACCCAGGGGCTGTTCATTAATGAAATTTTGGCCTCGCCATACAACCCGTTAGTAAAATATCCTCAAACATTCCCAGGATCCTATTTACATACATATATAGTAATTAAGGTCTCAAATCTTGGTTTTATCGATTATGGGGGCCTTATTTTCCCACTCATTTACATTCCATTATTTGTTCTTTTAACATTTTTAGCAGTCAAGAGAATTTTTAACAAGGATATAGCTTTTTATTCCATCGTATTTATGTTGCCAGCCCTCCACTTTTTCCATGCGAGGCCCTCACCACAATGTTTGGGCATGCTGCTCATTTTGAGTTGCTTTTTATTGATGAATATTAATTGTAAAAATCTAATGTTCGCATGTGTTATGATAATACTTTTTGCGATGACAATTTCTCATCCATTATCTCCTATACTTTTACTAATTTTAGTCACTGGCTTCTTTTTCTCCGCTACCCTAACGAATGATGCTACCAAGACGCGGTATCTCAATCTGGTAGCGTATGCAATTATAATTTGGCTCATCTGGCTGATATTCAACTCCTATGGATCAGGGGAATCCATTCTGTCATCTTTAGCTAACCTTGTTACTTTAGATTTTGGAAATGGAAATATCGAATCGATAGAAAGTCACGCAACAGGAAGTGTGTTTATTTATCAATGGATATTTGATTTGAGCAAAATTATATATGTTATATATATCATTTTTGTGGGATCATATGTTCTTTACTTGACATACAAAATTGGTATACGCGGTATAATATTGGCATTATTCACGAATAGCAAAGTTAATGGGCTAAATCTATTTGAGATCCGCAGTATGCGCCTTATCCTTCCTATAGGGCTATTTGGAATGTTTATCCCTATATCGGGACTTGTCGCAGGACAAGACATATTCGAAAGAGCGTTAACGTTTTTAATCATTGTATCATCTGTGATCATCGGTTATTTATTTCATCTATTTAAATATAGATTGGCAAGGACGAATCTTTCTACTATCATATGGGGGCTTTTGGTAGTATTTGTCTTCTTCATATTCCTTACTTTTCCGATCATAGCTTACTCGATAGCCCCTTATAATACCATCCCTCCATCCGAGGGCGAGGGATTATATTTTTTAAAAAACAAGGTGAATCTCAATGATGCGCATGTATATATGTCGTATCCTGGAGATCTTTGGATCACTGGGAGCCTTATATCTAGATCGATAAGAATTACTAATCCCAGCTGGGAGTTATCGGAGTGGAGCGACGAATTCGCCCCGGATTTTGTAATATTGCGTACAAGTGGGTATTTTCAAGCAGCAATGAGACTAGACAAGTCTTTTGAAACGAACCGGTATCTTGATGCAACAAGAGCTATGGTTAAAGAGCAGTATAATAAAATAGAATCAAGTGTTACGTTTGTAACATGGATGAAACAGTTAAATTAATGAATTATTCAATTTCTGTAATATTTATACCTACAAATAGTAGAGATTGTGATATGGTTCGAAATCTAATCGAATATTGTGAAGCAAACACCAATTCTGCAAAGATAAATTTCAACATAATATCTGTTGAGCAATACAATCAAGAAGGAATCAATGATTATTTAAAAAAGCATCAAATATCATTTAACGATATAAGAATATATGACTCAACGAGTGCCTATATAATTCTTAAAAGAGAAACGCCGGATATCATAATTGTTTGTCATGACGGTTCTGTGATAGAGCGTAGTTTCGTATTGGCTGGAAATTATCTCGGGATACCGACATTGATGGTTCAAGTGGGATCTCTTGCATCTGGAAATCAGATGCCCCTTCAAGGATTAAAATCATCTTTTATAAAACTGTTTCTAGGACATAAAATGAAAAGAGTAATCCAGAAATATCAATACCTTTTTAGAACAATTTGTGACATCAAATCCAATACGTTATTTGCAATAAATTATTTTGTACCGATGTTCCTCAATGACCTTAAAAGCATAGATGAAAGGGGTAAATATTGCAAAATAATCGCCGTACATACGAACAGGGAGAAAGAAACCCTAGTTAGGAAAGGTATCCAAGAAAAAAACATCTTTCCAGTTGGAAACCCGAAATTCGATGGGATTTTCAATAAAGAATACGATGATCTTCTGGTAGTTCAGGCGTTAGGACTTGATGCTGCCAAGAAAAAGGTATTATATCTTACGCAATCGTTTGTTGAACATGGTCTTTGGCATAAAGCTCAAAGGGACGAAGTTGTTCTATCCATAGTCAAGGGTATTTCTAGCATTGAGAATATAGAATTGATCGTTAAGGTCCATCCATTAGAGAATATTTCCGAATATCAAGACTTATTAGAAAAGAATATGTTGAGTCCAAAACTCTGTTATAATGAGATTGACATTTATTCACTAATACATGCTGCAGATCTCATAGTAACAATCAACTCTACGGCAGCCCTTGAAGCGGTCTTAATGCATAAGCCATTAGTGACGTTAAATTATATTGGGGAGCCCGAGTATCTTCCATTTACAGAGTACGGCGTTGCATTGGGTGTTTATGATGAAAGACAGTTAAATGATGTGATAAAATACGCATTATATGACGAAGGCGTGCATGCGAGGCTGGATGCAGCTAGAAGGAGATTTTTCGATGAACAAATGCAACTGAGTGACGGATGTGCATCTAAGAGATTATTTGACTTAATTACAAGGATTGTTAATCAAAAATCAGATTCGTAAAATAGCGGATGCGTCTCGAGGCAAGGCCTCACTTTTTAACTTTTTTGAACTATTCAACAACTACAAAACCGTGTTCGCTTGAATCGCCTTTGGTGAGATTATGGGGTATCATTTTGATCTTGATCTCCTTGACCTATAGTTATTGTCTCAGATCTTCTGCAATTTTCTGAGCCCTGTTCCCTTGCTTGATCATTTCTCCTCCATCGTCAAAGTCGAATAGGGAGATGATGTTACCATCCTCCTCCCTTCCAGGAGCCGCACGTATTATTAAATAACTATCTCTTCCATTAATACTGTTGCAAGAATTTCAACAGTTTACTCGACGAATTGGACTCATAGGGCTAACGAACCTTCTCATCGGCTTGAGCGAGTTGATCCTGCTTCCAATCCTCACTGGAACTCTCCCGATTGAGGAATATGGTACCTATGTCCAGATCATCGTGACTGTCAATCTCGTCCCCGGTGTAGTGATGCTTGGTCTCCCCTACACGATGGTCAGGTATCTCTCGGCGGTGAAATCACCGGAAGAGATCCAGGAGGGCTATTACTCGATCGCGGCTGTCACGATCCTAAGTGCGGGCCTTGCATCGGTCGCTCTGTTTCTCCTGGCCGAGCCCATAGCCACTGCACTCTTCGATAGCCAGACAACAGTCACCAGGATCCTCGCTGTAGTCGTCTTTCTGGAGTGCATGAACCTCCTCCAGTTCAACTACTTCAGGACATTTCAGCAGATCAAACGATACTCTTCTCTCCTCTTTCTCAAAACCTGCCTGCAGTTGGTTCTGGTTGGGGCACTCGTTCTTGCCGGCTATGGTATCTTCGGAGCGGTGATGGGATTGTTTATCACCAATCTTGTTTTGTTCCTTTTCATGGGGTTTTTCATCGTCCATGGCATTGGTGTCTCCATCCCTAAGTTCAGGCACCTGCGGGAATACCTCTCCTTTGGTCTCCCTACGGTGCCGGGAAACCTCTCCAGTTGGGTGGTGAATTCGAGCGATAGGTATATGATCGCTCTTTTCCTGGGGGCTGCCTCTGTCGGGTACTATACGCCAGGATACACTCTTGGGAACGTTGTCAATATGTTTGTCGCACCCCTTTCGTTTATGCTACCCGCTGTCCTTTCAAAGTATTATGATGAGAATAATCTTCAGGGCGTTCAAACGATCCTTCATTACTCTTTAAAATATTTCCTTATGTTGGCAGTTCCTTCGTTTATCGGGCTGTCAATTCTTTCAAAACCAATTCTGACCATTCTGTCAACACCTGAAATCGCATCAAATGGTTATTTGATCACACCTTTTACGGCGTTGAGTGCTTTGTTCTTTGGAATGTATGCAATAATTTTCCAGATTTTAATTTTAGAAAAAAATACCCGGATTACTGCAACTATATGGATTATTGCTGCGGTGATTAATTTTGGACTTAACCTTGTTGTAATACCATATCTAGGAATAATTGGCGCTGCTATTACGACATTGATTTCATTTGTATTTGCTCTTGGGGTTGTTATATACTATATCCAAACAAAACCTCAGATTACTCTATCATATTCTATTAGTTTCAGGGCCATTTTTCCAATCATATTTGCTTCAATCTGGACGATCCCGGTCTTACTGATTATACAGCCTGTAGGAATTGTGTCAATTATGCTATCGGTGGCGCTTTGTGCTATCATATATTTTGCTTTATTATACGCGCTCAAAGGAATAACAAAAGAAGAAATATACTTTTTCAGGAGTTTTATCACTCGATAATCTAACTTCTTTAGAATTTAATCCTTTATGAGATTCTAAGGTTTATTTTCAAGTGTTCTCATAGGTAGTATTTTGATATCCCGAAAGAATACTCTATTCATGGTCAGATCAATTATGGCAATAATCCCTGCCCGCGGAGGGAGCAAAGGGATCCCCCAGAAAAATATCAAAAAATTGGGAGAAAAACCACTGATCGCGTATACAATAGAAGAAGCCTTACGATCAGAATATCTGGATCATGTTTTCGTCTCTACCGAAGATCCTGAAATCGCCGAGATCTCAATAAAATATGGGGCAGAGGTGATAGATCGACCCTCTGTACTCGCCGGAGACTCTTCAAAAACGGTCGATGTGATATTACATGCTGTTGAATATTTAGAAAAAAATGGTATCCGTCCCCAGATTATAGTTCTGCTCCAACCAACATCTCCATTGCGAAATACAGGAGACATCGATGCAGCAATAAAATTATTCCTGGATAATGAGTGCGACTCAGTCATTAGTGTCTGTGAACCCGATCACTCTCCCTTCTGGTGCTTTACGGTCAATGGGAAGTATCTGCGCCCTCTCTTCGATCAGAGATATAAAAATACGCGACGACAAGACCTTCCAACGGCTGTTATGCCGAATGGTGCAATATACGTTTCCAGTCCTGAATCAATCAGAAAACTAGAGGGTTTTTATGGTGACCGGACAATCCCGTACTGCATGCCCCCTGAAAGAAGTATAGATATAGATACACCGCTAGATTTTATTGTTGCAGAAGTGCTCGTAAATAAAGAATTCTAATGACGTTTGATTGTCCGGGGTAATGACGATGCAACAACAAATACAAATTGAAAAAAAGATAATTGGGTCACAAAACCCTTGTTTTATTATTGCTGAGGCGGGCGTCAACCACAACGGCGATATTGCCCTGGCAAAAAAACTCGTCGATGCTGCGGTAGAAGCCGGTGCCGATGCAGTTAAATTCCAGACATTCAAAACTGAAAATGTCGTTACCCTCGCCGCCGAGAAGGCTGAATACCAGAAAAATACGACAGGTACGGACGATTCTCAATATGAGATGATAAAGAAACTCGAACTTTCCGAAGCGGATTTCTGGGATATCTCGGAATATGCCAAAGAAGCGGGAATAATCTTTTTGTCCACTCCGTTTGATGAAGAGAGCGTTGATCTCCTCGATCAGATTGGGGTATCGGCGTTCAAGATACCCTCCGGGGAGATTACAAATTACCACCTCCTGAAGAAAGTCGCCCAGAAATTCAAACCCATCATTCTATCGACGGGGATGGCCACGCTGGGAGAGGTAGAGGAGGCACTAAACTATCTCAAGAAGCATGGAGCCGAAGAGATCATCCTTCTCCATTGCACCACCAGTTATCCTGCGCCTGTGACGTCCGTGAACCTGCGTGCAATGAAAACATTGCGCTGTGCCTTTCAGGTGCCGGTGGGGTACTCCGATCACACCGAGGGTATTACTATCCCCGTTGTGGCGGCTGCAATGGGTGCATGCGTCATTGAGAAGCATTTCACCATGGACAGGACACTCCCGGGTCCCGACCATAGGGCCTCTCTTGAGCCTCAGGAACTTGCCGCGATGGTGAAGGCGGTGCGAGATGTGGTACTGGCGCGTGGAAACGGGATCAAAGGTCCAACTGAAGAGGAGGAGGCGATCAAAAGGGTTGCCAGAAGAAGTATCGTTGCAAAGCATGATATCCGTGTGGGGGACGTTCTGACAGAGGGTGATCTGGCAATAAAAAGGCCCGGAACTGGCATTGAACCGAGGTATCTGGACTCAATTTTGTGGAAGAAAGCAAGGGTTCCAATTCAGAGAGATCAGGTCATCCAGTGGGATATGATCGAATGAAACGTAAAATAGTATATATTTCTGGGACGCGGGCAGATTATGGTCTGATGCGCTCTGTTTTATATCAGATTCATAATCATGAATCTCTTTCCCTTGATATTATTGTCACCGGCATGCATCTGATGGATGAATTTGGGATGACAGTAGATGAAATAAAAAAAGATGGATTCAACTATAATATTGTCGATGTTCGCTATGCTGATGATACGAAAGAATCTATGGCCTTATTTATTGGGGAATTTATTCAACGTCTCACACCACTTATTCGAACAATCGACCCTGATATAATCCTTGTTCTCGGAGATAGAGGAGAGATGCTTGCTGGAGCAATTGTTGGAGCGTATTTGAGTATTCCTGTTGCCCATATCCATGGCGGAGAGGTCACATCCACTGTTGATGATCTTGCACGACATGCAATAACAAAACTGTCTCATATTCATTTCCCTGCCACTGAAGAAAGTGCAGGGCGAATTATCAGGATGGGAGAGGATCCTTCGCGGGTTTTTGTTGTTGGTGCTCCTGGACTGGATCAGATCCTCAATGAACCACTGCTGGAACCTGAAGAACTTGGGAGGAAATACCGCTTGGACTTTTCTGATACGGTGCTGCTTGTTGTTCAACACCCTGTAACACTTGAAATTGATCAAGCACCTGAACAGATCAGAGAGACATTAGAAGCGATATCTTTATTTCAATCTCAGACGGTCATTATATATCCAAATGCTGATGCGGGGGGGAGAGCAATGATCGAAATAATTAAGGAATATGAACATCTCCCCTTTATCAGGACATATAAAAACATCCCCCACAGGGATTACCTGAGTTTAATGCGGCACTCATCTGTCTTAATTGGAAATTCAAGCAGCGGCATCATCGAAGCCCCTTCGTTTGGAATTCCAGTAATCAATATCGGGTCTCGGCAAAGGGGAAGGCAGAGAGGAGAGAATGTTGTTGATGTCGATTATAATCGAGAGTCAATCGTGTCAGCAATTAACTATGTCTTAAGCGATGAACATTATAGAAATAAGATAAATCTGAAAAACAACCCCTATGGTGACGGAAATTCGGGGAAAAGGATTACTAAGATATTAAATGAGATATCTGTTAACAACCAACTTTTGCAGAAGGGGTGACGTGTAAATGCGGTTTGAGAAATGGGAGTTTCCAGACATCAAAGACGGCGAAATAACCAAATATAACTGGTTGGTCCAACATCCTAAAAAACTGTTACTGGGATATAAAACTGATATCGGTGCATTTTCATATATCAATGCAGAATATGGGGTTCAAATTGAGGATGATGTACAAATAGGATCACATTGCTCGATATATTCTGTCTCAACAATCGATAATAAAAAGGGCCGAGTCACATTAAAGAGAAACTGCAAAATCGGCACGCATTCCGTGGTGATGCCCGGTGTCACCATTGGAGAAAATTCGATCGTCGGAGCCTTTAGTTTTGTAAATAAGGACATCCCGGCCAATGTAATTGCGTATGGAGTTCCTGCCCGGGTAGTGGAAACAATTGTTCCCGATAACAAAAAACTTGAATCCGCTGGTGATTAAGAGATGACCTGGAAAATTCCCCTGTTTAAAATGTACTGGGACGAAGAAGACGTCAGTGCCGTCAGTGAAGCAATTCGCTCAGGGATGAACTGGGCGGTCGGACCAAATGTCGCGAAATTCGAAGAGGAGATTGCGAATTATATTGGAACGAAATATTGCCTCACATTTAATTCTGGAACCTCCGCGACCCATGCGGCTCTCCTTGCCCATGGGGTCGCTCCGGGTGATGAAGTCATTGTGCCCTCCTTCACGTTCATCGCAACGGCAAACACCCCCCAGTTTGTCGGCGCAAAACCAGTCTTTGCAGACATCGAAGAGAACACCTTCGGGCTGGACCCTGAGGATGTGGTTGAACGGATCACCCCTAAGACGCGGGCGATCATGCCCGTCCACTATGGGGGATGCCCCTGCAGGATACAGGAATTGCGTGAGATTGCCGATGACCATGATCTCCTCCTCATCGAAGATGCTGCAGAGGCCTTTGGGGCCTCTATTGGCGGCAGGAAAGTTGGAACCTTTGGCGATTCGGCAATGATGAGTTTTTGTCAGAATAAAATCATCACAACCGGAGAGGGCGGTGCGATGGTAACTGATTCACGAGATGTGTACGAGAAGATGAAACTCATTCGGTCGCATGGCCGCCTCGAAACCGCCGACTACTTCTCGACCACTGCGGTGATGGACTATGTCTCTCTTGGCTATAACTTCAGGATGTCGAACATCACCGCGGCGTTGGGTGTCTCCCAGCTAGGCAAGGTTGAGGATATCATCAAAATGAGGCGGGCTGATGCTGCCTACTATATCCAGAGACTGAGGGCCGAAGTGCCTGATTGCATCATTCCCAAACTCCCGGAAGACTACTATCATGTCTACCAGTTGTTCTCTCTCAGGGTGAAGGACCGTGATGCGTTGATTCAACACCTTGAGGGCAAGGGGATCATGACGAAAATTTACTTCTCGCCAGTTCATTATACGCATTTCTATCGTTCCCAGATGAAAGATTCATATGCCCTGCCGATAACTGAAAAAATTTCAGAAGATATTATTAGCCTCCCCTTCTACCCCGGGATTTCACGGGATGATATCGATTATGTGATAGATTCCATAAAGGAATTTTATGGGGTTTTCTGAATGGACGAAGCTGATTACTATCGCGGAAAATCGATCCTCGTCACCGGGGGCGTGGGATCAATAGGCAAAGAACTTGTAAAAAATATCTTGAAAATTGATGTGAAGTCGCTCAGGGTTCTGGACAATAATGAGACCGGGCTCTTTGATCTGGGGCATGAGTTAAAATCAGACAAAATTAGGTTGCTTGTTGGAGATATTCGGGATAAAGAGCGGTTAAAACGCGCTATGGAGGGTGTAGACATTGTTTTTCATGCCGCCGCTCTGAAACATGTCCCCCTCTGCGAGTACAATCCCTTCGATGCGGTCAAGACCAATATTCTTGGAACCCAGAATGTGCTCAATGTTGCTCTTGACGAAGAGGTTGAGAAGGTCATTGTCATAAGCACCGATAAAGCGGCCAATCCCGTAAATGTGATGGGTGCAACAAAACTTCTTGCAGAGCGATTGACCCTCTCTGCAAACTCCTATAGGGGGAATAGAAAAACCGTCTTTTCCTGCGTAAGATTTGGAAATGTAATGGCATCTCGTGGCTCTGTCATTCCTCTGTTTATGGAACAGATCCGTGAGGGAGGCCCTGTAACCGTAACTGATCCAGATATGACCAGGTTCATCATGGATATCCCGAAGGCGACGGATCTTATATTAAAAGCAGGGAAAATGGCGCAGTATGGTGAGATATTCATTCTCAAGATGCCTGTTATTAAAATTGGTGACCTTGCAGATGCTATGATCTCTTTTTGCACCCACAGAAATGGTCAAAATATCAATGATATAGAGATCGAAGTTACTGGTGCCCGCCCCGGAGAGAAAAAATATGAGGAGTTAATGACCGAGTCCGAGGCAGAGTCTGCATATGAGAATGAACATATGTTCATCGTTCTGCCCCCGCACATCCAGGATACGATGAAGGATCTTGTTCTACCAGAGGATTTTAATAGATCTCTGAAAAATCGATACGCCTCATCTGATGAGGTCATCCTCACTAAAAATGAGATTTTAAATCTTTTAAGGATTTTATATCCTTGTTGATCTTATTATTGTCACTTATTTTTGTATGAAAATCTTCAAGTGGGTTCGGTGGCCTCTACTCGTCCACCCCCCTTGAAGGCTAACCCCCGCCTCTCCGGAGAGACCTGACTTCCCGAGATTTAAGCACATGATACAATCTTGCCCGTTGTGGTTCTCTTTAATATGGTAGATTTTGTAAAAAATATCGACAATAAACCAGATTATAATAATCCTACCATCTGCAGTAAGAACTCCCTCTTCCTGAATTCTCAAAACCGTAAGATCTTTGTACTTTCAGCAAATACCTTGCAGTATGCCCCTTGTCGACGGTTTCGATGACACCTCGATCCTCTCCATCGGCCATCTCGGCATCGTTGCCGGTGCCTATGACTCCCTTCAGATCGCCGATGTGATCGATCCCGCCATCCCCAGAACCCGCTAGCATCACCTCAGCCATTCTCAGATCGTCAAGGCAAGGTCCTCAACGGTCTCGGGTTCATTGAACGCTGTCTCTATCTGTTCAGTGAGATCTCGTTGGGGCGGGAGAAGAGGAGTGCCCGCCGCACGCTCAACTGAAAGAGCGACTCTTTGCCGAGGAGGGGGATGAACTGCTTCGGGTAGCAGGTCCGACTCAGGGGGAAGAGGCGGGTGCCTGAACCGCCTGCAAGGATGATCGTCTTCATGGTGGGGGTGCTCCGGATGAATGTGCGAAAACTCATATTTTATTTTGCGGCAATGGTTTAAGTGGATTTCTCTTTGTCCCTCCTCCCGATCT
>ENA-ORXD01001922-ORXD01001922.1-sediment-metagenome-genome-assembly--contig:-NODE-1922-length-15210-cov-3.367277_pt1 | contig 15210 bp, 11 predicted proteins | sample MGYA00237862_ERZ511471 | MGnify/ENA metagenome assembly ERZ511471 | reverse complement strand
ATAAAATATCACTAGTGCCCATCCAATTTAAAACCTCAAGCTGTGTGACCCAGCCTTTCAATAAAATGCGATCTGTCATCTTTTTCTTCTGGATCAAAGCCGCCAGTTCAGATTTCATGATCCCATCACCCAGCATGATACATTCCCAGGGTATATCAGCCAGTGCGGAAAGGCTGTAAACCAATGCAAGAGGATTCTTTTCAGGAGAAAGCCTGCCTACAAAAAGAATGCGCGGAACGACATGAGATGTGATTTTCTTAGGGGTGAACTGTTTTAGATTGATCCCATTTCCAATGACCTGGATCGGCTCTTTATATTTCTTTTCAGCCAGTTCTTTTACGTATTCACTGACAGCGATCACTCGTTCTGCCCGATTCCAGATCAATTTACTGAAAGGATAGACCATGCGGAACCAGCGGGCTGTTTTTTCAGGAGCAGCGCCGGGGACATCTCCACCATGCACGGTGAGAACATAAGGTATTCCTGTTAATTTTGATAAGAAATAGGCAGCAGCTCCAGCCGGTACAGCAAAGTGAGCATGAATGATATCCGGTTCCCATTGACGAATAACTTTCAACCCTTTTTGTGTACTTTTTATCACAAACCAGAGCATATCTGTAAAAGTTGCTCTAAAAACTTGCTTCCGATGAACACGAAGCCGGTAGACAATAAACTGGTTGTTTTCCTGCAGCGGGAGATCTTTGCAATGGGACGTTAAAACACGAATGTCGTAGCCCTTATTCGCAAGACCTTCACAGAGATTTTGCGTTATTTTTCCACCACCCCCACCAACGGGAGGATATTCATGATTAAGAATCAGAATTTTCAGCTTTTTATTTCCATTCATACTTATTTCATATCTTCTCAGCCTCGATGATAATTCTCGTAGGTGAATCTTGTTGATCATCCCCGCTTAAAAATTCCTTACGAATTCTGGGCTTTGCTTTCATAAATGCTTCAATATTCGATTCGGTAACCATGACCTTTACTCTTGAAAAATACTTTTGAAACATTTCTTCATATTGTGTGACCCGGAAGCGATTCAAGTTGCTGGTCGGATTCAAAAACGATTCCCATATTTTCTTGGAAAAAGTGAGCATCTCAAACGGATATTTGAAATAATGGTCGCGCAGGTCGACAAAATGTACCTGCTTTCCCTTTTTCGCTGTCAAGAGTGAAAGAGCCTGAGTAATTCCATCCACATCATCCAGATGTTCGAAAACGGATGTGCTCAGAACAAGATCAACCGGCTCTACCTTCTTTTGATCGGCTACGGTTCGAATATCATCATGAACAATGTGAATGCATTCGGGTTTAGGGATGATCTCGTTTTCAGCGTTCGTGGTAAAGAAATCAGGATATCTGTTCATAATATCCATCGTTAGTTTTGGAAAAGGCAATCCTCCACGTTCACACAAAAGCATCTGTTTTGCACCGCGTTTCAGGAATTCGCAGCCGGTTGAAATATTGCCTCCATACCCAAAAATCATGACGGTTTTATTCTTAAAATCGATCCCGGTTTGTTCGAAATATTCAACATATCGGTCAACTGCCGTTTGCGGGTCCATTGTTTCAACTCCCGCCTTGATAATGAAATGCCGCTTCTTCATCCAATCTGCTGCCTGTTCAGGCATGAAATGACGAATAAAACGTAGAATGATATAGGAAAAGTGCATACAAATCTCCTATGGGCAATTTAGATTTTCTGAAGGTGCGGATTGTCGAGGAATAAGCAGCTCAATTCCGACCTCCTGAAGAGTCTTCACGGATTCATAATAACATAGTAAGGGCTCTGAAACCCACTTCACATACGCATCATTTTCTTCGCCGAAATTATTTTCATCACTCTGGTAGACCACGCGGACCGGTTCGGCAATGATCAGTGCAAAGCGATGGTTCTTGAGATCCTGATATAAAGCATCGAAGTATGCTTGATCACCGCTCAAAGCTTCATTCATAAGCAGTTTTTTCTCATATTCACCGATCAGATCAACATTTTGAATTTCCCCAAAGGTCAATAACTGCCTCTGGTCAATGAATAAAATATCTCCCCCTGCCCCCACTTCATCGATCGTATCCTGGATTTCCTGGAGAGATCCCTGAACTATCTGCTGCGAGGGCAGCGAAAGTGGTCGGACCGAGCTGATATAGCGCAGATTGGGATAGAGGAACAGGATCAGGGCAAGCCCGCTTACCCACTGGTTCTTCTTTACCTTCTCCATGAACCAGACAGCCATTCCTCTTTGCCAGAAAATATAAATCGTGAATAGAATGGTAAGAAGGAACAAATCCATATTATGCAAATTACTCCCCCCGCCTATCTTCACGCTGACCACGCAGCCGATCAATAGAAATCCCGCCAAAGATGCGATCAGGAAGAATTTTTCCCCCTTCTCTAACTTGATTTTTGCATCTTTAATATACAAACCCAGAATAAGAAATATTGGGATCGTGATCAAGAACAGGGCGGGCAAGATACCTAATGGGAAAGTTCCGGAGGGAAACAGGCGATACCACAACAGGTCCTGATTCTGAAAAATAGTCTTGATCGTGCTCATCATGCCTGCAGAGGTATTTTCTTCAAGGATGATGGATGAAGTCGGAATTGGGATAATGTTGGGAAGGACAATCCCTCCACACAATCCTGCCATTGCAGCGCCGAGACTTTTCAAATTCCTTTTTGCAGGAGAAGAACCTTTTTCGCGGAAATAGATCAATAAAAACGACCAGACGACCGGCGCAATGATCCACGTAAAACGGGTCAGATTGGTATAAAAGCCTGCGCACAAAACCAGCACTAGCGAAAGAATATAATTTTTCGATTCGCCGGCAAGCAGCACTAAAATTGCGCTGAAAATAAGAGGCGCATAAATCGGTCCCTCACTCAAAAATGCATACGTCCATAAACCAAAAAGGATCAGGTGAGAGAACTTGATCTTTTTATGCTTAAAGATAAGAAGACCAAATACCAAAGGAGGAACGAAATACAGGATCGTGTTCCACGCGCGCATGCCTGCGATGGTCAGATTCTTCCACAAAAAAGCCAGCCCCCACAAGCTCTGCCGACCCAGATCGATGAATGCTGCCACGATGCTGTTTTCAGCTGGGCTGTAATGATCTTTCCAGAAAAGAAGCGAATAGTCCCAGAAACGGTTCCCTTCTGACCACGAAAGGGAAAATGGGTAGGCAACGATCAATCGTAACCGACTGCACAATAGCAGGCTGGCTGCCATGAAAATAAGCGCAGGGAAAAAATATCGGAAATGGAAAGAAAAGAGTCTTTTCCCTTCCAGCACATACGTCATCAAGAACAGAACGCTGATGAGCAGCAGGATGCGCAGGAAAGCGCTGGTAATCACATTCCCCCACTGTGAAAACTGCAGGAATAACGATGGAAATATTCCAAGCAGGATGAACGCAATGATGGAAATGACAGGCGATTTCGAAAGTCGTTCTGCAGTGTCTCTTTGAAAATAGAAATGCAGCATTACCAGCAGGAGAAACAGGAAAATTAGTAATAAAAAGGCGAGGAGAAGAAAAATAGAAAAAGGATTGAAGTAAACAGCTGGAATCAATCCGCCCCAATACACCTTTTTTAATTCAATGAAGCTGATCAAGCTGACAATCAGCATGATACAAACCAAAATCCATTTTTTCTTTCCGGTGAAATTTGTTCCAGTCATCAATTATTTCTTTTTATCCTAAACTTGATACAATTATAAACTCGATAAGATCATATTCTGTACACGGATAAAGAATGGGCAATATTTCGAAAGAACGAATTTTACTTCCAAGGGTAATTTATGGCAATCGGGGAGATATTCTCAGCCGATGGGGCTTGATCAACGGACTATATACCATTGGAAAGGACGATGTATACGTTTTCGCGCATCGCGAGGACGATCTACCTGAGAGAATTCACGATCATTTCGACCCTTACGGAAAATTCCACAACCTGCGGCTTTCACCCAACGCAAAAACAGCTTTAAAACAATGCGACCGCATTTTATGGGGCGGTGGGCTGGATATGACCGATGAATCCAGTTTATCAAAGCTTATGTATATTCTGGTGCTCTTTTCTTACTACCGCATGCTCGGGAAGGAAATAGACTGCGTTTTTCAGGGAGCCGGTCCGCTAATTACCCGCACCGGCAAGATCTTATCCAGGCAAATATTGAAACGTGTTTCCAAATTCATCGTCAGAGATGAATACGCGTACTCCCTGCTGCACAAGCTTAACCCAAAAGTGGAGTATTTCAAGGCAAGAGACGCCATTTTTCTGCCCGGCTTTGAGCAAGCTCTGGCGAACCACACTCCTTCGTCTATCGTGGAACAATACTGTCAGAAGGATCGAAACCCTCTGGTTGCCATCAATATTCGGCGCTGGTTCCACTTCTCATCAGACCTGATCCCATTTCAACTGGCAAAAAAGCGCTATGAGAGCCGGGGGCTTGATCAGATGAAGCACCTGCTGGATATTTATGCCGATCTTATAACCAAATTACGCAAGCAGTTCAACGCGCGTATTCTGCTGGTTTCTGCCTATAATCCGGGCATTTACAGCTGGGAAGATGACATGAAGTGGCTGCAGCTGGTTAAAGCATTTTTCCCGCTTGATGATGCGGTCTGTCTGGTAGATCAGCCCATGCCAATGACGGATTACATGGCGCTCATGGCGCGCGTAGATCTGGCGGTCAGTATGCGTCTGCATTCCAGCCTGGCTGCAATTCGATTTGGAAACCCGGCTGTCAATATCAGCTATGCTCCCAAAGGTATTCATGCTTTCAATCTACTTGGATTAGAAAATTGTGCCTTCAATATCAACAATGTCATGCAAGATCCAACCCCGATATGGGAAAGGATCGAAGATATTCTTAAAGATGGGAAAGAGCAAAGGAAGAAGATCACCAGTGGTGTTCAGGAAAGCATCGATATCAATTTAAAGGCATTATCCTCTCTCTTTGGAGAGTAAGTTATTAAACCAATGAATAATATCAATTGGAAGAAAACCATAAGATGGGCAGGAACGATCATTTCGCTGGGATTATTTGTCTGGCTCCTCACCCGCCTGGATTGGAAAGAAGCCTGGGCGATCGTGAAGGATATGCCTGCCTACAGCTATGTTCTCGCGGTAGTCCTTCTCCTGGCAGGGCAGTTCTTCAATTCCCTGCGTTGGTTTGTTCTACTGCGTGCGCAAGACGTAGAAATATCCGTACCACGCACATTTGCGATCCATATGGGGGGAACATTTGCATCCAACTTTCTTCCATCCACCATCGGAGGAGACAGTCTGCGCTTTCTGGCAGTTGCCAAGATAGCAGGCGACCAATCACTCAGTCTCGCCTCGGTGATCCTCGATAGACTTATCAATTTGCTGGCAACTTTCACGCTGATCCCCTTCAGTGTGAGCGTTTTGAAAACTACCGGAATGCAGTTCGACAACAATTTATTGGGATTCCCCATTCTGGCTGTTCTTCAAGGAAAACTCGGAGATTGGCTCAAACGAACTCTCAAGAAATATCTTGATCTGTTCAAACGCTGGTTCAAAAAGCCTTATTCCCTGCTGCTGGCATTCATCATTTCCTGGTTTTCACGGTTCGTGATCCTGGGAGCAGTCTGGGTGCTGAGTATGGGTGTGGGAATGAACCTGACCCTCTGGCAGGTAGTAGGGGTAAACACGGTATCCTATTTCGTAACGCTGCTGCCAATTTCTATTTCAGGATATGGTTTGCGTGAGATCACATTAACCACGATCTATACCATGCTGGGTGCCACTCTTGAACAGGCAACCGCACTCACCGTGATCACACGCATCTTTTCAACAGCGATCACCCTGCCCGGGGTCATCTGGATGCAGCAGATCCTTGCCGATACGAAAGAAATAAAAAGACAGACCGATTCAATCATCTAGTCTGTTTGAAGCAGCTTTTATTAGATCATTTTTTGAGGGCTACTTTGTCTTTTGAGCAACGATAAATAGCCTTCTGCCCCAACGTGTTGAAAAAAGATCATCAAAGAGAAACAGTGAAAAGAAAACATTCGAACCAAATCGCTTTAGCGGGGATGTTACTTCCTGCATAACAACCTTTGGGGCTGTTTTATTCAGGATGAAGGAGTAGTACAGCCAGTAAAATGGCCATCCCCAGCATTTGCTCTCTTTAATGGAGAACCCTTTTGTTTTCAGGTAATCTTCGATCTGCCCAATTTCAAAACGCCGGTAGTGCTTCGCAAATTCATCATGCGGACCCCAGTATTTCATTTGTGCCGGCACAGTAATAAAAAGGAACCCATCGTTCTCAACCATATCAATGATGTTATCAACTGCCAGCTTCCAATCTTTCAAATGCTCCAGCACTTCCGAAGAAACCACAGCAGTATATTTTTTTTCAGGCAGAGAAGACTTGTTTTCCAGATCCAGCAGGAAGAATTGGTTAATAAATGCCTGCGGTTTCAAAATTTTTAGGACTTCATCTGATATATCACCCGCTTCAAACTGAAGCGAATTTTGGTAGACCTTATGCAGCTTTATTAACAGGCTGCCGTCTCCACAACCGGCATCAAGCACTGTACCGGTGGATATATATTTTTTAAAATATTTCAGCAGTATTCGGTTACGTGTTCGAACCCCCGGACCAATTTTATGGAGATCACGCCATTCGTGCTTCCACAAATCATCATACGTTTCTTGAACATCGCTGTTAATGTTTTTGTTATTCATTGGTTGGAATTTTATCATGAACGATGTTTTTCCCATACTATTTTTTTAATAATTCTTATTTTAATCATAAAAATAAGCTGGTAATATCCCACCTGATCTATAAAAATGTCTCTTATACGCAGGGAAAACGAAGATAGAGTTATTCTTCTGAATAAGCGGCAATGACCTTTTTCATGACCACTTCATATTTACCAACAATACGATTGAGGTCAAAATTCATTGCCTGTTCTCGGCTTTTCTGTTTGAACCGGAACAGCTTTTCACGATCTGTGATCAATGATCGCAAAGCTTCTGTAAATCCTTCAGCATCTCCTGATTGGAATAAATATCCGCTTTCATTCTGGATCAATAGATCAGAACATCCTCCCACATCAGAAAGCACCGGCGCCAGCCCCATAGCAATCGCCTGCACCCCCGCTACCGGCAACCCTTCAGAGCGGGACGGCATGAAAAGGATATCGCTACCCTGGTAAATCGATAACACCTGATCCGGATTGATCCAGCCGGTAAGCGAAAAGCGGTCCTGCATTCCGGCTTCTTTGATCCTTTGCTCTACCGCCGGCTTTAGCAGTCCATCACCCATCATCACACAGTGCCATGGCAGGGTTTTCAGGCTATTCAGCACCTCGATGATAAGCAGCGGATTCTTCTGCTCCATGAAACGACCGGCAAAAACGATCTGGACAGGAGTATGTACCTCAAGGTTGCCGGGTTTGATCACATCCGTATCCACCCCATTAAAGATCAACTCCGCATCGATCTCAGGGTAGCTCTTTTTCGCCAGATCCCTCGTAAAACTGCTAACCGTGATGATGCTGCCTGCATCATGCCAGATTCCTTTTGTGAAGGGGTAGAAAAAACGGAACCATTTTTCCGTCTTTTCGGGAACACCACCGGGGATATCTCCCAGATGGGCTGTCAAGAAGTAGGGAATTTTAAATTTTTTCGAAAGTTCTCTGGCTGCAGCCCCTGCAGGGACGGCAAAATGTCCGTGGATGATATCAGGACGCCAGGTACGGATCAGACGGCTGCCAGCATTTAAGCTGTTGATGATGAATGCGCCCATATCCACCAACGTTGCACGATAGGCATATCTTCGTAAAGACGGGATGCGAATAACTTCATAGTGAGAGAAACACTCATCTTTGGGTAATCCCTTTAGATAAGGGGTTATGATCTTTACTTCATGACCATGTTTGCTGAAACCGAAATTAAGGTCTTGGGAGACTCTACCTCCCCCGCCGCCAATCGGGGGATACTCGTGATTGAGAACAAGGATGCGCATTGATATTTATTCTTTCCTTGTAGATTTTAATGAATCCCCATTTATGATCGTCCGAATCGTATAAGTCGGTTTATTCTGTGATTCATGATAGGTTCTCACCAGCAATTCGGCAATGAATCCCATCAGAATAGATTGAAAACCCATGATCACACTGGTGACGCTGAGCAAGAACCAGGGGGAAGTGGTAACTCCAATTTGCTGCCAAACTCTACGAATAAAAAGATATAAAAGTACCAACGCACCGGTTATGATCAACGCCACACCCATTCCCCCAAATAAATAAATAGGTTTATTAGCATAAGAAGTAAGAAATTTCACCGTGAAAAGATCCAGGATCACCTTGAAGGTTCTTTCCAACCCATATTTTGCCTTGCCATATTTTCTGGCGTGGTGGTGAACTCGCACTTCGGTGATCTTTGCGCCCACCGAATCAGCATATACGGGAATAAAGCGGTGCATCTCACCATAGAGATGAAATCCTGAAAGTATTTCGCGTCGATATGCTTTTAATGTGCAGCCGTAATCATGCAGATGCACGCCAGTCACTTTCGAGATCAACCAATTTGCGATCTTCGAAGGGATGATCCTTGTGATGAATTTATCCTGACGGTCATAGCGCCAACCGCTGACCACATCGTAGCCTTCGTTCAATTTATCGAGCAGCATGGGAATGTCTGCCGGATCGTTCTGCATATCGGCATCACAAAGAACAACGATATCCCCATTGGAATGTTCGATCCCGGCTGCAATTGCGGCTGTCTGCCCAAAATTACGCCGCAGCACGATCACCCGAACATGTTCCGGATCTTTTTGTGCAATGGCTTTCATTACTTCCAGACTTTTATCCTGGCTTCCATCATCTACCAGAAAGAGCTCCCAGTTTTTCTTTAACGGCAGAAGAGTCTTGCAAACTGCATTATAGACAAGTGTTATATTGTCCTGCTCGTTATAAACCGGTACGATGATCGATAGATCCATTATTTTCTCCTGAAAATGCGAAAGTAATCAGCCGTGCTGCATTGATTGATCGATATGGTATGCGGAAGCTCTTCAAACAGCTCTGCATCTATCCATTTTACAACATCACCGCTAAACGTGGTATTTTCGACAATCAGGTAATCAGCTTCCGACAGCCATTCTTGAGCCAGATCCTCGTTCCAGTATCCCAATTCATATAAACGGTCGCTGGTTCCTCCCAATATATAGTTGAACATGTAGTTAAGCTGTGGTGGATAAATTTGAATATCATCAATGTAGCTGAGAACAATCTGCCCTGAAAGACCCCACCACCATACCTTTGACCCGGGATCGATCTGAGAATCGAGATATTCTCCAATAGCTTCATAAGAAGAAATAGAATCACCGGAACAAGACTGCAACGCTCCACCATACTGCTGTTCATTCAAGGGGAACGTAAACGCACTGCCTAAAATTGTGAACACAAGGACGGCAGTAAAAAGGAACGAGATCCCATTTTTCCGAAATCTCTGGATCAATGCACTGATCCCCCAGAACAGAAGCCCGCTTAATAATCCAAAGGCAACAGGGATCATGATCTCCAGGTCATCGAAGGTGAATCCGAATTTATTCGACAGCATTGTCCATAATTCGGTTGCCCCGGGCTGAAAAGAAAGGTTCTTAATGCGGGGAACCTTTAAATCCATAAGGATGTGACCGGTATTCTGAAAAATACTCAATCCGACGCAGGTACATACAATAATCAGAAATAGGATGCCTGAAACAACCCAGAAAGAAGATATCTTTTCTTTCGCTTGATAAAGGCAGAATGCTAGAAGTACTGCACCCAGGATCCCGAAGAATGCCAGGTAATTTGCAAAACAATAGACACAGAAGTTTTTAAATACCGATGCCCAGAGATGCGCCAGAAACAGAACAAGGAACAATACGGTTAAGAAAAGAACACGCTTATAAGAAGATTTTTTTTGATTGGCAGGCAAAAATATCCATATAGAGGCAATGAACGCACCCAGTATTTCCGGAAAATGGGTGCGCAACCCCTGCGTAAATGATGCCAGTCTCTCAATCGGTGAAGAGACATTGGAGACGACCAGCGTTGAATCTGGCATATTGATCGTTTTTATAGCAAAGGATTGGAGAAAACCGGGAATGACCGCCAGATAGTTGCGAATAATATCCGGCCAATAAATAGCAGTCAAAACAATGAAAGAAACCAACCCAACGATCAGGCTGGTATTCCCTGCTTTTTTCCCATTTTCCCAATAAATGTAGAGTATCAAGAATGGAATAACAGGCAGCATATTCTGCCTGACCTGCACCAGCAGAACAGCCAGAAGAGTTCCGACAATGATCTGTCCAATTGGTTTATCTTTTCCCAGTGTGAATACCAGCATCCAGGCTAAAAGCACTGCAGCCAGGCTCTGTGATATGAACTGTGAAAAGGTCCAGGCATAAAAAGGATTCAGCGCGATAACTGCAACTGCAAATAAGGCAAGCCAATCATTGGTGAATTTTTTGGTGATGATCCATAATGCCAGAACCGTCAGCAGCCCAAGAACGATCGATAAAACGCGACCGGTTCTTAGCCCTGCCCCAAAGATCAGTTCAAACCAGCCTGGAATCAAAAAACTGAGCGGGTTTTTATTGGTCCATAATCCATAGGGTTCAAACGGCTGGTAAACTCCCTCGGCAAAAAGGTAGCCCTTGTATAAAAAAAGGCTTTCATCGATACGCGCCGGCAGGATGTTTGCGTAATGAAAACTCCTCACCAGCAGGAATACGCCGGAAAGGAGCGTTAGAAAACGTGGTATCAATATATCTTTAATCTTTTTACTTTTCATGTTTATCCGGTTAACGGTTGTGATTATAACATCTGAAGTCTATTTCTTTTTAGCCGCACCTCGCAGCCGGTCATACAGGAAAAATCCCAGAAGGAGGGCTGCAATAACAGCCATCAGGACTAAAATCATCTGCATAAAGGGAAGGCGTGCCCACAAGCGATAATACCGGCTGAGATACCACTGCAAAAAGAACAGACAAAAGACGCCCAGAATGACATAAACGCGATTCAACCAGGGATTTTTCTGTTCCTTGAAATAAATGAGAATCCAACTTACTACAATGGTAATCCAGGGCAGAATGGCAGTCCGGTAGCGCGGGTTATCCCACTGGTCGCCGCCGGCGCGCAGCGAAGACAGCACGATCCAGAAGAGGATGAAAAAGGTTGTCGCCAGCAAAATCATGCGCTTCTTTCTATCTTTTTCTTTCAGCGTAAAGAAAGGCGCCAGAAGCAGAGTGGGAGCAATGAAATACCATCCCAGAGAGCGAAAAACAGCAATGACGCGCATTATGGCAATACCCGGGTAAGCAATGGCAGCCGGCAGTACAGGCTGCAGCACTCCATAAAGCACCAGGAAAGGAATGCGGTACTGTTCTCCAATAGCATCCAGCTCAAATTGCACCCTGCCGGAGCTGCTTTCCATGAGATATAGATCCCAGCGGGAAGTATTGATCAGCCACCTCCAGCTTACAAAAAGCCCGATAAGCACGATAGCGATCACCGGAAGGCTGCTTAAAAGCGAACTGCGTTTGGCGCTTTCTTTTGTTGTGAAATCAGACCAAACCCACAGGGCGATCAAAATGAGCACCGCAATCGCGTAACGCGTGGATATAAGGGTAAGCACCAGGAAGCTGATGATCAGCGCAATAAGCCCCTTGCGCTTCTCTTTCTTTCGAAATTCCAATCCCCACAAGATGATCCCGCTCAAACCCATGATGAGGGGTTCACGCATCTGGGAACCACCCAGGATAATACTTTCAGGGTACAGCGCCATGATCCAGCAGGCTGTATCTGCCACTTTTTCATTAAACCGACCCTGCAGCGCTTTCCAGAAAAAAGGAATACCCAGAGTGCTTACAAAAGAAGTCAGCAGCAAGATCAGGATCGGTCGGTGCGCATCGGGACTGAAAACGCGGTAGACAGTTGCGCTTAATGTCAGCATCCCTCCATATTGATCGGTATAAAAATCATCCTGAAATCCAGTGAAAAGAGGTTCATCAGAACTAGCGATCTGCCAAGCATCCGTATCACGCCGATATGCATCCAGATATAAATAACCAGCCTGTGGGGGTTCTTCCTCATAACCCCAGATAGGCAGCATCAGGAACAGTGCAATACCCACTATTACCCTCAGGACAAAGTTAATAACACTAATGACCTTTACTTTTTTTGGAACGTTCAGTTTTTCAACCGCATAGATGATCCCAAACAGGAAAAGGAATGAGAACAGGGTGCTTCCCAGCCAGCCTAGAAATGGGTTAACGCCCGGATTCACCCAGCAAACCACACCGCCCAACACCACTGCAGCGGGTATGGATATTTTCAGATTATCCAAGATTTTGTTTTTCATTTGAAATGCCCTCCAAACGATCGATCAATGCCAGCGTTTTCTCCGCACGTACAGTCCAGCTGTACTGCAGCGAAAGTTCTTTGGCATTCTTTGCCAGTGCTTCCCGTTTTTGAGTATCTTCTGCCAGCTTACGCACTGCTTCAACCCAGGCGCTGCTTTCTTCCGGCGGGCAAAACACTGCGGTTTGCTCCGAAAGCACTTCATGAAAAACAGGAATTTCGCTGGCAATGATCGCCCTTCCGCTGGTCAGGTAATCAAACATCTTCATCGGGTTGATGACTTTGGCAATGTCGCCACCGCTGCTCCCGGAAATCTTCTTGCCATAAGGCATCAACAAGATATCGCAGGCGGCTTGATACAGCGGAAGCTGCTGGTTGGGAATAAAACCCGTCATATGCACATTGTTGATTTTTCTAGATCTCAGTTCTTCCCGCCACGGCTGCACGTGTTCTTCTTTTCCACCAACCCATAAAAAATTAATCTGCGGCAGCGCGGCAGCAATTTCAATTAATAAGTCGATCCCTCTACCCCGGTAAAAATGCCCTGTAAAACCAGCCGTGATCTTTTCTTCCAAGCCCAGCTGACTGCGCGCCATTTTGGGCGAAGGCAGCCCGGCATAACGCTGCGGGTCGCTGCCGTTAGGCGCGATTTGAAGAGAAGCAGGGCAAAATGTAAATTTATATTCCTGCTCCAGGCTTTTTGCCAGCGCGGAAGTGGTGGTCAGGGAAAGCGAATTTTCCTGATGCCGGATATATCTCTTGAAAAGAACCGGACCCATTCTGCCCATGGGGAAATCATGAAATTCCATCACAGATGGAATGTGCCGCATCTGCGCAAAGACAGCGCTTTGCAGCGCCCAGGTGTAGACCACATCGGCATTCCACGTTTTCGCCTTCTGAACTGCACTCCAGCAGAAATCATACTGTTTGAGGTTTTTTTTAAAAGGAAGCCATTCTACCGGGAACTCTTCCTGCAGCCCATACAATTCCTGCAGTTCACTCCAATTGGCTTTCTTATAAAAAGGCACCCACACTTTCACATCATGCCCGCACTGTTTTAACGCATGGCAGACCTTCATCGCCTGAATGCTGTTTGCGGTGAGAGAAGGTATTTGAGACGTTGTGATGCAGGCAATTTTCAAGGCACTACCTCCTGCTTTTCATGCTCCGCTCTAATCTTAAGTTCCTTCAACCCGCGCAAGACGATCGCGCTGATACTGACAAGGAAAAAAGCCGAAAGCAGCCCTGCTTCCACATTTATCCCAAGTGCAGGAACAAGCAGGAAAGTGAGGGCAACTTTAGCAATTCCACAATAGAGACTGGCTCTATAAGGAACCATAGGTAATTTCAACGAGAGCAGCAGCGGGCGATTCCAGAAGAAGATATTGGCAAAACCCAGCCCGACCAGGAAGATCATCATGACTGGATAGGCGGGAACAAAATCAGCGCCGTAGATAGAAAGGAGCCATTTCCCAAACAGCGCCAATCCGATCGAAGCACCCACGGTCCATCCTCCAGAGATCAGAGTGATCTTGCGCAGCAGTTCCTTAACACGCCCCCAGGCTTTCTGGGTGATCGCGCGATTGATCTCAGGGTAAGTGGTTGAAATGAAAGGCGTGATGGGAAGCTGCACAAAATTGATGATCGCCAGAGCTGCCTTTGCATAACCTGCCTCCAGCGGGGAAAGGAAATATCCCACCCACAGCACCTCATTATCACGTACCAGCATCATGATCGTACTGCTGATATTGGTGCTTAAGGCAAATTTTGTCAGTTCTTTTATCGGCGGAAGATAGGTAAAGGATACCTTCCACCAATCCGTGCCAAGAGTTTTCCTCAGTTCTTTAAATCCAATAAGTGCCGTTCCTATTCCCAGCACAAACTTACCTGCCATATATGCAAGAACGATCTCCAGCAGCCCTCCTTTAGCCAGGTAAGCTGCCACAATGATCAACGCGGTACATACGCTGCTGATGAACGTGATCACTGCCTGCATACGGAATTTTCCATTGACCTGCAGCACACCCGTGGTTGTTTCCATGAAAACATTGGCTAAAATGATCGTTCCATACAGGATAAACTGCGGAGTTAAGGAGGGATCATCGGCAATATTTGCTGCAGCAAAAGAAGCAAATAAGGCGCAGAATCCAAATGAAAGCACAGAAGTGACCGATTCAGCGATGAGAGATGCTTTTACGATCGCAGCAGCGCGGTCATGCTGCTTCTTTTCCATTGCTTCGCCGTAATACTTCACCACCAGCTCGTTCATACGGAAAGAGAAAAGACGGTTCAGCGTGGAAGCAAAAGAAGTGATCGTCCCGATGATGCCAAAGCCCATAATGCCAAGTAAGCGACCGGTAAGAACACTTTGAATAACGCTGAAGACATTGCTGAAAAGAAGGTATCCGGAATTGCGAATAACCCTTACGATGGTTGAATCTTTGCTCCAATCATTCCAGATATCTTTGATGGTTTTCATTCCGTTGAAACCTGGCTCGCCCAGGAACGCTCCTGCTGATACCAGTCAATGAGCAATGGAATGCCCTTTTCCAGCGAAACCTGTGGAACCCATCCCAGCAGTTCTTTGGCTTTCTGAACATCTGCCCAGCTCGCATTCATATCAGCCGGATTGGCAGGTAAGAATTCCAAATTCGCTTTTTTCCCCAGATATTTCTCGAATTTCTGAACAAGGTCGAGGATGGAAATGGTTTGATGCCCACCGAGATTGATGATCTCGTATCCCACCGGTTTTAGAGCCTGGATGGTTCCGCGCGCAATATCATCCACATAGGTAAAGCCGCGGGATTGTTTTCCATCTCC
>ENA-ORXD01001921-ORXD01001921.1-sediment-metagenome-genome-assembly--contig:-NODE-1921-length-15221-cov-3.663167_pt1 | contig 15221 bp, 12 predicted proteins | sample MGYA00237862_ERZ511471 | MGnify/ENA metagenome assembly ERZ511471 | reverse complement strand
TGCCATCAGCGGCGTGCTGCCCAAGGACGAAGCCATCACTGAGATCAAGAAATACATCAAGAAGACCTACGGCAAACGCGGAGAGGCGGTCGTCAATCAAAACTATGCTGCCGTGGATTCCTCCCTTGAGAATCTGTTTGAGGTCAAAGTCCCAGAAAAAGCGACCAGCACAATCACCCGCCGTCCGCCTGTACCAGCTGCCGCTCCGGATTTTGTCAAGGAAGTGCTGGGTGCCATTCTAAGCAAGAACGGCGATGATCTGCCCGTCAGCAAGATGCCCAATGACGGCACTTTCCCCTCCGGCACCACCCAGTGGGAGAAACGCAACATTGCCCTCGAAATCCCTGTCTGGGAGCCCGATATCTGCATCCAATGCGGCAAATGCGCCTTTGTCTGCCCGCATGCCGTCATTCGCACCAAAGTATACGATGCTGCGCTTCTTAAAGAAGCTCCCTCCACATTTAAATCAGTGGACGCCAAATTCCGTGAGTTTCCCGGCGCCAAATTTACCGTACAGGTTTCACCCGAAGATTGCACCGGCTGCGGGTTGTGCGTGCAGAACTGCCCCGCCAAAGATAAGACCAATCCCAGCCGCAAAGCCATCAATATGGCGCCGCAGCCCCCGCTGCGCGTCAGCGAAAGCGAGAATTGGCAGTTCTTCTTGAATCTGCCCGATCCTGATCGCACCGCTTTTGAGGCCAATACCGTCAAAAATTCCCAGCTGCTGCGCCCGCTGTTTGAGTTCTCCGGCGCTTGCGCTGGCTGCGGTGAAACGCCCTATCTGAAGCTGCTCACCCAGTTGTTCGGCGACCGCACGGTTATCGCCAATGCCACTGGCTGTTCTTCCATTTACGGCGGCAACCTGCCCACCACGCCCTACACCTTCAACAATGACGGCCGCGGTCCAGCTTGGTCAAACTCGTTGTTCGAGGATAACGCCGAGTTCGGATTGGGCATGCGCCTGACGTTGGACAAGCAATCCGAATATGCGCGCGAATTGGTCAAGCAGTTATCCACTCAAATTGGCGCTCAGATGGCGGATGAGCTGCTTGGCGCCGACCAATCCAATGAAGCCGGCATCAATGCCCAGCGGACGCGCGTTGCAGCGTTGAAGAAGAAATTGACCGAGGTCAAAGACCCGGCAGCCCAGCAGCTGCTCAGTCTGGCGGACCAGTTGGTGCGCAAGAGCGTCTGGATCGTCGGCGGCGACGGCTGGGCCTATGACATTGGCTATGGCGGTTTGGACCATGTGCTCGCCAGCGGGCGCAATGTCAACGTGCTCGTGCTGGATACCGGCGTGTATTCCAACACCGGCGGCCAATCCTCCAAAGCCACTCCGCGCGGCGCTGTGGCCAAATTTGCCGCTAATGGCAAAGGGCTGCCGCGCAAGGATCTCGGCATGATCGCCATGACCTACGGATATATCTACACTGCCCAGGTGGCCATGGGTGCCAGCGACATGCAGACCCTGCGCGCATTCCGTGAAGCAGACGCCTATAACGGGCCATCCATCATCATCGCCTACTCGCACTGCATCAACCACGGCATTGACATGAAGCTTGGTTTGCAGCAGCAGGAACTGGCTGTCAAATCCGGCGTTTGGCCGATCTACCGCTACAACCCTGATCTGCTGAAGGAAGGCAAGAATCCGCTGCAGCTGGATTACAAAGAACCCAGCATCCCGGTCAAGGATTTTGCCTATAACGAAACCCGCTACCGCATGCTGGTGCAGTCCAATGAGGAACGCGCCGAGATGCTGCTCAAGCTGGCGCAGTCTGATGCGCTCGAACGCTGGCAGCGCTACAGCCAGATGGCTGCCGCCCAGCCGGCTCAGCCGCAGCCTGCGGAATAGACCAAAAACAGGCGAATGCAGCCGCATTCGCCTGTTTTTTTCTGAAAGGAGCCAATTATGACTGACCTATCCACAATATATATGGGTTTAGCCCTGAAGAATCCGCTGGTAGCTTCTTCCTCTTCTCTCTCCAAAAAACTGGATTCCATTAAACAAATGGAGGATGCCGGCCTCAGCGCTGTGGTTCTGTTCTCTTTATTTGAAGAGGAGATCATCCACGAGAGCCTGGAGTTGGATTATTTCCTCACGCGCGGCACAGAATCCTATCCGGAAGCTATCACCTACTTCCCCGACCTTGGTCATTACAACCTCGGGCCGGAGAAATATCTCAATTTGATCCGCGCGGCCAAAGAGAGCGTGGAGATTCCCCTGATCGGCAGCCTGAACGGCATTTCCAGTGGGGGCTGGGTCAAGTACGCCCGCCTGATTGAGCAAGCCGGCGCCGATGCTCTTGAGCTCAATCTGTATTTCATTCCCACCGATGCCGATATCAGCGCCCAGCAGCTGGAAGAAGCTTATTTGCAGGTCATTCGCGATATCCGCCAGGAGATCAGCATCCCGCTGGCAGTAAAGCTCAGCCCCCAGTTCAGCAGCCTGCCGCATTTTGCTGCCCAAGTAGAGCAGGCTGGAGCAAGCGCGCTGGTGCTCTTCAATCGTTTCTACCAGCCCGATTTAGATGTGGAAAAATTGGAAGTTGTGCCAAAACTGGATCTAAGCACCTCTGCCGATCTGCTGCTGCCGCTGCGCTGGACGGCTATCTTGTTTGGCAGGACCGGCATGGATATCGCGCTCACCAGCGGCGTGCACAGCGTCGGCGATATGGCTAAAGCCATTCTGGCAGGCGCGTCGGTTGTTTTGAGTGCCTCGGAATTGGTTGAGCATGGCATCCCCCGCGCTGCCTCCTTGCTGGAGGAATTCCAGGATTGGGTCAGCCGGCATGAGTATCAATCCGTGCGCCAAATGCGCGGCGTGCTCAGCCAGCAAAAGGTGGCTCAGCCAGCCGCCTTTGAACGTGCCAACTACATGAAAGCCCTCACCACGTTCGATAACCGCCTGTGATCTTCGCTCGCGCACAATCGAAAAGAAAACCCCCGCTCATTCTGTAGCGGGGATTCATGATTTTTATTCGATTGTCTCTTCTTCTACACCTTGCAGACGCGGTTTCTTCTGCCGGTAAGTGATGCGTGCGCGGGATAGATCATAAGGTGACATTTCCATTTTCACGCGATCGCCCAATAAAATGCGAATATAATAGCGGCGCATTTTGCCGGATAGATAGGCCAGTACTTCATGGCCGTTATCCAGTTTCACGCGGAATTGCGTGCCGGGCAGGGCTTCGATCACGGTTCCATCAACTTGGATCTTCTCCTCTTTTCCCATTAAGACTCCTTTCTTGTCTTGGGCAGACAGGTTTTACCGGTCAGGACGAATATATTGCCGGCGTTTCATCCTGCGCGCGGATTTCTTGTCTTCCATTCGCCGCATTTCACTCTTTGAGATGAACCATCGTTTCTTGCGAACGGTGCTCAGGATGCCAGACCTGACCACTTTCTTGCGAAAGCGCCGTAACAACTGGTCTTGCGATTCATTCGGTCGTAATACTACACTAGTCACTTTTTCAATCACCTCCTTCTTTCTGAAGGGTGGGAAGCGCATAAAAAAACTCGGCTGATTTACGCATCAGCCGAATCATTTTTTCTGTGAGTAAATCAGTTTTGGAAGAGTTCTCTTACATGAGCCTCCCGGCAAATTTATTTTTTAACCTTGACTATTATACAACAAGCTGTTTAGTTGTCAAATTTTTGCATAGGCTTTTTTGTCAAGAGCAAGTTTTATTCTGTTAGGAAATTTATTTTTAGAGCATTCATCCTGGTGTTTTTCTCTCCTAACAGAAGTTTTTTTTTAGCGCTTCTGCCCGCAAAGCTTTTAATCGTTTCATCACGTCGTTTTCCCCTCGTCCGAAAACATCGTGTAATTGTTTATATTCTCGAAAGATTTGGTCATATATTTCCTTGTTTTGCAGATTCGGTTTGTAATGTTTATCCTTCAATTTCGCCATGCCTTTGGCTGCTTCAAAGATAGAATCGTACCCGCCTGCCGCTTTACCGGCTGCCACAGCCCCGAACATGGCCGCTCCTAAAGCGGATGTCTGTTTGGAAGCGCCCACTTTAAATGGCACTCCCATCACGTCCGCATAGATCTGCATTAGTAGTCTGTTCTTTTCCGGCAATCCGCCGCAAGCCACCAATTCGTGGATCGGCACCCCGCTTTCTCGGAAAGCATCCACGATCATGCGTGTCCCGAAAGCGGTAGCTTCGATTAGAGCCCGGTAGATCTCTTCGGGCTTGGTTGCCAGCGTCATGCCTAAAATCAAACCCGTCAAATCCGCGTCCACCAGCACCGACCGGTTGCCATTCCACCAATCTAAAGCCACCAAACCGCTCTCTCCAGCTTTAAGCGCAGCTGCTCTTTCTTCAAGCAGGCTGTGAACGCTGATCCCCCGCTGTTTGGCTTCCTCATGATACTGGGCGGGCACGCATTGCTCCACGAACCATGCAAAATGGTCGCCCACGCAGGATTGCCCGGCTTCATATCCGAAAAAGCCGGGGATGATGCCGTCCTCCACATACCCGCAAATCCCTGGCACAAGCTGCTCTTTTTCTCCCAATACCATGTGGCAGGTGGAGGTTCCCATGATCATCACCAGTCGTCCGGCTTCCGTCACGGTGGCGGCTGGCACGGCGACATGCGCGTCCACGTTGGCGACTGCCACGGCAGTGCCCGCCTGCAATCCCATCCATTCCGCCGCTTGTTTGGTGAGTTCGCCGGCTTTTTGCCCCACCGGACGGATGTCGCGGCTCATTTTCTCATCTACAACCCTTTCCATGAGAGGGTGCAGGGCTTTGAAGTATTCGTTACTCGGAAAGCCCTCTCTTTTTGACCACATCGCCTTGTAGCCTGCCGTGCAGCTGTTGCGAGTTTCCATGTCGGTCAATTGCCACACTGCCCAGTCTGCCGCTTCGATCAATCGGTCCGCCACGTGGTAGATTTCCGCAGCCTCATGAATGATCTGCAGTACTTTCGGGAAAAACCACTCGGAGGAAATTTTGCCGCCATAACGTTCCAACCAGGCCTCTCCCATTTCCTGAGCTGTGCGGTTGATCTGATCCGCTTCGGCTTGTGCGGCGTGATGTTTCCATAACTTCACCCAGGCATGTGGATGCTTGCGCCATTCCGGCAGCGTGCACAAAGGGGTGCTGTCCTTCTTGACCGGCAGTATCGTGCAGGCTGTAAAATCGATCCCGATCCCGATCACATCCTGCGCTGCAACCCCTGCCTGCTTTAAAGCCAGTGGAACGGCTTGCTGAAATGTTCTGATGTAATCCTGCGGGTCCTGCAGTGCCCAATCGGGTTCCAGCGCTGTTTGGCTTTCGGGAAGTTTTTCATCGATCACCCCATTGGCATAGGCATACACGCCGCTGGCGATTTCCTCGCCAGTGGCTGCATCCACCACCACCGCCCGCCCGGATTCCGTGCCGAAATCAATCCCGATGACATATTTTGACATATTTTCTCCTTGAATAATTGGTTGTGCACCTCACAGCGATGCTTGTGAAAATGTTCTCGCTCTGGTCTAGTTTAGCATTTTTTCGATGGGTTTTTTATTCCAACATCGCCAACCATTTGTATCCCAGCTTTTTCATTGCAAGTTCTTGGGAAGAGAATACGCTCTATTAATAAAAATTGCCAGGATGATTTCTTAATAAGAATTTCAGGCATCCTGAATACTCCACTTTTCGATTTAGAATCCTTGACAATTTCATACTAGATCGATGCATAAATGGAAGATTTCAGTCTTTCCCGAGGAAATCAATTGCGAAAAGGAATAGGTGACCATTTTTTCCCTTGGTTGGTTAATTTAAATAAAAAATCCCCCTCAGTCTTTAAAAAACTTTAATATTCGAACGACTTGTCTACCTGCTCCAGAACCGGGCGGTAGGTCTTTTCATGATCTTCATGCGCATACGTGCTGGAGAAGAACAGGTACCCATCCGCGGTATCAAAATAGGTGCGCCCGCTGATTTCATTCATGTCGCTCCACCATTCCAGCATCTCGCGCCCGTCTGCCAGAGCTACATCTTTCGCTACCCGCAGGTCGCTGCCATACAGGCGCCGCATGAAATCCAGCGTGTATTGCCCCTTCTGCACCGCGTCAATATCCACGTTGGTTTCATTCACCAGCACCTGCACAAATGCATTTCCATCCGGTGCGGTGAACGTGTCGACAACCGCGTTTTCGATCAGATCGCTGTCCTGCTCCTGGCTCCAATCGGCTGGGATTTCCAGGCTGAACAACCCTTCCATGGCTTCAAACACAGTCGTTCCGCTTTGATCTATTGGCTGCTCCGCCACCACTGGCTGAACTTCTGCTTCCGCAGCCGCCTCCTCTACCGCTCCCGCTTCGACAGCAGCGGCTTCTTCCACCACAGCCGCCTGCGGGGCAGTCGCGGTTTTTTGTCCGCCGCAACCGGCCAACACGACTGCGCCAAGCATAGCAATGATTAGTAATATCTTTTTCATCTTTCGCTCCATTTCTGTTTTATTAGCTTAGTGGTATAGTGGTTTGACCTTTATACCACTAAGCTATTATACAGACTCCCTCGCGCTTGTCAAGCCCTGAATGGTTTTTCTTATCCCCCGTTGGGTTCTATCCAGCAATTAATCGAAAATCGGCACGATGCGGTAGATCTTGTCATCCCCCGCTCTGGGCTGCCCGCGCCCATCGCGATTGCTGGTGCTGAAATAGATCAAGCCATCCGGCCCTTGCGTCACTTCCCGCACGCGCCCCACGTCTCTCACGATCCATTCGACATCTTCTGTTTTTAAAGGTTCAGCTTGCGCCAGGCGCACGCGCGCCAGCCCCTCCCCGCGCAAAGCGCCCATGAAAAGGTCTCCGCGGAACATGGGCAGTGCATCACCTGTGTAGATCATGATTGCCGCTGGGGCGATCGCTGGTGTGAATTGCAGCAGCGCAGCTTCTGTCCCTGCCCGTGTTTCATCGTGCGAAACCAGTGGCCAGCCGTAGTTGCCGCCTGCCCGAATCAGGTTCAGCTCATCACCCCCGGGCGGTCCATCAAAACCGGATGGTCCATGCTCGCTGCTGTACAGGTCGCCGCTGCCGGTTTCCCAGGCCAGCCCCTGTGGGTTGCGGTGCCCGTATGAATATACCGGCGAGCCGGCGATCGGGTTATCGCTCGGGATGCTGCCATCGGGGTTGATGCGCAGGATCTTGCCTGCCAGTGAGTCTGTGTCCTGTGCGGCTTGTGGTATCAGGGCATCCCCGCTGCTGATATACAGTTTTTCATCCGGCCCAAAGCCCAGCCGGCAGCCGGCGTGAAAGCGCGCTGATGGTATGCCGTCCAGGATCACGCCATCTGGTAGCAATTCATCCCCTAGATCGACCAACCGCACCACCCGGTTTACTATTCCATTCGAGCTAGTCGCGCTGTAGCAGGCGTACAGATACTTATTCTGAGAATAATCCGGATCGAGAGCCATGCCCATCAAACCCGCCTCGTCTTGACTGGCCACATCCTCGAATGTGTACAGCGCTTCCGGCTGAAGCTGGTCATCCACCACCGCTCGAATTCGCCCCTTCCGCTCCGAAACCAACATTCTGGAGAGGCTTGTGAAGACAATGCTCCACGGCACCTCTAAGTTCTCAACCGTCGCTTCCAGTTCCCATCCGCTAACCACCGCAGGAGTGCTGCTCTCCGTGAATGCTGGTGTCGGGTCGGGCAGGCTTACGGTGGTGGGGTTTGTTCGTATCTGTGCTATCGGCAGGGGTGCACAGCCTGCCAACAAAACAGAAATCCAAAAGCCATTCATGATCATCTGTGTTTTCATTCTTTTACAGATTTTATAGACTCTGCATGGGTATTTGAATTAACGATCCATCAGAAAAGAATTTGGCAGACATGCATCCTCATGCTTCGGTTATCTTTTCTCAACCATCGTATTATTGTAAAATGATTCTGAAAGAGAATTGTTTATCAAAAAAGGAGGAACAATGGCGTTAGTACAGCAAATCCAGGATTTCGCCCGCAGCATCTCAGCCGATTTCAAAGAGAAAAAGGGCTTGTGCGAACTGAACTTGGTCGTCGCGGAACGCAAGGCTTTTTTGTCCAAGCAAAAATTGACCTATCAAGCTAAGCTCCACGTGGATGACAAAGAAAAAACGGTCAAGTTTACGGAACTTTTGAAAGAAACTTCATCCGGAATGGAAAGCTCGGGCTTTTCTTCATCGAGCAGTACTTTCCGCACCGGTCAGGGCGGCCAGCAGGCAGGATACCTGCAGCAGCAGGCCGATTTTTTCGGCAAGAAGTACGAGTACAACTTCGATTTCAAAACCATCCGTTCTAAGATCGAATCATTGTCGCAAGCCGCTGGCTACGCATTCCAATACCAGATTACATCCAAGGGCTTATAAATCGAACCGTCTGCTTTTTCTATTCGGATTCGGCGTTGACGGTCTGCTTTTATCTCAAGGTTGATCACCCAGCAGTGCTTGCGGAGTGAAAGGGAACGGCACCAGTTCGCGCAGGCTGCATTCGCCCAGGTAACGCCCGTGTGCATCCCCGCTGATCACCAGCCAATCCAGGCCGAATTCCAGCATCACCTGCCGACATAGCGCGCATGGATAGCTCTCACCCACGCCGGGTGCCACCACGGCCATTGCCCGGAATTCCTTCTCCCCTTCCGAAACCGCCTTCCACACCGCCACCCGCTCCGCGCAAACCGTCCCGCCGTATGACACATTCTCAATGTTGGTTCCGCTGAAGATCTTGCCGTTGCTTGTCAGCAAAGCCGCCCCCACCCGGAAGTGCGAATACGGGCAATGCGAATGCTGCGCCGCTTCTACCGCCGCCGCCAGCAGTTTTTTCTTAATTTCTATTTCGAGCATGAAAATTTTCCTTTCATGCTGATTATACCTACGCCACCCAAAGCCCTCCGCTGATCGGCTCAGCGCTCGCATACTCACCCATAATGTTATCGCGAGGAACACTGTGACGAAGCGATCTCTCTTTTCAATCCCCAAACTCGTAGGGTTGATTTTCTATCCGCCGCCCCCGCAAGTCATCGCGAGCCGCACAGCGGCGCCTGCCCTCAGCGCAGCGCAGGGTGGCGATCTCGGTTTTGCCTATCGGTAGGGTGGGTTACTATACCCGCCATTTGCCTCCTATGAAATGTAGGGCGGATTTCTATCCGCCGCCCCGCATGTCATCGCGAGCCGCATAGCGGCGCCTGCCCTCAGCGCAGCGCAGGGTGGCGATCTCAGTGATCTGTAGGGTGGATTCTTTATCCGCCATTCTCAATAAATCAACGTCAATACCAAATTATAGGCATGGTCGCTGATGCGCTCCAAATTGCGCAGCGACTCCACAAAAATTGTATCCGCTTCGGGCTGGCAGACCTTGTGTTTTAAACGGTCGATATGATTGGCTTTGTATTTCTTCTCCAGCTCGTCAATTTCTTCTTCCAGAGTCAATACTTTGGTGACCATTTTCTTGTTTCCCGATTTCAACGCTTTCAGCGTCACTTGGTAATTATTCAACACCTTCTTGAACAATGTTCTGATTTCTTTGCGTCCCTCTTTGCTGAGGGTGATTTTTTTATGCTGCAGCTGTCTTCCAAATTCCGCCAGGTTATTGGCATGATCGCCAACTCTTTCAATATCCGTGATCATGTGCTTTAAATCCTCCAGCGTCTCCTGGTCGCCCGGATTCAATTTTTCAGAGGGGATGCTTTCTAGAAAACTCTCCATGATGTGGGTGATCTCGTCAATTTCCTTCTCGTGTTTAAAAACCCATTTGACCAGCTCCCCATCTTTATTCAGCATCGCATCATTGGCTTTCTGCAGCATTTCGTGTGTGATCCAGCCCATGCGCAGCACTTCCTCTTTAGCCAGTTTTACCGCCATCATGGGCATGTTGATCAAGCGTGGATCGATAAAGCGTGTTCGTATTTTTTTTGCTTTTTCATCTTCTTTGGCGGGTATGATCTTTTCAACCAGTGTAGCCAGTGGTTTTACGAATGGGAACATTATCGTGCTGACAATGATATTAAAGATGGTATGCGCATTAGCAATTTGGCGTGCGAGTACACCCGAGGTGTTTGCGGCTAATTCAGTGAATGGCACAATGAACGGCAAGAAGATCAGCACCCCAATGATATTGATGAAGATTTGAGCATACGATGCTCGTTTCGCGCCCGTGCCTGACGACATTGCCGCCATCCAGCCCATAATGCACGAACCGATATTCGCGCCCAGGATGATCGCCACCGCCACGGGCAACGTGATGCTCTCGCTCCTGCCCATCGCGATCACCAAGCCGGTCATGGCTGTGCTGCTCTGAATAGCTGCCGTAAAAATCGCTCCAGTGAATACGCCCAGCAAAATATGGTCGCTAAAAGTCAATAGGGCATGCTGGAAAAATGCGGTCTGGCTGACGCACGCCCCCGCCGCTGACATCATGTTCATTCCTACGAACACGATTCCAAATCCGAACAGCGGTTGGCCGATCATGCGCAGCTTGCGGTTCTTGGAAAAGTACATCATAAAAAAACCGGCGATCAGGAACACCAGGTTGAAGCCCTTGATCTGCAGCGATACCATTTGGCCGGTGATCGTCGTCCCGATTTCCTGCCCCAGCATAATGCCGATTGCCTGCTGCAGCGTCAGTAGATTGGCGTTTATTAAGCCGATCATCGTCACCATCAACAAACCGCTGCTTTGCATTAAGGCGGTGGCCGTTGTGCCAAACAATGCTTGTTTGAGCGGGTTGTTCAGCGAGCGGTCCAGCAGTGCCAACAGCTGTGTTCCAGCCACTTTCTCCAAACCTTCACTTAAAATATGAACCCCGTAAATAAAAATAGCTAGACCGCCGAATAATTCCAAAACAGATTGAAAAATATCCATATGCACAATTGTAAATTGGAAACTTCTATGGAGCAAACTAACCCACCCTAAAAGTGCTATTAAATGGGAATTGTTGGCTAAAAAGTCACATTCCGTCTTCGCGAGGAACTCCAGCGCAGGGCGAATTTCTAAACCCGCCATTTGCCTCGCATGAATTGTAGGGCGGATTTTTATCCGCCGCCACCGCATGTCATTGCGAATTGTAGGGCGGGTATCCTTACCCGCCGCTCCTGTCTTCGTGAGAATTGTAGGGCGGATTTCTTATCCGCCATTTGACTGTGCCCTCTTTCTATGAACCCTCAAGACCGTATCCCCGCAAGAAGCTACTATCTCATCCCCTGATATACAGCAGCCACAACCCGCCAAAAAAAGCCGCCATCAAAGCCAGTACATCCAGTTCGATGAATCCCACCCGTTTTTCCAGGTTCGCCAGATTCCCGATCAACCCCAAGCCGGTCATCAAAAAACCTAACATGCCTACCAGGAGAAACGAGGGGTCAATTGCCGATAGAAAACGCCCCTGCACATAGAACACATCCGTCAATCCCAGCGCGAAAACATTGAACATCGAGCTGCCGAACAGGTTCCCGATTGCCATATCATATGCGCCGATCTGGATCGCCGCCAGGCAGGTCACCAGCTCCGGCATGGATGTCACCAGTGCCACCAGGGTAGTGCCGATGAAGGTCGTTCCCAGACCGCTGATCTCGGCAATCTCCATGCTGCTTTGGATCATGATCGGGGTTGCAGCAGCCAGCGCTGCCCCCGCCAGCAGAAAACCGATGATGCCCGCCTTTAAATTTGGCAGTCCCTGCGGAATTTCATTGGGTGCATCCGCTGCGCTTGGTTCATCCTGTTTGGCGCCATTCTGGATCAGCCGCACCGCGATGAAATAACCGCACAGCAGCGCCAGGCTGTCCAGTCCCACCCACCCGATCTGCAGGTCAATATCCGCCAGCATGAAAAATACCGACAGCCCGATCAGGAACACCGCCAAACTGCCGGTCAGGGCATGTTTCATGGCTGCTTTGCGCAGAATGCGCGCCCTGCGATTGAGCATGTCGATAATGGCCAGCAAGAACATATTGAAGGTGTTGCTGCCCAGCAGGTTGCCGGCTGCCAGATCCGGTGATTCTTGATGAATGGAACTGACCGAGGTCAGCACTTCCGGCAGCGAGGTGGCGGCTGCCATCAGAACGATCCCGATGAACATCCCGCCCAGCCGTGTGCGCATGGCGATCACGTCCCCATACTTTGCCAATTGGGTGGCTGCCAGAACGATGAAGGCAGCCGATAGAATGAAAGTGACCCATGCCATATGCTTCTCTTGCCCGTTGGCTAACCTAACGGGATTCCCTTGCTGAAAGTCAATGGCCAGGCGGCAAAGACTCCCGTGTTCGGTTCATCCAAATTCCCAATGATCTTCTCTGCTGCTGTCAGGCATTCCTGGATCAATGCTTCCTGCTTCACCAGCACGAACAATGTGGAATTGCCGCATTCTTCCAGGCTCTTGTCACCGTACAGGTATCTCATGGGGATGTGTTTTCTGCGCTTGCGGTGCAACCCGCTGCTCTCTAGGATGGTCACCCCTGAAACGCCCAATTTCGCCCAGGCTTCCAGCACCTGGTCAAGCTGTGTATTATCATCCAGTACCAACATGACCATGAACATCGTTTGCTCCTTTCCTTTGCTCGCGATACTCCTTGTATTTCAATTAATGGATCGGTGCCTTAAAACCATAATCGAATACAAATTATTTTTCTTCTTAATAACCTTAGTTTACCAACGAATCCTGAGTGGGTCGAAAAGTAGATTTTTATTCCAAAACAGGATCCTATTATTATTGCATGCCAATTGTTGCATCGGTTGCATCTTTTCTAGCTGCTCAACCCATCTCCGCAAAGCGCTGGGCACCGTGGCGCTCTCTCCCTGCTTCCTCGCCTTTTTTCATCCGCATATTTCCAATTCCGCCGCTTCTGTTGCTTTGAGCCGCACAAGGCTGCTTGTCATCCGCTTGTCTGGGGACGATAATCTCTCTGGGTTTCGCAGTCCCTGCAGCCGTTATTCGTTCCCCAATACGAATCATCTTGAACGCATTCGTTTCCAAGATTCGAATCCCTGTTGAATTTTTTTAAAATGTCACATTTTGTCATCTTTTGTCACATTTTTAAGCAAACGAATACCCTTCCTAGCTTTTAACATTTCAAAAGACGCCCACAACACATTAAAACAAAAACCTCTCTCTCGAGAGGATTTTCCAAAAAAGGTAGCGGGGGTTGGATTCGAACCAACGACCTCCAGGTTATGAGCCTGACGAGCTACCGCTGCTCTACCCCGCAACATGTGAACCGCTATATTACCACGCCGTATAATGCATGTCAAGTAAAGCGGCTTTGGAACCGCTTTCTAACCTTTCTCTGATAGATTCTATCTCTTTTCTCCTCTATAAAAGAGAAAAATGGAATGGAGGCAAAATGGCCGGGTTAGCAGAACTGCAATGCACGGTCTGTCGCATGGGAGATACCCCCCTCAGCCCTGCTGAGATGGCAGCTTTCTCCCAACAGGTGCCTGAATGGAAATTGATTAAACAGAAAGGAGTTCCAAAACTGCAGCGCATTTTTCACTTTTCAGACTATCCCGCCGCCCTATCCTTTACCCAGGCAGTCGGAGCTGCCGCCCAAAACGCCGGCCACCATCCGCTTATTCTGATTGAGTGGGGAAAGGTCACTGTCACTTGGTGGACGCACAAGATCAACGGGCTGCACGCCAATGATTTCATCATGGCAGCCCGCTGCGACCATATCTATATCAATGGATGATGTGGGTGGATGTTAACCGTCCAGGTAAGCCTGCGCCCAAAGCTCCAGGCACAGCAATCCCCAGATGCTGCGCCCAAATGCGCGTTCCGAATCCAGCAGGGGTTCCACCCGCTCTGGTTGGAACCATCCGCGTTGGCGCGCTTGTGGACTCATCAGGGTTTCGCGCACAAAGCTGCGCACCGGATCGCGTTGGTACCACTCGGAAAGTGGTACCGGAAAACCCATTTTGTCTTTGCGCTCGACAATTCCTTTGGGCAGCAATCGGCTGACTACCTTGCTGAAGATGTGCTTCGACCGCCCGCCCTCAAATTTGATGCGCGGCGGCATGCTGGCTGCCAGTTCAACAATGCGATGATCCAGCAGCGGCACGCGGGATTCCAGCGAAACCAGCATGCTGGTGCGGTCCTCCACCTGCAGCAAGGCAGGCAGCAAGGTCAGCACGTCAAAGCGCGTCATTTTGTTGATGTACGATTTCAAGCCTCCCGAGTTGAACAGATCGCTGAAAGCCTGGAAGGGATCATATCCTTCTGCCAGACCGTTCAAATCGCCGCTCAGTAAAGGTTTCAATTCCATGCCCCGATCCACCAGCCGGAAATAGCGCGCTTCTTGCGAATCGAACAATCCCTCTCCCCAGAAATAGCGCAGCATTGGCTCATATCCATGTAATTGCGTCAGATTGGGTAAGATGGTGTCGAAACTGACTACGTAACGTGCGTCTTCCTGTGTCCCCTGAATGCCGCCGCGGATGCATTCCTCCAAATAAGCTACCAGATAACGCGTGTACCCTCCAAACACCTCGTCTGCGCCTTGCCCGCCCAGAACCACTTTGACGTGCTGCTTGGCCAATTCGGAGACCATCAGCTGTGGGAAAATACCCGGACCGGCGGCTGGTTCATCCATGGCTCTAACGAGGCCTGGCAGTCTGTTGATGAAGTCATTCTCGTCTGGAAAGATCTCATGATGAATGCTGCCCGCTTGTTCTGCCGCCAGGCGTGCGTAGCGGGTCTCATCGTAGCGCGCATCTTCTCTGAATCCGCCGGAAAAGGTATGGATGGGGTGTTCCAGCAATGAGGCTGCCAAGCAGGTTACTGTCGATGAATCCAATCCGCCGCTCAAATGCGCTCCCACAGGCACATCCGCTCGCAATTGAATCCGAACCGCATCATCCAACAAACTCTGTAATTGGGTTTCAAAGTACTCTGCGGTATGGTCAGTATCTACCGTGAAGTCCGGTTTCCAGTATTTTTCTATGTGCTGTCTGCCATCCGCATCAATTTCAATCCAGCTGCCTGGCTCAAGCTTGTGGATATCATTAAACAGGGTTTTTTCATTTCGGTGTACTTGCTTTGCTGGTAGAGTCTTTAATCTTGCATTGCTCGAAAAAATTTCCCTTAAAATGATTAAAAAATTTTTTTTGAGCCAGCAAATCTGCTCATCTTATACCCCTGCGGCCAGGTTCGCTCTTCCACCAGCCTCAACTATTCCCGGGAATTTCTTGTCTTCACTGTTAAAAGCAAATCACCGATTATTTTAAGCTGTGGTCAATGAAATCTTTCAAACATACCAGCCT
>ENA-ORXD01001919-ORXD01001919.1-sediment-metagenome-genome-assembly--contig:-NODE-1919-length-15227-cov-3.084950_pt1 | contig 15227 bp, 29 predicted proteins | sample MGYA00237862_ERZ511471 | MGnify/ENA metagenome assembly ERZ511471 | reverse complement strand
GTCTACGTCCTGTCCAAGGACGAAGGCGGCCGTCACACGCCGTTCTTCAACGGCTACCGGCCGCAGTTCTACTTCCGGACGACGGACGTGACAGGTGTTGCAACGCTTCCCGAGGGCGTGGAAATGGTGATGCCCGGCGATAACGTCAAAATGTCAATTGAATTAATTACCCCCATTGCAATGGAAGAACAGCTGAGATTCGCTATTCGTGAGGGTGGAAGAACCGTAGGCGCCGGAGTCGTAAGCAAGGTTATAGAATAGGTTATTTGACTGATGAAAGAACAAAAGATTAGAATTCGTCTCAAAGCTTACGATTATAAACTGTTGGATCGTTCTGTTGAGGAAATCGTGGAAACGGCCAAAAAGACAGGTGCGCGTGTCGCCGGTCCCATTCCTATTCCCACGGAAATCAATAAGTACTGCGTAAATCGCTCACCTCATGTGGACAAAAAATCTCGCGAGCAGTTTGAAATAAGAACACACAAAAGATTGGTTGATATCGTCGGGCCTACTCAAGCCACAGTGGACGCTTTGATGAAACTGGATCTTTCCGCCGGGGTTGATGTGGAAATAAAAGCGTAGGCATGGAATTAATTTTTTGAAAGATGGCGGTTATCGCTGCCATCTTTCAAGTTGAATATTTTATTTACAGAAAAGTTGGACTATCAGATGAGTAAGGGAATTATTGGTAAAAAGTTGGGAATGACTCAGGTATTTGCAGATGACGGTTCGGCCGTTGGTGTTACCGCCATCGAGGTTGAGCCATCTGTTGTGTTGCAGGTAAAAACCAAGGAAAAAGATGGTTATGATGCCATTCAACTGGGATACGGCCGTGTCAAGCAGAAAAATGTTACCAAACCTGTGCAGGGTCACTTTAATAAAGCCAGTAAAGGTTTTTTCCGTTTTGTAAGAGAATTTTCTTCACAATCAGAGACCTATAATGTTGGACAGGAATTTACTGCTGATATATTTAAGATGGGCGACTACGTTGATGTTGTCGGGACATCAAAAGGGAAAGGATTTCAGGGTGTTGTGAAAAGACACGGTTTCGGCGGCGGTCGAGCCACTCATGGCTCCATGTTTCACCGGGCTCCCGGTTCCATTGGCGCCAGTGCCGATCCGTCACGCGTCTTTAAGGGCACAAAAATGGGTGGCCACATGGGTAATGTTCGTAAAACAATTCAGAATTTACATGTGTGGCAGGTTCGTTCCGATAGAAATTTGCTTCTATTGAAGGGTGCTGTTCCGGGAAGCAAAAATGGGTTTGTATTAATTAAAAAAGCTAAGAAAAAATAGCAATGAAGTCACATCTGGAGTTATGAACATGGCAGTTGCGGATGTTTTTAATATTGAAAAAAAGAAAGTTGCTGAAGTTGACTTGAATGATGCCGTATTTGGCGCTGATGTCAACGAAGCAGTCATATACGATGTGGTTAAAATGCAGCGGGCTGCAAAGCGCTCCGGTACGGCTTCCACGAAAACCAGAAGCGATATCAGCGGCGGCGGTAAAAAACCATGGCGTCAAAAAGGAACCGGCCGTGCCAGATCCGGAACATCCCGGTCACCTATCTGGAGGAGTGGAGGAACCGTATTTGGACCTCATCCTCGGGACTACTCCTACAGTATGCCGAAAAAAATGCGTAAGACAGCTTTGATATCCGCGTTGAGCATGAAATTCAAAGACAATAAGATGCTGATACTGAAGGATTTCCCAATGGAAAAGATCAGTACGAAAACATTTAAAAATGTTTTTGATCTTTTTGAACTGAAAAAGGCTCTTTTTGTTTTGGATGATAATAATGAGGTTTTATTGAAGTCGTCACGCAATTTAAAAAACGTCAAAATGATCAGGTCGGAGGGCATTAACGTTTATGATATTCTCAACCATGAACATTTAATCCTTCTCGAACCCTCTGTAAAAAAGATTGAGGGAGCTTTGCTGGTATAATGGAAATAAACAAAGTTGTTAAAAGAATACTGGTTACGGAAAAAAGCACTGCGGCGCGGGATGCATCGAATAAATATTTTTTTGAAGTAGATCGCAAAGCGAACAAAGTGGAAATAACGAATGCGGTTGAAAAGCTTTTTAAGGTAAAAGTTATTGAGGTTCGCGTCATGCATGTTTTGGGAAAAAAGAAGAGAATGGGAAGAACAATAGGTCAAAAAAGTTCCTGGAAAAAAGCTGTGGTGACTTTAGCTGCCGGCAATAGTATTGAGTTTGCTGAAGGCGTATAAGAATTGGTTTAAGGATTGGACGGATGGGAATTATTAAGTATAAACCGACATCACCGGGTAGACGATTTCAAAGCGTTTCAGATTTTGCGGAAATTACATCTACAGAGCCGGTTAAGAGGCTGTTGAAGCCTCTTAAGAAAAAAGGTGGTCGTAATAATTATGGGAGAGTCACGGCGCGTCATATTGGCGGTGGTCATAAACGCAAATATAGAATGATTGATTTTTGCCGCAACAAAGCGGACATCCCGGCCAACGTTGCCGCAATCGAATATGATCCAAACAGAACGGCGAGAATCGCGCTGCTGAATTATCGTGATGGTGAAAAAAGATATATTGTCGCTCCGGCGCAGGTTAATGTCGGAGATGTTTTGTTTAGCGGTGAAAAAGCCGATATTAAACCGGGCAATGCTGTTCCGTTAAAGTACATTCCTTTGGGTTCGTTAATTCACAATGTGGAGTTAAAGGTTGGCCGTGGCGGGCAATTAATCAGATCAGCCGGAGCGTACGGTCAGCTCATGGCCAAAGAGGGAAATTATGCGCAGGTTCGCCTTCCATCGGGTGAAGTGCGCAAGGTATTCATTGAATGTATGGCAACCATCGGGCAGGTGGGAAACAATGAACACGAAAATATCAGTTTCGGCAAGGCCGGAAGAAAACGCTGGCTGGGGAAGAAACCGCATGTTCGTGGCGTTGTAATGAATCCGGTTGATCATCCAATGGGTGGCGGTGAAGGCAAGTCTTCCGGCGGACGACATCCCTGTACACCTTGGGGCATACCGACGAAGGGTCATAAAACGAGAAAAAACAAGAGAACTGACAAATACATTATTAAGAGAAGAGGTAAATAAGCGTGGCACGCTCGATCAAAAAAGGTCCATATATTGAAGAAAGGTTGCTGGCTAAAATCAGAAGAATGGAAGCTGAGGGAACCAAGAATGTCATCAAGACATGGTCGCGGCGTTCAACCATTACACCGGAACTGATCGGTTACACGTTTGCCGTGCATAACGGGAAAAAGTTCATTCCGGTATATGTGACGGAGAATATGGTCGGTCACAAGCTCGGAGAATTTGCGCCGACCCGGGTTTTCTTCTCGCATTCCGGTGATCGCAAGACAAAGGTTACGACTTAAAGATTTGGAGATCATGCTGGGTTAGGTTTGGAGTTAATGAATATGGAAGCAAAAGCAGTTGCAAGATATATAAGAATGTCGCCGCAAAAAGTAAGGCTTGTGGCCGATCTGATCAGAGGGAAAAAGATACAGGAAGCGCGCAATATTCTTCTTTACACCAGAAAGTATGCAGCCGGTATCGTTGCCAATGTTTTGAAATCCGCTGTGGCCAATGCCGCCCAAAACCCCAATATCGATGAAAACATTCTTTACGTCAAAGAAATTTACGTTGATCAGGGACCTTCGTTAAAGCGCTGGCGTGCGAGAGCACAGGGAAGAGCGGCAGGATTTAAAAAAAGAAGTTCACATATTACAGTTATTTTGGACGAAATTTAAGGAGGTAAGATTTGGGCCAGAAGGTTAACCCGGTAGGATTACGATTAGGCTACATTAAGAAGTGGCAGTCGGTTTGGTATACCGACAAAAAATACAGTGAAGTGCTTCATGAGGATTTGCAGATCAGGAAGTATCTCAAAAAGAAACTGTATCATGCGGGAATTTCTAAAATTGAAATTGAGAGAGCGGCCAATAAAGCCAAGGTTAACATCTATTCAGCAAGGCCTGGCGTCATTATCGGGAAAAAAGGATCCGAAATCGAAAAGCTCAAATCAGAAATAGAAAAGTTTTCACAGGCGGAGATTATTATCAATATTCTGGAAGTACGCAAACCGGAAGTGGATGCTCAGTTGGTTGCGGAAAACGTTGCCATGCAGCTGGAAAAAAGGGTGGCGTTTCGTCGGGCGATGAAAAAATGCGTCGGTTATGCCTTAAAATTCGGCGCCAAGGGAATCAAAATAGCCTGTTCGGGAAGACTCGGCGGCGCGGAAATGTCCCGAGCAGAATGGTACCGGGAAGGTCGCGTGCCGCTGCACACCCTTCGGGCGGATATTGATTACGGTTTTACGGAAGCCAATACCGCTTATGGATTGATCGGGGTGAAGGTTTTTATTTTCCACGGAGAAGTGCTGCCGACAAAAGATGAAAAATGAAATTATTCCTGTGCGTCGGTTTTTACGGCAATGCGGAACAGGAATTTATGTGGATAGGATAAACGGGAGTTTTGTTTTATGTTAATGCCGAAAAGGGTAAAATTCAGAAAGTTGCAAAAAGGCCGGATGGGAGGCAAAGCAACAAGAGGAAGCTCGATTTCTTTTGGTGAATACGGATTACAGGCGGCCGAATGTGGTTGGGTTACTGCCAGACAAATTGAAGCGGCACGTGTTGCGATGACCCGTCACGTAAAGCGCGGTGGAAAAATTTGGATTAGGGTCTTTCCTCATAAATCAGTGACAAAAAAACCCGCTGAAACCCGAATGGGTAAAGGCAAGGGAGCTCCCGAAGGATGGGTGGCGGTCGTTAAGCCCGGTTCCGTACTTTATGAAATGGAAGGTGTTTCCAAAGACGTAGCCCAAGAAGCATTTCGTTTGGCAGCCCATAAATTATCCATTGCAACTAAATTTTTATCAAGGGATATCGCTGATGAAAATTAAAGAAATCAGAGCTCTCGACGTCAGCGGGCTCAAGCAAAAAAACGCTGAATTAAGCGAAGAACTTTTCCGGTTAAAAATCAGGCATGCATCGGGGCAACTGGAATCAACGGTTATGCTGGGGCGCTTGCGTAAGGATATTGCCCGTGTCAAAACTGTGTTGAAAGAAAAGGAGGCTGCGAGTTAACAGATGGCTGAACGAGGTAATAAACGCACTATCAAGGGTGTAGTGATAAGCAATAAGATGGATAAAACAATTGTTGTCAGGGCGGAGCGTTTTGTGAAGCACCCTGTTTTTCACAAATATGTGCGTAAACATGTCAAATATAAGGCCCATGATGAACAGAATCAGAGTAAAATGGGAGACACGGTTTTAATTATTGAATCGCGACCCTTAAGCAAGGAAAAACGCTGGCGAATGCTGGAAATTTTGGAGAAGGCTAAATAGATTAATCGGCTTGTTTCAACAAGTCAGTTTGATGAGGATTTTGATATGATTCAGATGCAGACCATACTCAATGTTGCGGATAATTCCGGAGCCAAAAAGGTTGCTTGCATTAAGGTGCTTGGTGGTTCCAAGCGACGTTACGCGAGTTTGGGTGATGTGATCGTGGTTTCCGTCAAGGAAGCGATTCCCAATTCCAAAGTCAAAAAAGGTGATGTGATCAAGGCGGTTATCGTACGCACGGTTAAGGAAGTGAGAAGGCCGGATGGTTCTTATCTGAAATTTGATGATAACTCGGCGGTTTTAATTTCCAATCAAATGGAACCGATTGGAACGCGAATTTTTGGACCTGTCGCCCGCGAATTAAGAGCGAGGCAGTTCATGAAAATTATATCTCTGGCTCCTGAAGTTTTGTAAAAATGTTTCGCAGAGGGGAAAAATGAGTTTAAACAAGATCAAAAAAGGGGATATGGTTAAAGTGCTTGCCGGTAAGGACAAGGGCAAGGCTGGAAAAGTTATCGCTGTTATTCCCGAAAAAGACAGAATCGTCATAGAGAAGGTCAACATCATAAAAAAACATAAAAGACCCGATCAGAAAACCAAAGGTGGCATTGTGGAAAAAGAGGGCTCTATTCATGTATCCAATGCCGGTTTGTTCTGTAATAAATGTAACAAGTCCGTTCGGATACAAAACAAAACGCTTGAAGACGGTAAGAAAGTTCGCATTTGCAGCAAATGCAAAGACGTTATTTAATGTGGGTTAAATAAAATGGCAAGATTAAAAGACTATTATTTGAAAACGGCAGTGCCGGCTCTGATCAAGGAATTCAACTATAAAAATCCGATGCAGGTGCCCAAAATGGAGAAAATCGTCATCAATATGGGATTGGGCGAGGCCATTCAGAATGTTAAAATAATTGATGGTGCTGTACAGGAACTGGCGGCAATTACAGGTCAGAAACCAATTGTAAACAAGGCAAAGAAATCCATAGCGACGTTTAAACTGAGACAGGGAATGCCGATCGGTTGTTCGGTAACTCTGAGAAAAAAGATCATGTACGAGTTTTTCGATCGTCTGGTGAATGCGGCTCTACCCAAAGTAAGGGATTTTCGCGGCATATCACCTGACGCGTTTGACGGCAGGGGAAATTTTTCCATTGGTTTGCAGGAACAAATCATTTTTCCTGAAATAGATTACGACAAGGTCGAAAAAATCAAAGGAATGAATGTTACCATTGTGACCACGGCGAAAACCGACGCGGAGGCGAGGTTTTTACTGAAAATGATGGGAGTCCCTTTTAAACAGTAAATTGATAAAGCTCCGGAGGATATTGCGTGGCGAAAAAGTCATTAATCGCGAAAGCGAAAAAAGAGAAGAAATTTTCAGTAAGAAAATATAATCGCTGCCCGCTTTGCGGAAGGCCGCGGGCGTATTACAGAAAATTTGATATGTGCAGAATTTGTTTGCGTAAACTTTCCCTGCAGGGAGAACTTCCCGGGGTGATTAAATCGAGTTGGTAATTTTAGTCTAAGGAGAAAAAGCATGGGGATGACGGATCCTATTGCCGATATGTTAACCAGAATCAGAAACGCCAACAAGGCTCGTTTTAAGAAGGTCAATGTCGGCATGTCCCAGATAAATGTTAATATCGCCAAAGTATTGAAGAAGACAGGATACATAAGCAATTATGACAAGGTGAAAAGTGAAAAAGGACAACAGGAGCTGGAAATAATTCTCAAATATCCTGATGCCAAACGCACCGTCATTACGGATATTAAAAGAGTGAGCAAACCGGGTCGGCGAGTTTATGTGACTTCAGACGACATTCCCAAGGTTCTTAATGGGCTGGGCATTTCGATTCTCTCAACATCCAAGGGAGTTATAACGGATGCGGAAGCCCGGGAATTGAATGTCGGTGGAGAAATTCTTTGCAATGTTTGGTAACTGAAAAGATAATAGCAGGAGCTGTGGTTCATGTCGAGAATAGGTAAAAAAATAATAAGTTTTCCCAAAAATGTCAAAATCAGTCAGAGTGCTGATTTGGTTAAGGTGGAAGGACCCAAAGGGACTCTTTCTTCAAAAGTGCCGGAAGGGATCACCGTTAAAATAGGCGATGGCAGCATCATTGTGGAAAGAAAATCGGATGAGATAAAAATGCGTTCTTCTCATGGTTTAATAAGAACGCTGATAGACAATATGGTTAAGGGGGTAACCACCGGTTTTGAGAAAAAACTGGAAATATCCGGTGTGGGGTATCGAGCTGAGTTGGCTGACAAAAATCTAAAACTCGTTTTAGGGTTTTCGAGTCCGGTTCAATACAACATTCCTAAAGGGATAGATGTTAAAGTGGACAAACAGGTTAGTATCATTGTTTCCGGTATTGATAAAGAATTGGTTGGCAGAGTTGCCGCGGAAATCAGAGCGCTGAGAAAACCGGAACCGTATAAAGGCAAGGGCATTAAGTACGTTGACGAGTATATTAAGCGTAAAGCCGGCAAGTCGGCAACTGCTTAATAAAATTTTTAAAGTGCCATAAAGAGGTAGAACAGTGGCTTCCAAAAAGACATTAAAGATAAGAGCAAAAAGAGAAAAAAGAACAAGGGCTAAACTTACAGGAACTGAGGAACGGCCGCGCCTTTCCGTATTCCGAAGTGATAAACATATTTATGTTCAGGCCATTAATGATACGACAGCAAAAACTCTGGCAACAGCCTCTACGCTTTGTAAAGAATTAGCGAAGACTATCAAAGATAAAAAGAAGATAGATGTGGCCAGGGAAGTGGGTAAATTAATTGCTGAAAGGTTAAAAACCAAGGGAATTGACAGTGTGGTTTTTGACAGGGGAAGGTTTCTCTATCATGGCCGTGTGAAGGCGCTGGCTGAAGCCGCTCGGGAAAGCGGCCTTAAATTTTAATTATATTAAATAAAAAAGTAATAAAGGAAAAAATCTTTGGATAAGAAAGAAATGAAAGATGTGGAACTCCTTGACAGAGTGGTTGCCATTAACAGAACGGCAAAAGTCGTCAAGGGAGGCAGGCGTTTCCGCTTCAGCGCCATTGTTGTTGTCGGCGATGGTAAGGGTATGATTGGAACGGGTTTGGGTAAAGCTCATGAAGTGCCCGAAGCGATTCGCAAGGGCATGGATATGGCCAAAAAGAATATGGTTAAGGTGGCCGTTGTGGAAAGAACCATTCCTTATGAGGTCATAGGCCGTTACGGTGCGGGGAAAGTCTTGTTAAAACCGGCTTCAGAAGGGACAGGTTTGATTGCCGGCGGCGCTGTGCGAGCAGTACTGGAAGTAGCCGGTGTCCATAATATTTTGACCAAATGCCTGGGGTCTCATAATCCGCATAACCTGGTAAAAGCCACCGTGGAAGGGCTTTGTCAGTTGAAAAATCCTGAGGAAATTTCAGCGCAGAGAGGCAAATAGATCTGCCAATGATATGAAGAGGTAACGTAGCGTGGGGAAATTACTAAAAATCACAAAAGTAAAAAGCGTCATCGGTCGTCCCGAAAAGCAAAGAAAAATTTTAAAGGGTATGGGGCTGACCAAGTTAAATAAAACTGTAACGTTAGTGGATACCCCGCAGATACGCGGGATGATCAATAAAGTTATTCATTTGGTTTCCGTGGAAGAGTTAAAGGGGTAAAATATGAATTTGGGTTCGTTAAAAGCTCCTGCTGGTGCTGTAAAAAAACGTAAACGCGTGGGGCGCGGAAATGCTTCCGGTCATGGGGGAACGTCCGGTAAAGGCCATAAGGGGCAAAAAGCACGTTCCGGCGGAAAAGTCAGAGTGGGTTTTGAAGGGGGGCAAATGCCGATGTCCCGCCGACTGCCCAAGAGGGGTTTTCGTAATCCTTTCCGGCAGAATTATGTTGCCGTAAATATACTGGATTTATGCCGCAAATTCAGCAAAGGCGCAGTCATTGATGAAGCGGCTCTTGTGCAAAACGGTATTGTCAAAAAAGAAGGAAGCAACATTAAAATTTTGGCCAAGGGAGAAATTGATTTTCCCGTCACTTTAAAAGTTGCCAAAATCAGCCAGGCCGCGAAAAATAAAATTACCGCCGCAGGCGGTTCAGTCGAAGAGGTAATATAAGTTGTTAGAAGGGCTGGGCAGTGTATCCAAAATTCCGGAACTGCAGAGAAGGATTTTATTCACCATCCTTCTTTTGGGTGTTTATCGCATTGGCGTTTATATTCCCACGCCCGGAATTGATAATGTTGCTCTCTTGGCCTATTTTGAGCATGCCAAGGGGTCATTGTTCGGTCTGATGGATATGTTTGCCGGTGGAGCGTTCAGTAATTTTTCCATTTTCGCTTTGGGCATTATGCCCTACATCAGTGCTTCAATTATTTTGCAGTTGTTGACTATTGCAGTTCCGCATTTGGAGCGACTTTCCAAGGAAGGTGAATCAGGCCGCCGCAAGATAACCCAATATACCCGTTACGGGACTGTTCTTTTAAGTATGATTCAGGGGTTTGGAATTGCTTTCGGTTTGCAGCAGATGGCCGGCCCGTCCGGAGCTCCGATTGTTTTACAGCCCGGTATCGGTTTTGTTCTTATGACGATGATAACGCTTACCTCCGGTACGTGTTTCATTATGTGGTTGGGTGAGGTCATCACAGAAAAAGGCATCGGCAACGGCATCTCGCTGATCATTTTTGCGGGTATTGTTTGCCGGATACCGGCAGCCATCGGCAATACCTTTAGATTGGCGACAGCCGGTGAACTGGGAGTCCTGGTGATTTTGTTGATTACCGCTTTAATGGTGGTGGTTGTCGGTGCAATCGTTTTTGTTGAAAGCGGTCAGCGCCGTATTCCCGTGCAGTACGCGAAAAGAGTGGTGGGACGTAAAATGTATGGGGGGCAGACAACTCATCTGCCTTTGAAAGTGAATACGTCAGGCGTCATTCCTCCTATCTTCGCTTCATCGGTGATCATGTTTCCGGCGACCATTGCTAATTTTGCGCCGCAGACCTGGATGAAAGACATTGCTTCGTATCTGGTCCCTGGAAGGCTGGCTTATGAAGCACTTTATGTGGCATTTATTTTCTTCTTTTGCTTTTTTTATACGGCGGTTACGTTCAAGCCGGATGATGTTGCTGAAAATATGAAAAAATACGGTGGTTACGTTCCGGGAATTAGACCCGGGAAAAAAACCGCGGAATATATTGAAAACGTGCTGGAAAAACTGACTTTTAGCGGAGCGATTTATGTTTCCATCATTTGTGTGCTGCCCAGTGTTTTGATTGCTCAACTCAATGTTCCTTTTTATTTTGGCGGGACGGCGCTCTTGATTGTTGTCGGTGTGGCGATGGATACGGCAAGTCAGATTGAATCGCATTTGTTGACCAGACAATACGAAGGATTTATGAAAAAGGGCCATATTGCCCGAAGAAGATAACGGAAGATATTTATCATGGGAATTATCCTCAGGCTTCCGGATGAGATTGAAAAAGCAAGAGCGAGTAATCGCATCGTTGCAGAGGTCTTAAGCAGGCTTAGAGAAAAAATCAGACCCGGCGTTAAAACAAAAGATCTGGATAAATTTGCTGAGGAGATCGCGGAAAAAAGAGGAGCCAAGCCGGCATTTAAAGGTTATCGGGGTTATCCGCATTCTCTTTGCATATCAATAAATGAAGAAGTTGTGCACGGAATGCCTTCCAAACGCGTATTGCAGGAAGGTGATATTGTCGGTTTGGATTTTGGCATTTATTATCAGGGTTTTTATGGTGATTCAGCCATAACGCTGCCGGTTGGTAAAATTGCTGAGAAAGCCTTAAAACTCATGCAGGTTACCGAGCAAAGTTTATATGCCGGGATAGCGCAGGCCAGAGCAGGCAACAGGCTCGGTGATGTATCTGCTGCTGTTCAAAACATGGTGGAAAGTGCCGGCTTTTCAGTGGTTCGAGATTTTGTTGGCCACGGGATAGGCAGAAACCTTCATGAAGAACCGCAGATTCCCAATTTCGGGGAAAAAGGACGTGGTATTGAACTGAAGAAGGGAATGATCCTAGCCATTGAACCCATGGTTAATGCAGGAGAGTACAACGTTAAGGTATTACCGGATGGCTGGACAGTCGTTACGAAAGATGGAAGTTTGTCGGCGCACTTTGAACACTCGATAGCGATTACGGAGAACGGTCCGGACATATTAAGTAAATGGAGTTAATTTTTTGTCTGCTAGGAGGCCGCATAACTTTTAACAGTAGCGAAAAAAATGTATGGCCAAAGAGGAAGCAATAGAAGTCGAAGGAAGAGTCATTGAACCGTTGCCCAATGCCATGTTCCGGGTGGAACTGGACAACGGACACAAGGTTCTGGCTCATATATCCGGTAAGATGCGTATGCATTTTATCAAGATACTGCCGGGGGATAAGGTTACCGTTGAACTTTCTCCCTATGATTTGACCCGGGGCAGAATTACGTACAGGACAAAGTAAATTTATTTACTGAAGATGAGGAGTTAAAATCGTGAAGGTAAGATCGTCGGTAAAAAAAATATGTGAGAAATGTAAAATCGTCAAACGCAAAGGCGTTTTGCGGGTGATTTGTGAAAATCCAAAACATAAACAACGACAGGGTTAGTTTTTAATATTCAGGAGGTTTATAGGTGGCACGAATTTCAGGTGTTGATTTACCGAAAAATAAAAGAATGGAAGTTGCTTTAACTTACATTTACGGCATTGGGCCGGCGAAGGCAAGGCAGATCCTCAAGAATTCCGGTGTCAGTCCGGACACAAGAACCGATGATCTGGCCGATTCGGAAATATCAGCAATCAGAAGTATCATTGACAAGGATCACAAAGTTGAAGGTGATCTGCGTAGAGAAATTTCCATGTCCGTCAAACGTCTCATGGATATCGGGACCTATCGCGGATTGCGGCATCGCAAGGGGTTGCCTGTCAGAGGACAAAGAACCCATACGAATGGCCGTACGAGAAAAGGTCCGCGGCGGGCTATCGCAGGAAAGAAAAAGTAATGAATAAATCCTAACGGGAGGAATAATGGTTAAAGCAGTCAGAAAAACCGGCAAGAAAAAAGAGAAAAAAAATATTACCGAGGGAATCGCCCATATTCAATCAACGTTTAATAACACCATTGTAACAATAACGGATTTAAGCGGTAATGTCATTGCATGGTCGTCATCAGGACTGCAGGGGTTTAAGGGATCGCGTAAAAGCACACCTTTTGCCGCGCAGATGGCTGCGGAAGATGTCGTGCGTAAAGCCAAAGAACAGGGAATGCGCAAAGTTCAAGTTTACATCAAAGGTCCAGGATCAGGAAGAGAGTCGGCCCTGCGATCATTGCAGATTGCCGGTTTGACGATAACATTAATTCGCGATGTAACGCCTGTGCCGCATAATGGATGCAGACCACCAAAACGTCGCAGAGTATAAGATTAAAGAATAACAATTAAGAAAGATTAAGGGAGGCTTTTTTGGCAAGATATACGGATTCCTCATGCAGGTTGTGTCGTCGTGAAGGGCTGAAGCTCTTTTCAAAAGGCGACAGATGCTATTCGGAGAAATGTTCCTTCGAAAGAAGGGAATATGCTCCGGGAGATCATGGTCAGATGCACAAAAAGCAGCGTTCTGATTATGGTGTTCAGTTAAGGGAGAAGCAGAAACTGAAAAGAATGTATGGCCTTTTGGAGAAACAGTTTAAGGGCTATTTTGAAAAGGCTGATAAACAAAAAGGTATCACCGGAACCAACTTGCTCGTGCTTCTGGAAAGAAGGATGGATAACATGGTTTTTCGCATGGGATTCGCCAATTCCAGAATTGAAGCAAGACAGTTAGTCAGTCACGCGCATTTTCTGGTCAACGGCAAACCGGTCAACATTCCATCGTATTTGCTCAAGGCCGGTGATGAAGTTTCAGTGAAGGAAGGCAGCCGTAAGGTAACCCGCATATTAGGAGCGATTGAGACAGTTGTCAGACGCGGCGTTCCTCATTGGTTGGAATTGGATAAAGATAATTTCAAGGCTAAAATTAAGACGCTGCCCGCGCGTGAAGATTTAACCATGCCGGTGCAGGAGCAGCTTGTTGTAGAGCTTTATTCGAAGTAAAAATAAACTGTTTTTTAAAAAACCAGCTACGATAAGGATGGGTTTAATTATGCAAAGGAACTGGTCAAGTTTGATTCGTCCCAAGCGTATTGATGTTGATGATGCGACACATACGAATTTCTATGGAGAGTTTACCATACAGCCTCTGGAAAGAGGTTTTGGTATAACATTAGGTAACGCGTTAAGAAGAGTACTGCTCTCTTCCATACAGGGGGCTGCCATTGTTTCGGTGAAAATTGAAGGAGTATTACACGAATTTTCCACGATTCCCGGCATTAAGGAAGATGTGACGGACATTATTCTGAATTTAAAAGGCGTTCGCTTCAAAATGGGTCAGGCGAATATTAAAGAAGTCAGTATTGATGTTGCACGCACAGGAACGGTGACTGCGGCCGATATCGTTACTGATGGCACAGTCGAAGTGCTGAATCCCGAACATCATATTGCCACCGTATCCAATGGTTCTTTCAAGGCAAAGATGATGATTAAGATGGGTAAAGGCTATGTTCCGGCTAGAAAAGAACTCGAACCGGATCAACCCAAGGGTACGATTAATATCGATGCTATTTTTTCACCCATTAAAAAAGTTAATTACATTGTTTCCCACGCGCGTGTTGGTCAGATTGCCGATTATGACAAACTGACTTTGGAAGTATGGACTGATGGTAGCGTAAAACCTGAGGATGCCATAGCGTATTCCGCTAAAATATTGAAACAGCAACTGGATGTATTTATTAATTTTGAGGAAGTTGAAGAAGAAATTTTACCGGAAAAAACGGATGAACCGGACACGTTGAATAAAGTGTTGTCCCGTTCCGTGGAAGATCTGGAGCTGTCGGTTCGTTCGGCAAATTGTTTGAAAAACGCGGGGATCAACACCATTGGAGAATTGGTGAGAAGGACGGAAGCTGAAATGCTCAAGACGAAAAATTTCGGCCGTAAGTCGTTGAGCGAAATCAAGGATATTCTCGGCGAATATGATCTTACTTTCGGTATGGATATCGACTCTAAAAATTAGAATTTTAAGGAAATGTAAAGAGTCAACATTGTATTGATTAAAAGGAAAGAGGGAAATTCACAATGTATCACGGTAAAGCAGGCAGAAAACTGGGCAGAACTTCCAGCCATAAGGAAGCAATGCTTCGTAATATGGTGACGTCTGTTATCAAGCATGAACGTATCCGAACGACAGATACGAGAGCAAAGGAATTGAGAAAACTGGCGGAGAAAATGATCACCCTCGGCAAAAAAGGCAGTTTGCACGCGCGGCGTCAGGCTCTGGCTGTTGTACGGGATAAAGAAACGGTTGGCAAACTCTTTGGTGAACTTACTGAACGGTATCGCAATCGCGCCGGAGGATATACAAGAATTGTCAAAGCCGGTTACCGATATGGCGACAATGCTCCCGTTTCCATTCTGGAATTTATTTCGGACAAAAAAAAGAAAGAAAAAACAGAGAAAGAGGACGTGGAAAAAGAGAGTAAAGAGGATACTGAAGAAGAAATAGCCGAAGAGGATGAATAATAAGCGGGAGAGTTAAATGGAAGCAGTTGGAAGACCGAAGGATGGTATCGGTATTGGTGCTACCGTCGAAAGAATTCCTCCCCATAATGTTGAAGCGGAGCAGAGCTTACTTGGCTCCATGATGATCTCTGAAGATGCTATTTCTGTTGTGGCAGAGATAGTAAGACCCGAGGATTTTTACAAAGAAACCCATGCCAGAGTATATAACGCTATCTTAAGTTTGTGGAACAGAGGCGAACCGACTGATCCGATAACAGTATCTGAAGAATTAAAAACAGCAGGTGTCTT
>ENA-ORXD01001918-ORXD01001918.1-sediment-metagenome-genome-assembly--contig:-NODE-1918-length-15236-cov-3.315786_pt1 | contig 15236 bp, 14 predicted proteins | sample MGYA00237862_ERZ511471 | MGnify/ENA metagenome assembly ERZ511471 | reverse complement strand
AAGCCAACGGCCAGGAAGACCGCAAACAATAATAGGGCCGTCCCGCAAAGCTGGATAGAGCCCGTGCCGATGATGAGATTACGCATTCTCCAGAAATTGGCCGGCTCCAGCTCCAGGCCGATGAGAAACAGCATCAGCACAACGCCGAATTCGGCAAAGTGCATAATGTCTTTTCCTTCCTCGCCGATAAAGCCCAAGAAAAAAGGGCCGATGATCATGCCGGCAAAAAGATAACCAAGGACGGAACCCATACCCAATTTTTTGGCGATCGGTACGAAGAAAACAGCCGCCGCCAGGTAAATTAGAGCATCATGCAAAAAAGTGCTGATCATGGTTTGACTAATCCTGTATCCTGGACAAGCCAGTCGTTGAGATAAGCATACTTATTCAATGTTTCAATATCAAATTCACCCTTTGCCAGCCTCTCCAAAAGCAGGCGATAGATAGCAGCATGACCATGCAAGGCATCGTCGGTCAACAAATGTGTTCCCTGTACGGCAAAAGGCGGCAGATAAATCATTTTGCAGAGGCATGCCGTCTGCCGGAAAGGCAAAAGAAATTCCGGAATAGTAAATCGATTATAACCGTCGGCGCAATACGATTCTCTTGTTCCGCCGGAAGTAAGGGCATTAAAAATAATTTTATTTTTCAGAAAATCGCCGCCCCTGCCGTGCGCCCAGCCATATTCCAGCACCAGGTCAATCCACTGTTTAAGCAAGGCCGGAGCGCTGTACATATAAAAAGGATGCTGCCAAATGATAATCTGATTAGCCAGCAGGAGTTCTCGCTCGCGGTTCACATCTATATTGAAATCAGGGTAATGCTCATATAAATCATTCAGCGTGATTCCTTCCCGCTGCTCGATGTTTTTGAGCAGAGTGCGATTAGTTTTTGATTTTTCAAAACGCGGGTGGACAAACAGGATCAGTATTTTGTTCATAATTCAGTATCAAATGATCTTTTCTTACATTACAAAAGCAAAACAGATGAGCATTAGCAAGCCGGGATCAAGCTGCAAGGCATGAATATTAATAATTTGCGCGACGGGCGCTGTAGCGGCCGGCAAACAGATCAGCTCCTTTCAACATTCTTTCTTAGTGGGCTTCGTCCCAGTTCGCACCTGCCGCCATCTCCACTTTCAGCGGCACGCGCAGCTGAATGACGCCTTCCATTTCCGCTTTGATAAGCTGCATGACCTCGTCTTTTTCTTTAAGCGGCGCTTCGATGACGAGTTCGTCATGCACCTGCATAATCAGGGAAGCCGCAAGGTTTTTCTTTGACATTAAACGGGCAATGTTGACCATTGCTATTTTGATCAGATCGGCAGCCGTACCCTGAATCGGTGTATTAATCGCCATTCGCTCGGCAAACTGCCTTTCGCCGGCAATGCGGCTTTTTAATTCCGGCAAATAGCGGCGGCGGTTCAACAGGGTGCAGACATAACCATTTTTGCGGGCGTCCGCCAATATTCCGTCCAGGTAGAAGCGCACTTTTTTATAGCGCTGGAAATATCCGTCGATATAAGCCTGAGCTGTTTTCTGTGGAATCCCCAGTTCCTTGGACAAACCGAAAGCGCTCATGCCATAAAGAATGCCGAAATTAATTACTTTTGCCTGCCGGCGCATATCGGCATTGACCATTTGCGGAAATACGCCGAAAATATCGGACGCGGTGCGGCTGTGAATGTCTTCCCCGGAGATAAAGGCATCAATCAGGGTCTCGTCTCCTGAAAGATGCGCCAAGACCCGCAGTTCGATTTGCGAATAATCGGCTGAAATCAGGAGGCAACCGGGCGGGGCAATAAACGCCTGCCTTATTCTTTTGCCTTCCAGTGTCCTGATCGGAATATTCTGCAGGTTGGGGTTGCTGCTGGAGAGTCTGCCTGTTGCTGTTGCCGCCTGATTATAAGATGTGTGAATCCTGCCTGTCTGGGGATTGATGAGTGCTGGCAGGGCATCAACATAGGTTGATTTGAGTTTCATCAGGCTGCGGTAGGCAAGAATTTCCGCGGGCAGCTCATGACTTTGCGCCAGGTAGGTCAGAACATCCACATCAGTGGAAAATCCATCCTTTGTTTTCTTGCCCGTCGGCAGTTTCATTTTTTCAAATAATATGCCCTGCAATTGTTTAGGGGAATTCACATTGAATTTTTCACCGGCCAGGCGAAATATTTTTTCTTCCGAAATCGACAAAAGCTGTTTGAGCTCCGCTGACATTTGCTGCAAAAGATCAACATCAACAAGGACGCCTTTTTGTTCCATCCCGGCCAGTACCTGCAAAAGAGGCATCTCCACCTTCGCAAAAAGATCCGTTGCGCTGACATCCTGCAATTTGCCGGCGAGAACCGGGAAAAGAGCCAGAATAGCTTCCGACCGCAAACCGGCAGAAGCGGCCATTTTATCGATGGGCAGAAAGCCCAGCGGATATGTTTTGCCCTTGTTGACGCTGAGATCTTTGAAGGCTGGAATCTGTTCATGCAGATATTCCCAGGCCAGCTCGGAAAGTTCAAAAGAATGCTTTGCCGGATTGAGCAGATAAGCCGCCAGCATGACGTCATGACCATTTTTGATTTGGACATGCCATAGGCTGAGTTTGACCAGGGCGGTTTTCAAATCATGCATGTATTTCCTGATCACATCGTTTGTCAGAAGCGGGGCCAGCATGTTAAATATTTCTGCAGCTTGCAGCTGCACGGGCACTTGGGGATTGCCGTGGCCGATGGGAATGTAAAATGTGCCGTCAGCGGCGCCCAAAGCGATGCCGACCAAATCCGGCGGCGGATTTTTCTCCCAGATAAATTCGCACGCTATTTCCGGCGCACCGGATAAGTGGGAGATAGATTCATGCAGATCTTCCTTGGTTAAAACAATCTTACACTCTTTTGTCCTGCTGCCGCTTTCTCGTTTAAGCTCCTGGAGCAGCGATGAAAATTCAAATTCACTGAAGAGGCGCGCCAGCGTTTCTTTATTCGGTTCGCCAAGCGCCGCATCTTTCAGATCAAAATCAATTTCGATGTCTTTTCTGATCTGCGCCAGCTGTCGACTCAGCCTTGCCTGGTCGGCATACAGGCGAAAGCTTTCCCGCAATTTGATATTCTTTAATCTTTCGGCGTTTTGGATAACCGCTTCGATGGAGCCGTATTCCTCAATCAACCGTTGCGCCGTTTTCGGACCGATACCGGGCACGCCCGGAATATTATCGGAGGCATCACCCATCAAGCCGAGAATTTCTGGCACTTTTTCCGGCCCAGCGCCAAACCGCTCTTTCACCGCCGCCACATCATACGTTGTCTCCTTCATTGTATCAATCATCGTGACTTTTTCATCAATGAGCTGCAGTAAGTCCTTATCACCGGAAACAAGGATAGTGTTCCAGCCCAGTTTTCCGGCCCGCTGGGCCAGCGTGCCGATAACATCATCGGCTTCCACACCCTGCTTCTCCAGCACCGTGACGGATAAGCCACGCACTACGTCCTTGATATAGGGGATTTGGGGTTTTAGATCGTCGGGCATGGGCTTACGGGTTGCCTTATATGCCGCAAATTCCTCATGGCGCGCCGTGGGGCCCTGGAGGTCAAAAGCGACAACGATATAATCCGGCTTCAAATCCCGCAAAAGCCTCATCAGCATTTTCGTAAAGCCGTAGATGGCATTGGTGGGAAACCCCTTGGAATTCGTCAGCAAGGGAATCGCATAGAAGGCGCGGTAGATATAACTGCTGCCGTCTACAAGGGCAATGAGGGGAGCTTTATTTTCATTCACCATAATTTAACCTGTTTTAAATGCGGCCGGATCTTTTTTGCGTTGACTTGTTCCGCCTTCCCGGCATCGGGCTTATTAACGAAATACGGAAATCGCCCAAAAGAGCCTTCTGTCAGAAAGAAACCCAAATCATACTTCAAATGAGGCATTGATTTTAAATGTTCTTACCGCCTGCATGCTCAAAATATCCGTGACGCCTGTTTTCTTTTTGATTTCCGTTAAAAGCGCATCCAGTTCTTTTTTTGTCCTGGCGTGGACGGTAAACCAAATATTATACGCGTGTCGCCGCCGGTAATTATGGGTCACGCCTTTTTCGGCATTTACAATCTCCACAAAAGCATCAATTTTTTCTTCGGCAACTCTCGCGGCACACAATGTGCCGGCCAAGCCCAACTTCCTGCTATCAAAAACTGCACCGATACGGCGGATAATACCCTCGTTTTTCAGACGCCGGATACGGGCCAGCGCTTCTTCTTCAGAAATGCCACATTGTTGCGCTGTCATGAGAAACGGCTGTTCTGCCAGGGGAAAATCCTGCTGCATAATTTTCAACAATTTTTTATCGATTTCGTCCACGTAAGTTTCTCTAAACTAAACATTCTTCCTGCCTGTGAAAGAATAAGGCATATTTTTCAGAGAATTTGCCATAGCGCGGGATGCTTTTCGACGGCACCGTCTCGCTAACGGTGCGGCTCGTAACTGCACAAAGGTTCTTCCCCCAAATAGTCTCCGGTAGCTTCATAAGCCCGCGCCCGACAGCCGCCGCAAACCCTGATAAATTCGCAGCGACCGCACTTCCCGCCATATTTATTCAAATCCCTCAGGTTCTGAAATACGCTGGATTCGGCCCATATTTTCTGAAAGCTCTGCAGCCTGATGTTCCCGCAACCAATTTCCAGATAACCACAAGGCTGGACCTGACCTGTATGCGAGATAAAGCAAAAAGCGCTGCCTCCCAGGCATCCCCGCGTCATTTCATGAAACTGCCCCGTCGGTTTCTGCGGTGCCTGTTTTTTGCCTTTTTGCTGATGCCAGATGCGAAAATAATGCGGGGCGCAGGTTGCTTTAAGCTGAATAGGGCAGGTCAGGCTTTCCCGGTAAAACCACAAAAGAGTCTCTTCATAGGCTTCGGCCGTGATGGTCTGATCGGCCAAAGCCCGACCGCGGCCCGTGGGGACCAGCAAAAAAATATGGTGGGCCGCCGCTCCGATCCGGACGGCAAAATCGAGAATATCTTTGATCTGGCCGAGATTTGCCCTGGTAACTGTTGTGTTGATTTGAAATTCAACCCCGGCATTTTTCAGATTCTCTATGCCGGCCAATGCTCCGGCATAGGCTCCTTCTGCGCCACGGAAGGCATCATGACTAGCCGCATCTTTCCCGTCAACACTGATACTGACTCTTTTAATGCCGCTGTGAGCGATTTTTTCCGCTATTGTTTTATTGACCAAGGTTCCGTTGGTCGCCATGACCATCCGCAACCCTTTTGACATTCCATGTCCGGCAATATCAAAAATATCAGGCCTTAAAAGCGGCTCGCCGCCGGTGAGGATAATTACCGGACTGGCAAAGGCCGCAATTTCATCGAGTAATTGAAAACATTTGACGGTCATTAATTCATTCGCGTAAGGGCCCCGGTCGGCTGCGGCACGGCAATGAACGCAATTCAAATTGCAGCTGCGCGTCACTTCCCAGGCCACCATGCGGAGAGTATCAGCCAGTAATTTAGACGAACTTTCCATCTGAATTTTCCTGAGCAAATTAAAAATATTTAAATCCCGCGCCATCACTATTGCCCGCGGGCACAAAAATGATGCTGCGCCTTACTAAAGTAAAACGGCGGCCGACAAACTTTTGATCAAGCCGTTAATAATTTTGCCGCCTGCATGGCCCAATAAGTGATGATGATATCCGCGCCGGCGCGCTTGATGGCGGTCAGCACTTCCATCATCGCCTTTTCTTCGTCCAGCCAGCCCAAAGAGGCGGCGGCTTTGATCATGGCAAATTCTCCACTCACGTTGTAGGCCGCCAGGGGCAAATCGAATTCCTGTCTGGACCGATAGATAATATCCAGATAGGCCAGCGCCGGCTTGACCATGATAATATCCGCCCCTTCCGCCACATCCAGGGTAATTTCCCGGATCGCTTCGTCGCTGTTGGCCGGATCCATTTGATAAGCTTTCCTGTCTCCAAACTGGGGCGCCCCTTCGGCGGCTTCCCGAAAAGGGCCATAAAAACAAGAAGCATATTTGGCCGCATAGGCCATAATAGGAGTATTTTCCAAATTATTTTCATCGAGCCCCTCCCGTATAGCCATGATCTGCCCGTCCATCATTGCCGATGGCGCCACCATATCGGCGCCGGCCTGAACATGGGATATCGCTGTTTCGGTCAGCACTTCCAGGGTGCGGTCATTGATCACTTCGTTCTTTTCGACCAGACCGCAATGACCATGGCTGGTATATTCACACAGACAGACATCAGTAATAACCAGAATATCCGGAACCTCATTCTTAATTCTTTTCACCGCCTGCTGAATGATCCCGTCCTTGGCAAAAGCACCTGTCGCGAGTTCATCTTTATGCGGCGGAATGCCGAAAAGCAAAATACCCGGGATCCTTAAGGCGGCCGCCTTTTGCGCTTCCCGGACTATATTATCGATGGACATTTGAAAATTGCCCGGCATGGACCGGATTGGTTTTTTAATACTTTTGCCGGGCACAACAAAAAGCGGATAGATCAAATCGTCGACACTAAGACTTGTTTCGCGAATCAGGCGACGAAAATTATCATTTTTCCTTAATCTGCGCGGTCGGTATTCCGGATATTGCATTTTCTATCCTCCCTTGCCGGTGATGCTTTTCAAGCGTGCCAACTCTTCTTGTGCCTTCACCAGTTCCTCACTGGTCTCCCTCAGCCGCAAAGCCAATACTTCAGCGATCATCTGATAGAAAACCGAACAAAAAGCTATTTTGTCCTCCTTGTAGAGATTATCCATAAAGGATACATCCGTCGCCAGACATGTAACATCGGTGGCAGCCTTGATGGAAGCCGATCGGGGGCTGCCGTCAATGATGCACATTTCACCAAAGATATCTCCATTGCGCAGCAGTTTATCGATCTCCTTTCCCTGCTTTGTGACGCTCACCGCCCCGGAAATTAAGATATAGATCCAGGTGTCATAGCTGCCTTCCTCAATAATTACTTCTCCGGCAGTATATTTTTTTATTTTGCTGAAATTTAATATTTGATTGACGTCTTTGCGGCCAAAGGAATTCAGCACATGAACATTCTTCAATTGTTCGATGAGATCAATGTTTTCTTTCAACAATTCCGTCTTCATTTTTCCCTCCTTTAGTAAGCGTGAAAATCCTTTCCTTCGCCGGCCTCTGAAATAATCCCCCTTGATTATCTGCTTATCAGTCATTTATGACGACAAAGGCAGACTTTGTTTCATTGTCCGGCGCATTCTTCATCCGTCAGGTAGCAGGCCGGATCAGGCCCCCAGAGGTCGCCCGCCGCTTCGGCGCGGGCCCGAAAATTGCCGCCACAGATATCCAGCCAGCGACACTTTGCACAACGACCCTTTACATATTTTTTCTTTTCTTTGAGCTTTGCCAATAATTCTATAGATTTGTCCAGCCATATTTCGCTGAATGGTCTTTGCCGGACATTCCCAAAGGAGATGCCGCGCCAGAATTGATCGGCGTGCACTTCGCCGTCCCAACTGACACAGCCGATGCCGTGGCCGGAACTGTTGCCTTCGTTCATTTCCAGAAGCTCCAGCACCTCTTTTGCCCGGGCCGGATTTTCCTGTTTTATCTTCAAATAAAGATGAGGGCCGTCGGCATGATTATCCACCGTGAGGATTTCCGGCGACAGCCCTTCCTCAAACATCTGCCGCGTTTGCTCCGCAATTAAATCGACCACTTTGCGGGTTTCAGCATGCGTCAAATCTTCCCGGCGCAATCTGGAGGCGCGGCCGGCGTAAACCAAATGGTAAAAACACATTCTGGCGATATTTTCACGCCGGAGCAAATCAAACATTTTCGGGACTTCGGCCTGGTTATTCTTATTGATCGTAAAGCGGATGCCTACTTTGATACCTGCATCGCGGCAATTGCGGATGCCGTCGATGGCGGCGGCAAACGCGCCTTTTTTCCCCCGGAAACGGTCGTGCGTCTCTTCCAACCCATCGAGACTGACGCCAACATAAGAAAGTCCGATCTGCCGAAGTTGGGCCGCTATTTCTTTTGTGATCAGCGTTCCGTTGGTGGAAATAACCGCCCGCATCCCCTTTTCCGCCGCGTATCGCGCCAGTTGAGGCAAATCCTGCCGCAGAAGCGGCTCACCACCGGAAAACAAAATGACCGGCGAGCCAAACTGCGCCAGATCAGCAATGAGTTTTTTCCCTTCGTCCGTCGTTAGCTCATCGGGATATTCCCTATCGGCGGAATTGGAATAGCAGTGCCGGCATTGAAGGTTGCAGCGCCTTGTTATATTCCAGACGACCACCGGACGCTTATCCACCGAAAATTGCAGCAGGTGGGCGGGCAATTTAGCCGACTCCCGGCCGTAACGGAGGACGTCCGACGGTTCTACTGCCCCACAGTATAATTTAGAAATGCCGATCATTTCTTTTTACCTTATCCACTAGTTTCCTTTTCTTTTTTAAAATATTGAATGAGGGACTGCAGCAATCCTGTCACGGTATATTCATCCTGCTCAATGTCCACATTCAGTCCCGCTTTGCGGGCTGTTGCCGCCGTAACGGGTCCGAGGCAGGCAATTTTGACCGCGGGAGGCAGAGAGAATCCCCTGCCCATAATAGCCAAAAAATTTGTTACCGTCGAAGAGCTGGTGAAAGTTAGGCAGTCTATTTTGCGCTCCTGGAGCAATTTCTGCAATTCTTCTTTTTTTCTCGGGGAGCGCACTGTCTCATAAGCGGTAACGACATCCACTGCGGCACCCATTTTTTTCAATCCCACCGGCAGAACATCACGGGCCCGGGCTGCCCTGGGGATCAATACTTTTTGCCCCCGCAGCGGCAGACGGGCAAAGGAATCCAGAACACCTTCGGCAATATAACGCGTGGGCAAGAGGTCAACGCTGATGCCCTTCGCTTTGATTTGCCAAGCGGTAGCCGGTCCGATGCAGCAAATCTTAATCCCTTTCAGATCGCGAATATCCCGCCCTCTTTGTCTTATCCTGGCAAAAAAGAAATTTACGCCGTTGGCGCTGGTAAAAATCAGCCAATTATAAGATTCCAGTTGATCAATGGCCCTGTCCAGTTCGCTCCAATCCTGGGGAGGACAAATAACAATCGTCGGAAAAATAATGGGTAATGCGCCTTCTGCGGCCAACAGATATGCCAGCTCATCGGCCTGTCTTTCCGGCCGGGTAATGACAATACCTTTGCCGAAAAGCGGCTTCTGTTCAAACCAGCCGATGGTTTTCCGCAGATCCACGACTTTTCCCACCACCAGAATCGCCGGGGGGGCAAAACCTCCTTTTTGCGCAGCGGCGGCAATACCGCCCAGCGTATCGCTTAGTATTTCCTGCTGAGGCGTCGTCCCCCAGCGGATTAAAGCGGCCGGCGTAGCGGGTGATTTGCCGGAATTGATTAGTGATTCCGTGATCGAACTTACATTTTTCACGCCCATCAGAAAAACGAGCGTACCGATGCCGGCCAGCGCAGGCCAATTAATGTCACTTTGTTTTTTGGCGGGATCCTCATGGCCGGTCACAAAGGCCACGGTGGAAGTCAGACCGCGGTGGGTCAGCGGAATCCCCGCATACGCAGGAACAGCGATGGCCGAGGTAATGCCGGGGACCACTTCAAACGGCACTCCCCGCTCCGCCAGCACTTCCGCCTCCTCTCCGCCTCGTCCGAAAATGAAGGGATCACCCCCCTTCAGACGGACAACCGTTTTACCGCCCCCCGCTTCTTCGGCCAGCAAATCATTGATCCTGTCCTGCGACAGGGTGTGATCTCCTCCCTTTTTACCTACATAAATACAGCGGGCAGTGGTTTTGGCATATTTCAGCAATGCCTCATTAACCAGATAGTCATAAACAACAATGTCGGCCCGCTGAAGACAATCGACGCCTTTGAGCGTAAACAAGTGCGGATCTCCCGGCCCGGCGCCAATGATGTAAACTTTCCCTTTTGTCGACATGCAAACCCTTTTAATTGTGCCGCTTCGGCAGCGTTTTACCTTTTACCGGTTTTAAAGATTGGCTGATAATGTTTTTGCTTCAGCATACCAGTTGCAGCAGTTTTTTGCCGCCTTTTTCCATGATCAAGTCGGTCAGTCTTTTGCCTAGTTCTTCCGCCTCGCCGATGGTGCCCCGCACCCTGTCCCGGATAACACTGGTACCCTGCGGTGCGGCCACCAGACCTTCCAGAGTTAGATTAAGGCCTTCCACCTCGCCGTAAGCGGCAATCGGCAGGCGGCAGCCTCCGCCCAGCGCACGCAGAAAAGAACGTTCCGCGGTTATGGCGGCGGCAGTCGGCTGATGGTTAAGCAAAGCCAGCAGCCGGGCCAAATCATTATCCGCTTTTCTGATCTGCAGGCCCAGCGCTCCCTGACCGACGGCAGGCAGCATCAGCTCCATCGGCAGATATTGCGTTATTTTCTGCTGATAGCCCAACCTTTTCATCCCTGCTGCCGCCAGAATAACGCCATGAAGATTGTCAGTTTCAATTTTTTTCAAACGCGTATCAATATTGCCGCGCAAGGGTACAATGTTAATATCAGGAAGCATGGCCTGAATCTGGGCACCGCGGCGCATTGAACCGGTCCCGATTTTCGCGCGTCTGGGCATGAATTCCATTTTAATGTTGCCCCGGGACACCAAAATATCACGCACATCTTCCCGCGGCAAGACAGCCGCAAAATATAGATCCGACGGTGTTTCTCCGGGCACATCTTTCATGCTGTGCACGGCCAGATCGATGCTTCCGGCAAAAAGCTCCTCTTCAATTTCCTTGACAAACACACCTTGTCCGCCGATTTTGAGCAAAGACACATCCTGCATAATGTCGCCGCTGGTTTTGATGACGCAAATTTCGGTTTTTATTTCCGGGTTAATTTTTTTTAAACTTTCCACAACAGTATTTGCCTGAGCCAAAGCCAGTTTACTGCCGCGTGTACCGATCTTGATATTCATAATTTGCCTTTCATTCATCCAGGCGGAAAAGTTGACGGGCGGCGGCAACCATATCCGGCGAATTGAATTCGGCGCTTTCTTCCTTCATCACCGCCACGGGTGCATGCAGAATCTTATTGACAATCCCCTGCACCAGAACCTCCACTTTCTCACGGTCGCCATTTTCCAGTTTGGCTATCCAGCTCGCCGCTTTTTCCATCTCTGTTTTTACGATACCTTCCGCTTTCGATCGCAGTGATACAATTGTTGGTACAGCCTGCAGCTCTTTGAGCCAATTGGCGTATTGGGTCACTTCTTCTTCTATGATCTGTTCGGCCCTGAGCGCTTCGCGTCTGCGGCTTTTAATATTATCGTCCACGATATCCTGCAAATCATCAATATTATAAAGATAAACATTTTCCATGCCGTTCACTACCGGATCAATATCGCGCGGAACGGCAATGTCAATTAAAAACAGCAGCCGGTTTTTGCGCCGGCGCAAGCAGCGGTGGATCATATCTGAGGTTACGATGAACGACGGCGCACCTGTTGAGCTGATCACAATATCCGCAGCACGCAACTCTTCAGCCAAAGCTTCTAGGCCGACAGCCCGGCCGTGAAATTTTTCCGCCAGCGCCGTTCCTTGCACGCCGGAGCGATTGGCCACGACAAATTCCTCCGCCCCGTTGGCGATAAGATGCGTGCAAGTCAATTCCGCCATTTCACCTGCGCCGATGACCATAATTTTTTTCCCGGCCAGAGACCCGAATATTTTCTTCGCCAGTTCAACGGCGGCAAAACTGACCGATACAGGATTAGCGGCAATCCCGGTTTCCGTCCGTACCCGCTTGGCGGTGCGAAAAGCCCTGTGCATCAGACGATTCAGCATAATGCCGGTGGCGTTTTGCGCCAGCGCCCGGCGGTAGGCATCCTTGACCTGTCCCAGAATCTGGGTTTCTCCCATCACCAGCGAATCAAGGCTGGCTGTGACACGGAACAAATGCCGGATTGCGTCTTCTTCATGGTAGCCATAAAGACAGGCGGTTTCCTCATCCGTCAACTCTCCATATCCTTGGAGAATTGACTTCAGAGCATCCATTGTCGACTTCAGATCACCATCTGTGGCCGCAAGCAGCTCCACGCGGTTGCAGGTGGCAAGATACAGAACCTCCTGTATCCCTGCCCGCGAAAGCAGATCACCAAAAAGGTTCGGCTGCTCCTGGCATCCGGCTAAGAGCTTTTCGCGCACGCTCAGCGGCGCCGTTTTATGATTTATGCCTACTAATATAATCATCTGTTAAATAAAATCATGTATGGTCGAAAAACAAAATTTTATGCCCGCATAGGAAAGCAAAAAGACGATCAAAACAACGCAAGACAAAAAGGCCATGCGTGAGCCTTTCCAACCAATAGCCAAGCGCTGATGCAGCAGAAATCCATAAGTAGCCCAGACAATAAAGGTCCAGATAATTTTCGGATCGGCCGACCAGCCTGCTTCCCAGGTAAAGCCGGCAAAGACGATCCCGGCAAAAAGCCCCAAGGTCAAAACGGGGAAGCCCCAAAGCAGGCAAAGATGGTTAATATGGTCAAGATCATGTAGAGCCGGTAAAACTCTGCTCATCTGGCTGAATTTTTTATGCTTCAGCATACTGTTTTGCATCAGAAACATGGCGCCGGTGCAGGAGGCGAGCACAAACAAAGCTTCACCGACAATAACGAGCGCTAAATGAATGATCGTCAAGCTGCTGCGCATATCTTCCGGCAGTAAAGATTTGCCTGTCTCCTGCCCGAAAGCCGCCACCAGCAACAGGAGGATTAAAGGAGAGATGAAAGCGCCGACGAGCCTTGTTTTTGTCTTCACCTGAAAGGCCAAATAAGCTCCGCTGAACACCCAGGCGCAAAATGAGAAGAAATCCCGAGAGCCGAAATAGAATAGTCCCGCCGGGTTAATAACTGCAATCAGCAGATTACCAGTCAGCAAAAGAAAGCCGGTCATCAGAATCCATGTGGATATTTTAGCAAGGAGAACCTTTTTAACCAAAAGGGAAAGCAGATAACCGGCTGTGCTGAGCGCACACAAGATTAAAGCCAGTGTAAATAAAACATCTCCCATCCTACTTTATGGCTACCTCCACACCCGTAACAGTCTTCACTAATTCCTTAATCTTTTCCCAATTATGCGCGCGGATTAAATCCAATATCCCGCCAGCAAGCAGAGTATCAAACCAAGCATTGCCCGAACTGGCATTTTTCATTTGACGGCGCGAATCACCTAAAATGTTGAGCAGTATTCCATATTCCTCACCGTATCTGGCTTCCAGTTCTTCCCGCAAATGGCGGGCTAAAGCCGGACTTTTACCGCTTGTGCCGATAGCCAGAGTCAGATCACCTCTTTCCAGCACTGACGGTAAAATGAAGTCACATTTTTGCGGATCATCAACAATGTTTACAGGAATCCCCCGGCCACGGGCATCGCGGGCAACAGCAGCATTGGTTATTTCATCATCCGTCGCCCCGATAATCAAAGCCGCATCTTCGATCGACAAATCATTGTAATCGCCGGCAACATGAATAATCAGGTTTTTCGCCTTTAATTCTGCCAGTTCCGCCGTGAGAGTCGGGCTGATCACATAAATCTGACCGCCGCAATCGAGCAGCCTTTTCACCTTTCTGGCGGCGACTTCCCCGCCGCCGACTACCACGCATTTTTTGCCCGCAATGTTCAAAAAAACCGGATAATATTTCAAGAATTTCCTTTCGGTTGCAACAGCAGAATTCCTAGTTTAATCACTCGTCAGAAGCTATCATGAAGGATAGCAAAATTCAAGCTTGCGGATTGATTAAAAAACTACACTCGTAGATACCTAAAAAATCGGCAATCATTTATAAAACACGATCAGTATCTATGGCTTTTGACTTCAGTTATTTTACAGACGAAGAATATTTGTTGCACTTCTTTTCCCTCCGGAGATATTCTGTTAATGAATTCAAACATATTGTCTCTTGCAATAATCGGCAAGATAAAGTATGCATTTTTTAATCGATTCCGTTACGGAATTTCCAGCGGTTCTCAAGGCGGCAATAGCCTGACAACCAAAAAATAATTAATAATTTAGGGAGGTAAAAATGAGTGAAGTTATTGTAGAAAAAAAAGAGCATGTTATGATCGTTACTATCAATCGTCCTGAAGTCATGAACTGCTTGAGCCCGGCAACAAGCAAAGAGATGTCTTTAGCTTTCAATGACTTTGATGCAGATCCAAATCAATGGGCATGCATCATCACCGGTGCCGGCGACAAGGCTTTTAGTGCCGGTAATGACCTTAAATTTCAGGCCAAGCATGGCGGCGAAGCAGTCGCTAAAGGATATGCGGACGTCAAGGGCGGATTCGGGGGCCTAACCAGCCGCTTTGACTGCTTCAAGCCTTTTATTGCTGCCGTCAATGGAATGGCTCTGGGTGGCGGATTCGAGGTTGTCCTGGCCTGTGACATAATTATTGCCTCAGAAAATGCCAGTTTTGGTCTGCCCGAACCGAGAGTCGGCTTGATGGCCGGCGCCGGCGGTCCTCACCGTCTGCCCCGGCAGATTCCCTACCATCTGGCAATGGGCATGCTCATGACTTCCAAACGCATCACGGCCAAAGAAGCTGCCCAATATGGATTGGTTAATGAAGTAGTACCTCATGCCGATCTCCTGCCGGCAGCAGAAAGATGGGCGGCAGAAATTGCCAAGGCATCGCCGCTGGCGCTCCGGGCCAGCAAAGAAGCCGCCATTTGCGGGATACGTCTGTCCCTGGAGGATGCTCTCTCCCATAAATTCCCGGCTGAAATCAAAATGCTTAATTCGGAAGATTATATTGAAGGCCCCAAAGCGTTTGCTGAAAAACGGGCGCCGCAATGGAAGGGACGCTAGAAATAATTAGCTTCTTTTATCTTAACTTAGAAATCACCCTAACTGACCAGCGGTGAAGACTATAAAATGTAGGCTCATTAATGACGGAACAAGAACCGGGAAAATGGTTAAAAATTGAAATATCAGCAGCGGCTGAGCTCATGGATGCCTTGGGAAATTTTCTCACGGAAACAGGCGCACAGGGTGTATTTCAGGAGACATTAGAGCCTCAATTCCCGGGAGATTTTCCGGAATCTTCCTCGCTGGAAACTATTCAGGCTTATTTCCCGCAGAATATACGCAGCACAAAGCGTATGGCTGGCATTCAAAAATACCTTCTCAGCCTGCAGGAAATTTTTCCCGATTTCCCGGCACCCTCTTTAAAAACAGAAACCATCAGTGATCCGAATTGGGGTGAACAGTGGAAAAAAT
>ENA-ORXD01001917-ORXD01001917.1-sediment-metagenome-genome-assembly--contig:-NODE-1917-length-15237-cov-22.917942_pt1 | contig 15237 bp, 12 predicted proteins | sample MGYA00237862_ERZ511471 | MGnify/ENA metagenome assembly ERZ511471 | reverse complement strand
GGCGGCGAAGCGCAGAGCGAAAGAAGAAAGCACCTCAACCGGATCATCGCCGGCGGGGAAAAGGTGGCGGCGGTGGTCGAACCCCTGCTCGTCGATCCCCAGGACATGGAATACACAAAGGACAGCGACCTGGTCCGGAAAATTTTTGATGACGTGTTCATGCTGGCCGGCCATCATCTCCGCCGGGACGGCATAAAGGTGAACCTCGACGTGCAGCCTGCCTCACTTCAGTTCCGGCGGCACCACCTGCAGCTGCTCCTGCTGACCCTGCTCAACCACCTGCGCGAGGTGCTTAACAGATACTATCCCCAGAAAGACCCTGCCAAAGTGCTGGATTTTACCGTCTTGGGAGCGGACGAGGGACTGGGAGAAATGATCCGGATCAGCGTGGTGCTGACCGGCAGCGAGAGCGACTATGGCCGGGAGAGCATTTCACCTGAGCATCCCGCCGGCTTATGGCTGACCAGGGAACTGGCCAAAAATCTGGGCGGGGAAATGAACTTTGCCCCGGCCGGACCGGACCGGATCAGGGTGGAACTGATTTTACCCGCCTGAAAGCTGCAAGAAAACTTGCAATATCCCCAGCCTTCGTATAAATAGATGTACCATTTCACCACTCGGTCATTGTCACACCTGGCCAGCAACCAGCCGTAAAGTCCGGGGCCGGAATCGATCGGACCCCGGTGCCAGCGCGCGCCCTCGTAGCTCAGGGGATAGAGCACAGGATTCCTAATTATACGTTCAAATTTGTATCTATCTGTAATTCATACAAAAAAATAAAATTATTTTGTCTCGGTGTAGACAAGGGTTTTCCTGATCCTGAGTTGTTGTTGATCACACTTTTCCTTCTCAGTTTGCATCTCAACAAATTTCCTACCTACTGCTTGTGCCGTACATCGTTGCCGGCCTTGGCTTGATCGCCGATTCTCTTCCAGTCGATGACATATCGAAAAATATTTTATCTTTCTGTTAAAAGGTATTATGCCGTACGGATTAAGGTTAAATTTTCATGAGAACATCTGTCCGGGAGAAGCTGACAATGAGGAGAGAAGAAAAAAAAGTCCCCTTGGAGGTAGAAGTTTTTGACCTACTCCAGCAAAGTGCTATGATAACGGCAAGGGAAGTGTACCGCTTTTTATCCCCCCACAAGTTGTCAGTGAGCCAGTTTCGGACCCTGTATGCTTTGAACACCCATGGCCCGTTAAGTCAAATTGATATTGCCAGCCGTATTTTCAAATCCACCGGCAACGTAACCACGGTGATCGACAATTTGGAAAAAAGATCCCTGGTGAAGCGTGTGCGGGATGAGAAGGACCGTCGCTACTTCAGGATCGAATTGACCCCGGAAGGGGAAAAGCTGGTTAAAAAACTGTTGCCTCAGCAGGCAAAACGGATCAAACAGGTGATGGAAAGGATTCCAGGGAAGGATTTGGAACATTTGAAAAGAATCTGCCGTGAGTTTATATCCATATCCCCAACAAAAAAATTTTCATCAAAAAAAACAATCTGACTCCCTTAATCCTCAGCAAAAAAAAATGAGGGGGCTTGTCACTCTGTGAGTATCCTGGCATGGGATAATGTCCTCAAGCCAGAACAAGGAAAGGAGTAATCCTCATGCCAAAATAAAGCGCGAGATATCAATAATAAATATTGTTAGGTACATAATAGGATGGAAAGATATATAGATAGTGTACTCTGCCTTGCTTCTGATAGCGTTTTATTTTGGGCGCTTCAGGCTCTGATTTTGTTTGCTACCATATTTTCTTTTTCAGCAAATAGAGTAGCTCAGCACCGCGCAGGAAAAGGTGGCACTACCCTTTCCGTAAAACGAGGGAAGGAATCAATGTCATTATTTTACGGATCTTACGTGGCATTAAATGGTTTGCTTGTAGCTTTGTGCCTGTCTGTCGAGGTAATTAAGGACTTCCGGGTTTTATGGGTGCTGTTGGATACACTGGCGCCAGCGTATATATGTATTCTGAATCCGTGGTCAAGAAATAATTTAGTGAATTGGGCTCAGCATCTTCGTGAAATTGAGGCGAGATAACTTCAATTGCCTAACAATCGCATGCATACGGACAGCAAAAACCTTTGTTCCTCGTTCCTCATCTTTCTGCTTTTGCTGTCGGTGATGCGAAGCTTTAGGTTGACGCCTTCGACGTCATGAAATTAATAACGAAATTATGAGAAGAAAATTGTATGATAAATAGTTTGTTCTATCTTTGATTTGCCTGCCAGCTTAGTTTCACACTGAAAATCATAACAAAAAAAGTGATGAATATCGAGTTTCCAAAACATGAGTCAAACATTGTGGTACCATCACAGCAAATTCCACTATTTGATCTGAAAGAAAAAAAATGCATCAATAATCCTCTCCCGATGCAATACCTGGGCTCTAAGACAAGAATTGCCAAGTGGATACTTGCGCAAATTCAAACTCAATTTCCTGAAGTAGTATCATTTGTTGATCCGTTCGCTGGGACAGGTTCTGTATCAATTGAAGCAAATGACAAAGGGTATCAGCTCTTTGCTAATGATGTTCAACCATATTCATCAATCGTTCTCAAATCACTCTTTTGTGCAGCACGGGATGAACTAACTAAAACTGCAACAGAAATCACTAAACTCAAGGATGATACTTATTTGCTGGCTAATGGCCGAAGCTCAGCACGTAGCCTCTTGGAAGCTGAGAAATCACTGTTTAAGCGGGTTAAAAATGGTAAATGGTGCTGGGAAGAGTATAGAAATTTCTGTGAGAAAACCGATCTTGTCAAGGGCTTTGCAGATGAAATTTTGCCTCTGAGACAGGAAAATGCTTGGAATCTTTTCGTAAGTTACTATGCCAACACCTATTTTGGTGTAGAGCAGTGTTTGCAACTGGATACTTTGAGAGAATATGCTCACAATACGAGCTCTGAGAGTTTAAGAACGCATATTTTGGCTGCTACTATTACGGCTATGACCTATGCGGTCTCAAGTACAACCCATTTGGCTCAATATTTGAAACCAACATCGGCTCGTCGCGCAATTCATTTGATCGAGCGCAGAAGCTATTGCTTGATAGATGCTGTGGTAGAACGTCTCAAAGACCTCTCTATGTTCCCGCTGCCAGAACAACCTGCTCAAGTCTCTCAAACCGATTTTCGGCTGGCATTGGACTTGGTATCACTGGATAAGTGTTCGGTTGTATATGTGGACCCTCCGTACTTCAAAGAGCATTACTCTCGTTATTATCACGTTCTGGACACGTTTTATCTCTATGACTATCCAAAACTGACGTATAACGAACGACTTGGTTCTACTACTGTTGGTCGCTACCGTGAGGATAGGACCATCTCTGATTTTGGTCTCAAGAGTTCGGTGCAAAAGGCGTTCAGTGATCTCTTTGCACTAATCTATCAGAATTGCGCAAAATTAGCACTCAGCTATGCGGATACGTCACTGGTCAGCAAAAAACAACTCATACATCTAGCTGAGGAAGCGAGGCTTGACACGCAAGTCCAGGAAGTTAGACTAATGCATTCGGGGCAAGGTCAGCCACGAAATAAAACTGTCACCGAATTCTTGTTTTTGATGCAACCGAAGCATAGTTAGTATGAACAGCTTCAAGAGCAAACTTCAAAATCTAAGCCCTGAGCATGATACACCTGTTGGTCTTATCCATCCCTATTGGGCAAGAAAACCACTCAATGTTGTGCAATCCCTCATTTCTTTTTTCTCTGACGATGGTGATATCATAGCTGACCCATTCGTAGGCTCAGGGACATCCGTGTTCGCCGCCCTCACTCAAGGTAGAAAGGTGATCGCAGCAGACCTCAATCCGCTTGCAATCTTCCTCACATCAGCCATCATGGAGTTGTGCCAGTCGCCGGAGCAAAAACTAGCAGCAATTAACCACTTCCTTGAGGATTTTAGTCGGGATGTTTTGCCCTGGTATCATTATCGAGACAACCTCTACGTCGAGAGAGAGAGATTTGACGTTGACGGTGAATTTCAAGATGGAAAATTTCACTTACTTCCGGCGGAAGTCGTCTTAAAAACACTAAATGGAAATGGACTAAAAGGGAGAATTGTCGAAAAGCCAAACACAAAATGGCGAAAGAAGACTATTCCTAAATCCTTACTCACTACCCCTATCAATTTCAGAAAACTAAAACTATTGCCGAACTCAAGAATAGCTATTCCCGCGGGGGCGACGTTAGCTCATTATTATGACCAAAAAAATCAGGCAGCAATCAATCTCGCATTGAAACTCATTGCGAGTGAAAAATACGGTATTGAAAACAGCAATATCCTTAAGTTGCTGCTCTCTGCCTCGCTGCCCTTATTGCGGCTGAGTGATAAGAAAGCATCATCTCAGTGGCCATATTGGCGTCCCAAGACGCATTTAACCTCGCGTAATTCGGTAGTGGTATTTCATGACAAACTCAAAGCAATTCGGCAAGCAGTAACTTGGTTACAAGAGCACATCGGTGAGGAAGTAAGAAAGCGTCTGACTATTAACCTACGACTCTATAATACTCCAATCCAAAGACTCATTCCCAATTACACAAAACGGGAATGTGCAGACTTAGTAATTACTGACCCCCCATATTCGGACCAAGCCCCGTATTTAGAGTATTCTTCGCTTTGGATACAGATATTGGGGTTAACACTGCCCGCCAAAGCATACAAATATGAAATTGTAAAAACAGATGCCCAAGACCGAATTGAAGATAGTAAAGAATACACACATAGGCTTGAAAAGGGCTTTCAGGCATGTTCGGACTTAACTAGATCTGGGGGAATTTTAATTTGGTTCTATCAGGATCATGTCGTAGAACATTGGGCAGTGCTGGATGAAGCAGCTGTGAGGAACAACATGAGTATTGTTGAAGTCATTCCCATGCCCAAACAGCGTCGTTCCATGAAAACCGTTACGTCACCGGGAAAAACCTTAGATGGCGACCTGATTTTGGTCTTTAAGAAAAACGCAGCGCAACACGAGATAGCTAAAAATTCAGACAATGTAATTCAACTTTTGAATGAAGCTCAACAGGCGCTACCATCCTCAGCAAACTTTTTTGAAAGATATGCCTCGATAGTTGAAGTAGGGTTACGGTATCATCTGATGTCTCATTTAACGCAGTCATTTGAAGACATTAGGGAGATTTTACAGAGCGTCGATCAGAGAGAGAACAATGTATTGGCTACTTGATGAGGAAGAACAGAAACGACTACGACAAGTAGTGAGACTGGTCACAACAGAGCTTGCAACGATTACTTCAAACCCGCAAATTGACCAACTTTTTCCCTATGTAGGACGAAAAGACAGGCGTAAAGCCGAGATTATTGTACGGCTCTTATCCCCAGACAATGGAGTAGTGTGCGACCCATTTTCAGGGTCAGGAGTTCTCTCCTACGCTATGGCGACACTTGGACGCCAAATTGAGGTCAATGAGTGGGAACCATATGCTAACCGGATTTCATCTGCTCCCTGGCGTATGCCAGCAAAAAATGAGGTACAAACTGAATATAAAGCCCTTATTAAGAAGATAAAGCCTGAACTTGACAATTTGTATCAGACGAAATGTGTATGCGGGAACACTCATATTTTCCATAGCTTATTCTTTGACAGAGACCCCTTACGTTATATCGGAATTACCAAGCATGAACGGCTTGGGAAAAACGGCGAAAATATCATCTACAGGAAAAAATATAAATGCACGAATTGTGGACGTACCGAAAAGTTCTTTGATGAAGATGACGCAAAGCACATGGCAATGGTCAAGAAGCTGCCTGTTGACCCTATCTTCAACTTTACGCTCATTGAAAATTCGCGAATCAATCTCTCAAGAGATTTTACGGTCTATGGTTCTTTGTTCCCTCACCGTTCAAAACTCGCGCTGGTCATTATTTGGAAAGCCCTGCAAATCCTCACTTGCACTCCGGTTGTTAAGACATTTTTAGAAGACGTATTTTTATCAGTCCTGCCTCAGGCCAAATTCAAAGACTATAGAAGCAAAAGCCAGGACTTGCACTGTCCGCCAAAGATGCTTCGGGAAGTTAACCTGCTCTATATTTATCAAAAGCAATTTAAGAAACGTTGGACTGGATTGAACACCTATGCCTTTAAGCGAGTTCACGACGAAAACATACCATCTACTCCTGTACAGATGCTTGATTTCAGAGTGTTTCTTGACTCAAAGGCGACTGCCTCAGTCGATCTTATTTTTACCGATCCGCCTTGGATTGATGGCACTGCCTATTTTGAGCGAGCACAACTCTATCATCCCTGGCTTGGCTATAATCTCAAGACGGATAGAGACCGCCTGGCAAATGAAATGGTGGTTTCTGATGCACCATCGCGACGGGCCACTCACGACCTAGACCGTTGGTGGTCAGACTTGAATGCGTTTTTTAAGAAAAGTTATCGGGTGTTAAAGCCGAATACATTTATTGTTCTGTTTTTTAGACCTATACCAGCACGTAATTGGCTAACAAACCTCAATAAAATCAAACTTGTCGCAAGAAAAGCAGGTTTTGAGCCGTTGCTCAGTATTGACGTGAGCAGTTCTGATCCTTCGATGCGTATCCAACAATCAGCATCATACGTTTTCTCAAAAGACGTAGTGATGCTGTTTTTTCGCTTAGATCAATCAATAACGCGAGAGTTTTTCGGCGATCACGATCTTGACCAACTTGTGTACCAAGCGGCGGTGAAGGTTCAAGAAGACAAGCGTTCGCCATTCTTCTACAGTGAATGGCGCAGGGAACTATCTAATACATTCTTTCGTTTAAATATTCAGAAAATGAATTCTCCAAGAGAGGAAAGCCGCTTAGAACGCCTCTTTTATCGTTATTGCGACGAAATATCAGCGAAAACCTATCTTCCAAAGGTACAAACACCGTTTTCGGGCCAACTCTTTGATACTCCAGCGACTGAACGGTTATTTACTTATGTACCTCAAATCATTGATGAACTTACCCGAGAGGGTAGAAACTTTACCTATGACCAATTTTTACTGGGTCTCGCTGAGTTTGTAGAGAATGGCACTCGTCAGTTAATCAGCAATATTCAGAGGGTAGATATAAGAGCTATGATTGAAATATATGCTGAACCAATTAATGGAGGGCAATGGTTTCAGCGGCTTCCGCTTCCAAATTTACCTGAAGGGCTGACGAATGTAGTGTCACTCGACCCTTATGATTTCGAGGCATTCGTAGCTCATCTATTGGAAGCACAAGGCTTCAAGTCATTAGCGTTAATTGGGCGTGCCGGAGATCGCGGAGTTGATGTAACAGGCATTGACCCTTCAGGGAGAAAAACAGTTGTTCAATGCAAGCGGTATATTCGTAACAATGTTTCCTCTGAACCTGTCCAACGACTCCATAGCTTCGCGGTAACACGAGGGGCAGAGAGAAAAATTTTGATTACAACCTCTGATTTTACTCCGCAGGCAAAAGACGAAGCCAAAAATACCGACACAGAACTTATCAATGGCACAGAGCTAGAAATACTCATAGCTCGATACATGTCTAACTATTTTAAATGATTGTAGTCAGCATTTGTTGTAGCTTCAAGAAAGGGCCGCCCGAGTTTTATTCGAAAAAAGTGGAGGTCGAATCTTCATTGATGATTGATGCTAATAAGCCTAACAAATAACTGCTGCGGGCAAGACCTCAAATTTTATTTTTAAGTACTTTTCTCGCGAATTCTTTGGACTAGTTGTATGGACATACCAATAAACAAAAGACTGCTTTTGGCAAAAGAATTCCACCTAAATGCTTGTGAGCTGGCAAAGAAAACAGACCAGCTTAGTCGTATGATGGCAGTCCACAATTTCCACATTGGGATAGAGATTGCTCTTAAAGCAATCCTACTAAAATATGGAATTAGAGCAGAAAATGCAATGGACATCAGTTTTGACAAGCTAATGACTGATATAGACAAGCATCAAGAATTTAAAGACAAAGACAAAAAGCTACCTTTAAGACAAGAAATAAGCGGACTAAACAAAATGCGTGGCCTTATTCAACACCATGCAAAAGTTCCAGATCCGAGTGACCTAGATGATTACAGGCTATATGCAGAAAGATTTCTGGTTTCAGTCTTTAAAGACTATTTTGATACTGATTTTGCAGCAGTTAACCGCATCTCTTTCGTAGAAGATATTAATCTGCAGAAACTTCTTAACCGAGCCGCAGAAAAAGCAGCTCAAGTCAAGTATTTGGAAAGCATATGCTTCTCTACTGCTGCTTTTGAATATGCCTGGGGTTCCATAACCCAGGTAATGCGAGATATGTATACTGTATCAAAAATATCAAACGAAATTAGTAGGTCGCCTGCCAACTCTCGTGGTGAGCTAAAACGTGCTTTCGAATACACCCTTGATAAAGTGGCTGAATCGGAAAGTCTAACTATTCTTCTTACATCTGGGGTAACAATCAGCAATTTCAGAAAATTTAAACAACTAACACCTCATATATCATTTTATTTGTCTGGTAATCCTAATTTTCTTGTCAATCGTGACTACGACCCGAGTGGGGACGATGCCACTTGGGTTTTAGATTTTGTCATTAACTCTATAATCAACTGGCAACAAAACGGAATTAAGCCTGTGTTGGATAAACATAGCATAAAAGGGATCGAGTATTTGCTAGAAAATTACAGTGGGGATGAAATATCAAAAAGGTAAAACGAATTGTCCATGAAATTATTAATCTTTTATAAAGTGCATAGATAGAAAATTTCGATAATTTTTTTCCAAATATGCTGGCCGTTCAGATGTTGGTCAGAAAAAAACTAAAGTCAATAATCTCAATCAAATATGCAAATAGCGACTGGTTCGGACCCACCTCACTCCCCCTTCACCCGACCATCATATACTCCCCCTTCCGTTCTCGAAATATGTGCAAACCGCCCAAGGCGTGAATATGAATAGCGTTCGGTAGCCTGTTTGACTTTGATTGTGTCTAACCGGTACGCTAAAAACTACTGCGACAATGGAGGTCGGTTTTGCCGGTTATGGACACTATGGGCCTATCCTCCATTTGACAGGAATTTCCGCCCTTCCGATTTCAGGAAGTCGGCGGCAAGGTTTTGATAGATCATGGTGGTGGATATGTCGGAGTGCCGCATGATCTCCTTGATGGCATGGGGGTTCATGCCGGAAATCGTTGCGATCGTGCCGAATGAATGGCGCAGAAGATGATGATGGAGGTGCTGGCCGAGCCTTGCTTTTTCCGCCGCCCGGACCAGGGCCTTTCTTATCCCGTAGTACGGTTTGCCGGTTTTCGGATTCAGGCATAGATATCCGACCGCGTCCTCCTTGCATGCCAGCTCCTCGAAGAGGCGATCCGTCAGGATCGGGATAATCGCTTCCTTGTCCCCCTTGCCGGTGATTCTTATAAGGCACAGGCGCATGTTTACGTCCTCCGCCCGCAGGCGCAGCGCCTCGTTTCTTCTCAGGCCGGCGTCGGCCATCAGGAGAAAGGGCAATTTGTATTCCGGCTCAATCAGGTTGTAGATCCTATTGACCTCCTCCACGCTGAGCGGCCGCGGCTTCCTGGCTTTTGCCTGCCTGGCCGGGAATCCTTTTATCTTGAACGCGAGAGGGTTGATATATTTCCTTTCCTCGGCCCACTTGAGCAGGGCCGACAGGTAGGTCAATTCCTTGTTGATGGTGCGCTTCTTGACCGCCCAACTTTGACACCGTAAGGCACGGTTTTTATATATAACATATAGTTATTATTGATTTATTATGAATAAAAGCTTTTTGTTTGTAGTACGTACATATTCTAAATATTTCTTGTTATATTATAATTTTCATGATATATGTAGTATATGTTTATCCGCATCGCCAAACAGAAGCGCGGCAGCAAGCTGTACCGCCATCTGCAGATCGCCGAATCGTTCCGTGATCCTGCCAAGGGCAATGCGCCCCGCACCCGCATCCTCGCCCACCTCGGCACGGTCGAAGGACTTGGGGAGGAACAAATACAAAAACTCATCGCCGGCCTGCAGAAGGCTATTGGTTCAGAACAGGAAACTTCCACGCAATTTCTTTCCGCCCGTGATTACGGCCACATTCATGCTGTCGGCAGCGTGTGGGATTTGCTCAATCTCACGTCTGCGCTCGAAACCGCCGGTATCCGGGGCGATGCTTCATTCGATGCCGCAGCGCTGATTCGCATGTTGGTCGTAAACCGTATTTGCGATCCGTGCAGCAAACTGGCCTTGCTGGAGTGGCTGGAATCAGTCTGGTATGGCGAGGGAAATCCATCCTACCACCATCTTCTCCGCGCCATGGACAGATTGCTTTCGGTCAAGAAAGCAGCCGAACCCCTTCTCGCCAAGAAGTTTGTGGCGGGATCAGAGAAGCTGGATTTGGTGTTTTACGACATTACCTCGACCTATTTTGAGGGTGATCGTTCCCTGGTCGAGGCGGATTTTCGCCGGTACGGCTACAGTCGTGACGGCCGTTTTGATAAACGGCAGGTGGTCATCGGCCTGGTCATGACCCGGGAAGGGATACCGCTGTGCCACCATATTTTTCCCGGCAACACGGTGGACAAGACAACCGTTGCGCAAGTGATTGAGGATATCGAGTCCCGGTTTGCCCTTGGCCGGGTGATCTTTGTCGGTGACCGGGGCATGCTCTCCGATGATAATCTGGACCTTTTGCTCGGCAAGGGTTTGGGCTTTATCGTTGCCTATCCTCTGCGGCGCAATAGTTTTGCCAGGGAGGTGATCGGGGGACTCGGAAAGAAATTTGACCGCCAAAGCGATACGGAGCAGTTTCATGAGGATGTCCGGGCAGGGATGCGCTTTGTGGTAGCATATTCTCCGGCCATCGCGCAGGAGATGAAGACGGCGCGCATGGAACGGCTCGCAAAGGCCGATGCCTGGATCAAGGAGGCGCGGCGGAAGCTGGCGAAGCCTTCCGGTCGAGGCCGCATGCCCACGGCCCAGGGGACCTATGATCGGATTCGGGATTACCTGCGTGACCGTCATCTGCTCGGTTACTATAACGTTGCCTTGAGCGACAATACGTTGAGCGTGACGAAAAATCGTCAGGCCCTTGCCTGGGAGGAGACCATAGACGGGATGTTGATGCTCGGGACCACGGACATGGAGAGCCGGACAGAAGACATTGTGCGGCGCTACAAGGAACTCGCCGAGATAGAGCGGGGCTGGCGCTCGCTCAAGAGCACTCTTCTCTTGCGTCCGGTCTATCACTGGACGGAAAAGAGGATACGGGCGCATGTTTTCATCTGCGTGCTGGCTCTGCAACTGGAACGATGGATGCGGCGGAAGCTGCAGGGAACTGCTTCTGTTCCCCGCGCGGTGGAAACCCTGCGCAGGATAAAGGTAGGGGAACTTGAGGTTGGCGGAAAAAGAACCCGTATTGCCACAAAGTCGACTGCTGAGCAGAAACAGTTATTGAAGGCGCTTGGGGTACAGCCAATTCCGGCCTCGTTCAAGGCAAAGGCAAAGAATGTAGTACAAAAAACCAAGGCTTGATTTTTTCAACTAATTGATATTATTGAACTTGATTGCCAACAGGTGTCAAACTTCGGTGACCGTCTCCAGGCGTTTGGCCTTGTACTGGTCGATGATGAGCATGTTAAGATGGTTGGGCTTCATGTGGCCGAAGAACGGAAGCAACTGCTTGAAACAGAAAATCGCGTCGAGGTAGGTGGAGCGGGCGACATGATTTTTATAGTAGGCGGTCCAGTCCGGATATAGCTCAACAATCATCGGCGCAATGATATTGGCCGGCTGCCGCGCCGATCGCAGCAATTCAGCCTCTGCCGCCATTGCCTCCACTTCCGAGCCGTGGAATGGAATTCTCTGCCGTTTTCCCTTTCGTCCTTCGGGCCAGCAGTCGATGATCCAGTAATTTTTTTCACCCGAAGGGTGGGGCCTTACTGCCATGACAGGGTATCATTCATCGTTGAGTATTGCGTTCGAAATCGGGTCGGTTCCGGTGGTCAACATTGAAGATTTGACCCCTATCTTTTATTTTTAAATACATTTTTATCAGGCCGGAAAATCTCACACCCTGCTGCGCTGTTAGAATTTTTAGATGATTTAAAAAATTTACAAAAAATAGGTTTTGATTCCTCCGAAAAACTAAAGCTATTATTAATGGCGTGATATCGACACAGGAAACAGTTTTTTACCTTTATACCTTTTAGAAAAGCTTTTTCTGCTTCTTCGACAAATGTATAGGATGATGGATATAGAACTTTTGTGATGTAGTTTTCAGAGGTGGCTTGAATTCTATCAAACTCATAGATTGCTACAGTGTTAATTATACATTTTCCGTTATTTAGCACCGTAAAATAGCTTACTTCCTTGTCGCATTGATTTTTTAGGTTTTTATTTTTGGGAGTTGGATTGAAGTTCAATGCTTCAATTGCATCGTGGAAAATTGATATTTTTGTTTTCTTAAAAATTTCCAAGCATTCCTCTTCAAAGAGTAAAAATTCTATTATTCTCATGCCTGAGTTAATTTTGTTTTCAGAAGATTGATGGCTTACAGCTATTTCAATATAAATTTTTTCGCCAGTTTTTGTTTTTAGAAGAACATCAGGGATCAATCTCCCGTCTCTTTGCTCCTCAGATATATAAGTAAATGTTTTTGTTAAATCATAGATTGCTTCTTCTTCGCCTTTTTCACAAGGACCATGTTTGCAAAAGTTACAAACTATAGGCACTGGATATTCGATTATGTATGGTATATTTTGTTGTAGGCATCTCTCATATGTTTCAACAAACAATTTCTTGCCTATTCTATGCAAATATGTTTCTAATGAGCAGTCATGGTTGATTTTGTGCCTGAAATGTTTTTTTCTTATTTTCCCCAAAACCGGTCTTAGTGCATTTCCACAACCTAAGCATTCGTAATCTCTTCTATCTTCCTCGATTAAATTTTCAACGTTCAATACAAGTCCATCATCTGACAACGCATATTTGTATTTTATAGAAGGTGATTTCATTTTTTTATATGGGCTTGTTAAGTGCTTGCATCTCTTAACAATCGCTTCAGCTCTGACTCAAGAAAACTTAGTTCGGGATAGCGTGTGCATCATGAAGCGGCCGCGTCGATCGCTGGCAGCTTTCGATATGCCTTTAGGATGCAGTACGTGGCAAGCCCATCGATCACACAGTATTTTTTCTTCATTCCACCTGGATAGATGGTCAGAGCGCGAAGCGTTGCACGAACAGCGCCGCCTATGAGATGCGAGTGCTGGACGACATAGATGTCGGCATCTGTGCGGGTAAGACGATATATCTGATCGGCCCGCTTGCCCATCATTTCGAGCGTCATTTCGCGGAAATTTGTTGGCCCTTTCAGCAAAAACGCCGCTGTCTGACGGCGACCATCAACCATGACATTACCGGAGAAATGATCGTCAGACTCACCACCCCAATCCTTCTTTGTCGGTTCCAGGAGAAGCGAGGCGAGGGCATCCTTCACTGCCTGCTCGGGCAGTTGAGACATCACACTTTGCCACTCCTCTGCGCTGGCGACCGTCACGTTTTTCATTTCACTGAACTGCTCGATGTCCTCTGGTAGGATCTCGCCAAAATCCTGGCCGAACCACATCAGCTCGTCGCTGTTCTTACCGTTCCGGGGATGGTCGTACCAAGGAGCGCCGATAACCATCGGTTCGATACGATAACGATCGGGTTCGTTGTGAAGTAGTCCAATGATCGACTGGACGTAACCCTTACTACTACCTTTAGCCAGCGACATCTTCCCTGTGTTGCTGATGAGATGCTCCGTGTGGTATGCGATTACGGTCGGTTTACCGAAGTCCAGCGGCAATTCGACAGCATGCTCGACGCGTTTGGCATCGTAAATTTCTGGACATGCAGTCAATCTCTCGGTGCTCCGGAACAAAATTTGCTTTTCGCAAGCCTGAAGCGCCTCCAACAAGGTAGGTGTGGCGTAGTGCTCGCAAAGGTCTTCCAGTATCGTCACGAGAAGATGGTCATTACTTAACAGTGCGAGGTGGTTGTCGCCGGACGATGCGTGTTCGGCGTAATACTTTCTGCCCGGCTTACCAAGCGCAGTCAAACACAGCCGCCGGTTCACAAACCCCATGTCGATATGGTGAAACGCATCCTTCGTCCGGAGTTCTGCAGGGATATCGTCAATGCTCATTCTGTCTTGGACCTTTACGTATCTCAAGCCGGCTTATCTGTCCTGGCATTTAAAGATAAAATCTGCGGCAAGACCGCAGATTGATTTGTTGGGTTTATTTTTTTTATTTTGTCGGTATCTCCACGCTGATCAATTCTTTACGTTTTGAACTTTCCACGTAGTCTATAAGCTCAAGCTGCTTTGAATGCGGATTAAGATAGACCAGTTGTTGCCATTTTTTGTGAGGCAGCTCGCGATCAATCAAGGAGGATAGTCCATCGGTGCCACCACTTGAGTAGTGATGCAATATCAATACTTCAAACTTCTCGATGGCTAACTCAAAATTACCCGATGTCGTATCTTTGAGAAAAAGAAGCGTTATTTTCGTACCATTTGCACTTTGTGTGGTAACTGAGAAAGATCTCGAAAAGACGGATTCTTTTTCAGTTCCTTGGATGTCGTAGACAGCCCTTTCAATTTCTGGTTTTGGCCCAAAGAATTTCTTCCAAAGCTTTCTGGTTGCTCCTTTCAGGAGGGGGTAATGGTCCTCTGCCATCTTCTTTAAGATGGTCTCGAAATACGGCTTTGCGACGAAGAGAATGATTCCCGTCGGGATTAGCCAGTCAAGTGCTCCAAATGGGCCTTCGGGTGGACGCCGCACCACGCTGGCATCTATTTTGACTTTCGCTAAGTCGTTGACAAATGCGACAAATTGTTCTTCTGATGCTTCTTGGTCTATCAACAGGGTTACAGGCGTATTTGCGGTCATCTAATAGCTCTCCTTGAGAAGATATGTATAACGCTCGCATCTTCTCAGCTACGGAGTGTAGCTGTCGGCTAGATTTGCTTGTTATGTATTCGATGCCAGCAGCTAGTCAGCATTATTAACTTGCCCTGCACCCATTAAAAAATAAAGATTGCCTTTCGGTGATAAAATTGATCCATAAACTCTCGAGTCAGCTATGTGGCCGTTGGAAGCCCATTTCTACCGTTCGAGTGTATTTGCATTATTAAAACATTTATGGTTCATCCGGTTTGAGCGTACTTAATTGAAAAAGTGGACATACTGTGCCTTTCTAAAGAAGAGACCAATCAACTT
>ENA-ORXD01001916-ORXD01001916.1-sediment-metagenome-genome-assembly--contig:-NODE-1916-length-15249-cov-3.346362_pt1 | contig 15249 bp, 13 predicted proteins | sample MGYA00237862_ERZ511471 | MGnify/ENA metagenome assembly ERZ511471 | reverse complement strand
AACCTGATCGCCAACGTAACGCAGTTCCGCACCTGGTGCAACCTGCAGGAACGGCAGGAGGTGATCCTGGCGGCCATCCCGCTCTACCATGTGTACGGCATGGTGCTGGCGATGAACATGGGCGCGGCGCTGGGGGCGGAGGTGGTGCTGATCGACGACGCACGCGACGTGGGCGGCATCCTGCGGCAGATCGAGCAGCGCCGGGTGAGCTTCTACCCGGGCGTGCCGAGCATGTACTACGCCATCAACCAGCACCCTGAGGTGCGCGCCGGGCGCTGGCGGCTGGATTCGATCAAGGCCTGCATTTCGGGTTCGGCGCCGCTGCACCCGCAGATCAAGGAGGAGTTCGAGCGCCTGACGGGCGGCAAGCTGGTGGAGGGTTACGGGCTTTCGGAGGCGCCGACTGCCACGCACTGCAACCCGCTGTACGGCGCGAACAAAAGCGGCTCGATCGGGCTGCCGCTGCCGGACGTGGACTGCCGGGTGGTGGACCTGGAGACGGGCGAGCGCGAAATGGCGGCGGGCGAAGCGGGCGAGCTGACGCTGCGCGGGCCGCAGGTGATGCAGGGCTACCACAACGCCGAGCAGGAAAACCGCCAGGCGCTGCGCGGGGGCTGGCTGCACACCGGCGATGTGGTGCGCATGGACGAAGAGGGGTACTTCGCGATCGTGGACCGCAAGAAGGACCTGATCAAGGTGGGCGGGCTGCAGGTGTGGCCGAACGAGGTGGAAGCGGCCATCAAGCGGCTGGCGGGAGTGGCGGATTGCGCGGTGGCGGGCGTGCCGGATCTGGCGCGGGGCGAGAGGGTCGTGGCCTGGGTGGTGCGCAAGGACGCGCGCCTGGAGGCGCAGGCGCTGCGCGAGGGCTGCCGGGACGAGTTGGCGGCTTACAAGCTGCCCAGCCAGGTGGTCTTCATCAAGCAGCTGCCGCGCACGGGGGTGGGCAAGGTGCTGCGGCGCGAGCTGGTGAGGGGCTACTTGACAGAAGTTGACAAAAGCTGACAGTTGGCAGGTTTTGCGGGATTCGTTTTTAGGGAACGAATGGGTTAAAAGGGGAAGGCGCCTATGGAAAGGCGCCTTAAGATTTGATAAGTAGGGTGGGTTTGCATACCCGCCGTTCGACCGAAACCCGAGACTGCCGCGCGGCTGCACCACTCGCAGAGACAAATGAAAAGTATTCAGAATGACATAAAAAAAAAGCTCGGGAGATATGCAGATGGTTTGCGTAATTCTAAAACCCAAGACTGCCGCGTGGCTGTGTCATTCGCAAGCAGATGGGGAAAGGGATGTAGGCCGAGATCCTTCGCCCTGCGGGCTCAGGATGACATGAAGAAAAGGGGCTTAGGATGATAAAAGGAAAGGGGCTTGGGATGACATGAAGGAAGGGGTTCAGGGTGACACGGGAATGGCTGACGTAAATCTAAAACCCGAGACTGCCGCGTGGCTGCGCCACTCGCAGAGACATGATGAGAGTGGTTCAGGATGACGAAATCAGGAGGGGTATAATCGGGGGGATTGAGAGAAAAGAGGCTGGGCTGGCGGGGGGCAGGCAAAGCCTTTGCGTATAAAACAACGAGGAGCAGAATTGATCGAGATCCGCACAGAAAAAGAAATCGAGGCGCTGCGGGCAGCCGGGCGCATCGTGGCGCAAACCTTTGAGGAGCTCAGACCACACATCAAGTCAGGAGCGGTGCTGAGGGACATTGACCGGGTGGCGGAGCGCTTCATCCTGAAGCAGGGCGCGGAAACGCTTTACAAGGGCATCCGCCAGTTGCCGCGCCAGCGGCCTTTCCCGGGCACGATCACAGCTTCGATCAACAACCAGATCTGCCACGGCATTCCGGATGGACGGGTGCTGAAAGAGGGCGACATCGTAGGCATCGACATCGGGCTGCGCTACAACGGCTGGTGCGGGGACTCCTGTTACACCTACGAGATCGGCAAGGTGAGCGCGGAGACAAAGCGGCTGGTGGAAACGACACGCCAGGCGCTGCAGGTGGGTATGCAGGCGGCGCAGGCGGGCAAACGGGTGGGGGCGATCGGGGCGGCCATCCAAGCTTTCGCCGAAAAGAAGGGCTATTCGGTGGTGCGCGAATACGGCGGGCACGGCATCGGGCGCACGCTGTGGGAAGACCCTTTCATCCCGCACATCGGACCGGCGGAGAGGGGCGCTGTGCTGCGCGAGGGCATGGTGATCAACATCGAACCGATGATCAACACCGGCAAACCCGATACGCGCCTGCTGAGTGACGAATGGACGGTGGAGACAGCGGACGGTTCGCTCTCGGCGCAGTTCGAGCACACCATCGTGATCCGCAAGGACGGATTCGAAATCCTGTCGCTGCCATAGCCATCAGGCACTAGAATGAAATAGAAAAAGGGGAAACGCACGGATGGTACACAGCGCATCCCCCTTCTTTCTCCTAGCGGGAAATCAGGCAGAGCGGTGAAATCTTCTATAATGTAGGAGATGGCACGCAAGATCCTGCATGTTGACCTGGACGCGTTCTTCTGCGCGGTGGAGGAGAAGTTCGACCCCAGCCTGAAGGGCAAAGCCTTTGCGACGGGCGGGTCGGCAGAGGGGCGCGGGGTGGTGACTTCCTGCTCGTACGCGGCGCGCCAACACGGCATCCATTCGGCCATGCCGATGAAGATGGCGCTGCGCAAATACCCGCAGCTGATGACGGTGCGCAGCCACTACAAGGAGTACACGCAGCTTTCGCGGCAGGTGATGGAGATCTGCGGGCGGCTGACTGCGCTGGTGGAGCAGATCTCGATCGATGAGGCTTTCCTGGACGTGAGCGACCTGCCGCAGGAGGCCGAGCAGATCGCGCGTGAGCTGCAGCAGAGCATCTGGAACGAGCTGGGACTGCCGTGTTCGATCGGGTCAGCCAGCAATAAGTTGATGGCGAAGATGGCAACCAACTACGGCAAAGCATGCCATAAAGCAGCCACACCGCCCATGGCGATCGTGCACATCCCGCCCGGAAGCGAAAAGGCATTCCTGGCGGAGCTGCCGATCGAAGCCATGTGGGGCATCGGACCTAAGAGCGCCGAGCGCTTCCAGCAGGCTGGCATTCAGACAATCGGAGACATCCTCAAGCATCCACAGGCGTGGTTGGAGGAGCATTTCGGCAAGTTCGCGGGCGAGCTGCTGCAGCGCGCGCAGGGTATCGATACCCGCCCGGTGGGGGATTACGAGGGCATCAAATCGGTGAGCAACGAGGTCACTTTCTTCGAGGATGTGGGCGACAAGCAGGCTGTGCTGCGCACGTTCAAAGGCTTGACAGAGAAAGTGGGCGCGCGGCTGCGCAAGAAAGGATTGTGCGGAAAGACGGTGCGCATCAAGCTGCGCTGGCCGAATTTCGAAACGATCACGCGCCAGATGACGCTGGCACAGCCGACCAACCAGGATTCGGTGATCTACAAGCAGGCAGCTACACTGTTTTTAAAGGAATGGGCGCCCGGCAAGAAAGTACGCCTGATTGGGGTGGGGATGGCGCAGCTGGAGCAGGAATTCCAGCAGCTCTCACTGTTCGACCAGAGCTATGAAAAAGAGCGCAAGCTGCTGCAGGCCATTGACCAATTGAAGCAGCGCTACGGGCAGAACGCCGTGCACAAGGGTGCGGGAAGCGAAAATTATCGCTCCTGGAAAGAGGATTGAGACGCAAGGGTGCGCTGGTAGAGCTGAATGATCTGCGGTGTGATGACATCCCAGGCATAAGAGCGGGCATACTGGATGCTGGTCTGGCTCATCTGGCAGCGCAGATCAGGCTTGCAGATCAACTGGGTCAGGCGTTCTTCTAAAATGTCCGGGTCATCATTGGGGATGGTAAAGCCGGTCTTTTCGTTCTGCACCAGGTGCTGCAGGCCGCCGACCTGGGTGGCGATGACGGGCGTGCCGCAGGCCATGGCTTCCAGGGCGACCATGCCGAAGGATTCGTAATGGGAGGGCATGATGACCACTTCGGCAGCGGAATAATAGTACTGCAAAGTATCCTGGCTGCGTTTGCCGAGGAAAAGCACCAGGTCGCCCACGCCCAGTTCGCGGCAGAGCGCCTGCAGGCGCGCCATTTCGCGATCGAGGCTGCCATTGTGCGGCTGCGGTTCGCCGCCGATGATGTAGAGGTAGTGCGGACATTCCGAAAGGACATCCGAGCGGCGCAGCTGGGCGATGGCGCGAATGAGGATATCCACGCCTTTGAGCGGTTCGATGCGGCCGACAAACAGCAGCATTTTTTCCTGCTGCGGGATGCCGACGAATTCCTTGGCTTCGTCGCTGGGGATGGGGTAGAAGCGGGTGATATCCACCCCGGGCGGGATGACGGCGATCTTGGCGGGATGGACTTGATACAGTTCGCGCAGGTGCTGCTCTTCATCCTGAGTGGCTGCCACGAGCTGATGCGCGCGGGAGGTCACCTCACGCTCGCCCTGGATGCGCAGGGGGCTTTCCAGTTCCTGAGGGGTTTTGGCGATGCGGTTCTTGAGCAGCGCCAGAGTGTGGGACATGTGAATAACGGGCACCTGCCATTGTGCTGCCAGTTCCAGGGCGGCTAAACCAGAGAGCCAGTAATGGCTGTGGATGAGGTCATAGCGCATGGATTTGGAGGCTGCAAAGGCATTGATGCCGGCGATGAACTGTGGGATATGGCGCTTGAGCTCATCCTTGGGCAGGGGCGTTTCCGGCCCGGCGGGGACGTGCACCACACGGTTGCCGCAGCCGAGATCGTGCAGCACATGCGGCACGTGCTCATCCTGAGAGCGGGTGAAGACATCGGCGTGCACGCCCGCCAATCCGAGGTAGCGGGTGAGGTCGCGCACGTAAACGTTCATGCCGCCGGTCTGCTTGCCGCCCAGGGTGGCCAAAGGGCAGGTGTGATAGGAGAGCAGGGCGATGTTCATTTTGTTGTCGATTATAATGGGTAACTGATATAATCGGATGCGCGCCACCGTAGCTCAGCCGGCAGAGCAGCCGCTTCGTAAGCGGCGGGTCAAGGGTTCGATTCCCTTCGGTGGCTCTTGTGTTTGATAGCAGGGAAGTATGGAAAGCGGCATGAAAAAGATCTTGATCGGAGTGCTGGCAAGCTCAATTCTGTTGGATGGGTGCGTGCAGGGCAGGCTGCAGGGATTGCTCCCTGCAGAAGGTATGGATGAGGGGAATGCACAGCCAGAAAACGCGCAAGAGAGCCAGCCGCCTTTTGATGGAATTGAGGAACTGGCGTGTATTCCAGACAGCGCCAGCTTTGAAACGGCTTGGGTCACACGCGTGATCGATGGAGATTCAATCGAGGTGAATCTGGATGGGGAGAGCTGCCAAGTGCGCTACATCGGCATCGACACGCCTGAGTATTATTCGAAGGAACAAACACGCGCCGAACAGGCGAAAAGCGCCAACCAGGAACTGGTGAGCGGGAAAACCGTGTATTTGTTCCGAGACCGGAGCGACAAGGACAAATACGAGCGATTGCTGCGATATGTAGCCACCAGCGAGGTTTTCGTCAACTTAGAAATGGTGAAGAGCGGATACGCAGCCGTGAAAGAATACCACCCGGACACGGCCTGCCACGAGACCTTTCTGCAGGCGGCCCAAGAGGTTCAAGTTAGATAGGCTTGAGTTTATCAGAATCGCAGAGCTGCTGCGTTACTGCCCGACCTGATAGGAGACCAATTCGATATAGCCCCAGGCGCTGATGGGGAAGTCGATGCCGAGCACTTTGACCTGGGCTGAATTCACAGCCTGCTTGACCAAACCAATATGGGGAGCGTACCACAAATCGGTGTTGAGGGTCAACTTGGTGGAAATGTCCAAGGGATTGCCCTGGAAGGTGGCCTTGAGCGAAGGGATCTCAAAGGAAATCTCGCGGTTGACCTTGACCAGGTCGCTGAAGGTGCCGGCTTTTACTTCCAAAGTCTCCCCGGTTGAGAGCACCTGCCATTTCATCTTTATGGGACTGTGTGAGAGCGAGGCGGAGAGGGATTCGCCCTCATAGCTGCCGTTGAGTGTGCCGCTGGCGGCATATTGCGTTTCCCAAGACATATTCCAATCGCTATCGATCAATTGCTGTTCGGAGGGCATGAATAGACCGCTGACATACTCAATTTCCAGGCTGCCCGCCAGATCCACGAAGACCATTTTCAACTCGGTCATGGGGAAGTCAAGGATGGCTTGATCCTGGCAGCGAACGGTGGATTGGGTGACCAAACCGCTGTTGTAATCCAGCAAAGCCAGCTCGGCTGAATCCGCGGACACAGCCGAGACAGTCATGGCCGTTTCAGAAGCGACGGCATCCAGGGTGCTTTCCGAGTAATCCATTTCGTACATATCGAAACGGTAAACCCACTGGTTGTCGAGCGCCAGGGGATAGAAGATGTTGTCACAGGCGCTGGGGGGACTGCCTGGTTGTTCTGAGGTCGCAGGAGGAACCTGCGCATCACTTTCAAGTGCAGGGGCTTCCTGCTGAGCACTCGGCTCAGATTTAGAGCAGCCTGATAGGATGAAACCCAGGAATAAAATCAAAAACAAAATGCGTTTGAACATATCAACCTCCGCCAACGGGTGTAAGAAATGCGACCTCAGCATCTGCTTTCAAGCAGTCCTCATCGAGGACGATGCGCTTGTTCATCAGAATCATTACGTTATCCAGGTGGGTGCGCAGGGAAGGAAATTGACCTTCTAGAGTACGCTTCAGATCCAGGATCGTGGCCGACTCGGGCATGGGGATTTCCAGGCTGCCCACACCGGCTTTCTGTCTAAGGTGGTAATACAAAGAGACTTTGACCTGAATCATCTTGTTAATTTTATCAAAAACACGCTTCAAGTATAATCACAAGTATGGCAGAGCAACCCACTCCTTTGGTGATCGGGATCGCCGGCGGGACAGGCTCGGGTAAGACGACTGTGGCGAACGTGATCCTATCACGCGTCGGGAAGGAGCGCATCGCTTACCTGCCGCATGACGCCTATTACCGCGACCTGCATGACCTGCCGGAAGAACAGCGGAAAACCATCAACTTTGACCATCCGGATTCGTTGGAATCAGAGCTGATGGCGGAACATATCCGCCAATTGAAGGACTGGCAGGCGGTGGAAATCCCGGTATATGATTTCAGCCTCAACACGCGCACGGAAAAAACCATCCACGTGGATGCCAAACCGGTGATCGTGGTGGAGGGCATCCTGATCTTCTCCGATGAAGTGTTGAGAAACATGTTCGACGTGAAAATCTTCGTAGACACCGACCCGGATATCCGTTTTATCCGCCGGCTGCAGCGTGACATCGCGGAACGCGGCAGAACAACCGACATGGTCATCCAGCAATATCTCTCCACGGTGCGGCCGATGCACCTGGATTTTGTTGAACCCTCCAAACGGTACGCGCACGTGATCGTACCTGAAGGTGGATTGAACGCGGTGGCGATGGACATGATCATCGCGCGCATCGAAGCGCTGCTGCAGCGCAAAGGCTGAAGAGCGGTGCCGCAAGAACAGCACAAGGTCTTGTTACGAGTGCTGGTTTTTCTCTTTACTGTGGCTGTGACCGTGTTATTGATCCATTTTCGCGAGCAAGTGCAGTGTTTTCAGCATTACGGTTATCCAGGCATTTTTCTGGTTTCCCTATTCAGCAACGCCACGCTGATCTTCCCGATCCCGGGGGTGATGTTCACCTCGGCGATGGGCGCGGTTTTTCAGCCTTTTTGGGTGGCGATCGCGGCAGGAGCGGGGGCAAGCCTGGGAGAGATGACAGGCTACCTGGCGGGTTTCAGCGGGCAGGTGATCGCAGATCAGCATGGCTGGTATGAACGGCTGACGGGCTGGATGCGCAAGTACGGCAACCTGACCATCTTGATCATGGCACTGATCCCCAACCCGGTGTTCGACCTGGCGGGCATGGCGGCCGGTATGCTGAAAATGCCGATCGGGCGCTTCCTGCTGTGGTGCCTGCTAGGGAAAATACTAAAAATGCTGGTCTTTGCCTACAGCGGGGCGACCATCTTTCATTTTCTGAATAATCAATAATCTCTAAAAATACTATTCTTTTTGCTGAAGCCAAACATACATATAGGGAGGCAGAGACAGCCGGCCTGGCTGCAGGTGAATGGATGAGGGGTTCAGGTTGTGCGAACAGTGCAGGAGTTCATAAGCAGCGACAGGCAGAGTACAATCCTGCGGCTGCGGTGAAAGATTGTGCAGGCAGATATAATCGCTGCCCGCAACCTGCCGGCGGACGGCAAAAAGCGCCGGGTTTTCCCTCAACAAAAATTCCAGACTGGGCGCACTGAAGGCGGGATGCTGTTTGCGGATGTCAATGAGGGCGCGCAGGCGATAAAAGAGGGAATGCGGGTCGGCAAGCTGAGCTGCCACATTAACGGATTCATAACTAAAGGGAGGCTGATCGATGACGGGCAGATAGAGCCGTTCGGCTGGGCAGGAAGAAAAATCCGCGTTGCGCGCGGCAGACCATTGCATAGGTGTGCGCAGACCATCGCGGTCATTGAGCCAGATGTTGTCGCCCATGCCGATCTCATCGCCGTAATAGACGATGGGCGTGCCGGGCAGGGAAAAGAGCATTGCGTATAGCAACTCTATCTTGTTTGGGTCACCACCCAATAATGGCGCCAGGCGGCGGCGGATGCCCAAGTTCAGACGCATGCGAGGATGGGGGGCATAGAAATCCCACAAAAATTGGCGTTCCTGCTCGGTGACCATTTCCAGGGTGAGCTCATCGTGGTTGCGCAAGAAGGTGCACCACTGGCAGTTGGAGGGAATGGCGAGGGTCTGTTCCAGGATGCTTATCACGGGAGAAGAATCCGAGGCAGCCAGGGCTTTATAGAGCCGGGGCATGAGGGGGAAACGGAAGGCGATGTGAAATTCGTCCCCATCCCCGAAATAGGCGCGCAAATCCTGCGGCCATTGATTGGCTTCCGCCAGCAGGATGCGATCGGGGTACTCCTGATCCATGAGGGTGCGCAGTTCTTTCAGATAGGCGTGGGTTTCAGGCAGGTTTTCGCAATTGGTACCTTCCCTTTCAATCAAATAAGGGACTGCATCGGCGCGAAAACCGTCGATGCCCAAATCCAGCCAAAAGCGCATGATGGATTTCATTTCCTCACGCACGGCAGGGTTGTCATAGTTGAGATCCGGCTGGGAAGAATAGAAACGATGCCAATAGTACTGGCCGGCTTTCTCGCTCCAGGTCCAATTCGATTTTTCAGTGTCAATGAAGATGATGCGCGCATCAGCGTACTTCTGGTCGGTATTGCTCCAAACAAAGTAATCATGGTAGGGGGAGCTGGGGTCGCTGACCGCCTGCTGGAACCAGGCACATTGGTCAGAAGCGTGATTGACCACCAAGTCGGCAATGATGCGCATGCCGCGCTTGTGGGTTTCATCCACCAAACGCTTGAAATCCGCCAGGCTGCCCAGGTCAGGATGGACATTATAAAAGTCGGCAATGTCATAGCCGTCATCTTTCAGCGGGGAAGGGTAGATGGGCAGCAGCCAGATGCAATCCACGCCAAGCTGTTGGATGTAATCCAGTTTAGCGGTTAGCCCATTGAGGTCCCCAATGCCATCTTGGTTGGAATCGAAAAAACCGCGGGTGTGAACCTCATAAAAGACTGCATTCTGATACCAAAGATTGTTTTCCAAAATTACTCCAAGCAGGGTCTGAAAAGGATTAATAAATATATCAACATGAATAAAGACTAACCTTTGACAGAACCAGCCAGCATCCCACGAACGAAAAAGCGCTGCAAAGCAAGAAAAACCAACATTGGCAGAGCCATGGAAATAAATGCAGCCGCAGTCAGCAGATGCCAGCCGCCGCCCAGGGATGTAACCATGTTGCCGATCTGATAGGTTAGGACGGGGTTTTCGCCCCCCAGGAATACCAGGGCGACCAACAGGTCATTCCAAATCCACAAAAACTGGAAGATTCCCAAAGATGCCAAAGCCGGCACGGATAGAGGGATGGCCAAGCGATAAAAGGCAGTCCAATGAGAAGCCCCATCCAGATAAGCCGACTCAAAAATTTCATGTGGCAGGCTGCCAATGAAATTGCGCATTAAAATAATGGCGTATGGCAGTCCAAAGCCAGTATGGAAAAGCCAGATACCTAAAAAAGTACCGTTGAGACCTAATTGTGCATACAAGCGAGAGATCGGAATGAGAGTCATTTGAAGCGGTATGACCTGCAAGCCCACAAGCAAGGCGAAAAGCCATTGGCGCCCGCGAAAATGCATCCAGGAAAAAGCATAAGCCGCAAATGATGCAAACAAGATGGGGAGGATAGTGGAGGGGATGGCAACCAACAGACTGTTGATAAATGCGCGTCCCATGCCACGCGGGTTGGCCAGGTCACGGATATCACAAAACAAGTCAACCGATTGGGCGCCAGCGGCACAATCTGCCCGATAGGTTTTGTTACCGCGATAACCGGTCATAGCGTCAATATAATTATCGAGCGTGAATTTTGAGCGGGCTTCAATGCCAGAAATACGGCGCATGTAAGAAGCAATTGTGGCAGTTGTGTTCTCGTCTGGGATAGAAATCTCACCCATATGCGGTTCGCCATCGAACTCTTTCTCAAGGGCAGCAAGCAAAGCAAACGAGCGACGATAGTTTTGCACAAACTCAGGATCCGTTAAATCTGCAGATGCAATTGCATCCCCTTCAGCACCATGACAGGGAGCACAGTTGGCTTGAAATTCCTCATATCCTTTCGGCTTGGAAAAGATTGTCCACCAACCGGTCTCATTCACATCCTGGACAGGCCGGAAGGACGTGATCAGCAATCCGATTGAGGGCAGCAACCAGATAAAGCACAAACCAATCAGGACGAAATGGATTGGAAGCCCCTTCAACCAATGCAGAAATCGATTAAGCGTTTTCATCGGGTTGACTCCTGCTCTTGGAAGCGGCGGATATTGAATATCATGGCAGGAATAATCATCATTATCAATACAATCGCAATTGCAGATGCTCTGCCAGGCTGATAGTTTTTGTACATTTCAATATATAAACGGTTGGCAATCACTTCGGTACCATAATTGCCTCCCGTCATGACATAGACGATGTCAAAAATTTTCAATACATTGATGACCATGGTTGTAATCACGACCGTGATGGTCGGAAGCACTTGAGGAACCATAATCTTCCAGAATACCATCCATTCATTGGCGCCATCTACGCGAGCTGCTTCCAGAATTTCTACCGGAACTCCTTTAAGAGCAGCCGCCAAGATGGTCATGCAAAAACCGGTCCACATCCAAATCCCTACTACGATCAGCGCCAGGGTATTGATACGCGGTTCGGTGAGCCAAGAAATAGGCTGCCCGCCGAGCGCGGTGACGATGGCATTGAGCAAACCGATTTGCACCTGACCGGTGCCATAGTTATACATGAATTTCCAAATAACACCTGCACCCACGAAAGAAATGGCCATCGGCAGGAAGATGATAGATTTGGCAATGGATTCATAGCGCACTTTATCTGCCAGGATTGCAATCAACAAACCCATGCCAACCGTAACGCTGACCATAATGAGGATCCATTTAATGTTGTTCAGAAAAGCAGCCTGCATAATGGTGGAGGTGAGGGCATAATGGAAATTCTCGAAGATACCCCAGCAGGATTCACCTGCTTTACATTCAAGACCTGCCCAAGCGCTATTATCCGTATTTCTGAGACTGAGATAGAGAGTATTCAAACCAGGATAAATAATGAAGGTTGCCATGACAATAAGAGCTGGCAATAAATACAACCAAGGGACGTATCCTTTTTGGCGCATAATTCCGGGAATGTTTTTGCTCATTTCATCTCCCATTGTGTTCTATTTATTATATAAATAAAAACCCTCAGAATTAAGAAGCGGGTGCCGGATCCAATGGCACCCGCTTGTAAAGCAATTTGTTATTCTGCCAATGCCGCAGCTTGAACAGCTGCCAGATCAGCGAGGATGGTATCCAAATCGGAACCGTTTACGTAATCGGATATACCTTTGAATTCGGCGGCTCCGAATCCACCAGGAATGCTATCGCCAATATCAGGGGTGAAGCCTTTGGTATTAGCCAAGGCCTCACCCTTTTTAATCAGGGCTGCATCAACGTAGTTGCCCGCTGCGCCCTTGTTGGGTGAAAGATCAAAGCTAGCCTTAGCCCAATTGGCGCCGCCCTCGGTGGATGACAGATAAGCGATCAGGGCTTTGACCGCAGGAGTATCAGTGAAGGCCATCAACCAGTCCGCGCCGCCTTGCAGGCCTTGCGCACCAGGAACCGGGAAGAAGTCATAATCCACACCGTAAACCAGGTCGGGATATTGGGTAGCAACATTGCCGCCTGCGAAGCCGGATTGCTTGACCATCATAGCCTCGGGCGGATCGGAGAAGACTTTGTAGATGGCATCATTGAAGCCAATCGAGAGAGTTCCCTGGGCTCCTTCGACAGTATAAAGCGGATCCTTCGCCCATTTGCCGTAGGTCTCGTAAGCTTGTTTGACACCGGCATCATTATAAGCAACATCACCCGAGATCAGATCCAGGACATATTCTGGTCCTTGTTGTACTAAGAAGATATCCTGAATAAAGTCGGATCCAGTCCAACCAGTAGCATCACCGGATTCCATGCCCATGCTCCAGGGTACATCTCCATTAGCGACCATGGTTTCGACCAGTGCATCCAATTCTTCCCAGGTGGTCGGAACGGTATAACCTTTGGCTTCAAAGACAGCTGGGCTATACCAGATGATAGTCTTAATATCGGCTTTGACCGGCAGACCAAGCCATTTGCCATTTACCATACCGGGATCCTTAAAGAAAGCCTCGTAGTTTTCACCATGCGCGCCAAGTTCGTCCATGGTTTTTAAGATATCTTCATATTGGACTAACTGGGCTACATTCCAGAATGCGACATCCGGAGGAGTGCCAGCCTGGACCTTGGTGTCGAGCAAAGCTTGATCACGGGTGGATTCCGGAGCAATCACCACCCCACAGGCATCCACAAACGGTTTAAGAATCTCGTTTATACGCTCTTCCTCGGCGCCTGACCATTGATACAACATGGTGATCTTGTCGCCTGCTGTCACACCGGTGCAATCGATAGCTGCTGGTGCAACTTCTTCCATCGGTGCTTCTTCCTCAACTACTTCCACTGGAGCTTCTTCAACTGGAGCTTCAACAGCAGCTGCAGGCTGGCAGGCAGCCAATGCCAATGCGAAGATCGTTACAACGGAACCAATTAACCAAAATCTGTTTTTCATTTTTTTTCTCCTCTATTTATTTTCGTACATTTGTTTTGCTAGAAAAATTATTTTCCCTGATCACCTCCTCGATAAGATTATTAAAGGATTTTTTCTCCGCTAGAACGGCGGATAATTAATTTTGTCTGTAAAAAGATTTGAGTATTTTCCGAATCATCCTGATTGAGCTGCTGGATCAACAGGCTGGCGGCACCCAGACCGAGGCTGTAAGCAGGCAAATGGACCGTGGTTAATGGGGGGGTGAGGTAACGCGCCAGGGCGATATCGTCAAAGCCAATGATGGCCATCTCCTCAGGTACTTGGATGTGGTTTTCAAAAAGAGCGTTCAAAGCTCCAATCGCCACAGCATCAGAGGCGATGAATACCGCGGTAGGACGCGGATCGATTTGGAGCAGCGCCAGCATGGCATGGTAACCCGATTCGGGGGTGCGGTCTCCACAAAAGACCAAGTTTTCGTCATAGGGCAGTTGATGCTTGGCAAGAATATTTTTATAACCAATTAAACGGTCTTTACTGCTGGTGAAATTCAAGGGGGCGTTGGTGATGAGGGCGATGCGCTTATGCCCCAAAGAAACGAGGTGGGCGACCGCGGTTTCAGCTCCTTTTTGATTATCAATATCAATGAAGGGGATGTTTGATCCGGGTATCTTGCCCATCATCACAATCTTGGCACCAGAATTGTACATTTCCACCAATTCAAAATCGTCCTCGGTTGGACCGGAGACAATCAAGCCATCCACATGACGCTCATTGATCAATCTGGAGTAGGTATTCTCTTTGTCTTCCGGGGGGAGAGGGATAAAGAGCATCTGGTATCCATTTTCACGGATCACGCTGCTGATGCCCGCCATGACATCAGGCAGGAATAGGTCTGCATAGGCTTTTTCGGGTTTTTGGCGCAGGATCAACCCGACAACCGAGGTCTTGCCACGCGCCATTTTCTGGGCTGAAGAATTGGGGTGATAATTCAATTCCTCAGCGACTTGACGAACCCGATTACGAGTCTCGCTACTGATGCGCATCCCCTCAATATTGTTCAAAACAAAAGAAACCGTTGTAGGTGATACCCCAGCAGCATTGGCTACATCCAGTGCGGTTGCTCTTTTCATCATGCTAATGCGTATTACTAATACGCTTTAGCAATAGCATAGCAAAATGTAGAGGAAAAGTCAAGTTTTTTTAAGATATCTTAGCGCCAATCAGGAAGAAGTCTTTTTCAGCAAACCAGCACTGATGGAAAGCTCCTGCATTTCAGAAGTCACTTTCCTTTGACGCCCGACTTGAACCAGTACGGTCAATTCCTGAATGAGATCATCCGTATTGGACAAGGCATTCTCCATGATCTGAAAACGCCCGGCGTGCTCCGCTGATAGGGATGATAAGAAGGCACCGAAAAGGCGCAGGCGGAAATGCTGCTCCAGAAGAAAAGAAAAGAGAATCTGTCTATCGGTATCGATGATGCGATTTATCTCGCTACGATGAATGGAAGGTTGACGCAAGATGTCGTCTTCCCAGAGATTTAAAAATGTCGGTTTATACCTTCCAAGCCCGCGATAATCGTTGTAATACACTAACCAGTTGGCATCTAAAACCTCATAATCAATGCTTTGCAGTAAATTCTCTATAAAACGAAAAACCAGCCCACTCATCTTGGGGTAGGGAAAACTTAATGAAAAATCGATATGATGATGGGAAAAGATTTTTTTCATCTTTTCACCAAAAATAACAACACGCGGTTGAGTTGCAGCATGTGAAGAATGGGAGCGGTAAAAATCAAACAAATCGCGATTGAAACTGCCACAAAGAGAGCGCGAGCTGCCTAACACAAAGATAATTGTGTGTGTTTTCGAAGGAGGCTGTGGAAGAAAATGCCTGTCAGCAACAGATCTCAATGCCAGGCTGATTTCCGTCTGGAAGGACTTGAGATGATCCAGTTTTTTCAAGCCCCATCTCCAATTGGAGAGCGAAATGGTGCGAAGCGATTTGAGCAGGGG
>ENA-ORXD01001915-ORXD01001915.1-sediment-metagenome-genome-assembly--contig:-NODE-1915-length-15253-cov-15.815762_pt1 | contig 15253 bp, 14 predicted proteins | sample MGYA00237862_ERZ511471 | MGnify/ENA metagenome assembly ERZ511471 | reverse complement strand
GCGTAAGCCCAACCCTCCAATGTGGCTTCGTAGGCGCGAATCATTTCCCGGTTGGTCTTTTCCAGGTTTTCAACCATTTGCGCGCTATCAATGGCGATGGCCAATTGGGCCGCAAAATTTTCGAGGTATTCGAACCACTCATGCGAGGGATGGAAAGGTGTGCGCTGGAAAATCTCTAACACACCCAGCGGTTGTTGCTTTGAGTTCAGGGGAAGCCCTACATAGGCGATAAAATCCTCATGATTGATAATTTCATCGAAACAAAATTGGTCTCTTAAATTCTGAATATCCGGAAGGTAAGTGAGCCTTCTTAATGATTGAGAAGGCAAGCATCGTTGAGAGGATAAATGATCTGCCTGCAATCCTTCCAGTTCTTTGGAAAAACCATACCAGATGCGGGGAATCAGATTTTCCTGGTGGTCGAAAGTATATAAAACCGCGGAATCGATTTTTAAAGATTGGGAGATTAATGACATTACATTTTGCAACAGGGAGATCATCTGGTGATTGGAAGTAATTTGCAAATCGATGTTATGCAGCGCGTTTAAATGTTCCATCTGGCGTTGCAAGCGGTTTTCCGTCTGTAAGCGCGCTCGAATTTCGTGGGCGACCAGGATCAGGTAGCGTTCATCATTGAATGTAACCGGAGTGGCGGTGATCTCAAAGGGAATATCTAGATTGCTGCTGGCGCGTAACCAAATATTTAAGGTCTGACATCCTTGCGGGTGATCAGTGGCTGCTACCAGGCAGGACCGGATTTGCTCTGCAGGGGGATTTACTACCAACTCGACAAAGTCAGTCCCCATAATTTCCTGGCTGGGATAGCCAAGCTGCCTCTCCACCGAGAGCGTCACATCCCGGATGCGGCCATCGGGTATGCTAATCAGAAAAAAACACTCATTGCTTTGATCAAGAAGCGCTCGAAACCGTTCCAATTCATTCAATCGGGATTGAAGTTGGGGATAGTAGCTTTTGCGATAAGAGCTCTCACCGAGTCCGATGATTTTATCGCGCAATTCATTCGATGGCCGTTTTGGATCAGAAGGCTTTTCCATAGATTTCTTCAATGTTTTGAATGTTTAATTTTTTTGGATTTGTTGCAACACAAGGATCATCAATGGCTTTATTGGCTAAGATCAGCAGGTCATTTAGAGAGACACCAATTTCATGCAGAGATCGGTTGATCCCCACCTGATACCGGAAGGCGTGAATCGCGGAGACAATTTGTTCTCGTAGTTGTGCCAGCGACAGGCCATCCGTCTGAATTCCAATGGCTTGCGCAATATTCCGAAAACGAGTGGGAGATTGGTCAAAGTTGTATTCCACGGCATATGCGAGCAAGAGCGCGTTACATTCCCCATGCGGTAAATCTAAATAACCACCCAGGCTGTGCGCCATGGCGTGCACGACACCCAAACTGGCATTGGAGAACGCCAGGCCGGCATGCATACAGGCCTTCATCATCTCATTGCGCAACTCGATATTCTTAAGGTCCTTCATTAAGAGCGGCAGCGTATTCCAGGTAAGGCGGATGGCTTCGAGGGCATGCAGATCGGTGATGGATGAGGATGCGTTGGAAACGTATGCTTCAAAGGCGTGAGTTAGCGCGTCTATTCCGGTGCAGGCGGTCAGATAGGCGTCTTTGGTGAGGGTGGTGGTTGGGTCGATCAGAGCGACATCGGGTACCACTGTTTTTGAGATGACGGCAATCTTTACTTTTCGCCTGGAGTCATTAATAATCGCGAATTGTGACACGTCAGCGGCGCTGCCGGCTGTTGTAGGAATACAAATCAGTGGTGGACCAGGAATGGGCACTTCATCTACACCTTCAAAATCCAGGACAGAGCGATGGTTGTAGCTGGCAATACCGATGCCTTTGGCACAATCCATCGGGCTTCCGCCGCCGATGGCGATAATCAGGTTGCAATTCTCGCGCAAAAAAACTTCCGCCCCGGCAGATACCTGGAAATCACGCGGATTGGGTGAGACGTCAGAAAAAACGGTATAAGCCAGATTCGCGGCTTGTAAATCTCTAAGCAAGGGATCCACCCAACCAGCGTTGATGACACCTTCATCTGTGACCACAAGCACTTTTCGGCCGCCAAAATTAACCGCATAACGAGCAGCCAATTCACGCGATCCATTTCCAAAAAGAATTTCCGGCGCTACAAATTTACGAAGTTCCATTTGCATACCTGCTCGCTAGTCCCATGGTTAAGAAAGAAAATTTCTTCGAGATAGTAAAAGTATATCGGTTTTTAAACCTTCACGCAATTAAGGTGAACCGGAGATTTAAATTTGGCTGGCAACCAGGGTTCAAGAACCTTACTAAAGATGGGGGCGTCCCCAACCCGCTTTCCGGTATAAAAACAGTATCAAAGTTTGCTTTATTTCTTTAATGAATTGCAACAGGAGATTGAAATATGAATCAGGAAAATATCTGGAGCCATTTTGGCATGTGGTGGGCGGTTGCCTTGTGGGTTGTTTTATATGGTGTGTTTTTACTGTTCATGCCTTTTTACAAGAAGAGCCAGCGCAAGCCATCCACCGCGTACATGGCATTTGTGATTGCATACGCGCTGGAGATGTTTGGAATTCCAATGAGTATGTTTATCATTGGTTGGGCGTTTGGCATTACCCTGCCCGAAGGCGTTTTCTGGGGGCATACCTTGAATCAAGTCATTGGCTTTTGGGGAATGTATGTGGGAGTGGCCACCTCGCTGTTGGGCGGGTTATTGATCTTCTTTGGCTGGCGGCGTATTTATAAAGAGTATTGGAGTAAAGAAGAGGGCGCCGGAAAAATGGTCACCGGCGGAATTTATGGCTACATCCGTCACCCGCAATATACCGGATTTATGCTGGTCACACTGGGGATGATGATGGAATGGGCGACCCTGCCTTTAGTGATCATGTGGCCGATTTTGGGTGTGATTTACTATCGCCTGGCATTAAGAGAGGAGAAGGATATGCTGGCGGAATTTGGCGAGCAGTATGAACAATATCGCCGCAAGACGGGCATGTTTTTACCCAGGTTAATCGGGGAGTAGCTGAGACGAACGATTAAGAAATCTTGGATACCCAATCCCCGCGCCTGTGACGCGAACCTTCCCTGCCCGGCGGCAGGGAAGGTTGGAAAAGCAAGCGCGAGGACCCCGGAAGGAGGGCAGAGTCTTTTATAGCGCGCGCAGGATCGTTTTTAGAATCACCTGGGTGCCTGCGCCGGTAGAGGTGGTGCGCAGACAGTTCTCTACCGCGTTTTCGAGGGCGTTGGCTTCTGCGGGTAAGTTCCACACGCAGCGCAGCAGTAAGGCCGCGGAAAGAATCGCGGCGATGGGGTTGGCCAATCCTTTCCCGGCGATATCTGGGGCAGAACCGTGCACCGGCTCGGCCACAGCCACCTGGTCGCCCCAATTCAAAGAAGGGGCAAAACCCAGCCCGCCGATCCAGTGCGCGGCTTCATCGGAAAGAATATCCCCGAATAGATTGGTGGTGATGATCACATCCAAATCCTGCGGCTGGCTGGCAATCTTGAGCGCGGCGACATCGACCAATAATTCATCAACCTGCAATTCAAAGCCCGCCTCCGCAGCTTGCCGGGCGGCGTCTCTCACCGTGTCGCGAAAAAGACCATCCGTGAGCGGTAAAATATTGGCCTTGTGTACGATGGTCATTTTTTTGCGACCCAATTGCCGCGATAGATGGAGGGCGCGTTCAGCCAACCGGCGTGAGGCGCGGCGGGTGATCACCCGCTCGGCGATGGCGGTGTCTTCATCTTCCATGCGCTCGCGGCCGGCGTACATGCCCTCGGTGTTTTCGCGGAAGAGAATCAGATCCACATCCGGGCGGGGGGAGATCACCGGTAGGCTGCGCACCGGGCGCAGGTTGGCGTACAGGTCCAACTCCTGGCGCAAGGTAATAATGGTGCTGCGGTAGCCGGGTACTTTACGCGCGGGCGATGATACCGCCCCAAACAGCGCCGCGCCGCAGTCGCGCACGGCCTGCAAGGTTTCTTGCGGCACGGAAGTGCCGGTGCGCTGGAAGCAGTCCCAACCGGCGTCGGCAGTTACGGTTTGCAAGTCGGGCAGCATAGCGCGCAAGGCTTGCACCGCGGCGGGGATCACCTCCTGGCCGATGCCATCCCCGGGAATAACACACAGATTGTGCATAGCGCGCTCCTTATTCACCCTGGCCGGGGAAGTGCCCGTGTGTTTTGATGTAAGGCACGATTCCCCCGGCGTCGATGATTTCGCGCGCGAAGGCGGGCAGGGGTGGCAGCGGGTAGGTTTGCTGGCCGGTAGTCAGGCGGGCCTGTTCTAAATTCAGATCAATCTCCTGACCGTCTTGCAGCGCGTAGGTGACCTGTGGGGCAATGATCAGCGGGATGCCGAGGTTTATGGCGTTACGATAGAAGATGCGCGCGAAGCTGTTGGCGATGATCGCGCCTACCTGACGGCGTTTGAGCGCCAATGGAGCGTACTCGCGCGAAGAGCCGCAGCCAAAATTATCCCCGGCCACGATCACATCTCCAGGTTGAGCGTTTGCGGCAAAATCGGGGCGCGCTTCGATGAATGCAGCGCTGCCTACATCTTCGTTGGGACGCATGTAGGGGGCATACCGGCCGGGCACGATCTGGTCGGTATCGATGTTATTTCCAAATTTCCAAACTCTAGGCATAAGGTTCTCCTTGTTGAATTACAGATCGCGCGGATCGGTGATATAGCCGGTGAGGGCGGTGGCGGCGGCCACAGCCGGAGAGGCCAGGTAAATACCAGCCTGCGGTGAGCCCATGCGCCCGCGGAAGTTTCGGTTTCCGGTGGAAAGGCACACATCCTCATCCCCCAGGGTGCCCTGGTGACGACCCATGCAGGCGCCACAGCCGGGGGTGGTGAATACCGCGCCGGCGTCCATCAGGGTGGTGAGGGTGCCATCGGCGATCGCGCGTTGCATCTCGCGGCTGGAGGCCGGAGTGACCAGGAAGCGCACGTTGGGGTCCACCCGGCGGCCCTGTAAAATCTCGGCGGCGGCGCGCAAATCTTCGTAGCGGCCGTTGGTACAGGTTCCCAAGAACACCACACTGACGCGGGTGGAACTCAACTCACGGGCGGGGGAGACATTGTCCACCGAGTGGGGTTTGGCTACCAGGGGCTGCAACTGGTCCAGGTCAATTTCGATCTCTCGAGAATATTCCGCGCCAGGGTCGGGGAAGAGCCAGTCGGGCGCGTTGGGTTGTTGGGTGGGAAAGATGCCAGCTTTGGCACCCAGCTCCACCGCCATGCCGGCTAGAGTCTGGCGGCCGGGTAGAGGCAGGCTATCCAAACCGTGGTACTCAATCGCTGCGTAAGTGGCTCCGTCGATGGTCAATAGCTGTTCCAGATATAAGGCCAGATCTTTGGCATCCACGTAGGGGTGTAAAGTGCCGCGCGCATTCAGACGGATGGATTGCGGTACCCGCAGCCAGGTGCGGCCGGTGGCCCACACCAAAGCAATATCAGTGGAGCCCATGCCGCTGCCAAATGCGCCCACCGCGCCGTAGCTGGTGGAGTGTGAATCCGCGCCCAGCACCAGCATTCCGGGCTGGACGATCCCTTCTTCGACCAGCACCTGGTGGCAGATCCCGCGCCCCACGTCGAACAGGCGGATGCCCTCTTCAGCGGCAAAGCGGCGGGTGATGTTCTGATTGTTGGCAACGCCCACATTGGAGGCTGGGGCGACGTGGTCCATGACAATGACCAGCTGGCTGGGGTCGTGCACGTGCGGCGCGCCCAGTTCGTCGCGCATGATCTGGATGATGGAGGGGGAAAGCGAGTCGTGGCTCATCACCACGTGCGGGCGGACGACGATCATATCCCCGGCGTGCAGAGTCTGACCGGCGGCATGGGAAAGAATTTTTTCGGCAAGGGTTTGTGGCATGATCAGGCTCCTGTGGGTTGGGATTGGATGATAAATTCCTGTGTGGCGCGTTCGAGGTTGGCGTTGTGAAGCAGACTGTCGACGACATCCAGGGTGAGCGCAGATTCATCGGAAAGATGTTTGATTTGCTGGGTGATGCGCTGCACCTGATCATCGCTCAGCTGCAAGCCAAGCTGATCAGCGCGATGCCGCACGGCGTTCCAGCCGGTGAGGCGGTGGGCAATGTGAATGTAACGGGTCAGCCCAAAATCTTCGGGGCGCAGCACTTCATAAGTGGATGGATTATTCAATACGGCTTTGGCATGAATGCCAGCTTTGTGGGTAAAAGCGGAGAAGCCGGTGATGTAATTGTTAAAGGGGATATCCACATTGACCAGTTCAGCGACGTATTGATCCAGCTCGAGCAGGCGCGGGAGGTTGTATTTCTCCACGTAGCGCGGGCTGCTGGCGTACAGGCGCGCCACCAAACCGCCCAGCGGGGTGATGCCATTGCGTTCACCAATGCCCAGCACGCTGGTATCGATATGGGTGGCGCCTGCTTCGAGGGCGGCATAGGCATTGGCAATGGCGCAGCCGGTGTCGTTGTGGCCGTGGAACTCGATGTCGGCGCGCACACGGCGGCGCAGCGCGCTGACCAGGTCGTAGATAGTGCGCGGATCGCCGATGCCAACGGTATCAGCAATGCCCACGCGATTCACACCCAGCGCGTCGACCGCTTCGTACACCCGGAACAGATCTTCGGGGGTACTGCGCAGGCTATCTTCGGTGCTGAAACGGACTTCCACCTGTTGGCTTTTGAGATAGGTGATTACTTCGGAGGCCAGGTCGATAATCTGGTCAATATTTTTGCCGTGACTGAATTCGCGCAGCAGGGATGATGTGCCGATGACCACATCCACGCCGTCCACGCCGGTATCGATGGCCACGCGGGCGTCTTTGAGGTTACAACGAGTGTGAGTGAGGGTTTTGGCGCGCAATCCCAGGCGGGCGATGGCAGCGCAGTCGGCTTGACTTTGCGGTGAGGCCAATGGACTGGTCAATTCCAGGTATTCCACACCGAAATCATCCAGCATGTGTGCGATGCGGATTTTCTGCTCGGTGTTGAAGAAGGCGTTCACAAACTGCTCACCTTCGCGCAAGGTCGATTCGATAATTGAAAAATGGTTTAGGCTCATCCTGATCTTCCTGTACTGTTAATTCGTTAAAACCGATAGGCTGGCAGGCACGGGTAGTTGCCCGTGGGCGGCGCGCAGCACATAGTCTACAATCCGGCCGGGGATATCTACCCCGGTGGGGCGAATGCTGTTGCGAAATTCCATGGTGTGGTTGACTTCGTTGACCAGCAAGCGGCCGTCAGTCGTTTCAAATACGTCAATGGCTAACACCCCGCCGCCGACAGCCTGGGCAGCCGCCTGACAAATGCGGTCCAGGGCAGGGGTGACGGGCTGCACGGCCGCTTTCCCCTGGCGGGCGGTGTTGGTGATCCAGTGCTCTGAACTGCGGGTGATGGCGCAGATGGTCTCGTCACCGACCACAAAAGCGCGGATGTCACGACCATTTTTCTCGACATATTCCTGAATGTAAAAAATGGAATGCTGGTAAGAGCCAAGGGTGGATTTATGTTCCAGCAAGGCTTCGGCGGCGTAGCGGTCGCTGACCAGCGCCAGCAGGCGTCCCCACGAGCCGACCGTAGGTTTGAGCACCACCGGGTAGCCCAGCTCTTCGATGGCCTGCAAAGCGGCTTCGGGAGACATAGCGATGCGCGTCTGCGGGGTGGGCACACCAGCAGCCACCAACGCCTGGGTCGTGCGGCGTTTATCTCCGCACACCCGCGCGACCGCGGCGCGATTGACAGTAGGGATGCCCCATGATTCAAATAACTCCAGCGTGGTTTCGGCTTGAGAATGGCTTACGCAGCGCTCGATAACGGCATCAAATCGCGACCATTCCTGCGGGGCGTTCAGGTCAAAGACGGTTTCGCGCACGTCCACACGTTCAAAGGCTGCGCCGCGTTCCCGCAGCGCGTTAAGGATTAATTTTTCTTCTTCACGAATGATTGAGGTAAATAAACCGATGTACATGTCAGCTCCTTCAAGGGGTAAAGGTAAAAAAAGCGGGCTTACCTGTTCTGGTAAGCCCGCTTGGGTCATGCGTTTTGCTATTTCGTCAGGTTAGCAAGCGCGAACTTCCAGAAGGGATTCTGGCATTTGCTTCTTGCTCTTCTTGGTATTTAACTGATGACTGATAAAATCCGTTCTCATTTTAGCGTTTCCATTCAGGGAATAAGAATAAAAAAACCGTCTCGCCTGGTTCTGGCGAGACGGTCTGTCTTTGCGCGAACGCTAAGAAGCCCGACCAGATACCCAGGTTTGGGTTGGGATGGGCTTCTTAACCTTGATAAAAATGGAAGACAAGCTGTTCATTGCGTGTCATTGTACGGAATCTGGCAGGGCTTGTCAATCCCTTTTTATTAAGAGTTCGTTAAGGGTTGTCCGCAAGTGCTTGACGGAATGGTGTGAATTTGATAGTATAGTTCGCAATGATGAACGTGATTCTTTTTGCTAAGCGAATTGTGCGACGACCCCTGGCAACAGCCACCGGGGAGGTTTGCCGCTTGGTAAAATAGCTCGCACGATCAGACTAGCTTAACCATACGCACGCACACCAGGCCTTCCCGAATGGGAAGGTTTTTTTTATCTTATTTCTATTTTTTGTGTTTTATCCGGACAATCCTAAATGCGGAGGTTGCATGCCCAAAAAAGCGGTTCAGAAAGTAGTGCTGGCCTATTCAGGCGGTTTGGATACTTCGAATATTGTGCCCTGGTTGATGGATAACTATGGCTGCGAGGTAATCTGCTTCACTGCCGATATTGGACAGGGCGGTGAATTCAACCAGCTCAAAGAACACGCGCTGGCCAGCGGCGCGAGTCAATTTGTGTTGCGCGACCTGAAAGCTGAATTCGCGGAAGGGTATCTCTATCCGCTGATCCGCTCGGGGGCGGTATATGAGGGAAAATATTTGCTGGGTACCGCCCTGGCGCGCCCGTTGATTGCCGCACATCAGGTTGCGGTGGCGCAGGAACTGGGCGCGGACGCTGTGGCGCATGGCGGGACTGGCAAGGGTAATGACCAGGTTCGCTTTGAGCTGACCTACATGGCGCTTGATCCGACCTTGACGGTTATCGCACCCTGGCGCGAATGGGATATCCGCACGCGGGCGGACGCGTTGGCCTACGCACGGGCGCACAATATTCCCGTTCCAGCCACCGCTGGAGAGAAACGGGTTTACAGCCGCGACCGCAATCTGTGGCATTACGCGCATGAAGGCGGCCCATTGGAAGAAGCTTGGGACGCTCCCGAAGAAGCCATGTATTTACTCAGTGCTTCCCCGGAAAATGCCCTGGATAAAGCCGATTATGTGACCATCGACTTTGATAATGGCAACCCCATCTCTGTGGATGGCGAGAAGCTCGCTGCGGTAGAGATGATCCAACGGCTGAACAGCCTGGGCGCGATGCATGGCATTGGACGGGCGGATCTGGTAGAAAGCCGTTTGGTGGGGTTGAAATCGCACGGTGTGTATGAGACCCCGGCTGGCACTATTCTCACTGCCGCCCATCGCGAACTTGAATCGCTGGTGCTGGATAAAGATACCCTGCAGTTTAAAGCCAATGCCGCGCTGAAATACGCGGAATTAATATATAACGGATTATGGTTCTCGCCGCTGCGCGAGTCACTGGACGCCTTTTTTGACAATACCCAGATTCCGGTCAGCGGCACCATCCGCTTGAAACTGTATAAAGGCAACGTCATCCCCGTTGGGCGGAAAAGCCCCAACAGCCTGTATCGGGATGAATATGCTACTTTTGGTCTGGATGATGTTTATGACCAGCAAGAATCACAGGGTTTCACCAACGTGTTTGGGTTGCATCTCAAGGTGCGCGCGCTCAACCGGATGACCCCTGGCGGGAAAATTCCCAAACCCGATTTCACTCGTTTTAAAAGAGACTGATGAAGATCTCATAATCAATACTTTTCTTAAGGAGAAAAAACCATGTCTAACGTAACTTGTCCCGAATGTGCTGCCGAATTTGAACTGGAAGCCGGTGTAGAACAGAACGAAATTATTGTCTGCCCTGATTGCGGTCTCGATCTGGAAGTGATTTCCCTCGATCCGCCTGCTGTGGAACCGGCGCCGATGGAAGAAGAAGATTGGGGCGAATAATTTAACTCATTTGAACAAGAGGTGGCCATGCACAACAGTCCTCGCATCGGTGTGCTTTACTCGCGCGTGCGCGTAGAAGAAAAATGGATATTTGCCGCTTTGGAAGAACGCGGTGTAGATTATGAGCGGCTGGATGATCGCAATGTGTATTTTGACCTGGATCATCCCGGCAGCTGGCTGGAATACGACGCGCTGCTTGAGCGAAGCATTAGTTACGCGCGCGGGCTGTACGCGCTGCGTGTGTTCAACGCGTGGGGCATCCCGACTGTGAACCGGCTGGCAGTTGCCGAGGTGTGCGGGGATAAAATTTCCACCAGCGCCGCTCTGGCGGCTGCGGGTGTGCCGCAACCGCGCACCAAAGTAGCCTTTACTCCTGAATCGGCGCTGGAAGCGATCGAGGAGTTCGGTTATCCGGTGGTGCTTAAACCATCGGTCGGTTCGTGGGGCAGGCTGCTGGCCAAAGTGAACGATCGAGACGCGGCTGAAGCGCTGCTGGAGCATAAATCCACATTGGGTTCGTACCAGCATTCGATCTTTTATATTCAAGAGTTCATCGAAAAGCCTGGTCGCGACATCCGCATCTTCGTGGTCGGAGACCGGGCAGTTACCGCCATTTACCGCAAGTCGCCGCATTGGATCACCAACACCGCTCGCGGCGGGGAGGGGGAAGTATGCCCGATTACGCCCGACCTGGAAGACATTTGCGTGCGCGCAGCTCAGGCTGTGGGCGGCGGGGTACTGGCGATCGATGTTCTTGAGCATCCGCAGCGCGGATTTTTAATCAATGAAGTCAATCACACCATGGAATTTCACACCGCGCAGCCGACCAGCGGCGTGGACATCGCGGGAATTATCGTGGATCATACGCTGGCCGTGGCCAAAGAGCATTTCGAACGGCGCGGCGAGCTGGTCAAGGAGAGTGTCCTATGATTCAGGCTACCATTATCGGAGGTACCGGCTATACCGGCGGCGAACTGTTGCGCATTCTGGCCTTTCACCCGCAGGTGGAAATCACCCAGGTGACCTCGCGGCGCAGTATGGGCGAGTATGTCTACCAGACCCACCCCAATTTACGCAAAATATGCCAGCTTAAATTCATCTCTCCCGATGTACTGGAACCCACTCAGGTGTGCTTTTTGGCTTTACCGCATGGAGAATCGCAGCATAGAATTAAAGAACTGGCGCAAAAGTTTGAATACATAATCGACCTGTCAGCCGACTTTCGCTTGAAAGACCCAGCCGCGTACCAGAAGTGGTATGGCGAGCCGCATACCGCACCGGATTGGCTGCCGAAATTTACCTATGGCTTGCCCGAATTACACCGTGAGGAACTGAAAAGCGCGCGTTATGTCTCCGGGGTAGGCTGTAACGCCACCGCTTGCAACCTTTCGATGTACCCGTTACTGCAGGCCGGGTTGGTCGACACCAACCTGCCGGTGATCTTTGAAATCAAAGTTGGCTCATCCGAAGGCGGCGCCAGTGAAAACCCCGGCAGCCACCATCCCGAACGCAGCAGCGTGATCCGCACCTACGCGGCTTATGGTCACCGCCACACCGCTGAAGTGATCCAGGAATTGGGCTTAAACAAAGTTTCATTGACCATGACCTCGGTGGACCTGGTGCGCGGCGCGCTGGCCACCGGCCATGCCACGGTGAAAGCCGGGGTGGAAACCAAAGATATCTGGAAAGCCTATCGCGAAGCGGCAGCCAATAACCCCTTCTTACGGGTGGTAAAAGAACGCCGCGGAGTGTATCGCGTGCCCGAGCCGAAAATCCTGGCGGGTTCCAACTACGCCGATTTGGGTTTTGACCTTGACCCCGAGAGCGGGCACGTGATCACCATTTGCGCCATCGACAACCTGATGAAGGGCGCGTCGGGCACGGCGGTGCAATGTATGAATCTGATGCTGGGCTTCGACGAGACGCTGGGGCTGAGCTTCCCCGGTTTGCATCCGGTATAAGGAGGAAGCATGGACGCGATTACCGTAGTGAAACTGGGCGGCACCGAAGGGGTGGATTTTGGCGCCATTTGCGCGGATGTGCAGCAATTGGTGCAAAGCGGCCAGCGTTTGGTGCTGGTGCATGGCGGTTCGGCTGAAGCCAACTCGTTAGGGGAACATCTGGGTACCCCGCCCAAGTTTGTCGTTTCCCCATCCGGATTTTCTTCACGATACACTGACCGCGCGACCCTGGAAGTGTTTGCCATGGCGGTCAACGGCAAGGTGAACACTTTTCTGGTGGAGCAGTTGCAAATGCTGGGTGTGAACGCGTTAGGTTTAAGCGGCCTGGACGGTCGCTTGCTGCAAGCCACGCGCAAAGACACCATCCGCAGTGTGGAAAATGGCAAAGTCAAACTGATCCGCGACGACTATACCGGAAAGATCGAACAGGTCAATGCCGGTCTGCTGGAGTTGCTGCTGCAAGGCGGCTTTGTCCCGGTAGTGGCGCCCCTGGCAGCCAGCCAGAAAGGCGAGGCGTTGAATGTGGACGCCGACCGCGCGGCGGCCATGGTAGCCGCGGCGCTGGGCGCGGAAAATTTATTGCTGCTGACGGCGGTGCCGGGGCTGATGCGCTCCTTCCCGGATGAGAGCAGCCTGATTCACAGCCTGACCCTGGCACGCCTGGATGACGCGTTACAGGTAGCCGAAGGGCGGATGAAAAAGAAAGTGCTGGGCGCGCAAGAGGCGCTGGAAGGCGGTGTGAGCCGGGTGATCATCGCCGACGGGCGGGTCGCCCAACCGATCAGCGCGGCTTTGAATGGCAACGGCACGGTCATCACCGCGCGTTAGCATAGAAGGTTGGGTTTATGGAAACTTTTACAGATATGAAAGCACTCGAAGACCTGTATTCTTCGGGGATCTACGCCAAACGAGATCTGGTGATCACGCGCGGCAGCGGCGCGCTGCTGTACGATGAGCAGGGTAACGAGTATATCGATTGTGTGGGCGGGCAGGGTACCGCCAATGTGGGCCATTGCCAGCCAACGGTGATCGCCGCCATTCAGGAACAGATTCAGAATCTAATGATCTGCCCGGAATTGTTTCACAATCCGACCCGCGCCCAGTTCCAGGCTCGCCTGTGCGGGTTGGTGCCCGGCATGTCGCGTGTTTTCTTGTGCAACTCCGGCACGGAAGCAGTGGAGGCAGCGATCAAGTTCGCGCGCTATTCCAGCGGGCGTTCGGGGATTGTGGCAGCCATGCGCGGTTTCCACGGGCGCACTCTGGGGGCGCTCTCGGCCACCTGGAACAAGAAATATCGCGAGGCCTTCGAGCCGCTGGTGCCGGACTTCAGCCATGTGCCCTATGACAATCTGGAAAAACTGCAAGAAGCGGTGAATGACAGCACCGCGGCGGTTTTGTTGGAAGTGGTACAGGGCGAGGGCGGAGTGTACCCTGGCAGTGCGGAGTTTTTGCTGGGCGCGCAAGAGATCTGCCGCCAGCGCGGCGCGCTGCTGATCATCGACGAAGTGCAAACAGGATTTGGCCGCACCGGGGCGATGTTTGCCTTCCAAAATCATGGCTTGCAGCCCGACCTGGTGGCGATGGGAAAATCCATCGCGGCGGGTATTCCCATGGGGGCGGTGCTATTGGGCGAGCGGGTGGCGCAGTTGACCCCCGGTTTGCATGGTTCCACCTTTGGCGGCAACCCGGTAGCCTGCGCGGCTGGACTGGCGGTTTTGGATTTACTGGAAGGGCAGCAGCTTCCGCAGCGCGCGGCTCGCCTGGGGGCGGCGTTGATGCAAGAGATCGCTGCTTTAAATCTGCCTGCCGTGCGGGATGTGCGCGGCATGGGCTTGATCATCGGGATCGAGACGCGCGGCAAAGTGGCCGGCTTGTTGGGCGCGCTGGCTGAGAAGGGCGTGCTGGCTCTGCCAGCCGGGCTGACCGTGATCCGCCTGCTGCCGCCGCTGGTGATCAGTGAAGAGCAACTACACACCGTCAAACAGGCATTGATTGAGGTGTTGAGCGCATGAGTGACACGCTGACCGGTCTGGTGGCGGCTTACAGCCCTTCCGGAAATGAGGCGCAAGCGGTTCAGTTTCTGGTAGAACGCATGCGCCAGCTGGGATACGAGCGGGCTTTTGTCGACCTGGCAGGTAACGCGGTGGGGGTGCTGGGGCAAGGTCCGCGCCAGATTGTGCTGCTGGGCCATATCGACACTGTTCCAGGGGAGATTCCGCTGCGGGTGGATGGCGACAACTTCTACGGGCGCGGCAGTGTGGATGCCAAAGGTCCGCTGGCCACGTTCACAGACGCAGCCGCCGCCGCGGGTGCGCGGGCAGGCTGGCAGGTGGTGGTGATCGGCGCGGTAGGCGAGGAAGCCGACTCGCCCGGCGCGCGCTATGTGAAGGAACTATACCATCCGGAGATGGCCCTGATCGGCGAACCGAGCCGCTGGGATCGCGTGACCCTGGGCTATAAAGGCAGCGCCTGGGTGGAGTTGACCTGGCAGCAGGCAGTCGGCCACACCGCCGGCAATGCCCTGCCAGTGTGTGAGCGGGCGGTGACTGGCTGGCAGGCATTATCTGCCTGGACACAACAATATAATGAAGGACGCCAGGGCGCGTTTGAGCAATTGCTGCTTTCGCTGCGCGGGATGAGTTCTGGCGACGATGGTTTTAATGATTGGGCAAAGTTAAAAATCAATGCCCGCCTGCCAGTGGACCTTGAGCCTGACCAATTTGTGTCGCAAGTGCGCGAATACCTGCCTGACGCACAGGTGAAAGAATTGGGATTTTCCATTGCCGCGCATCGCGCCGAGCGGAATACGCCGTTAGTGCGCGCGCTGTTGGATGGCATCCGCAGCGAAGGCGGCAAGCCAGGTTTCGTGCTGAAGACCGGCACCGCGGATATGAATGTGGTTGCCCCGCTGTGGCAGTGTCCCATCGCGGCTTATGGTCCGGGAGATTCGAATCTGGATCACGCGCCCAATGAGCATATTTCGCTGAGCGAATACGCCGCGGCGGTGCGGGTGCTCACCCGCGGGCTGGCAAGAATGATGGAAGGTTAGCCTTTGCGGAAGAGATAATGCCCGGCGGGCAAGCCAGTGAAGAGGGTGGCTAGGAGAAAAATACCCGCACCGGTTAAAGTGAAAATAGCACCGCTGCTGATCAGGTAA
>ENA-ORXD01001914-ORXD01001914.1-sediment-metagenome-genome-assembly--contig:-NODE-1914-length-15264-cov-3.802397_pt1 | contig 15264 bp, 10 predicted proteins | sample MGYA00237862_ERZ511471 | MGnify/ENA metagenome assembly ERZ511471 | reverse complement strand
CCTTTCTGAATAAAAACACGCGGCGCTCTTTTGCCCAAGGCACAAACCACTTCGTAACTGATGGTTTTGGCTTTTGCTGCAATTTCATCGGCGCTGATGAATTCCTTATCCTGTTTGCCCAACAAGACTACTTCATCGCCCGTACGGCATTCGGGGATATGCGTCACGTCAACGGTGCACATATCCATAGAAACCCGTCCCACAATGGGAGCTCTTTTCCCGTGGATAAGCGCCTCGCCCTGATTGGAAAGGATAAAGGCGTAACCGTCTCCGTAACCGACGGGAATGGTTGCGATCCGTGTCGGCCGTGACGTTATAAATGTGCTGTTATAGCCAATGCCGCATCCGGTGCGAAACGTTTTAAGTAAAATGACATTGGTTTTAAAAGACATAACTGGAGCAAGCCTGGCTTTTAATTCCGTATCCGCTCCGGGATAGATTCCGTAGGTCATTATGCCCGGTCGCACCATGTTAAGTTTGAAACCGGGATAGTTTAAAATGGCGCCACTGTTGTCCAGATGCCTGACGGGAACGTCGAATCCTGCACTTTTGATGTCGGCAAGCAGCTTGGAAAACAACAACCATTGTTTATCATTGTAAGAAATCAGTTTTTCGCTGGAGGCGAGGTGGCTGAAAATACCTTCCAGCCTGACATGGGCCAGCTTCGATGTTTTCTTGACCAAATCAAGTGCTTGGGTATGCATGACGCCTCCGCGCCCCATGCCGGTATCCACTTCGATATGGACGGGAAAATTCCGGTCCCATTTGGAAAGAGCCTTGTTGAATTTGAAAGCGAAAGTATAATCCGACAGCGACGGCGTCAGATTATATTTGATGATTTGGTCGATCTCCGCGTCCGTGGACGGTCCTAGAATGACGATGGGCGCTTCAATGCCGCTGATACGCAACTGAACGCCTTCATCGGCGTTGGCGACGCCCAGCATCTTCGCTCCGTTTTGCAGCGCGGCGCGGGAAATTTCTATGGCGCCATGTCCGTAAGCGTCGGCTTTGATTGCCGGCATGAAATCGGTCTTGGGCCCAATTAGCCTTTTTATTTCTTTGAGATTGGCGATAAAATGATCAAGATTAACTTCCACCCAGCTGCGGTATTTTTGTTCATGCTTCAGGGGCATATTTTATTCCAGGAACGATAGTTTTTCTCGCTGATGAACTGACCTTATTATACAGAACGATATTGTTTTAGCGGATAATATCAAATCGTTAATGAAAGTCAAGTTGTCTATCTTTTCAAAAAAATTAGCAATTTATGCTTGAAAAAATAATTTTTTTGAATAGAATAAAAAAAACACCAGAGGGAAGATGTTTTACCCCTCGCAACGAGGAGGAAGAAAATGTCGAGAGCAAAAGTTGGAGATGTTCTTGGATGTGAAGTATGTGGGTTAAAAGTGATTTTAGACGAAGACTGCGGTTGCGCTACAATTGATCTTATCTGCTGCGAAGAACCTATGGTAAATCTTGGTCCGGCAAAACCCAAAAAAGCTCAGGCGATTGCCGCACCTAAAAAGAAAGCTGCTGTCAAAAAAGTTAAAAAGACACCAAAGAAAAAAGCGACTGCGAAAAAAGCAAAGTCTCCAGCGAAAAAGAAAGCTGTTAAAAAGGTGTCAAAGAAAGCCGTAAAAAAACCAGTAAAAAAAGCGGCTAAAAAACAGCCCAAAAAGAAATAGATAATTTTCTGCAAGCTATATTATATCTTCACTCCGATAAAACTCTGTCGCAAAAAGAGTCTTATCGGAGATTATTAATTAGACTCGCTAAAAGCGAACGAAGTGAAGCTTGAAGCGTTAGTTTAATTATCCCGTACAGCGGAGGGTATAATACCTAGAAATTTTCTTTACAATTTATACCCGTGATTTTTCCCGGTTTGCCTCTTCAGTAACAAAAATAAGCAATTTCTGGCTAATAAATCCTCTTATTTCCAATAAGTATGTTCCGGACTTGAAAAAATGCGCATATTCTGATTAATCTCTTTCCAAAAGGCCTCTAAGATGACAGATAAAATTAAACCAATTAAAAAAAGTCAGGATTGGGACTCGTCCGCTCTGAAAGTTAATCTGGAAAGAACGGCTGCTACCATAGACATTCCCGACCAATACTCTCCTCTGCTCAAGATTGTAGAAAATCACTACGGTTTGCAAAAAAAGACTCGCGAACTTTTGATCGAGTTGCATCATCCTTTTGTTAACTGGGACTATGTCTTAAAAGAACTGAAGTCTGTTTCCATTGGAGATTTCTATATTTATAGTAATCATCCTGACGGACTTTCCGCCATTGCCACGATGCTTTGTGTTTATTTTGAAGTCATCAAATCATCGTCATACCGAGACGTCAAAGACAGTGCGGTTCATTATCTGTTCGATTATATCGATGCGATACTAAACAAGAGCAATGAATATCTCTCGAGGAATGTTTCGCTGTTTCCAGAAATTGTAAAATCTTTTCAGGAGGTTATTGAAGAAGACGAGGTAATTTTTAAAAAATGTTCGTCTTATATGAAAAGAATCATCAAGAGTATTATTGATAAAAATTTAGATTTTCAGGATCCTCTGTTTAATCGTTTAGTTTATAAAATTTACAAAATTACGTATGAGTTTTGGCTTGCTCAACCGAATCCGACGGAATGGTTTGTTGTGGACGACGGTGAAACTCAGGAATCGATTGCAGTCTACAGGCAATTGATTCAACCTTTGAGTCATGAACATTTACGGACTCTGTTAGAAGAGCTGGAAACGATAAGTAAGAATACAATCCAGACAAGTATCGAAGCACTGAAACGCTATCTGGATATGCCGGATTATTTTCAGATCGTTGACGGATACCTGCAAATTGCCGATCAGTTGGAAAAGTCCAATATTTATCAGGGACGCCAACATGTAGTGAAACTGCGCTTTCTAATCAACGTCATGGATGCCGCCAATCTGGCTGACATTCACGCAGGCGCCTTGCGGGAAATTAACCATTCTCTCAAAATGGTTTTTCAGGAAGAAAAACAGGAAAAACTTCATGATTTTATAAGCAAGATTTTCGGTTTTTTAAAAAAGAATCAAGCTCAAAGAGAATTTAATGTTGCAGTTTTTGATTGTATCACGACAACGGCAAGAGAAGTATTCTCTTTAAACAATCACACGCTTGCGGACACCTTTATTGATGAACTAATTCATTACGGTTTCCAGTACCCTGAAATCAAAGGTTCCAACGAGGAATGGCAGGTCAAAGTCAATCCGGCTCATATCATCAATATTCGTTCATGGCTGGAAATCATTGGAATGAAGCCTCGATGGACGAAGAGGTTGATATCTGCGCTGATTATTAATCTGAAAATGGGTGGCATTTTTGTTCGCGACACGGATCTTATTCAAAAAAACATCTCTGCACTGCTCAACAGCGATATAACACCGGCTTATAGTTTAATTAAGCAGCTGCTAAGGATTTTTCCCATATATTTCAACGAAATAGGCGCCGAAGGAGAACTGAGAGACATTACCACAAAAGTTGACGAACTTTCATTCCGTAATGATAAGTTGATTTATTTCTTCCGCAAGCAATCACACGTGGAAAGCAACAGTTTGCTCGTTAAATTTACTGAGGATATTTTTCGGTACTGGAATTCAGGAGACAAGAATTTTCTCCGCGCGCATCTTTCCCTTGATGTTTATGAACAGGTTACAAATTCCGGGGAATATTTCAACGGAATGCACAAAGCATTCAAATACTTTTTCACAAAGATAAACGACAATCCTCTTAATTTTCTCGATTGGAACAACGAAAAGATATGCAAAGAGCTTGGCAACGTAAAGGGCGTTAATGCTAGAGACCAGGAACGGGCCAAAATAATGATCCGTATCTACCAGTTGATATATAAAAAATATTTTCCGCAATTTATTGATCTGCTGAAAGATTTGGAAGCCGCAAACGTTTTTCCTCAAAATGATATCTCATCGCTGAAGCGTGCTTTAAATGCGAAGAACTACTATCGCAGTATTACAATTATCCTGAATTTTTTATTCATATTGAAGGAAAGAATCATTTCTTCCAAAAAAACTCAATTCTACGAAAATATATATTACAAAAGGCATATCGCGGCCGGTATTCCCTCCATGTATGGAACGTACACCGAGAAGAAATTTGATGCAGTCGGCCTGTCCCTGAGATTGGAAAGCATGGCCACGATGCTTTTTGAGGAACTGGGTCAATCATTTAATCTGAAATTTATCACCAAACATACGCTTAAGAAGATTCACACATACCTTTGGTTGTATATCAACGCTTTGGAAATAGAAGGCATTGCCACGGAAAGTATTGCGGCAAAAATAAAATATGTCACAAACGCATTATCCATTAAGCAATTTTCTCTGGAACAGTACGTGGATATTTTTCGTTTTATTTCCAAGGATGTTCAGGATATCATTCGCAATTATTACATTGATGTCTATACGTCAAGTCTGCCGGTTATCGTCGATCAAATTTACGGGACGGACACTCAAATACAGATAAAATCAGAGCAAAAGAAACATGATAAATTAATATATCAGTGCTCTGAAAACTTTATCCGGGGAATAATATCCTCCGCCTTCGGCATTCAGGTGCTGGATAATTTTATCAACACGGTCATCAAAACCCTGATCGCTGAATCCGAAAAGTTTAAGGACAACAAACAGGTGCTCAAGGTTGTCATGGCTTATAATCCGGACTTGACGGTTTCTTCTTTTTATAAAAAGAACAAAAATGTTGATAACCAGATACTTCTCGGAAACAAGGGATATTTTCTCAAGGAACTGGTGTCTTTTGGTTTTAACGTGCCCCCGGGATTTATTATAACCACCGAGGTGTTTAGAGGATACGAAGCGGTCTATGGTTATAAATATATTTTTAATGATCTTGCCGTCCGGATCAGCAAAGAGATTAAAAAACTGGAAAAAATAACGGGCTTCAAACTGGGTGATCGCCGGAATCCTTTGTTGCTTTCAGTAAGAAGCGGTGCCACTGTTTCCCTTCCCGGGATGATGAAATCTTTTTTAAACGTGGGCATCAATGAAACCATTGCGGAAAATCTCAGTAAAAAAGACGATTTTAAATGGGCGGCCTGGGATTCCTATCGCCGTTTTTTACAAATGTGGGGAATGTTTCAGGGATTGAATCGCAATTTCTTCGACGCGATCATTGATGAATTCAAGCAAAAATTCGGTGTGGCAAGAAAAATTCAATTTTCACCGGAACAAATGAAACAAATCGCCATTGCCTATAAAAAAGGGCTAACCGACAATTGCATTGAATTCAAAGATAAACCGCTGGATCAATTACGGCATGCCATTCTGCAGGTTTTTGATTCATGTTACTCCGAACAGGCGGAAATTTATCGGCGGCAAATGCATATTTCCGATAAATGGGGCACGGCCGTGATTGTTCAGAAAATGGTGTTTGGAAATCTTAACGATAATTCCGGTTCAGGAGTAATTTTTACCCGTGAACCCAAAAGTCTGTCTTCCGATGTAACGCTCTACGGAGATTTTATCTTTGGAGTTCAGGGAGATGATATTGTGTCCGGTCTGGTTGAGACCTATCCTATATCAGAGAAACAGCGTATAGCGGAATGTCGGGACTCCAAAATATCTCTGGAAGACAAATTTCCTGAAATTTACGCGGAACTGTTAAGAATTTCAGAAATACTCGTTTACGAGAAGGGGTTTAATCATCAGGAAATTGAATTTACCTTTGAAGGGCGAACGCGTGATAAATTATACATCCTCCAGACACGCGATATGAATCAAATAACGACAAAAAAATGGAAACGTTTTAACGATACTTTCTTCTTACAGTCATCATCTCTTGGAACGGGTATAGGTGTTAATGGCGGAGCGTTGGCTGGCCGTGCGGTTTATTCAGAAGCAGATATTAAGAAATTCCGATCCGAAGAACCTCAAACACCTCTTATTCTTGTACGCCCGGACACAGTTCCGGATGATGTGGGTGTTCTTCTGCAAGTGGAAGGCCTTCTTACGGCCAAAGGCGGAAGCACGTCGCATGCTGCGGTAACAATACCTCAACTGAATAAGGTTGGTGTTGTGGGTTTTAATAAACTCAAAGTTTATGAAAAAGATGAATTCGCCACAATAGAAAATCATACGATTAAAGCAGGTGATTTCATCAGCATCGATGGATGGAGTGGCACGGTTTACGCAGGGAAACACGAAAGCGAGGGGGAGTCGTGAAATATAATAAAACGCTCACTGGCCGCGAACACCTGAGGCCAGTGAGTATCAAGATTTAAACGATCATCTGTTATTTCATTACAAAAGATTCTTATGGATGTAAACCGTCAGATCTCCCAATCTATTGGTGTAGCTTCCGAATTCATTGTCATACCAACCAAATATCTTGGCGTGAACAACAGGAACCTTTAATACTTTTTCGGGAAATACTTTCGCAATGTCCGCTGGCATATTGGGAATATGTGAAATATCCAGATTAATAAAAGCCGTGCGTGTATGATTGAACTGACCTTCGATTATAACTGCAGCGTCAACACCGAGAAGATCTGCCGGAACATTTTGTTCCATCGTGAATTTTATCAATTTTTCCGGATGCTGCGCAGCGGCTTTATTGTATAATTCATTAAGCATTTTTGTATTGATGGCCATCTGACCATCCTGTTTGCTTGCCCGCGCCTGAAAAGTCGCGTTAAGCACTATGAGCGACATGGTGCTGGTAGGTATTCTGATTGAGTCAGCCATAAAGCCTATGTGCTGAACTTCCGGAATGACCTCTGCCAGCGCTTTGGCTGCATTCGTTGACGTCAGAATGATGCTGTCCAGGATGCTGCGGTTTTTCCTCAAATCCTTTTCTCCGGCTTTGGGAACGCTGTCGAGCACGCTCTGAGTATTGGTAACGGCGTGAATGGTCGACATGGAAGCCGTCAGAATATTACTGGTCTCTTCATTGTCCAGAAGAGGCTTAATCATATGGGCAAGTCCGGTAGTTGTGCAGGAAGCGGCAGAAACAATCAGGTGCTTTTTGGGTTTGAAAGCTGTGTTGTTGATTCCGTAAATCAGAGTGACGGCATCATCCGGCATGGATAGAGCCTTGTTTTTTATTTTAAAAGGTGAAGAGTTAATGACCACTTTTGCTCCGCCATTCAAATGTCCGCGGATGGAACCGCTCTTGTTCTCCGAAGCAACGGTCGGATCTTTGAATTTTCCCGTGCAGTCCACAACAATGTCAACACCATGTTGCCTCCAGGAAATATCGGAGGGATTTCTCGCTTCACGAAGAACGGTAACAGGCAGTCCGTCTATCAGCATTTTTCCCTGCTTTTCATCAACAATCTGGATAAGCCGTTCCGCCTTAACTCCATAAAGGAACTTGTGCATCAATCCGTAAGTCGTGTCTTTTTCAATAGCCTGAGCTATGGAATCAAGACCCGTGCCCACTTCTCGTCCTTGATTGACGACAATTTCCCTGAAATACTTTCTGTTGATGTGATGCCATAAAGTTAATTTTCCGATTCTGCCCAGACTGTTGATGCCTAGAACCGGCTTCCTGTTTTCAAATACCTGAACATTTGCCATTATAAGAACCCTCCTTTATTAATGAGACTCACTAACTATAGGAAGCGTAAGTCGTAGTGAGCCTCAAATTTTGTAAGCACAGCGCAATGAAATTTGTAAGTCGAACTATCCAATTCCGATATCGGAATTGGAAACCAATGAAACTCTCCAAAATCGAGCGACGCGAAGATTGAGGCGCAAGTTGAATTATCCCTTTCCCTTGGTGGATAGGGATATCCCGCAAAGCGGAAGTCGTTACCCCTGCGACCCTGTTTTTACAGGAAATGATAAACTGACAGATTTTCTTGGTGATTAATAAAAAAAAATGCAGGGATTCCTTCTGCATTTTAGGCAAAATAACTCTATTCATAAACGGTTTGGTGGCGACCGGGACCATAAATTATCTCCCTTAAAAGGTCGGGATTTTTTTACAGGAAAGAAGGGGAAAAGTCAAGTACAGATAAAAATTTTTCTAATATTTCTGCTTTTTAAAATGGTCGGTTCATCACTTCTAAACGATATTGAGCTTTTTCGTGTCCTTTTTCAGCCGCTTTACGATACCACCGTTCTGCTTCGGCACGATCCGCCGGAACAATTATACCCTCTTCATATATACCGCCTAAATTGAACTGAGCTTCTACATTTCCTTGCAGGGCCGCTTTTTGATACCATTGTATCGCTTCAGCAAAATCCTGAGAAACGCCTTCTCCGAAAAAGTATTTCAATCCGAGATTGTATTGGGCAACAGAATTCTCCTGCTCAGCCGCTTTACGATACCATTTTACGGCCTTAGCATCATTTTGTGGAACTCCTGAACCTTCTTGATACATATCTCCAAGATTTAACTGAGCATCAGCAAATCCCTGTTTGGCAGCGATTAAAAACCATTTAGCAGCTTCGGCCTCATCCTGCGTAACGCCGTCTCCATGTTTGTACATTATTCCCAACCTGTTCTGGGCCTCCGCGTTGCCTTGTTCAGCTGCTTCTCGATACCATTTTGTTGCATTAGCATCGTCGTGTGAAAAATCTTTGCTTGTGTCAGGCGTTTCATCTTTTACGGCCGGTTTTTCTATGTATCCTTCTTCAAGTATTTCATCCGTTTTATCTGGAACAACTTCTTTGCTTTCTTCCCGGATTGCATCCTGTATGGCTGGTTCTTCTATGTATTCTTCTGCAAGTGTTTCATCCGTTTTCCCTGAAATAACATCTTCGCTTTCTTCTTGAATTTCATCCTGTATAATTGCTGCTGCTTCAATATCCTCATTATCATAAAACTTTGTTACTTCTTGAGAGTCCGGATATATTCCCCCCAGTTTATTCTGTGCATCTACATGTCCCTGCTGAGCCGCCTTATAATACCATTTAGCAGCCTCTTCATCGTCCTGAGTGACACCCAAACCTTCCTGATACATTACTCCCAAATTATACTGGGCATCTGCAAATCCCTGTTCGGCAGCTTTTTGATACCATTTAGCGGCTTTTTCGTTATCCTGCGCGACTCCCTCACCTTTCTGGTACATGACTCCCAAATTATATTGGGCATCCACGATTCCTTGTTCGGCAGCTTTGAGATACTGTTTTGCCACAATCTTTTTTGAATCTTCTTGCGTTACCCTTTCATCTTTGCCTTCTGCGCGAACCTTGCCACGTTTCTTTTGAGTATCCGCGCGTTCCTGTTCAGCTTCCTGCCTCTGTCTTTTTGCCGCTTCAGCTTTTTCCCGTTCTGCTTTGGCTCGTTGAGCTTCTTCGATTTTTCTTTGCAGTATTTCCAGTTTTGCATAGGCTTCGTCGTACCCCTGATCAGCGGCCTTTTTGTACCATTTCATGGCTTCCGTATAACTCTTTGTAACACCCAAACCCTCCTGATACATCTCCCCCAGATTACACTGTGCATTGGCAATACCTTGTTCAGCAGATTCTAAAAACCATTTTGCGGATTTGACATGGTCCAGAGGAACTCCTTCACCCTTATTATACATGACCGCCAAATTGAACTGGGCTTGTGCGTTGCCTTGCTCAGCCGCTTTCAGGTACCATTTCGCGGCCTTCTCATCGCTTTGCGCAACACCCTTACCTTCCTGATACATCCACGCAAGATTGATCTGCGCTTTTGCATGGTCTTGCCGGGCAGATTTTAAAAACCATGCCGCAGCCTCAGCATCATCCTGTTGCACAAGATCACCTTTTCTGTAAATCAATCCCAGATTATATTGGGCGGCAGCGTTTCCCTGTTCCGCCGCTTTAAGAATATCTTTAAATGATGCCATCTTTTTGTCTGCGTCTTATGGATGTCTTAAGATGATGAGCAATGATAAATCCTAACCCTCCAAGAAAAATCTTATCCAAACATGTTTGGATTTCAACTTCCCGAGGCTGTTTTATAAATATTTATTTATACTCTGAAAAGCAATTTTTTGTTTACACTTTAAATCTGCTTAAACCATTGAAATCTAATGTAGCAAAATAATCCTTCACTGTTTCAGCACGGCGGATTTGCACGACCTCGCCACTTTCTCTCAACAGAAGTTCTGCGGAACGAAGTTTCCCGTTATAGTTAAAGCCCATGGCAAAGCCGTGCGCGCCCGTGTCATGGATGACGATAATATCGCCCTGTTCCAGTTTGGGCAGTTTTCGGTCAATGGCAAATTTGTCGTTGTTTTCGCAAAGCGATCCGGTGACGTCATAAAGAATATTATGCGGCTTACGCTCCTTGCCCAGAACCGTGATGTGATGATAGGCGCCGTAAAGAGCCGGGCGCATCAGATTGGCCATACAGGAATCCAGTCCGGCAAATTTTTTATAGGTATTTTTGATGTGCAACACACGGGAAACCAGATAACCGTATGGCCCGGTGATGTAACGGCCACATTCCGTAAAAAGTTTTAGTGGAGCGAGGCCGTTGGCAACAATGATTTCATCGTATTTTTTCTTTATCCCCTGGTTCATCACATTCAGGTTAATTCTTTTCTGCTCCGGCCGGTAGGGAATGCCCACACCGCCACCAATATTGACAAAGTCAAATTTTATTTTAAGTTTCTGCGATATTTCAGCTATAAGCTTAAAAAGTATTTCCGCAGTTTCCACAAAATAATAAGGATCAAGCTCGTTGGAAGCGACCATGGTATGGATCCCGAATCGTTTGACACCTTTTTCCTTACAGATTTTATAACCTTCAAAAAGCTGTTCCCGTGTAAATCCGTATTTAGCGTCTTCGGGGTGGCCGATAATATGGTTGCCTTTTTTCAGCTTTCCCGGATTGTAGCGGAAACAGATCATGGAAGGCAGACCTGCGTATTTTTCCAAATAGGTTATGTGGCTGATGTCGTCGAGATTGATAATGGCCTTTAATTTTTTAGCCAGACGGAAATCTTCCACAGGTGTGTCGTTGGAGGAAAACATGATTTCTTCGCCGGTAATTCCGGTTTTCTGTGTCATCATCAGTTCGGCCAGCGAACTGCAATCGGCGCCATATCCTTCCTTGTGCAGGATTTTCATCAAATAAGGATTGGGAGCAGCCTTAACGGCGTAGTATTCTTTAAAACCTGCATTCCAGGAAAAGGCTTTCCTGAAAGCGCGAGCGTTTTCCCGAATGGATTTTTCGTCATAAATATGAAAAGGTGTCGGATATTTTTTTATAATTTTTCCCATTTGCGTTTTTGTAAACGGCAACGGTTTCCCCGGCATGTACCTGTCTCCTTCAATAATGTTTTCACAGTAATATAGTAATGACTTACGGCAAATAATAAAATTTATCAATATTATTTTCCGTTACCATTGAATGCATTATTTTATTAATGGACGAAAGGATAAATAAAAAAATATGTTGCAGCAGAAATGAAAGCAGAAATGGGTATGGTAAGAATCCATGCCCAGATAATGTTTCCAGCGACACCCCAGCGCACGGCAGAAAGTCTTTTGCTGGAGCCAACACCAACAATCGCACCAGTAATCGTATGGGTTGTGCTCACGGGTATGCCAAACACGGACGCACCGATAATTGCACAGGCGGCGGCAGCTTCCGCGCTGAAACCACCAATAGGCTGGAGTTTGGTAATTTTTGTGCCCATGGTTTTCACGATACGCCAGCCGCCGAACATTGTTCCAAGTGCGATGGTAGAATAGCACATAATGATTATCCATGCAGGGATATTGAAACTGGAGCCTATCAGTCCCTTACTGTATAAAACAACAGCGATAATACCTATAGTTTTTTGTGCGTCATTCATTCCGTGACCGAGAGAATAAACAGCGGAAGAAATAAATTGAAGTTTACGGTAAATCTTATCCGACCTTGCAACATTTGAGTTGCGGTTCATATAAAGAGATGTCAGCATAAATATGTAGCCAAGAATTAACCCGATGGTCGGAGAAAGCACGATGAAGACAGTTGTTTTTATAATGCCCGACCATACGAGCGTGCCAATACCTCCCTTGGCTACACCGGCACCGATCAGACCGCCGATCAGGGCATGAGACGAACTGCTGGGCAAGCCAAAATACCATGTGGTGATGTTCCATACAATGGCACCGGTCAGGGCGGCAAGAATGACCAGATTATCAACAATATCAATGTGAATAATGCCCTTACCGACGGTATGGGCAACCGCGGTTCCGATAAAAAAGGCGGCTACAAAATTAAAAAATGCCGCCCAGAGAACGGCATGTTGTGGTTTAAGAACGCGCGTGGAAACAATGGTTGAAATGGAGTTTGACGAATCGTGAAAACCGTTAAGAAAATCAAACACCAGCGCAATAACAACAAGAAAAATGACAAAAGCCATTGAATCAAGCATGTTTCAGGACAATTCCTTCCACGATGTTGGAGACGTCTTCGCAAACGTCTATTGCTTCTTCAATCCGTTCAAAAATCTCTTTCCATTTAATCAGCTCAATGGCGTCTTGTTCCTTAATAAAAAGATTGGTAATGATGGTTCTTAAGACGACGTCGCCGGCGTTTTCCAGAGTGTTGATTTCCACACAGCCGTCCAGAATCATCTTGGAATTTTTCATATTGCGCAAACCGTTAATAATTTCTTTAATCTTTTTAACGGCCTCATTGAGAATTTTTGCCTGCTTGATAATTTCATCATCCGGTTTTTTGACTTTATACATATGTATACGAATTGCAGTTGCCTCAATGACATCCATAATGCTGTCCATTTTGTTGACCAGCGCATAGATATCCTCGCGATCAATCGGCGTCAAAAAGGTTTTATGCATTTTTTCGTAAGTGTTATGCGTAATGACGTCCGCTTCGTGCTCAAGTTCTTTGAGCTTGGCGACTTTAGGTTCAGAGTAGTCGCGGGTTTGGGTCATTTCAAGAAAAAACTGACTTCCTTCCAGAATTTTGGTAGCCAATTCTTCAAAAAGTTCAAAAAAATTTTCTTCCTTGGGAAACAGGCGCATGAGAAAAACCTCCTTGCGTTCCGTTATATTTAGTGTCGTTAAAAACAATAAAATTGCTGGCAGTGCTCTAGCGAATTATCGAATAAAATGCAAGGATTAAAACGATAAAAAAAGTGAAAAAAAAGATTAATGCCTGTTATTTAAGGACTTTAGCATAGATAATTTTACTGTCGCCCTCATTATAAAAATTCTTCAAGAAAGCTTCCTGATAGAAACCGCAGGCTTCATAGAATTCTTGTGTCGGTTTATACTGTTCCCGTGAAGATGTTTCGGCATAGATATGTTTCCCGCCACTGAGTTCAATAAGTCTCTCGGTTTCGGCCATCAGCAGTTTCCCCATGCCACGTCCGCGCAAGTCATCAGAGACGACAATCCAGTATATGTCATAACTGTAAGCCGTCGCGGGAATCAGTCCGTAACAAGTGTATCCGAGGACGCGTTCGTCATCTTCAGCAAATAAAAACTGGTAAGAGCTGGCATCTTTCTGATCCAGCTTTTCTTCAGCCAGTTGTATGGCTATCTCTATTTCCTCATCGGAAAAAAAACCGCTGGATTCAACGAGACCGGCAATCGCTTCGATATCGGAACGCTTTATTTGCTGACGGTATGTAACTTTATTCATCTTTTAATCAGACCTGCGGTATACCTACGAAACATAAAATAAACGGCGCCAATCAGGCGAACGTCATGAATAAATTAGAATAGGAATATGATGGTTCTTAACACAGAGATTAGATCTCCTTGGCAATAGATTTCAACGCGTTATCAATAATTAAACCGATAGCCTCATGATATTTTATTTCAGCCCTCTCCAGCGCCGCGGCAAAACCGGCATCCGGCGACAAACAGGGATTCGTGTTAACCTCCAATACCCAGGGTTTGTTGTTATTGTCAATACGAAAGTCAACACGCGCGTACCCGCGCAACGAAAAAACATTCCAGCACCGCAGGGAAATTTCGCGTAAGGATGATATTAAAAGGATATCATCGTCATCAAAATCGAATTTTCGTATCGTATTGTTATATTCAAAGGAATCCGCATCCCATTTGGCCTTGTAATCAACAATTTTTAGTTTATCGGGAGCGTAATCCTGAAATACCATCTCCGCTATTGGCAAAACCCTTGCTCCGGCTTTATCAGAAATTAAAGCAACATTGAATTCGCGGCCGTCGATATAGGCTTCGGCGTAACAGGAGCCGCCCAATTTTTTTTCGCGGAGTTTCATTTCTTTGATAATCGCCGTCTTGTCTGTACAGGGAATCAGAGAGTTCTCATCAAGCCCGATCGAGGCATGTTCCCAGGACGACTTGATTAAATAGTGACTGCAATCGTCTGGTCTGGAGATGAAACCATCCTGTTGGATCCAGTCTGGCGTGGCAATACCGGCATCGCGCATGATTTTTTTGGACATCGGTTTATTGGATGTTTGATATATGGCGTGGGTTGGACAGCCGGTATAAGGAATTTGCAAAGCATCGAGAACGGCGGGGGCAAAATGAATCAGGCTGCCTTTGGCGTCCAGGGTTTCTACAATATTGAAAACGACCAGCGGCTTTAAAGACTGTAGCATGGCTATGGTACTATTCAGGTTAAGCTCGCAAGCTAATAAAACAGGTTCATAATGCAGTGAGCGCAAGGCGTCAGCAATGGCTTCAGCCTGCTGGAGACAATCAAGCTCGTCCTGGGCAGCATCTGCTGGAACATCACTGTGCAAAATTACGATTTTTTCCATGATAACGAAGACTTTTCTGAATGATTATTGCTTTACTCTCTTCAGCGCTGATTTAATGATGGCGCTGATTAATTTATGATAACTCATTCCTATTTTTGTGCACAGGATGGACAAATCAGAACGCACGGGATTGAGTCCGGCCAAAGAATTTACTTCCATGAAATGAGGAACTCCATAAGCATTGGAGCGTAAATCAATTCGTCCGGCATCTCTTAAATCCAATCCCCGCCAGGCCATCAAAGAAATTTCCATGGACTTCTGAGCTTCATCATCTTTGGCCAGCACGTACTCGACCAGTCTGTCGTAGTGTTCCTTATTTTCATAGGAATAAGCGTTCTTTTCCGCATCGGGTTTGAGAATCACCTCCAGTACTCCCAGGGCGCGGGCATCTTTGCCTGTTCCCAAGATTCCCACGGTGAATTCTCGTCCCGGAAGATATGTTTCGACGAGCACGGGTTGATGAAAAGTTTTTAAAAGGTATTTACAAACCTTTTGCAGATTTTGGCGATTGGTTATTTTGGATAGCGCCGTTATTCCCTTGCCCGTTCCTTCAGCCACCGGTT
>ENA-ORXD01001913-ORXD01001913.1-sediment-metagenome-genome-assembly--contig:-NODE-1913-length-15275-cov-10.419858_pt1 | contig 15275 bp, 10 predicted proteins | sample MGYA00237862_ERZ511471 | MGnify/ENA metagenome assembly ERZ511471 | reverse complement strand
GATACGATCATCCCTTGTGCGTGTTTGATCGTTCGATGTATGGGGGTCTGGCAGAAGCCTTCCTCAAAGAGGAACCAGCTCGGTTTCAGATACTCATCGATAATGATCTTTTTCTTGACCTCTTCGTAGAAGGTGGAGCCTTCCTGAATCCTGATATCTGATGTCTTGAGCTTGAGCAGATCATGGACCGGTAGTTTTCCGCGCCGATCCCGCAGCGTAACGACGATGGTATCGACGGGATAAACACGCTCCAGGGCCTCATTGATCTGTTCCATGGGGCCGATAAGGGGTATGCCGTGAAAGTCTGTCCCGACTTGATTTTCAGCGGCTGAGACGATTCCAACGATCTCATAGTCCCTGAATCTCTTTTTCTGTGCCTCCTTGACGATCTCGCGTGTCAGGTCGTTCGCCCCGATGATCAGTACCCGGTTCCGGTTCTTCGGCATGTCGTAATAAAGGATGTATCGGAAAAAGAAGATACACACAAAGATGGCGGTGAGGGGAGGGAGCAGGCGCCAGTTGATCAGTGCGAGATTCCGGATGAAGAAGCTCATGGTGACGATAAATCCGCAGGCGATCAGGAACGCGATGACGATGCGCTTGAACAATTCGACCGGCGAGATCTGTTCCGTGAAGGAAGAGAGGCCGGAGATAAAGAGGGAGAAGAGGACAATCAGGGTAAAGATGAACAGGGCCAGGTGCTCTTCGAGGGGCTCGTAGATCCATAGCGCGGGGGATTCGGGGAGGACCCAGAAAAAGAGCTCAAAGAAAAGGAGGGTGATCACCAAATCGGCGAGAAAGATGGCGATGGCGCCCCGCGTTGTGTGTATGGAGAACATACCCTGGTTACTCCTCTAAACGTTCGAATGATTTGATGCGGTTACCCCCCATGATCTTTGCCGCGACAAGGACGGCCTTGGCATTCTCCACCAGCGCCCCGGGAGTTTCGGCATCATCGGGAAACTGGATCACCCCGCCGCTCAGTGTCAGGGGGTGCGACATGGGAATTTTCATTTCACCGGGGAGACCTGAAACAGCATCAAGGATACGGTGTGCCACCTCGGTAGCGTTCTTCTTGTCGGTGTGGGGGAGTATGATGGCGAATTCGTCGCTCCCGATCCGACCCGCGATATCGTAATTCCTCAGGCACCGATTGATCCGGTCGGCGATAATCCTCAGCAGCTCATCGCCGAGGAAATAGCCATGATCACGGTTAAAGCGGTCAAAGTGGTCGATGTCCAGGATGATAAGGGATATCTTGGCATCATGCAGACGGTTGGTGCGTGCCAGCTCTTCGTGAAGCCGCTTCCACCACAACCCGTAATTGTACATGCCGGTCAGACTGTCGGTGGAAGCCAGGTCCTGAAACCGTTGCTCTGAAGACGATTCCTCGATAACCCTGGCCGCAGATTCACAGATTGAATGAATCAGCCCCGCCGATGTCTCGTCGAGTGCCGGTGGGGCTGTTTCAGTGAACAGAAGAAAGTGTCCCTGGACCGTTTTGTTCGATATCAGGGGCATCACGATATAGAATTCCTCCTTCAGGAGTCTCACCGGTGCCGAGAACAGTTCTTCCCGGCGAAACGCCGCCACGTCCTGCAGTGACTCTATCTTTTTCACTTCCAAGTGTGAGGCCAGTTCTTCGTAGAGCTCGCGGTACAGGGTGGTATCGAGTCCGTAGCCGAGGATCAGATCGAAAAAGCCTGACTGATGGTTTTTCAGGAGAAATATTCCTTTCTTCCGGGTCTTCAGCAGGTCGGTCGTCAGATGAAAGATATAGTCGAAGACCATTCGCAGTTCACGCATGGCACTGTATTCGCGAAAGATGTTCATCATATACAGTTCGGAAGGTGTTTCGTGATAGCTGGCGGGGAGATCGACCTGGGCGAGATACTCGGAGAAACAGTGAAGGATCCGCCGGATCAGCGGTTCTTTCTCGGGCCGGATACCATGGTCTGAAAGCACGGAGTTGATGTTGATCGTCCCCACGGTTCCGTCGTGGAGCTTGATCGGCACGATATACGAGGTGTCGATCTCGGGGTTGATCAGATCGCCGGGTTGTATGTCCAGTTGGAGCGCGTCGTCTGCCCTCTTGACAAAAACGGCCCGACCGCCGCCGGCAACCTTGCCGGAGATACCATCCCCCAGGCGGACACGGGTCTTTTCAATGATCTCCTTTTTGAGGCCGCGGGCATTTCGAATAGTCAGTTCTTGAGATCTGTCGTCGAGGAGCATGATGGAGCCGCGTTTCGTCTGCATCACCTCCAGAACCACATCCAGGAGCAGATCAAGGATCTCTGAGGGGATGGGACGATCGGCCTGCCGTTCCTTGTCTTGTATTCCCATGCCAGAAACACCCGGTAAAAGATTCTAGGTCCTATACCCCCACCGCAGTGAGCGCGTTGCCGAAAAAAATACTGGAAACCATCATTAATACAGTGAGCTGGTTAGCAATAGTCGTATACAGGGCACCCGGTAGAATGTGAAAAATACTACGATACCCCGCTTTTTTTTTCAAGTCAGAAATGACTAAAAACACAATAACTTTTCGTGTGAGATTAGTCCGGACTGGTGAGTTTTGGGGCTGATTTATTGTTTTGCTTTTGGTTCTTTTTTCTGTTATTACAGACACGTCTGTTCTTATGCATCTGTTCTCGATCGAAGATTGATGCGGCATTAACCGGCATGGTGACCTGTCAAAGCGGGGGGCCGCACTTTCGCCGCTGAGGGTTGCGGTGTCGTCTAAAGCGTTTTCCAAAAGGGTGAGCAGATACATTGAATACCGGTAGCCTTGTCAACAAGACCTTCGATTATGCGGAAGTCCACAGGATCCGCGAAACAATCGTGGGCGAGCTCCAAAGACAGAATCTCAAGACCGTCATGGTCGCCAGTCCCCACGACAATGCCGGCAACACATTTCTGGTCTCCGTACTGGGTTACAACATAGCCCGTTTCAGCACCATGCGGGTGTTGCTGGTCGATCTGAACATGCGTCGTCCCGAGCTTCACCTCTCCTTTGGACTTGAGATAGGAAAGGGATTCAGCGCGGTCGCTTCGGGGCTCCTGCCGTGGAGGGATGCGGTAAAGGATACCAACCTCAAGGGGCTGCAGGTGATGACGGCCGGCAGGCTCGACACGGACCTGTCCCCCTTCCTGACCCGTTCCCTCCTGGATGACCTGGTCCGAGAGATGAAGGAAGAATTTGATCTGATACTGTTTGACACCTCTCCGTTGCTCGTGCAGAACAGGAGCAACGTGGACCCGGCCCTCCTCAGTCTCGTGTGCGACATGGTGGTCATCGTCGTGCAGGACAAGAAAACGACACGAGCCGACCTGGCGCAAGCCATCGCGGCTGTTCCCGAGGGATGCAACAAGATCAGGGGAGTAGTGTACAACCACCAATTTTAGAGGAATCTTTCATTCACGGTGCTATGAACGGGAAAACAAGAGGCAGACAGCTTGACATTTCGCTTTATACGGCGAAGTACGGCGTTCCCCTTCTGGAGAAGAAATGGGCCGTGCTCCTCTTTTTCTTATTGGGTTTTCTCATCTCTCTGAGCCTGCTATCCCCCCTTATCCAACCCCAGTTTACCAGCCAGGCGACCCTCCTGGTCGAGGAACCCCGCTCCGAGATCTCCCGGGCCAAGCAGGAGACCTTGGGTACGGGGAGGGTTCCGGGCCTGTACGTGACGACCGAGGAAGAAAAGATCAAGAGTCCCTACTTTGCCGCTGAGGTCCTGAAGATCCTGCCCGAGAAGGCCAAGGATGACCTGAGGGGCCATGTGGGCATCTGGTCGCGCCTCAAGACGGGGGTCTTAACCCTGTTCGGCATGGAACCGAAGGTGGTGTCTGAACCTATGAAGGAAAGAAATCTCCTGGAGGAGATCCAAAAGAGGATTGAAGTCGCCAGTAATCCCCCCTCGGCCCTGATCTGGATTACGGCGAAGAGCACCGACAAGGATATCGCCCTCGTATTGGCCAGGAGCTATGTCGATGTTGCTCTCGCGTCCAACCTCGAGGACAACAAAAAGGTCGTCCGGTCCGAGAGGGAATTTCTGGAGAGGCAGAGAGGTCAGGCATACCAGAAATTCCGGGACTCGGAACAGGCGGTGTTCGATTTCAAGAAGGAATACCAGATCCCCGGCGATTTCGACGAGGCTCGGGATATCGGTATCCAGCTTCAGTTGAAACGGCTCCAGGCCCAGGTCGCCATGGATAAGGAACGGTTTGAGAAGCTGGATGAGGCCTACTTCGCCAGCCAGGTAAAGGAGGCTGGGATCGTGGGGAATATTCGGGTGATCAGCCCGCCCGTCTTTCCTGTTACCCCCTCAAGGAAGCAAGAAATACGACTTATGATCATCATTCTCCTCGGGGGACTGATGCTGGGGATCGGTGTTGCGCTGCTGCCGGAGTTTACGCATCGCGGGGCCATTCGTCATGAGATCGACATTGTGGATATCTGCGAACTTCCCGTACTGGGCGATCTTCCGAGGATAAAACTATGATCGCACGCCGGAGGTTGGCTGTTTTTCTTGTGGTGATGGCCGTCATAACGGGCATGTGGGGATCCCCTCCCGCCAGGGGGGAGGGGCGCATTGAGATCACCCCCATGGTCACCGTCGGTACGGTGTACGATGATAATATCTTTCTGGACAAGGACAACGAAAAATCGGATTACATCACGACCGTCTCGCCGGGGATCGGGCTTACCGCTTCTTCACGGGATAACGGGATGGATCTTTTTTATGCCCCGACCTTTGTCAAATATCACGATTATTCGGCGAATGATACGGTCCGCCACAACGCCCGCCTCCACCTCTGGCAGGAGATGGGGAAATCCTGGAGGTTCGACGTCAGGGAAAATTACCTGAGGTCGGAGGAAGCGGCGGAATCCTCCTTTGCGGACTACGAAGAGAGGGAGCGGACGAGGCATACCCGGAACACCTACGAGAGAAATGTGCTTGATGGTGCCGTAAGGTATCAGTTCGGTCCCGAGGACACACTGACGGTCGGCTATCGGCATGACCTCCTGGAGAACGAGGACCCTTCCCTGGATGATGTCACCCAGCACGGTCCGTATGCCGGCATGGTCTACTGGTTCGATAAGCACAACGGCGTGGATCTGGGATACCGGTTTGTCAGGACTTCTTTCGAACGGAACGACGGCAATCCTTCGGGCGACGATTTTGACGGGCACGAGGCGGATGTCCGTTATCTCTATCGCTGGAATCAACGGACACAGGGATATGTCGGTTACGGGTATACGCTAAGGGACTTCGAAAAGGCATCGAGAGAAGATCGTACGGTGCATGAAGGGTCCGTCGGGCTCACCCACAGCTTCTCTCCACGGACATCCGTGTCACTGGATGCGGGGTACTACAAACCTGAGGGGTATGGAACGGATAATAAGGGACACATAAGCTACGGTGCAACCCTGACGAGGGCCTTCGAGCGGGGGACCCTCTCGCTGAGAGGCATGAGCGGGTGGGATGAGGATTATCTGGGCGCGGAGGACCAGCGGGATTTTACGCGGTACTGGTCCGTTGCCGGTGATATGGATTATACGGTCATGAGAAATGTGACCGCCTATGCGGGGGGATCATACCGAAAGAACGAACCCTACCTGTCGAACGTGGAAGACAGGACCTACATGGGACGTTGCGGCCTCCGGACGGGCTTTTTCCGCTGGTACTCTCTGAGCCTGGAGTACACCTATCTGAACCGGCGGAGCGATGATCCCGATGATGAATATGTGGACAACAGGATCATGCTGATGCTCTCCGCCTCGCGGCCGTTCCGGTCGGTATATTAGAAAAATCGCTGGATCTTGTCATTTCGAGGGAGCGTTCGCCTCTGTCATTTCGAAGGAGCGCCGGCGAGTGAGAAATCTTGGATTTCTCCCTGCGGTCGAAACGACGGAAACGCGGATGACAGATAACGCTGGTTTTGCAGAGATATCGGTTTGACCGGTGTACAAAGATCTGAGGAAGGGCGGGATCATGTGATCCCGCCCTTTGTTGGTTCTGTATCCGGTTTTGTTCTTACGGAATCGGGTGGATCTCAACCCTCCGGTTCAACGCCCTCCCCTCCTCGGTTTCATTGGAGGCCCGCGGCCGTGAGAAATCATACCCTGCGGGATAGAGCCGCTCCCGGGCTATACCCCCCTGCACAAGGTAATCCACCACTGCTCTGGCACGCCTGTGGGAGAGTTTCTGATTGTAGGCCTGAGTACCGAAGTTGTCCGTATGGCCCTGTATTTCGGCCTTCAGAGAGGGATTGTTCTTGAATACGGCGATCACCTGGTCGAGGGTTCCATGGTATTCGGGTTTGATGTTGTACTTGTCGAAGTCGAAGAGGGTATCCCCGATGACCCAGCAGCCGTTTTCGTCAACCAGTGCACCCTCGGGTGTCCCCGGGCACTTGTCAAAAGAATCGGGCACGCCGTCGCCGTCGCTGTCGAGCGGGCATCCCCGGCAGTCGACGATCACCCCTTCAGGTGTCCCGGGACACTTGTCGAGGTAGTCAGGCACGCCGTCGCCGTCGCTGTCGAGCGGGCACCCCCATTCATCCACCTTTACCCCTTTGGGCGTCCCGGGACACTTGTCGAGATGGTCCGGCACACCGTCGCCATCGGTATCGAGGGGACATCCCCACTCATCCACCTTAATACCCGAGGGCGTCTGATCTTTAGGGGAGTATTGCTGTGATCTCATGCATTCTTCCGCTGATCCGGCCTTGAGGCACGACAACTGGGCCTGTTCCCGTGGCGATATCTCTTTTGTGGAGTGGCTGTCGGAATCCATCAGTGAGTAGTTGGGAGCGCACCCCAGCGTAAGGATACATACAACTATGCCGCCAAGTCGTGTTATCGTCTTCATCTGATACCTCTCGAATCTTTTCGGACCTTTAGTTTGTACCGATATCACCGGTACGGACGAAACTGCACCCGCCGGTTCAGCGCCCTGCCGGCCTCGGTTTCATTTGAGGCCCGTGGCCTCGAGAAATCATATCCGACGGCGGAGAGCCGTCCTTCATCAATACCGTTCTTTATCAGATAGTTCATGACCGCCCTGGCGCGTCTGTCGGAGAGTTTCTGGTTATAGACCCGGCTTCCGAAGTTGTCCGTATGGCCCTGCACCTCAACCCTCAGGGAGGGATTCTGCTTGAGGACGGAGACAACCTGATCGAGCAGGCGGTAATACTGAGGTTTAATGACATATTTATCAAAATCGAACAGGGTATCGCCGATTACCCAGCACCCCTGTTCGTCGACCAGCGCGCCCCTGGGCGTTCCGGGGCACTGGTCACGGTAGTCGGGGACACCGTCGCCGTCGGTGTCGAGCGGGCATCCCCATTCATCCACCTTTACCCCTTTGGGCGTCCCGGGGCACTTGTCGCGGTAGTCGGGGACGCCGTCGCCGTCGCTGTCAAGGGGGCATCCCCATTCGTCCACCTTGACCCCTTTGGGCGTCCCGGGGCACCTGTCGAGGTAGTCGGGCACGCCGTCGCCGTCGCTGTCCGGGGGACAACCGTCACAGTCAACCTCGATTCCCTTGGGCGTTCCGGGGCACTTGTCGAGGTAGTCGGGGACGCCGTCGCCGTCGCTGTCCAGGGGACAACCCCTCTTATCAACCTTCACGCCTTCGGGTGTGTCGGGGCATTCGTCTATATCGTTCGGTACACCGTCTCCGTCGGAATCCCTTAATATCTTTGAGGTAGTGAGGTAATCCTGGATTCCGCGATCCTGGAACATCTGCGCCACCGCATTCGATACAGCGGTATCGCACGTTTCATACAGATCCTTGGCGGCACTCGTCTCCTCGATATTAACGGTGTACCCGTCACCGGTAATCACGTTCAGATTCAGGATGCACCCGATGGCGTCAAACCCCCAGAACAGCTTCACCTCTGTGACGGAGAGTTTCAACGTCTTCGGAGACCTCTCGGAGATGATCACCCCCCGTTTTACCAGTTCGTCTTCGAGAAGCTCGACGGCGGTGTCCGTCCACATGAGCAGGTTCGCAGACCATTTGTGGGTGTAATCCCCAATGTGAACCCACCGTGAATCCGCCTGGTTGTTGATGATGTTCACGGAGCAGACGATATTGTAGTCCGGTTTCAGGACCGTCCCGGGCTTGATGGGGACCGGCTTGGGGACATAAAAACGCCCGCTGGTCGCACAACCGATCAGCACCATCAGGGCGAGCAGGCCCGCCACCTTACACACGTTGGAAAATGTGGATTTCGACATCTCTCCCCCACCTTTTTATGTGCTTCTCGTTATGATCGTGGTATCGTTCATCTCCGTCCTATTCGGCCATCTCTTCCGGGAGACTGCCTGATGGCAGGCGGCGGAGAACATCCCTGTTGATGATCCATTTTCCCCCTTTGTATTCGCAGGCAGCCGGATCTTTTGCGACGGGGATCCATACATCTCCGGTGGCCTCACATGCCTCCCTGTTGCTCGGTTCGGGGATCCACGTACCGCCCATGGCTTCGCACTCCGTTTCGTCGACCGCCGGCACCCATGTCCCGCCGTTCGCCCTGCAATCAGCGGGATCTTTGCCGTCAGCTCCCCGGCAGTACGCCGCACCCAGCGCCTTCCCCTCTGAGCACCGGCAGTGCGCCTTCTTCCGTTTGCCGCTGGCGGCATCCACGCAATACGCCACGTCCGGGTCGCCGTTGGCATCAATGCAATAGGCACACCGGTACGCCTCGCCCCGCAAATCGGGGTAATCCCCCAGGTTGACGAATACATGCGTCGCTCCGATCTCGGCGGCGTTGTCCAGCAGTTCATTGAGGGCGTTGTTGTGGGCTATCTTTCGCACCGTGCCCCACCAGGAGAAACATCCGCCGGCCGGATACGACGAGCCCTGAACGTTGCCGAGGGCCTCGCACAGCACTTCGCACTGGTGCACCTGCTCCGCCGAGATCATCCTGACACGGGACGCCCGTGTTGACATGTCCGTCGCACAGGAAGCCAGGGCCGCTGCTGTGGCAAGACAAAGAACCAAAAGCCCTATTGTTTTTCCTCTGTTTTTCATGAACCTTCTCCCCGGATTATAAGGCATATGGGCCCGTTTGTTATGGCACGATGATGGTGTCGTTCGGTGCCAGCCTGATGTTCACTTCAGGAACCCTTCCCCTGACGCCCTTGTCGTAGTTGAAGGGGATATTCTGTTGTTTTCCGTCCACCATGCGGACGATCATGATGTTGTCCGAATCGGCCCATTCATTGAGGCCCCCCGCCCAGGCGAGACCCTGGAGGACGGTCATGTCGTCGTACAGCTCGTATGATCCGGGCCGCAACACCTTGCCGACGACGTACACCCTGTCCTGGGCCTCTTTCACTGTTGTCTCTATACGGGTGACGTATACCGTGTCTCCACCCCGAATCTTGGGCAGCGGTTTCGTTCCGCCCTTCGCCTTGCTGTGCAGGAACTCCTCAAGATCAAACCGTGTGATGACCCTGCCGTTCCGTATGATCGCTATGTCGGTCAGCTCCGCGTACTGATCCTCTCCGCTGGCGAGGACCATGAGATCGACAAGGTTCATATCCTCTTCGACCTCGTAGATCCCCGGGTTGTGTACGGCCCCGAATATACGGACCTTCTCCTTGACGTCTTCCTCAAGCCGTTCGGTGGGCGGGGACCAGGCCATGAGGGTCCTCTTGACGTTGCCGAAATTGGAAGAGATCGGCACGAAGATGGTATCCCTTTCATGGATTGGTGTCAGGAGTCTGTTATCGCCGGTTATGGTGAACTGGTAGAGATTGACCTTGACCTTTCTGGCGCTTCCACCCAGGTCTCTCTGGATGACGATATCGCTCATTGTCGCCCCGTCGACGGCACCGCCCGCTATGCTGACGACTTCCTGGATATTCGCCGTCTCCGGAACATTGTACCAGCCGGGGTTCGTCACGTGCCCCAACACCTGTACATAGTGCTTTTTCTCGATGATGCTGACTTCGACCTTTTGAAGAATAGCAAGATACTTGGGAAGCCGTGCCTCGATCTCCCCTTTGATCTCCCCGGTTGTCAGGTTATTCACAAAGATGTGGCCATAGTTGGGGAGGTAGATATACCCGTTTCTGTCTATCTCGATCTTATTCTGTGCCAGGGATTGGGTCAGATCGGCTGAGTCCCACGTATCAGGCCTCCCGCTTGGGGCCTGCCGCTGGGGGATGCTGATGAACATCAGGTCGCCCTTGTCCGCCTCCCTTCGATACGTTTTGGGAATCGGTACCACCAGGATGTCGTTTGGATGGAGGGCGATTGTACCTTGTATGCTGAATGTTTTATCCTCCCCTCCCACCCTGCGTTTGAGCCTGATCCCGCCGTAGACCTCCTTCGACAGTAAGCCCCCGGCCATCTGAAGCAGACTGTCCAGCGTTATCTTGGACGGGACGCGGTACCAGCCGGGATAATGCACGCCGCCCTGGATGTATACATACCGCGCCCGTTCCACGATCTGGACCAGCACCCTGTCTCCCTTGGCGATGAATTTTCTTGCCTCCCTGGTCAATTTGTCGCTGAGGCCGCTCTCGCTGAGACCCTGGGTCCCGATCTTTCCAACCATCAGCATGTAGATGTTTCCATCCGGGTCAACGTCGTAATCGTAGCTCATCTCTTTCTGGCCCGGGACCTCTATCCTCAGGATATCGCCCGGAGCGATCAGGGATTCCCGCTCCTCCCCCCTTGCAGGGGCGGGGGCAGGCGATGAGGGCTGAGACACGGGAGGGGGTGGCAGCGGTTTTCTGTATGTGCTCCTGGGAACAGCCGCGGGAATCTTTGATGGTTGTAATCCCGGCGGCTCCTTTGCGGGGACGGGTTCGATTTCCCTGTCGTTCGATAGTTCGGTTGCGCCGATGGGGGCTGGAGGAGAGGCGGCCGGTTTGACCTTGATTTGTTGCGTCTCTCCGGCACCCGGGGCCTTTGTGTCTCGATGCTCCGGGAGCGCCGCCACCTCGGTTGAGTAAGCGCTTTCCTCCCCCTTCATATTGAGAGAGGTTATGGCGAAGAAATACTTCTTCGTGCCGTTCAGGCCGTGGAGCGTGATCTTGGTGACGTCACGTCCGACACGGACGGGAGAGGGCCCCTCATCTGCATGGTCCGCCGCATGGGGCTCGTAGGGAGGCCCTGAATCCGTGTCATAGTAGATCTTGTATCCAACCAGGCCGGGATCCCTGCCGGGATCCCACTCTATCGTGACAGTCCCCTGCAGACGAGGGAGGGCGGCGTTCGTTTGAACGAATGCGGGTGTCTCTTTAGCGGGCGTTTCGGAAGCGATGAGATTGGCTGGGTTGACCCTTACGACAATGATGTCCCCCGTATAGCCGTTGAGCCTCATGGCCTTTCTCTGTTCCAGAGCCTCTCCCTTTGTGGAGAAGGGACCGACGCAGACCCTGTACCAGGTGCCGCTCCCGGGCATCTGGATTTCTTCGGCGATTACGCGTTGCGCCTGTCCGGCCAGGCTGCTGGCATGCTGCAACGCCGATTCCTTGCTCCGGAAGGAGCTGAGGAGGAGGCCGTAATCGGCGGAGGAGATTGAGACGAGCAGAAGTACGAGCGCCAATTGTTGTGCAATGTGCAAGGAGATCTTCTTCATTGCTGTCTGGCGGTGCACAGGCGTCCCCTCTTTTTATGGATGCAAATCTTCGCAAGATATGGTGGTTCGGTTGCATAATAATACTACATATTGTATATTGCAAGAAAAAAAGTTACTTTTTCGGAAAAGAGGAAATTAAATTACATAATAATATTCATATATTCTGATGAGTTGACGATTACAATCGTGGAGGGTCACGGATTGATGGAGGTACGGACCAGGGAAAACTGAGAAAATACGGTGGAGAGTGCGTGCCGATGGGGGAGCAGGGGAAGAAGGCCTCGACATAAGGGACTCGTTGTGTTTGACGAAAAGAAATGCTACCGCTTCAAGGCTGATATATAGTACAACAAACAAGTTTTTCGGAAGCTGGTGTTAACCCGTTTGTATCCGGCCTCGAGGGGTTACAGGTATTGCTCTCTGTAACTCAAGGGGCGGAGCAGTATCAGGATCCATCGAGGGCTTTGCACAAATGCAGCAACGTGTCATTTCCACCGAAGGGAGAAATCTTCAATACAATAAAATCTCATAGATTTTTCGTCACTGCGCTCTTCGAAATGACAGTATGCGAAGCCCTCCCTTCCATTCACGTATCATTGCCGGACCGACCCTATGCATACAGCCGATCACCACGTCCTCTTTACCGTCGATCTTGAAGACTGGTTCCAGGTCGAGAACCTCAGAGAGAGTATCCCCTTAACCTCGTGGTCTTCGCGCGAGCTCCGGGCAGAGGACAATGTCCACCGCATTCTCGATCTCCTTGATTCGGCGGGAAAGGGAGATGCGTGCGATCCACGGCGGGCCACCTTTTTCGTCCTGGGGTGGATTGCCGAACGCCTGCCCCATCTGCTGCGTGAGATTTCTTCCCGTGGACATGAAGTCGCGTCTCACGGATATTTTCACCGGCGCTCCGGTGAGCTCTCACCCAGCGAGTTGGAAAGAGATCTCATCGACAGCAAAAAGCTTCTGGAGGATGTTGTGGGAGCCCCTGTCTCCGGGTACCGTGCCCCCAGTTTTTCCGTCAGCGGTGATATCCTGAAGATCATTGAGGCATCCGGCTATTTCTATGACTCGAGTTACAATTCATTCGGGATGAACAAACGGTATGGCAGGGTGGACCTTGTACGGTACGAAAGGGAAGGAATTGCCGTAAAAATCTCCGAGACCTTCTACGAACTTCCCATCAGTAATCTTCGCTGGAGGAGCGGTGTCCTGCCATGGGGAGGCGGGGGGTACTTCCGTCTGATCCCCCTGGCTCTCTTTTACCGGGGTGTTCAGTCAATCCTGAAACGAGAAGGAGCTTACCTTTTTTACATCCACCCCTGGGAGTTGGATCCGCGGCAACCCCGCGTGGATGGAATTTCCGCTTTCTACCGGTTCAGGCATTACGTAAACCTGGGGCGGACCCGATATAAGGTGTCGTCGCTGTTCGGTCGTTTGAAGGGATGTCGTTTTGTAACCTGCCGCGATTATCTTGGCCTGGCGGGCGGAAGAACGGAGTAACGCTTCCTGCAGAGTATAGTGGAGCATGCGACACGGCACCCCACATTCCGCTCCGCCCCATACCTCTAAACCTTTGCACAATGTCGTGAGAGCTTTATAATGTCATTTCGAGGAGCGTTAGCGACGAGCTATAGTCCCCGAAAGGGGGAAATCTATGAGACTTTACTGCATTGAAGATTTCTCATCCCGATGTATCGGGATTCGAAATGACACGTTGCTGCATTTGTGCAGAGCTCTCGGATCGTATATTTCATGCCGGTGAGGATTGAGTTTCTGAAAAAGGGCGGCGAGGTATCATGGGATGCCTATGTACTCAACCATCCCCGGGGGACGCCGTATCATCTGTCTGGATGGCGGCGGGCGATCGAGCGGGCGTACGGGCATCGGTCATACTGCCTGATCGCCCTGCGGGACCCGGCGGATGCCTCCGATGCGGGACCGGAGGAAATAGCCGGCGTCCTTCCTCTGGTGCATCTGAAGCATGTTCTTTTCGGTAATGTCCTCATCTCACTGCCGTTCTGTGACATGGGGGGTGTTATCGCCGATGACGATGCGACGCAGGCTGCCCTTGTCCGTCGCGCGATCCGGCTGACGCGCGACGTAGGCTGCAGGTTGATAGAGCTGAGGCATGCCTCCCCCCATGCGTGCCTCTCGGAAGGTGAAGGAATATCCGCAGTTGAGCAGGTCCGGATCATCACCCGGCGGCACAAGGTCCGGATGCTGCGGGAGGTCATGCCGTCATCTGAAGAACTGATGCGGTCCTTCAAGGCGAAGCTGCGGAGCCAGATCCGGCGCCCTATGAAGGACGGCCTCTATGCCGTCGTGGGGGGAGGGGAACTCCTCGACGATTTCTACGAGGTCTTTACCCGGAACATGAGGGACCTGGGCTCTCCCGTTCATTCGAAGGGATTTATCGGAGCGGTATCCGAAGAGCTGTCGGAGCGGTCGAGACTTGTCGTTGTCTACCATGAAAAAAGGCCACTGGCGTGCGGCATGGTGATCGGGTGCGGGGACACGCTGGAAAATCCCTGGGCTTCGGCCTTGCACGAGTACAGCAGGATGAGTCCCAACATGCTCCTGTACTGGACGATGCTCGAGTACGCCTGTGACAGCGGCTATCGGTACTTTGATTTCGGAAGATCGTCGCCGGGAGAGGGGACGTACCGGTTCAAAGAGCAGTGGGGGGCGCTCCCGTCTCCCCTGTGCTGGGACTATATCACGACCGGCAGGGCGGTTGTCCCCGGCGAGGAGGAGGGGAGGGGAAGACGGATCGCCGCTGCATTCTGGAAGAGACTCCCCGTCCCGCTCACCCGCCTCATGGGCCCTCCAATCAGGAAACATATCGGGCTGTAGAAGACAATGATGATCCGACGGACACTGCCGCCGACAGCGGCGCCGATACACTCCCGGGATATCGCGAACGGATTTGCAGGTATCCTTCGGGGCAGGCGGGAGATCGACCGGTTCGAGGGGGAGATCAGGGAGTATTTCGGGGTTCGGCACTGCTTTGCCCTGTCGTCGGGACGGGCCGCCCTGACCGTCATCCTCCGCGCCCTCCGTGCTCTTCGCCCGGAACGCAGCGTCGTGGTTATCCCGGCGTACACCTGCTATTCGGTCGCGGCATCGGTTGTCCGCGCGGGGCTTTCCCTGCGGCTGTGTGACATCGATCCGCAGACGCTGGATTTTGATTACGCGCGGCTCGAAGATATCGCTGCCCGTGATCCCCGGGAGATTCTGGCGGTCATCCCGGCTCACCTCTTCGGCCTGCCTGCTGATATCGACAGACTGAAGGAGATCACCGCGGGCCATGACATCTTCGTCGTCGAGGATGCCGCCCAGGCGCTGGGAGGGGAATGCAGGGGGAAGAAACTGGGGACGGGGGGGGATGTCGGTTTTTTCAGTCTCGGCCGGGGCAAACCCCTCACGACGGTCGAAGGGGGGATCGTCATCACCGGCCGGGACGACATCGCCCGGGAGATTGGAGAGCAGGTCGGGGGGATGAAGGAGTCCTCAATGGTGCCGCTGATCGTCAAGGCGCTGCTCCTTGCCCTCTTTATCCACCCGAGACTGTACTGGTTTCCCAAGAGTCTCCCCTTCCTGAAGATCGGCGAGACGATCTACGACGAGGAGTTTGAACTGCGGCGCCTGTCTCCCTTCCAGGCGGG
>ENA-ORXD01001912-ORXD01001912.1-sediment-metagenome-genome-assembly--contig:-NODE-1912-length-15280-cov-4.426297_pt1 | contig 15280 bp, 13 predicted proteins | sample MGYA00237862_ERZ511471 | MGnify/ENA metagenome assembly ERZ511471 | reverse complement strand
GACAGCTACCTATGCTCAGTTCGAGGATATTTTGCATGCCAACTTCCAGGTCAATTCGGACGTAGCCCGCAAATGTATCAAGTTTTTTATCGACCTGGCAACGGATGCCCGCATTCCCCTGTCACCCTTTGTGGTTAAAAAGAACCGTAAAAACAGGGCCGCTTCAGCTGGCAGGCGGACAAAAAACCGGCTTGAAAAGAAACAGGAAAACGGTTTTGTCCCAAGTGCCAAAATAGTGCCGGATGGCACTGCGGTGGACAAATTATTAATTCATAAATTTCCCGAGTTCGATCCGTCCTGGCCGGATGAAATAAAGCTCAAATGGTTCTCGGCTTTTGACGAACTTATTAAAAGGATTCCCGGTCCCCCGGCCTAGAAACCCGCCTGACCGGTGCCCGGCATGCCCGGTTCCTCGGGCAGCATTTGCTCTGCGGCTTCCCGCTCAGGGGTGGTGAATGTGAGTATCTTATCTCTAAGCTTGTCAATTCCCCAGTTTTTTATAGCCGAGACAATTACCGTATCAGGCCCCCTGTCGCCCATGGTAGAGGTGATGAAATCAACGGCGCTTTTTTCGTTCCACGATCTGGATGGATCCAGCAGCCGGTCGACCTTGTTAAGGATGGTTATTCTGGGTTTATCGTCAATTTCAAGGTCTTTCAGAATCTCTTCGACCGTATCACACTGATCCCCGGCCCGTGGATTGGCAATATCCACCACGTGCAGGAGAACATCGGCTTCCCTGAGTTCTTCAAGAGTGGCTCTGAAAGCGGAAACTAGGCCGGGGGGCAGCTTGCGGATAAAGCCGACTGTATCGCTTATGAGGGCGGTTTTGCCGCCCGGCAGTTTTACCCGGCGGGTGGTCGGGTCCAGGGTAGCAAACAATTTGTTTTCCGCCGGGATGTCGGCATGGCTGAGGGTATTTAAAAGGGTGCTTTTGCCGGTATTCGTGTAGCCTACCAGGGCCAGCACAGGAAGATCGCTTTGCCGGCGGGTCTTGCGGTGCAGTTTGCGCTGTTTTCTGACGTCTTCGATCTGGCGCTTGAGGCGGCTGATCTTTTTCTGTGCCAGCCGGCGGTCGGTTTCAATCTGGGATTCGCCGGGACCGCGGGTTCCGATGCCGCCGCCGAGCCTTTCAAGGTGGCTCCACTGCCCCGCCAGGCGCGGCAGCAGATACTCGCTTTGTGCCAGTTCGACCTGGAGGATACCCTCCCTGGTCCGGGCATGACGCGCAAAAATATCTATGATAAGCGCGGCCCGGTCAATGATTTTTACACCGAGGGCATCTTCCAGGTTTCGCTGCTGCAGTGCGGAGAGTTCGTCGTCGAAAATCACTACCGTATAACCGGTGGGTTCTTTCAATTCCCGCAGTTCTTCAAGCTTGCCCCTGCCCAGGTAGTAATTACGGCTGGGGCTGGGTATCTGCTGGCTCATACGGCCTACCACGGCAGCTCCGGCTGTAGCTGCCAGCTGTTCCAGTTCGTTCAGGGATTCGTTTACCGGCCAGCATCCACGCCTGGTGCCGGTATCGACGGCTACCAGGAAGGCTTTTTCTTCAATCGGTGCTGTTGATACGGTTTCTCGGGTTATCGAATTTTCCTTTGATGTTTATCTCGATTTGGATTTAAACGGGTTCTTGCTGTCCTTCCAGTTTCCCAGCCTTGATAAACCCTTGATAAGAACTGCATCATGAACTGTAAGCGAAAAACGCACAAAACCTTCGCCGGCTTGCCCGTAACCGGTTCCGGGCGTGACCACTACTCCGCACTGATCGAGCAGGCTGGTGGCGAATTCGGCCGAAGAATAACCCTGCGGTACTTTGGCCCATATGTAAAGGCCGGCAGCCGGGGGTTTGACTTCAAGGCCGATATCCTCCAGCACTTCGCAAATCAGATCGCGCCTCTTGCGGTAGATTTCGTTGAACCTGCCGACTACTTCAGGCGGACTTGCCAGCGCGGTGACGGCAGCCCGCTGAATGGCCTGGGGTATACCTGAATCGAGATTCGATTTTAGCGTAGTCAGGCTTTTGATGATTTCGCAGTTGCCTACAGCCATACCTATGCGCCACCCGGTCATATTGTAACTCTTGGAAAGAGAATGAAACTCGATGCCGGTTTCTTTGGCCCCGCTGGCTTGCAGGAAACTGACCGGCGGCCTGTTTTCGAAATGTATCTCGGAATAGGGATTGTCATGGCAGATTACCAGGTCGTTTCGCTTTGCAAAATCAACCGCCCGGTCGAAGAAATCCAGTCCGGCAACTGCACCGGTAGGGTTGTTTGGGTAGTTGAGCCACAAAACTCTGGCTTTTGCTCGTGTGTCTGCCGGAATACGGTCGAAGTCAGGCAGGAAGGCGTTTTCTTCCTTCAGCGGCATGTAATAGGGCTCCCCGCCGGCCAGGGTGGTGCCGATAGCGTAGACAGGGTATGCCGGGTCCGGTACGAGGGCAATATCTCCCGGGTCTATCAGGCAGAAGGCGACGTGCCCGATGCCTTCTTTCGAACCGATCAGGGGCAGCACTTCACTTTCTTCGTCCAGTTCCACGTTAAAGCGTTTCTTGTACCAGGCACAGACAGCCGAGCGCAGTTCCGCCAGACCGGCTGTTTCAGGATAGCGATGATTCACCGGCTCGCCGGCTGCCTCCTGCAGGCTCTGGATGATGTGTGCCGGCGTGGGCATGTCCGGATCGCCGATGGCGAAGCTGATAACTTCTTCACCGGCAGCCCGCTTTTGGGCTATTTTCCGGTTTATCTCCACGAACAGGTATGGTGGCAGGCTGGACAAGCGTTTGGAAAACTTCATTTAAATTAACCTCGTATCAATCGTCGTTAGGGAATTCGCCCCTGAAAACGGTTCTGGCTACGCCCCTCAGATATACCTCCCCGGGTTTTTCCCACCTGACTTCAAGCACCCCTCCCGGAAGGTTCACCTTGACGGGATTGTCCACCAGGTCCAGGGTTTGAGCGACGACCCCTATGGCGCAGGCGCCACTGCCGCAGGCCAGGGTTTCACCGGCGCCTCTTTCCCAGACCCTGGCTTCTACCCGGGTCCGGTTGAGCACTCGAACCACTTCGAAGTTGGTTCTTGCCGGAAAGATTGCAGCCGTTTCCACCTCCGGGCCGATGCGGTACAACCGAAAACCGGCAACGGGCTGTTTTATAAAATACACGGCATGAGGATTGCCCATTGAAACAAAACTCAATGACAGCTGCCTGCCGCCGGCTTTCAGCGGGAAACCGGTCAATAATTTTATGTCAAGTGTTCTGCCCTGCCGGCCATTGTCTGCCACAACGGGAATGCGGTCTGCCTGGAACTCCGGCTCACCCATGGAAGCCTCAATTTCAGTCCCATCCGGGCCGGTTGATACAATCAATGTGCGTCGGGTTCCGGCGATGGTTTTTATTGAGGCAGGATTGCTTTTAAGGATGCCGTTGTCGGCTCCGTATTTTACCAGGCACCGCAGGCCGTTGCCGCAGGCTTCTGCCTCGGAACCATCCGGGTTGAAAATCCGCATACCGGCATCGGCCGAGGCTTCCCTGGTAAGCACCAGCAGCCCGTCGGCGCCGATACCAAAGCGGCGGTTGCATACTTTGATGGCAAAACGGCCCAGGTCTTCGATACCGTCAGTTTTGTCAATAAGTACGAAATCATTACCGGCGCTTTGCAGCTTGGTAAATGCTATATTCATCTTTCGTAAATAAACCTTTCAACCCGCTGGCCGGCCTGTTCCAGCCAGCCGGATTGCATTATATCATACCACTGGATCCTTTCGTCGCCAGGGCTGAACCAGTTGTACTGCATACGAACCAGGCGGTGGCTTTCGAACTTTATGCGCTTGATGGCTTCCTCCAGGCTGGTTTTGCCGGCAAGGCAAGCCGTAATCTGGGCATAACCGATGCCGCTCATAGAGGGCAGGCTGGGCTCGTACCCCTTGTTTAACAGCCATTTTACTTCCTCAACAAACCCGTTTTGTATCATTGCATCAACGCGCCGGTCGATAATTTCATACAACCTGTTGCGCGGAGCCGTCAAACCGATAGCCAGGTAATGGTAAATTGGTTTTTTAATTACGGCTGGCCTGGTGCCGGTCAATGCTATTTCCAGGGCGCGGATTACCCGGCGCGGATTCCTGGAGTCAACGCGCTCGGCTGCCGCCGGGTCCAGCCGGGCAATTTCCGAGAGCAGTTTGCCGGTCCCTTCGATGGCCGCTCTGGATTCCAGTTCCCGCCTCAACCCGGTGTCCGGTTGAGCGGGGGGAATCTGCCAGCCTTCCAGTACTGCCCAGACATACTGGCCGCTGCCGCCGACAAGCAGCGGCAGTTTTTCCCGGCCGGAAATCTCTTCGATGGCGCGGCCGGTCATATACAAAAAATCAGCCAGGCTGAAACTTTCATCAGGATTGATTATGTCAACCAGATGATGCGGGATTTCATCCATTTCCCGGCGGGAGGGTTTGGCGGTGCCGGTATTCATGTAGCGGTATACCTGGCGCGAATCAGCGCTGATGATTTCACCGTTATATGCGCGGGCGATGCTCAAACCCAGGTGGCTCTTGCCGATACCCGTCGGGCCGACTATGGCAACAAGTTTCTTCATCGAAGAAAATTAAAGGCTTTTAGCGGCGGCTGCCAGCTTGACAATAGTGGTAAACTGGCCTGCATTCAAGCTGGCCCCTCCCACCAGCGCTCCGTCAATTACCGGCTGGCCGAGGTAGCTTGCAGCATTTTCGGCGGTGACGCTTCCGCCGTACAACAATCTTATTTTATCTGCGGCTTCGGTGCCGTATATTCCGGCTGCAGCCGTGCGCAGGGCTTCCATTATCTGGCATACTTCCTCGACGCCGGCATTGATTCCGGTTCCAATAGCCCAGACAGGTTCGTAAGCTATGACCAGCCCTTCCGCTTTGCTGAGTTTGCCAAGAGAAGCTGCCAGTTGCCCGGTAACGGTGTCTACCGCCCTGCCGGCTTTTCTCTGCTCGAGGCTTTCTCCCAGGCAGAGAATAGGAATCAGTCCGGCTTCGACAGCAGCTGCAACCTTGGCACTGATGACCTCGCTGGATTCGCCGAAAATCAGCCGGCGCTCGGAATGGCCCAGGATAACGTAACTGCAGAAGGTTTTTATCATCGATGCGCTGACCTCGCCGGTAAAAGCTCCTTTCGGCTGGAAATACATATTCTGCGCTCCCAGCCTTACCGGGCTTTCAGCCAGGATTTCGTGCAGCGGCGCCAGTGAAACGAACGGCGGGCAGACTACCTTCTCGACCCCGTCGGCAGGCTCCAATCCGGCGAGTATGGCTCGGGCCAGGGCACAGGCTTCCGGTACCGTTGTGTTCATTTTCCAGTTGCCGGCAATCATGGGTATTCGATTCATAATCTATGCTCCGTACTTGGATAGTTTCAGCGCGTTGGCCATGGCCAGGGGCATAATACTGGTTGCCGGTATGTTGCCCAGCCCGCCGCCCAGGCAGGCGGATTCGGAAAACGCCGTGGTGTTGTCGGGACGGCAGTACGGCGAGTAAACAAGCAGCGGGACCGGGTGCCAGCTGTGGCCTTTCATGACTGCCGGTGTGGAATGGTCTCCGGCTATTACCAGCACCTCCGGTTTCAGATTGAGGATGCGTGGCAGGCAGCTGTCGACTTCCTCGATTACCTTCACCTTGCGCTGGAAATCCCCGTCTTCCCCGGCAGAATCGGCACCTTTGACGTGCAAGAAGAAGAAGTCGTACAGGGTGTATTTATCTTCGAGGGTTTGGATTTCTTCGGCTATGGCACTGCCCGTTTCCAGAATATCCATACCTGCCAGTTTGGCCAGGCCGCGGTACATGGGGTAGCCGGCTATCGCAGCCGGCCGCAGTTTGTATACTTCTCCCATAGTCGGCAGGGCAGGTAATACTGAAAAACCCCGCAACATAACCATGTTTGCCGGCGAGTGAGGGGCCAGGATTTGCCTTGCCCTGGCCAGGAACTGGTTGACGGCGCCGGCTGTTTCTTCCCCTAAGGGGCTGGTCGCTCTGGCTTCGAGGGGGGCAACCCCGGTTTGCTGCGGGTCGGTATCGGTGATCCTGTCGCTTAAGGCGTGGCCGGCGCGGAACAACACTGCCAGGCGGTGTTCCCGGACCGGACGCACGATGGCTTCGATGCCGTTGAACTTCTGCCCGTCAAGCAAAGCACACAATTCAGCGGCTTTCATACTGTCGATACGCCCGGCGCGGCGGTCGGTAATCAACCCCGCGGAATCGATGGTGCAGAAATTGCCCCGGGCAGCGACATCACCCGGTTTAACGTCAATGTCTATGCCCAGGGCTTCCAGCACCCCTCTGCCGATGGTGTACTGCACCGGGTCATAACCGAAAAGCCCGAGATGTCCCGGAGCGCTGCCCGGGGTAATACCGTGGTCGACCGGTACGGAAAAACCGCAAACGCTTCTTACGGCCAGTTTATCCAGGTTGGGTGTGCGTGCTGTTTCCAGTTCGGTCAGGCCGGTTTGCGGGTGGGGCAGGCCGCCCAGCCCGTCTATTACCAGCATCACGATTTTGTTGCTGTTTTGTATTGAAATGTTTTTTATAAGATTATTCTGCTCGGGCTGTTTGATGGTGGTTTCCTCCGTAAAACCGCGGTAGACGCTGTATTTCTCTTCGTTGTCCTTTGGCATAAGGACACTCACACCGGGAAGTGGTTCACCGCTTAAGAATTCAAGAGATGCTCCGCCACCGGTGGAAACGAAGGTCATTTTTTCGGCAAGTTTCATCTCGGTCATGATTTCGGCCGTCGAACCACCGCCGACTATGGTGGTTGCCAGCAGGTTGGACATAACCCGGGCGATAGTCCGGGTGCCTTCAGCGAATTCAGGGGTTTCGTATATCCCCATCGGGCCGTTCCAGAATACGGTGCGGCACTTTTCCAGGATTTCGGTAAACTTGGTAATGGTAGCCGGGCCTATATCTACCACCATTTTATCCGGGGGTATCTGGTTCACAGGCACGTTGACGGCCGGCATCACCGGGTTGATGCTTTGGGTAACCATCACATCATCCGGCAGAAAAAGTTTGACCCCGTTACCGGTTACCCTGTCAATCAGCATGGAAGCGGTTTCCAGGGAGCCGTCTATAAGAGAGTTGCCGACTTCATACCCTTGAGCTTTCAGAAAGGTGGCTGCCATGCCACCGCCTACTATTATATAATCCACCTTGCCCATGGTATTTTCCAGGAGTTTTACTTTATCGGTTACTTTGGCGCCGCCCAGCAGTACCCCGAAAGGCCGCCGCGGCTGCTCCAGAATGAGTCCCAGCGAGTTGATTTCTTTCTCCAGCAGCAATCCGGCAACCGATGGTAGATATTTGGTTACACCTACGATGGAAGCATGATTGCGGTGAGAAGTACCGAAGGCATCGTTGACAAATATATCACCCAGCCGGGACAGCTTCTGAGCGAAAACCGGATCGTTGCCTTCCTCTTCCGGATAGAACCTCAGGTTCTCCAGGAGCAGGATCTGGCCGCAATCCAGATGCTCAACTGCATTCTCGACCTCCGTACCTATGCAGTCGTTTACGAACTTGATTTCTTCTCTGAGAATATAGCCGAGCCTTTTGGCTACTGGTTCAAGGCTGTATTTGGGGTTCCGGGCACCCTTTGGCCTGCCCAGGTGGGAACACAGCACAATACGGGCATTATGGTTGGAAAGGTATTCAATGGTCGGCAGCGATGCCCTGATGCGGCTGTCGTCGGTTATTTCCCCGGTCTTCTCGTTGATGGGTACGTTGAAGTCCACGCGAACCAGTACACGGTTGCCGCAAATAGAAACATCCCTTACTGTTTTTTTCTCCACTTTTCACCTTTGGCCTTGAATTTTAATTCGTCAATTACCGGACCGTATTCAGGATCCCTGGCTGAGGTTGGCTTTCAGGTCCAGTTGGCCGGGACTGGAAGCCTGCCCCATCAGCAGGAGAGCCTGGGTGAGGATTCCCCGGCTGTCAAGCAGGTTGGAACTCCTGAGTATTTCCTGCGGTCCGTGCTCGGTAAAAACATCTTTAATGCCTATGCACCTGAGATTGATATCGGATATGTTTCTATTATGTAAAGCTAACGCTACTCTGCTGCCCAGCCCCCCGGAAAGAACGTTCTCTTCCACCACCAGCATGTTCCTGGTGGTGAGAACTGCCTGTTCCAGGATAGCTTCGTCCAGCGGTTTGATAAAGCGGCAGTTGACAACACCGGCTTCGATGTTGCGCCCGGAAAGCTCTTGCGCTGCTGCAAGAGAAGGCATTACCGTGGCGCCCGTAGCTATTATAGTCAGATCCTTGCCCTGCCTGAGCTGCTCCGCCTTGCCGATTTCGAGCAGTTTGAACGGCTCTTCCATGGCGACCCCGTAACCGCAGCCGCGCGGATACCTTACCGCGAAGGGTTTGCCGGTGCTGATGGCGGTAAACAGCAGGTGGCGCAGTTCGTTTTCGTCCCTCGGAGCGCTGACAATCATGTTTGGAATCAGGCTGAGGTACGAAAGGTCAAGAGTTCCCTGGTGGGTTTTACCGTCTTCGCCGACGATGCCGGCCCTGTCCACAGCAAACACAACCGGCAGGTTCTGCAGGCAGGTATCATGAATGACCTGGTCCAGAGCACGCTGAAGGAAAGTGGAGTATATGGCGACCACCGGGCGATAGCCCTGGGTAGCCATGCCGGCTGCGAAGGTTACGGCGTGCTGTTCGCAAATACCGACGTCGATGACCCTGTCGGGCATTTCCTGCTGGATCCGGGTCAGGCTGTTTCCCTCGGGCATCGCGGCGGTGATAACGACCACTCTGGGATCGGTTTTCATTATTTCAAGGCAGGTATCGGCAAATACCTTGCTGTAACCCGGCGCCGGGGCTTTCTGGCCGTTGGAAGGCGGAATACCGTGGAAGCAGACCGCGTCATCTTCTGCCGGGCCGTATCCCTTGCCCTTGGTGGTGATAATATGCAGCAGAACCGGTTTTCGGGTGTAGTCCTTGGCATAAGCCAGGGCCCGCTCAAGGTCGATTATACTGTGGCCGTTGACCGGGCCCATATAGGTGAAACCGAATTCTTCCCATAACCGGGTTGGCATGAGCAGCCCCTTGAGGGCACTTTTAAAACGCCGGGCCAGTTTCCACCAGAAGCCGGAAAAAGGCACAGCCTTGAGCAACTGCTGGCCGTGCGCCATCGCCCGGTCGTAATTATGGGTAAACCGCACCCGTCCCAGTATCCTGGCAATGGCACCTACCGAAGGTGAAATCGACATGCCGTTATCATTTAATATTACAATTATTTTAGAACCGAGCTGTGTAGCGTTGTTGATTGCCTCCAGCGCCATGCCGCCGCCGATGGAGCCGTCGCCGATGACGGCGATAACACTGTAATTTTCTCCGGCCAGGTCGCGGGCTTTAGCCATGCCCAGCGCGGCTGAAATGGAAGTGGAAGCATGCCCGGTACCGAAGTGGTCGTGGGGGCTCTCTTCCCGGCTGGGGAAGCCGGAAAGGCCGCCGTAGGTGCGCAGTGAGTTGAAGTGCTCTTTCCTGCCGGTTACGAGTTTGTGGGCATATGCCTGGTGCCCGACATCCCAGATGATTTTATCTTCCGGGCTGGAAAAAATACGGTGCAGGGCAATGGTAAGCTCAACCGCTCCCAGGCTCGAAGCCAGATGCCCTCCGTTGGTAGTAACAACGCTTATCAGTTCGTTGCGGATTTCCAGAGCGAGGGCCTCGAGCTCCCGGGGGGCTAAAGCCTTGATATCAGCAGGTGAGTCAACCCTATCCAGTAACCTTGACATTGGCAGCTGCAAAGCTAAAAAAGCCGGTGTAGACAAACTTAATACTAGCAGTGACTCTTCTGTTGTGTCAAGCATTCAAAGGCCGGGCAAATTGCCAACCGGAAAGCCAAGCGTTATAATTCAACCGCGCCTTCTCTGTGCAGTGGAGGTACATTTTCAGCAACCGGCCCTGTTTTGCCGTACGTTTGCAAGAATGCATTGTTAAAGGATGTTTTTATGCCCAGGACCGATATTATTCTTCTGCATGCGCCCCATGTTTACGATTTCAGGCGCATACCCCAGCTCTACGGCCCGGTAAGCGACCTGGTTCTGGCTACACCGGTTTTCGAAATGTACCCGGTAGGCCTTTCCTCCATCGCCGAGTACCTGGAAAGGTACGGCTACCGGGTGCGCATCGTCAACATAGCCTGGCGGATGCTACGGGACGCCCGCTTCGATGCCGAAAAGTTCATCGCCAGGCTGGATGCCCCCGTGTTCGGCATCGACCTGCACTGGATGGTGCATGCCCACGGCTCCATTGAAATCGCCCGGCTGGTCAAGAAGCATCACCCCGCCTCCAGGGTAATCCTGGGCGGCTTCTCCGCCTCCCGCTTTTACAGGGAAGTCATCGACTACCCCGCAGTGGACTACGTCATGCGGGGCGATTCCACCGAAGAGCCGATGCGGCAGTTCATGGACAGCTTCCCCGCCAAAACCTTCCAGAACGTCCCCAACCTTACCTGGAAGGACGAAACCGGCACTGTGCATCACAACCCCCTGAGCTATGTCCCCGATGACATCAGCCATGTCATGGGCAACCACTACGGCTTCATGGTGCGCCAGGTGCTTCGCTACCGCGACCTGGCCAGCGTGGTGCCCTTCAAGGGCTGGCTCAAGTACCCGGTAACGGCCGTATTCACCGGCAGGGGCTGCCGGCGCAACTGCGTGTTTTGCGGCGGTTCAGCCGCAGCTATGAAATCAACCCTGGAGCGCTGCCGGACGGTGTTTCGCTCACCGGAGGATATTTTCAAGGACGTACAGAATATCGCTCGGATATCGCGCGGCACCATATCCATCCTTGGGGATATCCGCGACACCGGCCAGGAGAATGCTTTGCGCCTGCTGCAATACCTGCAGAAAAAACCGGTAAAAAACAGCCTGATGTTTGAAATCTATGACCCTGTACCCGAAAGCTTCATGCATCAGATAGCACTGGCCGCGCCGGGTTTTATCATAAACATGTCCCCCCATTCACACGACTTCGATGTGCGTAAGGCCACCGGTATAGGCTATACCAGCGCCGAAATGGAAAGTACCGTTGAAAGTGCCCTTAAGATGGGAGCCGGAAAAGTAGAGATGTTCTATATGATAGGCCTGCCGGGCCAGGACGAAAAGTCGGTAACGGACACCGTCGAGTACTGCCGGTATCTACTGGACAAGTTTAGTGGCGATAAAAGACTTTCCCTGTATATCGGGCCGCTCGGCCCGTTTCTCGATCCCGGATCGGAAGCTTTCGAGAATCCGGAAAAACACGGCTACCGCCTTCTTTATACGACCTTTGAGGAACACCGGCAGGCCTTGAAGATGCCCAGTTGGAAACATACCTTGAATTACGAAACGCGCTGGTTGTCCCGCGATACCATCATGGACGTAACCTACCGGGCGATCTCCCGGCTGACCAGGTACAAGGCTGATTTCGGCCAGATACCGCGGGAAATGGCCGACCGGCAGATCCAGAGGATCGAACAGGCTCTCTCGATAGAAAAACGCATCGATGCTTTGCTGAAGGCGCATAATATGGAAGAGGTCAGCAGCTTGAAAGCCGAGATGGATGCCGTAAACGCCGTTTCTACCGTGGAACAGTGGCAGATGCTGGGGCCGGGCGGATTTTTCGGTCTCAAGTGGTTTAATTCCCTCTGGTCGGTGATCAAAGAGCATTGTTGGAGGGAGAGCACTAAGATTTGAACCTGGTGTGAAAATAAAAAATCGGGGTGGACGGATTTGAACCGTCGACCACCTGAACCCCATTCAGGTGCGCTACCAGGCTGCGCTACACCCCGAGACGTCAATTATACTAGCATAACTAGGCCGGCAACGGCAATTGGCCGATAACCGAGCGGGGGCTTCTGTTAGTCAAACAGCGATAATTTGTGATATTATTAAATCAAATGGCGGCGTTGAAAGTGCGTACAATCCCCGATCCTGTTCTGAGAAAAAAGTGTGCCAGGATTCCGGTTGTTGATCCATCTGTAAAACAGCTTATCCTCGACATGATCCAGACCATGCAGGAGGAAGGCGGAGTCGGCCTGGCTGCGCCTCAGGTTGGCAAATCCCTGCGCTTGATTGTTATCCAGATGCCGGATGAAGAGGCCTTTGCCGTTATCAACCCGGAAATAATCAAGAGGGAAGGCGAGCGGGAAATAATGGAAGGCTGCCTCAGTATTCCCGGTTACCAGGGTTTGGTCACCCGTTCTGTTTCGGTGGTGTGCAAAGGGCAGGACGTGGACGGCAAACCCATCAGGATAAAGGCTTTGGACCTGATGGCCCAGGCTTTGGAACATGAAGTGGATCATCTTGACGGTATCCTGTATACGGATTATATAGAAGACCGGGAAAAGCTGTTTCAAATAGATTCTGCAGATATGGAGACTTCAACCCTAGTTGATGCGCGAAACCAGTAAGAGCCCGCGGCTGTTGTTTCAGTCCGATTTTGACGGGACCATTACCGTAGACGATATCAGTTTTCTCATACTGGATAAATACGCCAGGGGGGACTGGCGGGCGGTCCTGGAAGATTATAAAAGCGGCCGAATAACCGTCGGCCAGTTCAACACCCGGGCTTTCCGGCTGGTAAACGAAGAAAAGGCCGTCCTGGAAGATTACGTTATAAAAAACTACCGGATTCGCACCGGCTTTACCCGGCTGGTTGATTACTGCCGGCAAAAAGGCATTTGCTTTGTGGTAGTTTCCAACGGGCTGGATTTTTACATCAGGGCTATCCTGGCTGACCTGAATATGGGGGAAATCGAAGTGTATTCGGCAAGTTCGGAGTTTGGTAACGAGCATATCGAAACGGTATACCGCAGCCCAAATGGTACCGTGCTGGACGACGGCTTCAAGGAAACTTATTCGCATTTTTTCATGGGGCAGGGCTACCGGATACTTTATGCCGGCAACGGCGCTTCGGACGCACCCGCAGCCAGCCTGGCCGAACATGCCTTTGCCACCGATTCACTGGTTAAACGCCTGGATGGGCTGGGAGTTTCCTATACCGCCTTTACACATCTGGACGAGATAGTAGACAGCCTGAAGAGTACCTACGGCGCTTAAAGCCGCGGGCCGAACAACCTGGAGCCTACCCGAATTATATTGGCCCCTTCTTCGATGGCAACTCGGTAAGAGTCCGTCATACCCATAGACAGGTAGCGCATGTCTACCCGGGGCATTTTCAGCCCCTTGATCATTTCAAGCAGCTTTCTGGTGGTGGCAAAGTAGGGACGGTAATCTTCCGGCTGGAGCGAGAGAGGGCCCATGGTCATAAGGCCGGCAATTTTAATGTGCTTCAGCCTTTTCGCTTTGTTGATGAAATCTTCGAGTTCTCCGGGAAACACGCCTGACTTCTGGGGTTCCTCGCCGCTGTTGACTTCGATCAAAACCGGCATCATCTTACCCGCCATTGCGCATTCCCGGTCGATTGCCGCGGCAATTTCCAGGCTGTCAAGTGTTTCGATCATGTCGAAAATGGATACAACGGCACCGATTTTGTTTTTCTGCAGCTGTCCGATAAAGTGCCACTTAACCCTCTGGCCGACGATTTCATAAACCCTCTCGGCTTCATTCAGGTAATTTTCTCCGATGGTTGTTACGCCGGCATCAATGGCTTCCACCACTTCCGCCGGAGTGCGCGTTTTTACGGCCGCCACCAGTTCGACGTGAGGCGGCAGTTCGTCAAGCAGTTGCCTTACATTTTGAGCAATAGTCATATTACTGTATTATAACCTTAACAATTATTCAGTATGCGCTTCAAACGGCGCTGTTTTTTCTTCTTGCGGCACGGGTGCCTTTTTGCAGCAATTTATCCAGGCGGCCCTTTTTAATCACTTCGGAGAGTTGCTCCTGGGTTATCAGTTTTTGGAGAAGTTCGGCTTTTATTTCCTCGGCTACCTCGAACACCTCCCGGCAGTTGGGACAGACCATGTACTGCTTTTTCGAGTACTGGAATGTAGGCACCATGTATATGGTAAACTTCTTTTTCTCCTGCTCCACCGTGAACAGGTCGCGGACCCGGCAATCCGGACAGGTGGTAACTACGTAACCCAGTCTTTCCTGGTAGCCTTTGGAGCCGGCTAGAAACAGCCACATACCAAGCAAGCCGGTATTTACCCCACATATTCCAGGATAAAGCTTTTAACCTCGTCTACCGGGATAGCAAATCCAATGCCTTCTATATCGATATCGACATACTTGGCTACGTTGATGCCTATCAATTCGCCGGCCAGGTTAATCAGGGCGCCTCCGCTGTTGCCGGGGTTTATGGCGGCATCGGTCTGGATATATTCATAGCCATCGAAGCTCCTTACCGCCGAAACGACTCCCCGGGTAACCGACATCTCACCTGGAATATCGTCACCCAGCGGGTAGGGGAAACCCAGGGCGAGCACGTCCTGGCCGGAAGCCAGCTGGCTGGAATTACCCAGCCTGGCAGCCGGGAAATCAAACCCGGGCAAATTCAGTTTGAGAATGGCAATATCCCTGCCTGCATCGAAACCCAGAACTTCGGCGTCCAGCCTCTGGCCGGTACTCAGGGTGGCATGAATCGAATTCATGCCTTCGATTACATGGTAGTTGGTAATTACATGTCCGGCCTGGCTCACCAGGATTCCCGATCCGGATACACTGAAGCTGAAAAGGCTGGCCTGTATGTAAACGATTACCGGTTCCGCTTCTTCGGCGATTGAAGCTGCATTCGTTAAATCAGAACCAATCGCGGAAAGAATTGACTGAACTCCATTCAATTCTGCGGAGAGGTTTTCAAGCCCTTCATTCAAAAAGCTGAAATCGGCACCGATATCGTTGACGGCCTGGTTGAGGCTTTCAATTCCGGTTTCCATTAAAGCCAGGTCCCGTCCGGCCAGTTCAAGCCCGTCTTCAAGAGCCTGAATCTTTCCAGCGGATGACTGCAGGGTTGCCTGCTGTTCGGCCTGAGCCTGTTCCAGATGATTGATGCGCTCCAGGGCGTTTTCAAGCTGGTTTGATTGGCGGAAGTAAAAAAAAGCATTAACTCCCCCGACTGCGGCAACAATCATCAGGGACAGAAACACCAGTATCCATTTTTTCATAACCGACACCTCCGGACTTTCCAGGCGGGAACAGGTAACACATTATACCATTTAGCCGGACGTGGAAATGAGTTTAACCAAAATGATATTCAGATGTTATAATAACCCGCACGGGGAAGTGCTGGAACTGGCAGACAGGCATGACTTAGGATCATGTGCCGCAAGGCGTCGGGGTTCAAATCCCCGCT
>ENA-ORXD01001911-ORXD01001911.1-sediment-metagenome-genome-assembly--contig:-NODE-1911-length-15284-cov-3.849148_pt1 | contig 15284 bp, 16 predicted proteins | sample MGYA00237862_ERZ511471 | MGnify/ENA metagenome assembly ERZ511471 | reverse complement strand
CCGCCGCCTGGTGGATAAAGCCACTCCGGAAGTATTTGATGCGCTGGAAGAAGTCGTCAAGGGGCATCCGGTGATGTTGAACCGGGCGCCGACACTGCACCGTTTGAGCGTACAGGCTTTCGAGCCGGTTCTTATAGACGGCAGCGCCATCCAGATACATCCGCTGGTGTGTGCCGCCTTCAATGCCGACTTCGATGGCGACCAGATGGCAGTGCATGTGCCGTTGTCCCGGGCGGCCATAAAAGAAGCCAGGCTGGCCATGCTTTCAATATACAATATGCTGTTGCCCAGTTGTGGCGAACCGGTAGTGACGCCGACTTTGGATATGGTCTTCGGCATCTATTATCTGACTTCGGTCAAAGAGGATACCGGGGAAGAGAAAATACCTTATTTCGGTTCGTTCGACGGGGCAGTAATGGCTTATGAGATGAACCAGGTAGGGCTGAGGGACAGGATTCGTGTCAGAAGAGCCGAAGGCGAAGACCTGGAAACCACCGTCGGCCGGATTATTTTCAACGGAGTATTACCGGATAATTATGGTTATTGCAATAAGCTGGTGGATAAAGCCACTTTGAAACAGATAATATCCGAGTGCTATAAACTTCTCAACGATAACGTTGCCATGGCGGTTGTTCTCGACGGCCTTAAAGACCTGGGTTTTAAATATGCCACCCAGTCAGGTATCACTATCTCTATGGGTGACATCGAGGCACCTCCCGGCAAACCGGCTATTATCGCTGAAGTCGAGGAAAGAACGGCAGTTATAGACAACCAGTACCAGCGGGGCCTGATTACCGACGACGAACGTTACAACAGCGTCATCGAAGCCTGGATGGAAGCGACCGACAAGATTACCCAGGACCTTTCCAAATCCTTGAGCCGCAGCGGCAGTATATATATGATGAGCACCTCAGGCGCTAAGGGTAACATATCCCAGATTCGCCAGATGGCGGGCTTGAGAGGGCTTATGACCAATCCTTCCGGCCGGATTATCGACTTTCCCATCAAGTCGAGCCTGAAGGAAGGCCTGAGTACACTTGAATACTTTATTTCTACCCATGGAGCCCGCAAAGGCCTGGCCGATACCGCCCTTAGAACTTCCGGTTCAGGTTATCTGACCCGGCGCCTGGTGGATGTTACCCAGGACGTTATTGTTTCCGAGCTTGACTGTGGCACTTTAAACGGCCTCTGGGTGATTGACAACAAGGACAAATCCGGTATGCTGCCGCCTTTTGCCGAACGAATTACCGGGCGAATTGCTGCCGAAAATATTGTTAATCCGGAAACCGGTGAAATCCTGGTCGAACGCAACCAGGAGATCGATGAGCATCTCGCCTCAGAAATCATCAAGGCCGGAATCGACAGGGCGTTTATCCGTTCAGCCACCAGCTGCGAATCGGCCGCCGGCATCTGCCAGTACTGTTATGGACGGGATTTGGCTTCCGGTAAACTGGTCGATCTTTCCATCGCAGTCGGTATACTGGCTGCCCAGAGTATCGGTGAACCGGGTACCCAGCTTACTCTGAGGACCTTCCACACCGGCGGTGTGGTCGGTTTGGATATCACCACCGGTTTGCCGCGCGTGGAAGAACTGTTCGAAGCTCGAAATCCAAAAGCCCAGGCCACTATTTCGGAAATAGACGGCACAGTGGAGATTGTTGAAGACGAGAACGGCCGGCATATCAGGGTTATCAGCACCGAAACTTTTTCAGATGAGTATGCTTTGCCGGAAGGCTGGCAATGGTCGGTTGATGAAGGCCAGGAAGTATCTCCCGGAACGCCGCTGGCGGTACCGGCACAGGAAGACGTGGACCCGGCTGCCGTTACAGCTTCGGCGCCTCTTGCCAGGGTTACCGGCACGACTTCATTTGCCGGCGAGCGTCTTTACATAACATTTGAAGGCAGTGACGAGCGGGAATACCCGGTAGCCGCGGCTACCCACATACGGGTGGAAAACGGCCAGGAAGTCAGAGCTGGAGACCAGTTGACGGACGGCTCGATCAACCCGCAGGACATACTGGCCATTCTGGGCAAAGAGGCCGTTCAGCGATATATCGTTGATGAAGTTCAAAAGGTGTATTGTTCCCAGGGCGTGCATATCAATGACCGCCACATCGAAGTAATCGTACGCCAGATGCTCTCCAAGGTCAGAATCGATACTCCTGGCGATACACGTTTTACTTCCAGAGAACTGGCAGCCAGGACCTTATACGAAGAAGAAAATGCCAGGGTTCTGGCCGAAGGGGGAGAACCGGCAACGGCTTATGCGGTGCTGATGGGCATCACCCGGGCCAGTTTAAGCACCGATTCCTGGCTGGCGGCTGCCAGCTTCCAGGAGACCACCAGGGTTCTTACCGAAGCTTCCATTTACGGCAAAACGGACCGCCTTGTTGGTTTGAAGGAGAACGTGATTATCGGCAAGCTCATCCCGGCAAGATGCCAGTCTTGTAAAGAAGAACTGGAAGCGGAAAAGAAAGCCGCACTGGCTGAGTCGCTGGTAACCGATATACCCGAAGAAATTACTGAATAGCCTCCCACGTAGCCGAAACTGATAACGTGGCTGCCTGAATGGCAGCCACGTTTTTATTGCCGCCTGTTCGCGGCCGGCCGGGGGTATGCTATAATTTATTTCTTGAATATAAAGCGGAGGCAGTGTTATCAGCCGCATCATATCAGGCAAAGCTATCGAAGAAGACGTTCCGGTTGACCTGAGTTTAAGGCCCAGGCATCTTACAGAGTTTATCGGACAGGAAAAGGTAAAAAACAACCTGCACATCGCCATTTCTGCCGCCCGGGGCAGGGGGGAAGCGCTGGACCATGTGCTTTTGTATGGTCCGCCCGGACTGGGAAAAACCACGCTGGCACATATCGTGGCCGCCGAAATGGGTGTCAACATCCGGGTAACCTCCGGGCCGGCAATCGAGAGAGCCGGCGACCTGGCCGCCATTCTTACCAATCTGCAGAGCCATGACGTACTCTTTATAGACGAAATACACCGCCTGAGCCGTGCCATCGAGGAGATTCTTTATCCTGCCATGGAAGACCGGGCTTTGGATATCGTGATCGGTAAAGGGCCGGGCGCCCGCAGCCTGCGTTTAAATCTTCCGGAATTCACCCTGGTGGGGGCTACTACCCGCTTTGCCCAGTTGAGTTCACCACTGAGAGGCCGCTTCGGGGTGGTTTACCGGCTGGATTACTACGACGAAACCGCCCTGGCTACTATAATTCGGCGTTCTGCCGGTATTATCGGGATTGAAATCGACCAGAAGGGGCTGGAAGCCATTGCTTGCCGTTCCAGGGGTACGCCCAGGGTAGCCAACCGGCTGCTTCGCCGTGTGAGGGATTACGCCCAGGTAATGGCTGACGGCGTTATTACGGCCGAGGTGGCTCACCGGTCGCTGGCTGAGCTTGAAGTCGATGGGCTTGGCCTGGATGAAATCGATCACCGCTTGTTGTTGACAATTATCGACAAGTTCAACGGCGGCCCTGTCGGCCTTGAGACTCTGGCGGCTGCCATCAGCGAAGAATCCGACACCATCATGGATGTGTACGAACCCTTCCTGCTGCAAATCGGCTTTATCGAAAGAACACCGAGAGGCCGGGTCGCTACCCGGCGGTCATATCAACACCTCGGCCTGGCATACAACCGTGACAACACGGCCCAGGCAAAACTTTTTGACAGCAACGGATAATGATCGATTCAGTCCTGGTTCACATATGTTGTGTGCACTGTTCGGCTTATACCTTGAGTTTCTGGCAAAACCAGGGTTACAGGGTCAGCGCTTTCTGGTACAATCCCAACATCCACCCCTCGGAAGAACACCGGCAGCGTTTCAATGCTGTTGGTGCATTGTTTGAGCGTCAGCCCGTAGAACTGTTAGTTTACCCGGATTATGAGCCCTCCAAATATTTCAGGAGGGTGGCAGGCGGCGGTCCCGGGCGCTGCGTGAATTGTTTCCGTTTACGCCTGGAGAAAACCGCCGGGGAGGCTTTAAGGCTTGGCTTTCAAGCTTTTACTTCCAGCCTGCTCATCAGCCCTCAGCAACAGCATGAGGAACTGATAGCAATCGGCGATGAGATAGCCAGGCAGACGGGGCTGGTTTTCCTGTATTCTGATTTACTGCGCCGCTATTCGGATTCAAGGGTGATGACCAAGGGGATGGATTTATACCGCCAGCATTACTGCGGTTGCCGGTACTCCAGGCAGGAGGGGCAAAACCAGGTTTAGATATGCGTTACCACGTGCGTATGATGCGTCAGGAAGATGCGATTCAAATGGCAGAAATCGCCCTTGAAGCCTTTCCTACGATGCAGCCGCCCACCAATTATCAGCGGGAGTTTAGAAATCCCCTGGCCCACTATATTGTGGCTCTCGATAGGCCTTACGCAGTTGCAGCGGATGGTTCGATGCCCGCCCGGTATATGGTGGGTTATGCCGGTTTCTGGTTGATGGCAGGAGAAGCCCATATCGTGGATATAGCTGTTCGTAATGCCTGCAGGCGGCAGGGTATCGGGGAACTGCTCATTATTTGTACTATCGACCTTGCCCTGGCATTCAATGCCAGTCAGGCAACCCTGGAGGTAAGGGCTTCAAACCAGCAGGCGCTGTCGCTGTATAAAAAATACGGTTTTACCCAACAGGGAAGACGCCGGCGCTACTATGTGGATAATAATGAAGATGCCATCATAATGACACTGCAAGACTTGAAATGTGCGGATTTTCTCAAGCGTTTCGAGTTTTTGAAGAAGACGCTTGCCGAACGCTGGGGTTTCAGGTTATACCCCTTGGCCCGTTAAAAGGGACAGGGTTAATCGTCCTCGTCTTTTTTGAATTTTCTCTTCAATTTATCCACCTGTTGCAGCCTGGCGAACTCTTCATCACCAAGCAAACGGCAGGTTTTAACATCCTGGCCGTCCAGTTCAATATAGAATAACTGGCGACATTTCCAGCACTTGTAGGGGCCTTCATAGGTTTGTTCCAGGATTGAGAAACGTCCTTCGGTTTTGCATTCAGGACAGGTGATTGTGGCTAACATGTGCGTATCCTCCTTCAGGGTTACATGATTTTAACATTGGAAAATAACCAGTGCGCCATCAGCCCGGCAATAAAGGGCATGAAAAAGGTGCAGGCCAGGCGCACAGCTGTAAACCGCCATCCCATGATGCCGATTTCAAGCGGCAGGCGGGCAAAAGCCCATAATGACCAGCTGGTTAAAAAAGCCACCATGGTGCCTATTCCTGCGCCGCTTTTATAAATAGCGGCAGCTATAGGCAGGCTGGTTATCGGCCCACCCGGCATAAAACCGCCGGCCAGGACGCCGACCAGGATGCCGCGGGTACCGGACTCGGCCCCTATCCAGCGGTTGATTACCTCCTGGGGTAAAAGATGTTGGAAAGCGCCGGCTATAATAAAGGCGAAAATGAGCATAGGCAGAACCTCAACCAGTATTCCGCCGGCTGATTTCAGGGTCATAATGTGCTCGCCATTTCCCCGGCTGTAGCCGATAACAAGCAGGGTGACGGCAATAACGGCCATGATTAGTGTCGGTATTAACATTCTGGGTATTTTCCTCCTGTTGCCAGGCATAAACCCTCCAGTTGTACCGGGATGTTTAAACGTATAATAAGTGTAAATCTTAACAATATGGCTGGATATAAGCAAATAAACCTCATGCCGGCAACAACCCGGCGGTTATAACTGCCGGCCCTGGCCGGGCCCGTTAGCGGGCTTTTTTAACAGGAGGCAGATGTTTTTGGAAAAGTACTTTATAGGCCCGCGGAAGTTTTTTTCCGGCGATGATTCGATAATGGCAAAACCGGCTCCGCCAGCCAGCGTTTCTGCCTGGCGGAAACTGACCAGGTAGTAATAACGGGAGAGCGTTTCATCCCCGGTTTTCCAGGGGACTTGCAGTTCCCTCGGCTTGAACCAGAAACGAGGCTGGCAGCGGTTCCAGAAGGTGACGAAAGCCTCACCTCCCGGTTTCAAGACCCGATAGAGTTCCGCCAGGGCGCGGCTGATTTCAGCCGGCCCTTTAAGGTGATGATAGGTGGCAACGGCAATAGCCCATTCAAAAGATTCTCTTTCAAAAGGCAGATTCCGGACGTCCCCGCAGTAGAACCGGGCTTTATAACCGAACTTGGCGGCATATTTTTCGGCCTGCTCAAGCATTTTGGGGGAAATGTCGACGCCGTATAAATCGAAAGAGTTCTTGAAAGATAAAAAGTCGGCGCCGTGAGCGCAGCCGAGGTTGACCAGCCGGCCTGAGCCCCAGCGCCGGGCAAGTATGTCAAGATCGTCTTTGAAGCGCGTCCAGTGGAAGCGATTGTACCACCCGGGAGCAATCGCATCGAAAACCCGCTTCATTTCCTGGCAGTCGGCTGGTTCCGGCATTGGCTGTTTGGCAACCTTTAAAAAAATTGATAGACTTACGAGAAATAATATGAAATATAATACTATTAAAAAACACTCCAGGACAATATCAGGTGTAACCCCGGTGGCGGTCATGACGCAACCCCGGCCCTGTCCGGGCAGGTGTATATACTGCCCCACCTACGGGGACACGCCGCAGAGCTACACTCCCCAGTCGCCCGCAGTTCTCAGGGCAATCGCCTGTGAATACGACCCTTTCAGACAGGTGGAAACCCGTCTTTCCATCCTGGAAAAAATGGGCCACCCTACAGATAAAGTCGAGCTGATAATAATGGGCGGCACTTTTTTATCCGCGCCACGTGATTACCAGCACAGATTTGTTAAAGGCTGCTTCGATGCTTTAAATGGCGCGCCATCTTCGACTCTGGCGGAGGCGCAGGCGTTGAACGAGCGTTCGCGCAACCGGTGTGTCGGACTGTGTATTGAAACCAGGCCGGATTATTGCAGCCCGGATGATATCAAGTGGATGATTGAACTCGGCGCAACCCGGGTTGAACTGGGCGTTCAGGCAATCGACGACGATGTTTACCGTCTGACGCAGCGGGGGCATACCGTTCAGGATGTGGTTTCTGCTACCGCCAGCCTTAAAAATTCGGGTCTGAAGGTTCACTACCACTGGATGCCGAATCTGCCCGGTGTAACCATCGAACAGGAGCTTGAATTATTTGGCCGTTTGTTCAGCGATGAACGTTTTCGGCCTGACGGACTTAAAATCTACCCGACTATGGTGGTTGAAGGTACCGAATTGGAACGATGGCATCAACAGGGCAATTACAAGCCATATGATGAACCTGTTCTGATTAAGCTCATAGGCGATATGAAAAGCCTGGTGCCTGAATATGTGCGCATTTCCAGGGTATTGAGAGACATTCCCGCAATATATATAACGGGCGGCCCCAGAGATTCTTTACGGGAAACAGTGCTGAAAAAAATGGCCGTTCAGGGTCAGAACTGCCGCTGTATTCGCTGCCGGGAGTATGGCCATCGCCGGAAGTCGGGATGGGAGCCGGGCCAGCCGCATCTGCAGCGGCTTGATTATCCGGCATCCGGGGGGCATGAAGTTTTTCTGTCTTACGAGGATGATAACCACACTCTTTATGGCCTGTTGAGATTGCGCTTCCAGCCCGGAGGACTGGATGGCTTTATTAAAGATACTCCCGAAGCTACGGCAGTGGTGAGAGAGTTGCATGTCTACGGGGCCGAGGTACAGCTCGGCAAAAAAGACGAAATATCCGTCCAGCATAGAGGGTTGGGCAGACGTCTCTTGAATGAAGCAGAACGCATCGCTTCTGAAGAATACCGGGCAAAAGGTTTGTTCGTTTTGAGTGGCGTCGGAGCCAGGCCATATTATTCCGGCCTGGGTTACGGGTTATGCCGGGGGTACATGTTTAAGGCTTTATAGCGCCGGCGGCGATTGGGCTTATTCCTCGCTCCAGTTTTGCATCATCTCTTTTATTCTTTGAGCCAGCCTTGGGTTCGAACGCAGCCGTTCGACAAAAACCGGGCAGCCCTCAACCAGTGTATTCTGGGCGGCTGAAGCCATGCTGGCGATGAGCTGCTGGTTGTAAACATCGGGTTGAGTTGCACCCGGCAGGTTGGCAGAGAGCATTTGACGCTGTATGTCCTCAGCGGTGAAGCGCATAGGAGTGGCGCAGGCTTTGTACCACGGGCAATCCTTGCATTGTACAATGGAATAAGCTTCGTCCAGAACATCACTCATAATAACTCAACCTCTCAATCAACAATCGACTCCAGTCTTTTTTCCAGGGCTCCTAAACTGGGGAAAGCTCCATAGGCGATATCCCGGATTATACCATCTTTATCGATAAATAACGTAACGGGTATGCCCGTTACGTTATAAACTCCGGCCACCTGAGCCCTCGAGTCAAGCAATACCGTAAGGGACAGGTTTTGGCTATTCATATAGCTCTCTATCGCAGATGCGGGGTTGCCGATATTGATCAAAAGGATTACCGGGCTTTGAACTGAGTCATCGTAGCTGTCCTTGAGTTGCTGAAAATAGGGCATTTCGTCCAGGCAATACGGGCAGCTAAGCGCCCAGAAATTGACGACAACCGGCCGTCCTCTGAGTCCGGCAAGGCTGACCTGGTCTCCGGCAAGGTTGTAAAGCTCGAAGCCCGGCGCCGCTTTACCGGCCGAAACGGCAGGCGATCCTGCCTGGCAACCGGTAACGTTGACCAGGCCGATGAGCAGCAATAATGTCAATAAATATTTTTTAAACACAGGCATTCCTATCAATTATAAATACAGCCAGTCAAGATTGCCGGTCAGGATCAACACCCCGATAATAATAAGGACTACCCCGCTTGTCACGTATATCAGTCGAGAGTACTGCTTAACTTTTTTCAGCCACGGTAAAAATGTTGAAAAGGCCAGCCCCAGGATTAAAAAAGGCAAACCTAAACCCAGTGAGTACACCGCCAGCAGGCCGGCGCCTTCCCAGGCGGTGGAGGAATTGAAAGCCAGCATCAGAATACCGCCAAGTACCGGGCCCAGGCACGGCGTCCAGGCCAGGGCGAAACTTGCCCCGATCATCAATGAACGCAGGTACCCGGTGGTGGCTCCAAGGCGGGGAGCCAGCCGCGCCTCAAAGTTCAGAGCCGGAATCTTTAAGAACAACAGCATTATCAACCCCAGTATCACCAGAACCGTTCCGGATATCAGGCGGACCAGCCATGAACCCGGACCAATAACGATACCGGCCAGGCCTATCAGCGCTCCAGAAACAGTGAATACCGTGCCGAATCCGGCTACAAAAAACACTGAATGCCCAAACAGCTTTTTTCGGTCATAGCCGCCCGATTCCAGGATTTTGGGCCCTGTAAGGCTGGCGAGATATACCGGGACCAGGGGCAGGACGCAGGGTGACAAAAACGAGGCAATACCAGCCCCCAGGGCTGTAAACACGGTCACTCCATCCATTTGTAAGACCGGCTCAGCTTAGAGCAGTTTATCTATTTTAGATTTAATGCTGCTTTCAGGGACTGCGCCGACAATCGTATCGGCTACCACTCCGTCCTTAAACAGCAGCATGGTGGGAATCGACATGATCTGATACCGCGAGGCGGTGGCCTGGTTATCGTCAACGTTCATCTTGCAGAACTTGATTTTACCTTCATACTGGGTGGATAGTTTATCTATTACCGGCGCTACCATGCGGCAGGGTCCGCACCACGGGGCCCACATATCTACCAGGACCGGTGTTTTTGCCTTTATAACTTCTTGTTCAAAATTTGCGTCGGTTATTTCTTTTACCATTGAATTACCTCCAACAATAGTTATTCTCATAGTAAAGCTTAAAGCCGAATGTGTCAAGAATTGTTACTGTTTTTGTTAATGTTCCCCAGCCGCCGGGCGGCTCCGATTGACAATGCCCGGCGTAATGTTTAAAATCGTCGAATGCAGCTTTTCGGCAGTTCCGGCATACGTCTCAAAGCGGACAAATACCTCTTGACCCTGGCTCTGAGGGCCGGCATGGCGGTCGGGAGCATTTATAAACAGGTACTGGTAGGCAATGACACCCGCACTTCATCCCATTCGATAAAAAGCGCCCTTGCGGCCGGGCTGACCGCTGCCGGCGCTCAGTGTTTTGATGCCGGCCTTTTGCCTACTCCGGCACTGGCCTATGCCGGGCGCAGTTTTGATGCGGCTATAATGGTTACCGCCTCGCATAACCCGCCGGAATACAACGGTTTGAAGTTTTTCAATCCCGGCGGAGATGCCTTTGCCGTCGACCAGCAGGACGTGATAGAAGAAGCCGTATCCAGTGACCGGGCAGAAACCGCCGTCTGGCAAAAATTTGGGCAAATCCGGCCTTATCCCCAGGCGCTTGAACTGCATAAAAACCGCATTATCTCCAGCTTTCCAGGTAAGTTCAGGGTGAGGGTTGTGCTGGATTGCGGGGGTGGAGCGGCTTCGGTCGAAACACCTGAAATTCTCAGGACGCTGGGGTGTGATGTGATCGAGCTCAATTGCCTTCCTTCAGGCATGTTTGCCAGGCCCTCCGAACCGGGTGAAGCCAACCTGACCCGGCTCAAAGAAACGGTAAAAGAAGCCGGGGCGGATCTCGGCCTGGCCCACGACGGCGACGCCGACCGAATGATGGCCGTAGACGATCTCGGGCGTTTTATTCAAGGGGACAAACTTTTACTTCTGCTGGCCGGCAGCCTGAACGCCCGGCAGGTGGTAACTACCATTGATGCGTCGTGTATTGTGGATAACCAGGGACTGGAAGTGAGGCGTACGCCGGTAGGAGACAGCTATGTTTCCCGGGCCCTGAAAAACTGGGGTGAATTTGGCGGGGAAACCTCCGGTTCCTGGCTGTTTCCTTCTATTTCGCTGTGCCCTGACGGGATATTTGCCGCCGTGCAGATGGTGTCTCTGGCAGCCTGCAACCGGCTTTCTGATCTGTCGGACCGCTTGCCTGAATATCCGGTGATACGGGGAGCCGCCAACGTTGACCGGAAGCTTATGGGCGATATAGCTGTGAGATTAAAGGGCCTTAATCCCCTGAACATCGAAGATACCGACGGCATCAAACTGTACTTTACCGAGGGTTGGGCTTTAATCCGGGCTTCCGGCACCGAACCTAAAATACGTATTACCGCTGAAGCTCCTGATGCAGTAACAGCACAGAACCTGTACGAGCGGGTGTATGAAATAGTTGATGAAGTTTCCAGGAGGGAAAACGCCTGAACATGGATGCCGTAATTCTGGCTGCCGGTGAAGGTTCCCGCATGCGGCCCCTTACTTCAAGCCGGCCTAAAGTAATGCTGCCGCTGGCCAACCGGCCCATAATGGAGCACCTGTTATCAAGTTTGACGCGAGCCGGGTGTACAAGAGTCGTTATGGTTATAGGCTACCGGGCGGAGAGAGTGCGGGAGTATTTCGGCAACGGAGAAAAATGGGGAGTGGCGCTCGATTACTGCCACCAGCCGGAACCATCCGGGACTGCAGATGCCATAGCCCGGGTAAAAGACATGGTGAAGGGGCGCTTCCTGGTGGTAAACGGCGACAGTGTTTTCCAGCCGGATGACCTTCGAAGTTTGATGAACCTGCCCGGGGCAGGTATCGGGCTTATCGAGGTAGCCGATACCACTGGGCTTGGAGTGGTTACCATCGATGGAGACAGGATTACCCATATTTACGAAAAAATGTCCCGGCCGCCCACCAAACTGGCCAATGTGGGAGCGTACCTTTTTACTCCGGAGGTGTTCGATGCCGTTGAAAACCTGGCCGTTTCAGACCGGGGAGAATACGAACTGCCCGGGGCACTGGAAAAAATGATTGAAAATGGCTGTTCCATCGGCTGGAACCGGTTCGAATCCTGGATGACGTTCTCGTATCCATGGGATTTGCTCTCGGGTGGAGAGGTACTGGCTCGATCGGGAGACTTCAACATATCGGGAACGGTTGAACCGGGGGCGATCATCAAAGGCGCCCTGTCCCTGGGTGAGGGATCAACGATACGGTCCGGCAGCTACATCGTCGGGCCGGCCGTAATAGGCGAAGGCTGTGATATAGGGCCAAACTGCTGCATACGCCCCTTTACTTCGATAGGGGACGCCTGCCACATTGGGCCTTCGGTGGAGATTAAGAATTCCATAATAATGCCCGGTACCAGAATTCCCCATCTCACTTATATCGGCGACAGTATAATCGGCGAGGGGTGCAACTTCGGAGCCGGCACCCAGGTGGCTAACCTGAGGTTCGATAACCGGAATATTCGGATAGGAAACAGGGATACCGGACGGCGCAAGCTGGGAGCTATAGTAGGAGACGGGGTTCGCACCGGTATTAATGCTTCCATGAACGCCGGCAGTGTTGTAGGCAGCGGTTGTGTAATCGGCCCCGGGGTGCTTGTCAGCGGCGTGCATGAACCTGGCAGCCGTATCTTGAGGTAGCCCGCAACCGGTAACTTTACATAAAATTGACAAGTTTCCAGGATATTATCTCGCTGAGTATGGTTACATCCTCGGCGGGAAGATAGCTCAGGATACTTTCGTCATACAGGATGTTGCCCCTGGCCGGGAACTCCTCGTCGGCATGCCAGAGTATAAAGCAGGCTTTTATTCTGGGCAGGGCTGGAATCATAACGGCTTCATCTCCGAAGTGTGCCGGCAGACCCCCCATGGCGGCAGCGGCTTTTAAAAGCTCTCCGGGTTTTTGGTCGAAGCGCCCGACAAAAGGCTTGATGGCTCTTTTGGCAAATACCGGCTGATATATCAGTCCCGGGGGTAATTGCTGGTAACCTACCAGGCGTCCGGTGTTGGCATCGCGGAGCGAGAGCTTTCCGGCCTGTACAAGGTAATGAAGCAACAGCAGCAGTTCCCTGGGGGGTGGTTCCGGAATCGTTTCGACTGCCGGCCAGGCGACACGGTAAACCCGGCCGAGCATTTCAACCAGGAGAGAAGACTGGTCTGCCGGTCCTACCTGCGCCCCGGCCCTGGCGCCAAGTTCTTCCAGGCATTCTATCCGCCCGAGTTCATCCCTGGCCAGTTTCAGCGACAGCTGGAAAGCCTGCTCGAAGTTTCTTTGCTCCGGCAGTTTGGGCCGTTGGGTATCCATGCTGCCGTTTAAATATCCAGCCACGAATCGGAATAAAGAACCTGCCCGGATAGCACGCGATATGTCTTGTAGTATTCAAGTTCTTTCGGGCTCAGTTTGGCCGGGTCGGGTTCATCTCCATCCATCATGCGGTGTACCAGGTCGACTGCCTCCGGCATTTCCCCCCGGGCGATTTTAACCAGTTCCTGGTCCAGCGGGTCACTGATAGCTGAATACAATCCGTATTTCATGAAGGCAATCAGGGATGTGCGATTGAAATAACCCCGCAGGTGAGCCGGTACCCCATTGGACACGTTGGAAAGCCCGACAATGGACTTGCATTCCGGCGCAATTTCTGAAAGCATGCTCATGAATTCAAGGCATGCCTGTACCTGAACAATGTCAACGGTTACCGGGGTAGAAATGGGATCGATCCATATTCTGTTCGGGGGTATGCCGGCTTCACCGGCCTTGTATACTATGTCGACAGCCAGCATACACCTTTCGTTAGCATCCCGGGGCATGCCGTCAACACCCCAGAGAAGGCCTATCATATCGGCCTGGTAGCGATTTACCAGCGGGAGTAATTTTTCAAGACGTTCCGGTTGCAGCGAAACCGAATTCATAAGAACGGGCGTGCCGGCAACTTTCAAGCCCGCTTCCATGGCTTCGGCGTTGGTTGTATCCAGCGAAAGAGGCAGCGAACTGACCTCTTTTACGCTGTTTACCAGCCATGGCATCAGTTCGGCGCCATCTTTCCGGGCCGGGCCGATATTTAAATCCAGCATATCCGCACCGGAAGCGGCAAGCTGGGCGGCCAGTGTTTTTACCGGTTCGGCGTTGCGCTCCTTGAAGGCGGCGCCGATGGTTTTGGATATCACGTTGATATTTTCAGCAACAACAAGCATAATTTGCCTCCTTATTTCCATTCCCTGAGGTAGCCGGGCAGGTGGGCTGCTTCCCGGGGGCCGATCTGGATTTCCCAGCCGTCCAGTTCCTCTTCCAGCCCGCCGCTTTCAGCCGCAATGTATCCGGGGATGATAATTTTTCGGTGGCTTACCTTGTCGGCGATGCCGCATTTTTTTACGAACTGGCTGATGGTGTCGGCGCTGAATTTGCCTGCCGCCCAGGCAGTCATGACGCTCAAGCCTTCGGTGTCTTTTATGAGCAGATATGTCGGCACCCGGCTGGCTTCAATTTCTCCGGATACGATAAAGTAGGTGAGTGAAAAGTTACTGGTGAGAACCACCGGTGAATTTTCACCGGGCCCGCCGATTTCATATATGCCTTCGGTGGTAGCCAGTGGCCTCTGCGGGTCGGTGAATATGTTCATACGTTCCACCAGCAGCGGGAAAAGGCTTTCGCCCCGGAAGTCGGAAAGGACTATGATGCCGCCGTATTTGGCTACGAAGATCGAAGCGATAAGAGCTTCTTTCATCGGATCATGCGTAATTTCGGCAGGGAATACAATGGTAGGAAAACCGAGAGGCTTGAATTTGCTGGTGAGTGCGCCGCGGCGCATGACAACCTGGTCTTCGAAAGCCTGTTTCAGGGTGCGGGCTCCTGAATCAAGGATGATGTCTTTTACGCCGGCAGCAGTTAATTTTTCACTCAGCTCAATTAATTGCTGCCGGTTTCCCCCCCTGGCTGCCAGGGGGCAATTATACGTTTTGGCCAGTTCGGCCATTTGGGCCAGGTTATCACCGGTAGCGGCATATATCAGGGGTTTTTGCGCCGCCGTAATTTTAAGGGCCTGCTCCATTATATCGGTGTTGCCGGTTGCCAGTATCAGGGCGGCATCGCTTTGATCCATTATCTTTTTTAGCAGAGTAGTATATTTAACAGCGTCATTCGATTCGCATTTTGCACATATCAATTCGGCTCTAAGGTGCTTGCCGACCCTTTCGTAGTGCAGGCTATTAAAACGAGTCAGCCGGGCGGTGATTTCTTCATCGCTTGAATCATCGGTGATAACAGCAGCAATACCCGGCGGGTTTTCAAAGCGCTTTTCATGCCTGAAAAGGACTGTTTCGCCCCCGGTTTTTACCGCATTGGCACCGGTGCCGATGACCACCGGCCTTATCGGCGGCGCCGAAGCCTCCTCCAGTTTGCTTTTCGCTTCTTGGCTTACATGCGGGCACTTTGAGAGTTCAGCCTTGCCGGCGGCCAGGCTCATGGCGAAAGCCAGGCATGTGGGAACGCCGCAATCTCCGCAGTTGGTCTTGGGCAACAACTTGAATATTTCGATACCACTCAGAGCCATAAAACCGTTCTCCTTCTAATTACA
>ENA-ORXD01001910-ORXD01001910.1-sediment-metagenome-genome-assembly--contig:-NODE-1910-length-15294-cov-5.164290_pt1 | contig 15294 bp, 17 predicted proteins | sample MGYA00237862_ERZ511471 | MGnify/ENA metagenome assembly ERZ511471 | reverse complement strand
TCCGGTAGAAATATTCTGCGTGTGAATTCTCCGGTTTTTTAAACTGGTTCAGCTGGTCAAGAAGGACTTCGAATGCCTTCTTTGATGGATACTTACCCTGCGAAAAGTAAATTTCCGTGCGGTTACAGGTCGACAATATCACCATATCGGTAATGTCGGTTGCCTGCTGTACCTCTTCGTAAAAAGGTTGAATTTCCTCTGTCAGGAAAGTATATTGTCCCCTGATGTCAAGGGATGCCGTCTTATGGCTGATACCTAAAAGGCCAATCATTTGTTGCTGCTTTGTGGATAACTGCCATACAAAAATAACAGATTATCAGGAATATGGCTAATTATCCTGTCGGTCAATTACAATTCAAGCGATTACTTTCTTCGCAATGGAAGAAATTTCTGGAAAGTTTCAGCTAAGAACTGGCGGAGGTCTTGAGAATAGCCGGAACGTAAGATGATGTTCCGGAAATAATGTGGGAATGTATGGTATGTTTTGCACCACATGGGAAACATCGATTTTGTTCTCTGACGATTGTATGTCTGCCTGCTCGCAATGGGTGCCTGTAACGACGTTAGAAAAATGATAACAATCTTCCGGAGCGGTAGCAACTTCTTCAGCAACGCTAATGGTTTTTGCAACAGAAGCTTCACCTGAATTGTCTTTTACTTCGGGTTTACCCAACAGCCATGAGCCAAGTCCTACAACGTAAAGTACGAAGAGGAAAAGGTAAGGCAATGTATTCGATAAAACTCCGAAGAAAAACACCGGCAAATTATTTAATTATCAATGTATTATAGTTGCCCTTTAACTGCTTAAGTTAAAGGAGTTCTGCAAACTTACTAAATCTGACCGAGACTCTTTCTTTAAGAATGCTTAAAATTGCGGTGATATATCTCACACCTTTGTGCAGATATTTCCCATCAATAAAAATGTAACCCTTTTTCAACCGGGCTGACTAAGTAAGCAAAACCAACATTCATGCACACCAAAGAGGAACACTTTAAAGATTTGATTGCCGAGAACGAAGAGCGGTTGGTGCGAATCTGCCGGTACTATCATTCCAATGCCGAGGGGCAGAAAGATTTGTACCAGGAAATATTGGTGAACATCTGGAAAAGCCTCGACAAATTTCGGGGAGAATCATCTATCAATACATGGATTTACCGGATTGCCGTCAATACTGCCATCAGCTTTAGCGGAAAATCGTACCGGCAATCCAAACTGATGATCAATACCGATAGTTCAGCAATGAATATACTTTACGATCACAGCGAACTGGAGACTAAGCTGAAGCAGGAAACCATGTTCGAGCAACTACAGGTAGAACTTAATCAATTGTCAATAATCGATAAAGCTTTGATTTCATTATTGCTGGAAGGATTATCGATGAAGGAAATTGCCAATGTGATTGGTATCACGGAGCCAAACGTCAAAGTGAAAATTCATCGTATCAAAAGTCAGTTGAAGGATAAGCTTAGTCGCGATGTATGATGTTGGAAAATCTGTCGGAGACGATAGGGAAGAAGTCTTACTGTAAAAACGAAAATCATCATGAAAACAAATAATAAAGATAAGAACAAGCATCTACTTGATATCGACGGATTAATTCCCGGCCTGCAAAAGGAAGATCGGCGTAATGTGCGTGTGATGCGGAATTTTCAGTGGCTGATGTGGATTTTGATACCTATCTATTTCGGTTTACTGGTGGTGAATCCTGATAAAGACCTGACCTGGAGTTACCGGGCCGGAGGGGCGTGTTATGTGTTGGCCTTTTTAGCTTTTGCTCTAATATTCAGAATATATATTAAAGAATACAAGACGGTTGATTACGGATTGCCCACTACCGTAATGCTGAAAAAGGCGATTGAACGTTACCGGTTGTTCCACCCCAAAAAGTTATTTGTACTTATTCCGGTTGCATTAGTTGATGCCGGGCTTATATTTTTCTCATTGAATGATGATAAATCAGGCGATTCTCTGTCAATACTGACTTTTCAGATTTTGTACTGGGGCATCATGTCCCTGGGAACAGGAGTGGGGATCTGGATATGGCACCGACGCCAAAAACCTCTACGTGATGCGGCCCGTGAGCTGCTTCGGGAAATTGAATCCTAATAGAAAGATTCCGTCAGGAAACTCATAAAACCGAAAGTCATCTGAATTTTACCCAAATGATTTTCGGTTTATTTTTCCTGATTGATGCGTTCCTTAATTTCTTTTCTTTTGACCAGAATAGCTGCCATCAGGGCAATGGAAATGCCCAACCAACCGTAATGTCTGAGCACATTGGGTTTGATGAAAATCGTATACAGATTCCATATGGCAAATAGGGCCAGAATGATAATGAGAACAATTTGCCACCGAAGAGCCTGTTGGTCATTTTTCATGGTTAGTACATTAAAGAAGTATGATTTTCATTATTCCGATTCCAGCGGTTTTTTAATGCCTTGTACTTCGTCAGAAGTTGATAAAATTACAATAAAAATATCAAATAGACAGGTTAACCGGAAGAATGGCCGTGCTGTTCTCCTTGTTAATTGCAGGTAACGAAACAATAAGGGTAGAGTCTGTTTCCGGAATGTAGGGAATTGAAACAGAAAATGTAGTTTGTGATTCATTCGTCATAAAACTGATGTTGCCTTCAAGCAGTTCGATTAATTTTTTAACCAGTGATAATCCAACACCTAAGCCGCTACTCATATAATCGTTGTTTTTAATATCCTGCTTCTCGAATATTTCAAATAATCTGTTTTGCTGCTCCTCCGGAATAGGAAGTCCCTGGTTTGAAATTCGAATCAAAATACTTTGAGGAAACACATGGTAGTCAATTTCTACTGTCTGTGACTGAGAGTGTTTGATGGCATTATCGATTAAATGGTATAGAATATGTTTTATTTTGTTGCCATCGGAGTACATCGAGGTTGAAATATCTTTGCGTTTAAATTGTATCTGAACCTCTCTGTTCAGTAAAATTGGAGTCGATTTTTCGAAATATATTTTAAGTTCATCGAATATATCCTCAACAGCAACCAGCTCATACTCCATTCGGATATTATCTCCGGAGTTGATGATAGATATATTAATCAAGTCGCTTATAATTAACAGGAATTTGTCCGCACTTTTCTGCACTATTTCAAAATGATCCTTTCCATCTTTCCTGAATTCTTCTTCATTCATGTCCGAAATAATCTCCAGAAAACCAAGTATCCAGTTTAGTGGCGTTCGTATTTCGTGAGAAAGACTTTGCAGAAAGGAGGTTTTTACATTTTGCGAAATCACCGAGCGTTTATACAGTTCGGTGATTTTGTTCCGAAGCATATTGACCAGCTCATTCTTGTAGACAATTCCAACAAATCGACCCTCTTTAAATGCTGGGAGAATAGAGCATTTGTATTTTTCGAATTTCTCCAGTGCCTCCGTAATGGTTTCGCTTGCCTGAAGATTCCCTTTTTCTGTTATACAGTCGATGACGAGTTTATGCGGGCGTTTAATCAGATCGGAAGGAGTTAGTATTCCCATATATTCCATCCCGTCATCCATCACTACCAGAAAGTTTTCGTTGATAAGTCTGGTGTCAACTGCATTGATTCCCTCATAGGGATGAACCATTGGGAAGCGCTGATTGATAAATTTTTCGATCTCCATCAAAACTCTCCTTCAATTGCGTCGTAAAATATCTTCAATTTAAAATTGACTTTTAAGATTTCATTGTCAGAAACGAATGGGAATACCTTTTTTTGAAGCACTTTTATAATTCTGTCTTTATTCATCTTTTTCAATATCTTTTTATTGATAAAGACTGCTTCCACATTTATATCTTCTACTTCAAAAACTTCGAATTCATTGGGTATTAGGAACTCAAACGATTTAAATACGCCTATTTTTCCCTGCGAACATTTTTTTCCTAGTATCAAAATGTCTTCAAAAGGAGGTAGACCTATTTCTTCAAAACTCAATTGAACCGAATATTTCATTAGTGACATTTCTTGCATAATAATCTTTGCGGAACTTAGTAATTACTTCATCTGTAAACTATCATCGAATGCCATCTCTTTTACGCATTCATATAATAACGCATTTCACACTGGTCTATTGTATTTATTTTTCATTATGTATCAATAAAATGATTTAAAAAGTCTTAAGTGTGTGAATGTGTGTTTATCTCTTCAATGGTATATCGAATATTGAAGAATCTTTTTTAACTAAAAGAGAGGTTTTGGCAAGAATGATATAGCCGGAAAAAACCAAATGTAAACCCTGAGCGTTATCCGAAACAGTGAAAATTCAGGGGATAGCTCATGGGAAGTATGGGCTTAGACCAACAATGATAATGAATTGGACCATAATCAAGGTAAATATTGCAAATCCTATCGGGGCAACGATTCCGCGACCATAACTGACAAAGAACGCGACCGGAATTAATATGACAAGTATTAGGCGGTACGTGATTCCAATGGCTTGGAGCCTTCAGAACTGCGCTGCTTGATACTTTTCACGGCCGCATACCTGCCCATTTCCACCAACTCCTTAGCCCTGTAAAAGTCGTAGGTGGTGCATGCATCATGCGATATTTCCATGAGGATGTCCGGCGGATGATTTTTTAGGTTGATTTGCCCAACGTGGTAGGTCATCATCCCGATGGTTTTGTTGATAAGATCGAAATAGCCCAGCTTTTCCTCTTTGTTAGAGGGCAAAATATCTTGCAGGTGTTGATAGAACTCTTTGATTTTTTGCTGATAGACGGATTGGTTCGCTTTCTTTTCTTTCTTCGAAACGACTGGATTATCGACAGGAATATCTGCATTGACATTCACCGCAATTAGCAAGTCACCCGATTCGCGTTTGGCATGATTCAGTGGAATGTTATTAATAACACCTCCATCTACCAGTAAACCATTTTTCGTTTTCACGGGTGTAAAAACAGTCGGAATAGCCATGGAAGCGCGAATGGCTTCGAAAACACTCCCTTTGGTGAAAACTACTTCCTCTTTATTGACAATATCAGCGGCAACTGCTGCATAATGGATCTTCAATTCCTCTATATTGGCATCGGGAATGAATTCTTTCATCTTATTCAGCACCTTGTCGCCTTTCACCAACCCTTGCGAGCTGAGCGTGAAATCAACCAGACTGAACACCTTCATACGATCGAGTGAGTAGAGCCATTCCTTGTATTCTTCCATCTTGCCAAGGGCATAAACGCCACCAACCAGAGCTCCCATTGATGTACCGACAATTGAATGTATTTCGAAGCCTTGTTTTTCCAGCTCTTCAATAACACCGATGTGTGCCATTCCACGGGCCCCGCCTCCTGATAATACCAGGGATACTTTTTGCTTCATGCGTTTACTGAAAAGGAGAGTGATTAAATAGTTATGTTCAAATAAAGATAAGTATTTTCCGTCATCTCCGAAATCTTCCTGAATCCTGACGTTTCTCTTTTCCCGAGATTGTTTTCGCTATAGTTGCCGGCCTTAATCCGGAAAATTGTTTAAAACGTTCTCTCAGCAGATGGTTCATTGGATTTGAAAAATATCGGGCCACCAGTTCACCCAAAATTCCGGATACAAAAATGACTGTCAGGTATAAAGTCCATACCCATTCGCCTGCCAGATTCATCTCCTGAAAGTACTTTACCATCATGAAAACGACAAACATGTGCGTGAGATAAACTTCATAACTGTTCCGACCCATGAACCGAAGCCATCCGGTCAAGCGGGATGGACGTTGCAAACCATTAGTAAATCGTTTCTGCATCCAAATCAGCACGAAGGCTGTACCAATAGACAACACTGTTACGTTCAATGCGATCTTTGATAACTCGTGAACAGGTGTCCACCGTCTGAAAAACAAAATACTGCTCATCAGAAATGCACCTATGATCCCCAGCAACAGTAATTGATTCTTTTTGAATTCAACCCTTTTGGTGATCACTGCCGCTATACAACCTAAGGCCAAGGCATCCAGGTAGGCAAAGTGGTTGTGATCGGCTTCGGCCAGACCGTAGTGGGTGAACCAAATGGTGCGGGCAAAAGGTGAAATAACCAGAAATGCCAGAGCTAGAATAGCAAATTGCCATTCTTTGCGCAGAAGGAGCAAAACTAAAGGAAAGAACAAATAGAATGTTTCCTCTATCGATAATGACCACAAAACATCCCACGCTCCCGGCAGATAACCTTTGGTAATTTCCAGCCAGTTGATATGAAAAGTTAAAGCGGCGAAGACGGCTTCTCCCAGCGACATTCGTTCAGAATTAATCACAAATCCTCGTATTCCTGAAAGGTGAAGTATTGAAAGTACCAAAAGTAACAGTAGGAGCAATGGCATAATCCGGGCAAAACGCATGGCATAGAAACCTCGTGGATTCACATTTCCCAGCGAATTCCACTTTTGTAAGGAAGAAGTTGTAATCAGAAATCCGGAAATGACAAAGAACATACAGACACCATAGTACCCGCTCCAGAACACTATTTTGTATATGGAGTCCGGCATGGCGTCACCGATAAAGGTTTGGTTGAACGGAACGCGAATGTTGACGTGAAGCAAAATGACGGATAAAATGGCCAGGCCTCTGAGCACATCAATGCCGCTGTTCCGGTTGTTGTATCGGTTACTGGTCATGAATTTCCCCTGTTAATGATTTGTATTTCTGCTTTATTATTTCCGAAGGATCTGTAACGCGGTTCAGATTTGAACCGACAAGCGAGTTTACTAAAATATCAGAAGAAAAGGTGGCCCGCGGGCTCACCTTTTTCATTGTTTTTATTTTGGGAGATAATCTTCGGGATTGACCCTTTCGCCGTTTTTATACACTTCGTAGTGTAGGTGCGGGCCTGTCGAAATTCCGGTACTACCTATCTGACCGATAATCTGCCCTTTTTTCAGAACATCACCCGGTTTTACGGAAATACTCTTGAGATGGGCATAATACGTCGAATACACGTCATTGTGTTTAATCAGTACGTAATTTCCCATTCCTTTTTCGTCCAATTGAGCTTCAACCACCACTCCTGCAGCGGGCGCAACAATGTTAGTTCCTTCCTGAGCCGCGAAGTCAATGGCATGGTGGAAATCCTTCTTCTTGGTATACGGATTCCTACGCTCACCCCACCCGCTGATGTGCGTAATTTTTTCCCGGGTCACCGGATAAATGGATGGCCGGGAAGCTTCGCTATCAATCACCGTGTTTTTTCCGATGGTAAGTGAATCGTTTGTTCCCGATGGTGTAAAGGCAAAAAGCAACAGGGAAATCATTGGTAACGCGAGCAGGTATAAGCCCAGGTATTTTCGTGAAGTTTTATTTTTTGTCATCATGATAATGCGCTTTTTTATTGTTTTTTGATAAAAATGACTGACGAGTCCGCCTGTGCTAATCATTTCAACCTGTCTCAGCATCGATTTCAGGTAGCCCTCTGTTTTATGGCTTTCCGTCAAAACAGATGCATCGGCCAGGTATTCATGCTGCATTTTCAGCGAACTGCGATACAGAAAAACAAACGGATTGAACCAGATAAGTACAGTAACGACCTCGGACAGAACTAAATCGAGATAATGTAATTGCCTGATATGGGCCAGTTCATGCTCGATTATCATCGGGTTCTGTTCATTTTTTGGTAAGAAAACCATGTGAAAAAATGAAAATGGTACCGATGTGTTCGTCCTGACAATCTTGATTTTATCAATATAATGGATGTCAGCCTGATTCTTCATCCGGACAATCCGGGTAATGGAAAAGAAAAGCTTAAAGAACAGGATGGTTATGCCGACAAAATAGATTGCCGGCAAAATCATTGAATAATTGATTGTTGTTAAGCCATGCGCGAGATTTTGATTGGTAAATAAAACGTAATCCGGTTCAATCGGATGTAATCGCATCATGTCGGTCACGATAGTTGGTGATTGAACCTGGAAAAACGGAATTTTCAGAACCGGAATAATAAACGAAAGGAGCAGGCCAGACAGCAGGTAAAACCTGTTGAGGTTGAAAAATGTATGGTTTCTCAATACTGCTGCATAGAGCAGATAGAATGCCGAAAGGCTGAGACTAACCTCGAAGAGGTACCAAAAAAATGCATTCATAAATTACCTGTCTGACTTGATCTGATTTATTTTCTCATCAATCAGCTGCCTGATTTCTTCCAGTTCGGAAAGCTTCAACTGTTCGTTTGCAAAGAATGATGCAAACGCAGGAGCAGAACCATCGAAGAAATTATCGATGATAGATTTCATGTGGTTCTGAAAGTAGTCACTCTTGGATATCAATGGATAGTACTCATGGATTTTTCCGTAGGTTTTGTAACCGATAAATCCCTTTTTCACCAGAACCCTCATGACCGTTGATACGGTGGTGTAGGCTGGTTTGGGATCGGGGAATTGGTCTACAACGTCCTTCAGGAATCCTGTTTTGATACTCCAAAGATATTGCATGACCTGTTCTTCAGCTTTTGTCAATTCTTTCTTTTCCATGTTGTAAATCTATGACTATTTTTATAGTCATACAACTATTTTTGTAATTATCGAAAAGAAAAATGTAATATTGACTGATTTTTAGATTGTTATGTCTTAATTGATCAATGGAAGGATTGAAATACTTACTGTTTTTCCGTTAGTTGTTGATCAATGGAACTGAGCCACTCGTAGAGCTCCTGCGCCTGCGGTGACTGATTGTCAATCCTGACATCACCGAATTGTTGGAGCAAGATACGTTTGTATTGATTGGTTGATTGATTGAGAATATAACCCACATAAACGGTACTACCTGCATCAGCCATTTCATAAACCGGGTCGCTAACAGGACCTTTGGCGGCCAGAGGTAACAACGTAAATTTGGCTTTTAGTTCTTCAGTGTCAACTTGGTAGCAAGCACTGTCTGTGTTCTGTAGGTTTCGTTCCATGTCCTCCGCGGAAATGGTTCCGGAGGGATCTGGATAGCTCCAGTTGTCTGGTAAGTTGTAGCAATGAAGTTGACCCGATGAATCGATTAGCCAGCCATTGTGTTGGATTCCCCAGGCATGATTCGCATATTCGAATTGAAACAACACTTTTTGCCCTGTAGCATAACGTGGATTCTCGGATGGCACATGGTCACAACCAGTCAGCAATAGAATGATGAATATAAACAATGCTCTTCTCATGGTAGTTAGGTTTGCTCTACCTGTTAGATGATATTAAGGATAGGGAGGTTGCATCTTCGTAATTTTCTTAACCGAGCCCCCTTTAAAATCAATGGGAAAATCACATCACACCAACTCAATCGAAGTAATTTCAGGCAACACTCCCAGCCGTCCCTGGTACCCAATAAAACCGTAACCGCGGTTGACATACAAATACTGGTGCTCTTTTTGGTACAAACCAGCCCATTCTTTATAGAAATACTCAACCGGGCTCCATTTGAAACCGGGAATGTCTATTCCAAATTGCATCCCGTGTGTGTGCCCACTCAAGGTCAGGTCAATATCCTGATATTCTTTCCGGACCTGTGCATCCCATTGCGAAGGATCATGGCTCATGAGTATTTTTACGGGAATGTCCAGTTTTTCCAGCCCAGCCACTGCTTTTTTCATATCACCATATTGGGTAAATCCTCTGGCTCCCCAATTCTCAATTCCAATCAAGGCAATTTGCTGACCGTTTCGTTCCAGAAGCACGTGTTCATTTGTCAGCAATCGCCAGCCCATATCAGCCTGATATTGTTTCAGCTGTTCGATATTTTTCTTTTTGTCTTCTTCCGAAGGCCAGGAAACATAGTCGCCATAATCATGATTCCCCAAGACAGAGTATACGCCCATGGGTGCTTTCAAAGCTTTGAACACTTCGATGTAAGGTACAATCTCACTTGCCCGGTCATTTACCAAATCACCGGTAAATAAAATCAGATCCGGATTTTCCTCCATAACGGCGGCAACACCTTGTGATACTGCCTCTGGATCATCAAAGCTACCAGAATGAATATCCGAAATCTGAACAATGCGAAGCCCCTTAAATTCATCCGGTAAACCTTTTAACGGTATCTGCACCCGCCTCAATTTATAATTGTACCTGTTGGACATGCCATACACCAGTCCCGAAGTGAGCGCTCCTCCAATCAACAACGCTGTTTGGGAAATAAAAGTAAAACGGCCGATTAAACGAGAGCTATCAGTTGGGCTTCCAACAGGATGACTTCTGAACGAAAGAAAAAAGCTAATTATGTTAGGAATAACCATGACAACATCGGTCAACAACATAATGACCGCAATAATCACCTTGCCCAGAAAGACACCAATAAGAATATTGACAGTGTATTTCAGGGTGAGTGAAGGCCAGGCCGTTCTTCCCCAATGAGGAAAAGCGTACAAACTCCATAACGTTGCCAGGGATAAGATTACGTAAAACACAAACAGCCATAAATGTAAACTGTTGTTTGTATTTCGAAGGGTCGTTCTCACGGCCACGAAAGTGTAGTATTCAACGACAACTACAAAAAGGACAAAAAACAATAGTTGTTTACTAATCATATTCTTGTTTTCATGTTGTTTCTAAGCATGCTCCGCTATTTTCATTCAATCTGAAAGTAAGTGAAAAGTAAACGACGAAACATCCTTAATCAACAAAAATTTTGGAAGGATGGTTGACTTCAATCGATACAACTTTCAACTGAGACTGATCAACGAAATGAATACTGAACCTGGTAAAACAATGATAAGCGAATTTTTAGATTTTGATTTTCGCAATACAAATTTTTATACCTGTGATTCTTTTATCTATTCAGGGTTGGCCAATATAACGTTTGGTTATCCCGGAACAATGATTCTTAGAACATGATTACGCGAAGAAATTATCTCAATTTGCTGCTTAATTCAACCGCGCATAGAAGTAACCTTTTTTACCGTTGTATAATTTGCACCAGATGGAGAATTCCTGTGGCTTTTGTTTCAATGGCATTCGATGCGTGGGGTTGAGGAAGAATTCAACCTGGCCAATGGAACAGGTCTCACCAGCTTTCAGATTGTAACCGGTTATTTTATAATACTTATTTACCGTTAGTTGTGTATTCAGATAGTCAAACGAATCCTTGTTGGCGATGACAATGTGATTTCCTTCAAGGTGCACCGAAGCGTGGAGATGAACCATCGAACTGTCTTCTTTGGCGTATGAACGATAGATGAAGAAAATAATAGTGCCTATAATGATGAAAGAGAACAGGTAAACCAGTTTTGTTTTCATGGGATGAGAGATTATGAATTACATGTTTTACTCAGGGCTGACACGCTGGGGTATTTATTTTGCCCCGTTTGGGGCTTCATTATTTTCATGGTTGCATTGAACCGGTATCGGCATTTCTCTTCCTTTTTACCTTCGCCCGGGCAAAGATGAGCGATACAGCTACAATAACTGGGATATCGCGTTTTAGTGTAATGAACGATGCCAGACTTTTACCGGAGGTGGAACGACCCAGAATCATTCGTTCGATGGGATCCCATAACTCGAATAAAATAAAGCAAAGTGTCATGATAATAGCTATAACTACGAAATGTTTCCAGAATGCTTTTGTCTCTTCTTTCATGTGTTCAGAATATTTAAGTTATCTGTTGGCTCTTTATTTTCAATGTTATCAGGTTACATTTTATGCATTTCCCTTTTGTGCTGTTCCATCTCCGCACGTCCTAATCTTGGCCTGACGTAATCATTTTTAGTTGGCAGGTTAGTTTATTATGAGTTTGCATGAAAGTATTAGCCAACCTGTTTTATTAGTAGACAATATTCTTCTTTTTTTATCCCAATAATTCCAATACCTCTTGCCAAACGTCATCACTTACGGGAATTCCATTCTTCAAATTTCTTGCTCGGGTTTGTAATGTTCGTTCTCCGGGATAATAAGTTTTGTCTCCGGGGTGCATGGGTTCCACATCATGTGTGTAATCGATAATTTCGTTAAGGAGTCTTTCGTGTATGTTTTTATCATTAAATACCTCGGGATAAATACAGAGATACACTTGTGAAACTCCCGTTTCGTAATCCTTCAAGCCAACTTTATATGTTGAGTCTCCTGCCGCTAACAAAGTAGCTAACATATCCAAAATCATCGAAAGAGCAGAACCTTTCCAGTATCCGATGGGTAGTCCACGTTCTTTTAACAAGATTTTTTCGGGATCGTTGGACAGTTCGTTATTGTCGTCCCAGCCTCCGGGGTGTGGTAGTTTTTCACCTCTCAGTTTATAGTCGTTGATCTTTCCAAAGGAGAACTGCGAAATGGCCATATCCAAAACAACATGACCCTCCTCTCTCGGGATTGACACAATAAACGGATTGTTCCCTATCCGGCTGTCTTTACCGCCCCAGGGCGGCATGTTGGGTTGTGTATTGGTAAAAAGGATGGAAATGCAACCGGCATCTGCGGCCTGCCATCCATAGGTACCCCCTCGCATCCAGTGATTGGTGTTGCGCAATGCCACCATTCCCATTCCATGAAGTTTTGCCAGTTCGATGGCTCGGTTCGTGCACTTTGCAGCGTTAATAATACCCGGACCAAAGTTACCATCCCATCTTTCTATACTTTCAAACGTTTCTGCCTTTTCTGCTTCAGCATCCACTTTTACTAAGCCATTTTCGACATATTTTATAAAAGGCAGTACACGGTTGATGCCATGTGAATTGACGCCGTCTAATGTTGTTTCTGAAAACACCCTGGCCATGTACCGGGCCTTCTCTTCAGCAAATGTATATTTGATGAACAGCCTGTAAAGTACATACTGCATCTGTTCGAACGGAATTTGCATGGTCTTTTTTAGTTTTTTTCTCGGTTAAGCAGAACGGTCACTTGTATGATGTCGTGGCGGTCAGACGAGAGTCTGAGTGTTCGACCGAAACTGAGGTTGGGACGAGATTCGACTTGTCGAATCCGCACAAACCCAGCCATGCCTTATACCACGTGTTAGGGCACGTTTTTTTCAATTTGTTCGAATAATTTTATCAAATCACTATCTAAGTCCTTAAGTTCAAATTGACTTATTATCTGTGTATATGAAATTGATATTTTATAATCATTTTGTAATTTATTATTCAATGCGGAGATAAATTCTTTTCCAGGAATTACTTTAAATCGGTATTCAAGATTTTTCCATTTACCATCAAACTGTTTTTGCTCGTCTCTAATAACAGTTGCCAAATCAATACCCTTTCTTGTTATATATCTGTATTTGTGTGCGGCTAATTGAGAATATACATCTGTTTTAAAATCATCAGAAAGTTCAAATAGCAGATTTTCCACTTCTGCAATTGTTAACTCATTGCTTTTTGAATTAGAACCATCTCGCTTTCGAATTCTCATGTTTATGGCATTTCGAATTGCTTTTACAGAGAGTAAATAATTTTCAATTTCTTTTCTCTTGAGAACATGTACATAGGAGGCATCTTTTTTAATGCGATTAATAAATTCTTCAATTTCTTCTTTGCATTTGTAATCTCTGTCGAATAAAGCCATTAACTTAACTTCTTCACTAATAATTTTTGAAAAAGTCCAATTTGTCCCACTAACTCTTTCATTTTGAGAAAAGCCTTCAATTGGAATTACTGTTAAATTATTTTTTTCAAAGAGTCCGCTACAATTTGCTACTTTTGAAAACTTTGATAATAGTTTTACATCTTTACCTTCAACGAATAGAATTCTTTTTCCACGTGCAAGTCTAGTAAGATTTATATTTTGATTTGAACCAATAAGGTCTGAAGCAAATTGTAAACCTGTAAGATTTGTTAATCTTTTAGCACTTTTATACATTCTATCTACAACAAGTACTTCATTCGGTTCTGCTTCATTAATTATTTCGGCTGAATGAGTTGCTAATAGAATCAAAGCATTGGTGCCTTTAAGAATCTCAAGAATTTTATGTTGTAAATCAGGATGTAAATAGATTTCTGGTTCGTCAACAACAATTATATCTGCATCACGATGTTTTATTATTTGAGTTAATAATTGTAACCAAACTTGAAATCCGAATCCAGCCCAACAAATTTCTCTTGTCATTCTATTTTCTTCATAAAACATAGATAAACGTTTAGAGAAAGGCTGTAACTTTTCAGGCGGTAAAACGGACATTCCTGCCCAACTTTCTTCAACCATTTCTCTGAATTCATTAAAATTTTCTGGCTCTTGATACCAAATGTTTCTAAAAAGTCTGGAGGCTCGTCGACTTCCTTTCCAGCGATTTAAATACTTAGTATCTACTGTATCTTCTTCTATCTCAAAAGGAGAAAGAGTCGGGATTACTGCTAGATTCAAATTAAATTCGTTTCTAAATGAAACAGCAGTATTCAATATCTTACCATCTAATTCATAAGTTAGTACTACTGGACTTTTATCAGATAAATGAAGAAACAAATTTTTATTCTGGGCAAATCTATATCTTATTAATGTAGGCTCATTTGACTCGGTTGTTTGAACATTTTCTAATTGGATAGGAATGCTTGAATTTGGAATTTCCCAACCATGAGATTGTTTTTTATTGGGAAGTGTAACATGTTGTGGTTTCTTTCGGCTTGCATATCGATAAGCACCTTGCAAAATTCTCAATGCGTCTAGAATTGTTGATTTTCCACTGTTATTTAAACCAACTAAAATATTAAACTCTTTCAATGAAATTGAAAACCTTTCTAGAGCTTTAAAATTTTCAAAATATATCGATGTTATCATTTATCCTTAAAGTTTATTTTTCCGTTTTAAAATGCAAGCTAACTAGTGTGTATCAACTATGGTTGTTATTTCTCTTTTAACAAATTTCCAGGTGTTGTTATACTACCAAAATCAGGGGTATAACAACACCTATTATGTTGAATCGATATTCTTCCGGGTTTTCTGATTCCGTTGTATGGAATGGTTTAGTTTCATCCGTCAGTTTTACGACGTTCAAATTAGCAAAAACTTATCATAAACCGATCGCATGATATAGGCGATTTATCAACTTAAAGTTGATAACCAATGAGAATGAGGTCCAACATAGCGAGGTGGAAGCAAGGCAGAAGATTTCTTTTTCGAACATTTTGATATGTTATTCGACAGTTTGAGGATATAATATGCAGAATAATTCCTAATTTATATTCCGAAAGAAACCAACAGATTATGACCACTAAACCGAAAGCAGCACTCCACTTGCGACCACGTTGTATGATCCCATGCCGGTATTTATTCGTCGCGAGTGGGGTACCTGACCCCAGCTAGCCAACCTGCTTTTTTGCCCACCATCTTATCATTTCCGGGCTATCACCGGATTTTTCATTCATCTTTAAAAACGTTTATTATGTCTATATTATATAGCAAGGTTCAGCGG
>ENA-ORXD01001909-ORXD01001909.1-sediment-metagenome-genome-assembly--contig:-NODE-1909-length-15302-cov-3.354548_pt1 | contig 15302 bp, 15 predicted proteins | sample MGYA00237862_ERZ511471 | MGnify/ENA metagenome assembly ERZ511471 | reverse complement strand
AGAGAAAAAGCCGCGTTGATCTTCTGCAGACCGTGTCCGCGAACGGGAACCCGTAGATCCCGCGGCAGAGACAGGACTGAGAGATAGTCTTGGCCTGGATCGATGTGCACGAGGATGATGGTATCCGACCGCCCGTATTCCTCCTCGTCTGTGTCCCTGGAGTCCGATCCAAGCATGAGAAGGTTCATCGCATCAGGCGAGACCACCGTGGCAGGAACCGAGACAACGGTGGTACTGGGTTTCTCGGTTATTACGACCTTGACCTCAGGATCTACTCTCTTGTTCGATGCCACTACCTGCTCGCGGAACCAGAGATATGACCCCCCGACAACCATCGCGGCAAGGAGCACCAGCCCCGTCAGCACGTAGAGGACGATCCGTCTCCACCGCCTGCGCCGTTGGACGGTGTAGAGGGTGTACGGCTTATCCGCCAACTGATCCTCCGGCCGGCACCACGATCATCGATTGGGCCACGTTCAGCAACTCCTTCTTCGTCAAGCAGAACGAGAGGGTGTTTGAAACCCAGTACAAAACATCCCCCTGCTTCCACCAGATGCGATCGGTGCGCTGATTGGTTCCCACTACGGTGTATGTGACGCCGTTCTTTTCTATTTCCAGCCCATCACTCGCGGCGGGCGCATCGAGCCACGTCGTCTCCATGATGCCCATGTACTGGTCGAGCTTTTCGCCTTCTCTTGTAAGCTGATAGACCATCTTTAGCGCCGGCCTGCTGCTATCCCCGGCCGCCAGCTCGTAGACTCCCGGCTCCGCGGGCATCTTATCCACATAGGCGTATCCGTCGGGAAGATACCCCGGAGCCATGACCTGAAACGGAGAAGCCGAAGCGTAAAGGTGCCAGAGGACACTGTTCTCAATGCTGGCGAGATCCGTCACAAACGTAGGCACGGAAGCTCCGGCCTCGGAGGTGCCCGCGGACTGCCCGGTAACTTCGGTACCGGTGGCAACAGTAGTCGCCTCCGCCGGCGGGGTCGTCAATTGCGCGAGTGCCTCGTCGATGGCCCCTTCGGCCGGAATGACATACGAGACGTCGTCGACAGTCCTGATATCCCCTCTGATGGTGAGCTGCCTGATACGGGACCCGTCCAAACGGACACCCCAGGCGGCGAGTCTGATGAGATCGTTCGTACCGAGCGTGGTGACGATGTTGCTGAAGAGAGCCTTGATGACCCCCGGCAGTTTCAATGGCAGGTTCCATCCCATAGCCTGCTCGCGGAGGGCGGTCAGGAAGCGCTGTTGTCGCTCCATGCGACCGAAATCGTAGTTGAGATCGTGCCGGTAGCGCACATAGTCGAGCGTTTTTGCCCCGTCCAAGCGCTGATAGCCGGGGGAAAGCTTGATGAGCTCCCACTCGGGATTGTCGTTGTAGTAGCGCCTATCCACATCGACGTAGACGCCCCCCAGCGAGTCCGTGATGTCTCGAAATGCCTGAAAGTCCACTTCGAGATACTCTTGGATGTTGATCCCCGTGAGCTGCTTGACAGTGCGGATGGTGAGTTCGGCGCCACCGAAGGCGTAAGCCGAGTTGAGCTTCTGGACGCCGCGGCCTGGGACTTCGACACGTAGGTCTCGTGGGAACGAGAGCATTGACAGGTAGTTCTCATCGGGATCCGCGTGCACGAGGATAACGGTGTCCGAACGGCTCTCTTCTTCGTCGGTGGCAGCGGCTCGGTGGTCGGAACCTATGAGGAGAATATCCATGCCGGTAGGTGTCTCAATGGCGTCGACCGGCGTCGACTCCAGAGCCGCCTGGATGCCCGGGTCAGTCGGGTGGGAAACGAGCCCGTTGAGCCAAAGGTACGAGCCTCCGCCCACTGCGAGTAAGACCACCACGAAGGCCGCAATCCCGTACAGCAGCAGGCGACGACGCCGGCGTTGGCGGAGTCTATCTAACTTGTAGACTGTGTAGGCTTTGTCTTTCAGTGGCATCTCTCGGTCGGAGATTCGTCCGCCGCGCCCATCCTGCCTATTTCAGCCCCCAACGCGGTCAGTTTATGCTCGAAGCGCTCGTATCCCCGGTCAATATGATAGACGTCGCGTAGCTCAGTGCATCCCTCGGCCACGAGCCCGGCAAGAGCGAGTGCCGCGCCGGCGCGGAGGTCCGTGCAACGTACGGTAGCACCCGTGAGCGCGCGGCCCCCGTTTACCACGGCATGATTGCCGTCGACTCTGATGTCGGCCCCCAGGCGGATCAATTCATCCACGAAGCCAAAACGGTTCTCAAAGACATTCTCCGTGACCAGCGATACACCCTTCGCGATCGAAAGCAGGACCATCATTTGGGCCTGGAGATCGGTGGCAAAACCGGGGTGGGGGAGTGTGCAGACGTCGATCGCTCGATACCCCGCGGGGTCCCCAGTCGCGCGGATGCTCCGCGTTCCTTCTTGGATCTGAACGCCAACGGACCGAAGCTTGGAAAGAAAGAGATCGAGCACATGGGGACTGATGCCCGTTACCTCCACGTCACCTCCGGTAACCGCGCCCGCGATGAGGAACGTGCCGGCCTCGATCCTGTCTCCGAGGACCGTGTGCTCAGCCGGTCTCATCTCAGCGACACCGTGAATCGTGATAGTCGAGGTGCCGGCGCCTTCGACCTCGGCGCCCATGCTCATCAGGAACTTGCAGAGATCCACGATCTCGGGCTCTCGGGCTGTGTTCTCTATGGTCGTGGTTCCCTCGGCCATCACCGCGGCCATGAGCAGGTTCTCGGTCGCCCCGACGCTTGGGTACTCAAGAAACAGGTCGCTCCCACGCAGCTTGTCGGCCTTCACCTCGATGAAGCCGTGATCGGAGCGGATGGTGCCACCCATGTCGGCCAGCCCCCGGAGATGCATATCGATCTTGCGCGGGCCAATATTGCACCCGCCCGGCAGCGCCACCCGAGCGTGGCCAAAGCGGGCCACCAGTGGACCCATGATCTGAATGGAAGCCCGCATGCGCTGAACCAGCTCGTAGGGAGCGACGTGGGACTGAACGGCAGCGGTGTCGATTGCCAAGGTCCCGTCGGCGAACTCCACAACCGCCCCAAGGTGTTCCAAGACCTCCTGCATGGTGCGAACGTCTTGTATGTCCGGGACGTTGTGCAGAACACTCGTGCCCGCTGACAGCAGCGAGGCCGCCATCAACTTGAGCGCGGAGTTCTTCGCCCCCGAAACCTGAACTTGTCCGGAAAGGGTTCGCCCGCCCCGAACTTGAAGGCGCGGCTCTCTCACTTCGCTGATCACAGGCTATGCGGTTTCGGCGACTCTGAGACGGTTACGCGCCCGGCGGATGGCCAGTTGTTCGCGGTAGGGGTCGACATCCTCACCCTCGGGAACAGTCCCGAGGCGGTGCATCTCCATTTTGCGGGTAGCGCGCTCAAGAGCCAATTGTACCCGAGGCAGATCGATGGCAGTTGCCTCTTCAGCGGAATCGGCCAGCACTATGACCTTGTCAAACTGTACCTTTACGAATCCTTCTGAAACGGCGAAATTCGTCCACCGGCCGTCCGCACCGAGTACGCGCAGCCGACCGATGGCCAGTTGGGCCACCAAAGCAGCATGCCGCGGCATAATCCCAATCTCACCGGTGACCGCCGGCACGACGACCATCTCAGCGTCGCCCTCAAACACAAGCCCCGCGGGGGCGACAAGCTGCACGTGCAGGCTAAGGCTCTCTTCCTGAGCCATTGCTCACCCCTCAGCCGGAGACGGCGGCCTCAGCCACCTCCGCGGTCTCGATCGCCTGGCCTCCGCTCCGCGAAGCGCGTGCCGTTGCGATCACGTCGTCGATACCGCCCTGCATCCGGAAGGCCTGCTCCGGAAGATCGTCGTGCTTGCCTTCGATGATCTCTCGGAAGCTACGCACGGTCTCTGTGAGCGGCACGAATTTACCCGAGATGCCGGTAAACTGCTCGGCAACGAAGAAGGGCTGAGACAGGAACTGCTGGATCTTCCGTGCTCGACGCACGACCACCTTGTCCTCGTCGGAGAGTTCGTCCATGCCCAGGATGGCGATGATGTCCCGCAGATCTTTGTACCTCTGCAGGATCTCCTGGACCCGTGTGGCCACCTCATAGTGCTCGTCTCCCACCACCTGGCGGTCGAGAGCGCGACTGGTGGAGTCGAGCGGATCCACGGCCGGGTAGATACCCATCTCGGAGATGGCCCGGCTGAGAACGGTCGTAGCGTCGAGGTGGGCGAAGGTATTCGCCGGAGCGGGGTCGGTTAGATCGTCTGCCGGCACGTAGATAGCCTGCACGGAGGTCACCGATCCGCGGGTGGTGGAGGTAATACGCTCCTGCAGTTCCCCCATCTCCGAGGTCAGCGTGGGCTGATAGCCCACTGCAGAAGGCATCCGGCCGAGGAGAGCGGACACCTCGGAACCTGCCTGAACAAACCGGAAGATGTTGTCTATGAACAGGAGCACGTCCTGGCCCATGACATCGCGGAAATACTCGGCCATGGTCAGAGCCGACAGCCCCACCCTCAGGCGAGCACCAGGGGGTTCATTCATCTGCCCGAACACCATGGCGGTCTTGCCGATGACTCCAGACTCGCTCATCTCGAGATAGAGGTCGTTGCCCTCCCGAGTACGCTCACCCACGCCGGCGAAGACCGAGATCCCGCCGTGATGCGTCGCAATGCTGTGAATCAGTTCGAGGATAACGACCGTCTTGCCCACCCCGGCGCCACCGAACAGCCCGACTTTGCCCCCTTTGACGTAAGGAGCCAGCAGATCGATGACCTTGATGCCGGTTTCGAGCACCTCTGTTGTGGGCTGCAACTCCTCGAACGAAGGCGCCGGCCGGTGAATCGGCCACCGCTCGAGGTCCGCGGGCAAGGGTTCGCCCTCATCGATTGGCTGCCCCAGGATATTGAAGAGGCGGCCTAGGGTAGCCTGGCCGACGGGAACCGTGATAGGCGCCCCGGTGTCGATGACTTCCATGCCGCGGGCGAGGCCGTCCGTGGAGTCCATCGCCACCGCCCGAACCTTGTTATCGCCAAGATGCTGCTGCACCTCGGCAGTGAGCGCGATACGTCCCGACGCGGTGGTCACGTCCACTTCGAGGGCGTTGTAAATGGCCGGGAGTACCTCGCCAAACTCCACGTCCAGAACGGGTCCGATGATCTCGACGATCCTGCCTTTATTCATCCCTCGGTGTCCTCCTTAACCGGCCAGAGCGTCGGCGCCGGCCACCACTTCCAGGATTTCCTGGGTAATGGAAGCCTGCCGTACGCGGTTCATCGCTAGGGTCAATTCATCAATCATCTCGGTCGCGGCCTCGGATGCGTTCCGCATCGCCGTCATCCTCGCGCCATGCTCACTCGCCATGCCCTCCAGGATCGCCCTGTGCACCGTTATCTCGATGTACGACGGCAGCAGGTCGGCCAATATCGCCTCGGGTGAAGGCTCGAACAGAAAGTCCATGTGCTCACAGGCATCGACCGGGCAATAGAGGGTCGTAAGCTCTTCTTGAATGGGAAGGATTATCTGCTCGGTCACGAACTGCTCCATCGGACTCTTGAACCGGTTGAACACCAGGTGAACCCGGTCAACGTGACCGCTCGTGTACCAGTTCACGACGCGGTTGGTGATTGCCTGCGCCTCGAGAAAGGCGGAACGTTCCGTGACGTCGCAATAGGTCGCGGCCGGAACGTGCCCCTGAAACCGCACCGTGCTGATGCCCCTGCGGCCCATGACCACGAGCTCGGACTCGATTCCGTCTTGGGTGTAGCTGTCCACTCGTTCAAGCGCCCGGCGAACGATGTTCGCGTTGAAGGCGCCGGCAAGTCCCCGATCCGCTGTGAGGGCAATGACGGCCACCCGCTTGACCTCGGTCCTTTGCCGAAGGAGTGGATAGGTCGAGACGTCAACCTGCAGATAGCGGACCAGCTGACCGATGAACTCGAGCATGTTGAGAGCGTAAGGCCGGGTCGCCTCCACCCGTAGCTGCGCGCGCCGCAGGCGCGCCGCCGCGACCATCTCCATGGCCTTGGTGATCTTCCTCGTGTTCTGGACCGAGGCAATCCTCCGACGTATGTCCCTTTGCGATGCCATGTTGGCTAGACACTCGCCTCCGTCGGCACCCACGTCTCTTTGAACTGGTCGATCGCCGCGCGGAGCGCGGCCTCGGTCTCCGGGGTGAGGTCCTTGGTCGCCACGATGTCGTCGGCTATGGCTGGGTAGTCTCGCTTGAGAAACTCGCGCAGCATCTGGTTGAAACGCGAAATTTGGTCCACCGGCACGTCATCGGCGTAGCCGCGGCTCGCGGCAAAGATGATCATGACCTGATCTTCAACCAGCCAAGGCGCGAACTGAGGCTGATTGAGTGAAGCGACAAGGCGCTCACCCCGGGCAAGGCTGTGCTGGGTCTCCTGATCCAGTTCCGAGCCGAACTTCGCAAAGGCCTCCAATTCGCGGAACTGAGAAAGATCGAGGCGCAGCGAGCCGGCCACCTTCTTCATGGCCTTGATCTGTGCGTTTCCACCTACGCGCGAAACCGAGATGCCGACGTTGATAGCCGGCCGGATGCCCGAGTAGAAGAGGTCGCTCTCCAAGAATATCTGGCCGTCGGTAATGGAGATCACGTTAGTGGGGATATATGCCGACACGTCCCCGGCCTGTGTCTCAATGACCGGGAGTGCGGTCAAAGACCCGCCACCACCGCCGTCGCTCAATTTGCAGGCACGCTCAAGAAGGCGGCTGTGGAGGTAGAAGATGTCGCCGGGGAAAGCTTCGCGGCCCGGCGGGCGACGCAACAGCAACGACATCTGCCGGTAGGCATCCGCGTGTTTGGTCAAATCGTCGTAGACGCAGAGTGCGTGTCCACCCGAGTAGGTGAAGTACTCACCCATGGCCGCCCCGGCGTAAGGAGCGATGTAGCGCATCGGAGCCGAGGTGGAGGCCGGAGCCATCACGACGATGGTGTAGTCCATCGCGCCGTGCTGTTCGAGCCGCGCCACGAGACCCGCCACCGTGGAGGCCTTCTGCCCGATAGCCACGTAGATGCAAACGACATTTTCGCCCTTCTGATTGATGATCGTATCGAGGGCGATGGCCGTCTTGCCGGTGCCGCGGTCGCCGATGATCAGCTCACGCTGGCCTCGTCCGATGGGAATCATGGAGTCGATGGCCTTGATGCCAGTCTGCAGCGGCTCTTTGACAGGCTGCCGGCTGATCACGCCCGGTGCCTTGAACTCAACGGGGCGAAACTCCGTTGTCTCGATGGGCCCCTTGCCGTCGAGCGGAACCCCGAGGGGATTCACCACGCGACCGATGAGCGCTTTGCCCACGGGCACCTGAATCACCTTGCCCGTGCGCTTGACTTCGTCGCCCTCCTTGATGAGGGTATCCTCACCCATCAGGACAGCGCCGATGCTGTCTTCCTCGAGGTTAAGGGCCAGTCCCATGACCCCATGGGGCAACTCGAGCATCTCCGAGGCGACCGCGTTCTCCAAGCCCTGGATGCGGGCCACCCCGTCCCCCACCTGAACAACCGTGCCGACCTCTTGGATGTCGACACCGGTCTCATATCGCTGGATACGAGACTTAAGGACGGTCGTTATCTCCTCAGGACGCAGCTTCAACTGAACCCTCCAAGCTAGCCATAGGGCTGGTCAACACATCACGGAGCCGTTCCAGCCGGTGACGGACGCTGGCGTCGGCAACCCTATCGCCGATGCGCAGGCGGAGACCACCTAGTATTTCCTTGTCCACAATGAGCGTGAGCTCGACAGTCTTGCTCAGCGACTTCTCAATCTTGGCGCGCAAAGCCTCCTGCAAAGCGCTGGTCAGGGGTACGGCCGAGACCACTTCGACATGAACGAGGCCCTGTGCTTCTTCAACCAAACCGACGAACGCCCGGTATGCAGCCGCAAGCTCCGACTCGCGGTTCTTGTCGACCAATACGAGCAAGAAGTTGCGCATCAACTTCTCTCCGCCATCGGTCAGCTCGAGCAGCACCTCTTTCTTCCTCTTGTCGGAGATCTCTTCGGCGACCAGGAACCGACGTAGCTCGTCGGAGGAGTTCGCGGCCTCGACAAAAGCCCCGAGGTCGCGCCTGACGGCGTCCAGGCGGCCCTCCTCGCGGGCTGCTTCGTACAGCGCCATGGCATACACTCGTGCAATCTTGCCTTCGCTCACGTCTCTAGTTCTCGCTGACCTTGCTCAGGTCGATTTCGTTGATGGCCTCTTGAATGAGCCGCAATTGGTCGTCGCCCGACAAGCTCTTGCGGGCGACTTTTTCGGTTGCCGCAACCGTAAGATCGGCGACCTCTTCGCGGATCCGCTGAAGGGCCTGGGTGGTGTCGCGCTCGATCTGCTGCCGCGCTCTGGCAAGGGTTGCCTCAGCTTGGACCCGGGCTTCTTCCAAGACCTCCGCCTTAGTGCTTTCCCCGGCCTTGCGGGCTCTGTCAATGATGGCATCGGCCTCCTGTCGAGCTTCGGCCATCTGCGCCTTGTAGTCAGCGAGAAGCTTGTGCGCCTCATCACGCAGGCGTTCGGCTTCGTGAATGGCCTCGTGAATCTCGTTCTGCCGGGCCTGCTGCAACCTCACCAGAGGGTTGAAGGCGAACTTGTAGAGCAGGCCCATGAGGATCACGAAGGTGATCGCAGACCAGACAAACAGCCCAGGGCTTATCTCAAATATTCTCATGCCCGGAAGCCGTCCCGGTCTTAAGCGACGAACAGCAGGATGATGGCGATAACGAAAGCGTAGAGGGCCAGGGCCTCGGTCATACCGGCGCCGATGATCATGGCGGTCCGGATGTCGCCTGAAGCCTCAGGCTGTCGTGCGATGGCTTCCGCGGCACGACCGGTCAGGTATCCAATACCGATGCCAGGGCCGAGAGTGGCAAGACCCATGCCGAGTCCAGCGGCTAGGTTTTTTGCGGTTTCAGGATCCAAAGCGACCTCCCTTGTTTGCGATCCGGCCTGAGACCGGCCTAGTGACCTGCATATATTGCACCTTCGATGTATATGACCGATAGCAGCGAGAAGATGTAAGCCTGGATGAAGGCGACGAAGATCTCGAACGCAGTCATGATGATGATAAACAGCGCCGCGGGGATGATCACGACGGCCGAAGAGAACTCGAGAATCAATCCGAGCATCACCAGAATGACCAGATGGCCGGCGATCGTGTTGCCGAAAAGTCGAACCGACAGAGACAGTGGCCGGAACATCTCACCGACAACGTGAACGGTGAAGAAGATGCCGTTCAAGGGCGCCCCGATGGCCTTGGGCACGCCTGGAGGCAGCAACCAGGACCGCATGTACCCGCGTACACCGTGGTTCTTGACGCCTTGGAATTGGGTCATCAAGAAGACGACGATGGCCATGCCGAAGGTGACGTTAATGTTCGCCGTCGGAGTGTATGGCTTGAGAGCGAACGGCTTGGGAATCAGCCCGACCAGATTGGTGACCAGGATAAACACGAAAATGGTCAGAATGAGGTAGTAGTATTTGCGACCTTTTTCGCCTATCTGGCCTGTGAGGTGCCCCCGTGCGAATCCGATGAGAATCTCGGCGAAGGTCTGCATGGCTTCGGGCTCTTTGCGTAAACGCTTGGCCACGATGAAGAAGAAGAGGAAGACCACGGCCGCCGAGATCCACAGGTAGATGACGGCATTGGTGATGGAGAAGTCGAACGGCCCCAGCTTGGGAATAGAGACAACCGTCTGGACGTTGAGGTCGTGAAGAGCCTCGACAACCTTGCTGGTCGCTTCTTCAGCCGCCAACTACGCCCCCTTTGGACCCCGAGCTCCCGGCCGCTTTCAAGGCCTTATCTCGCTTGGCTCTCACGATGTAGTAGCGCATGCTTACCGCGCTCGTAATCGTATAGACGGCAACGAATGAGACAGCAAGCCCGATGATATTGAGGGGAGTGAAGACGGCAAGCACGATCAAGACCACAGCAAAAACCGTCAGTCTGAGAACGAACCCCAGCGCCGTCAATGCCGGCACCAATGCACTGGATTGCCGGCCAATGAAGATCTGGAAGCGCAGAAAAGCCACGTAGTAAGCGGCACCAAACGCCAGCCCGATCGCTACAGATGCCAGTGTTAGCCCCAGGATAGTCTCCCGTCAGATAACTGCCCGTGCACTATCTTGAGCGCCCGTGTGGTCCCCCACCCCGTCCGCCCGTTTCCCTTCGCGATTGCCCCGCGAGTCGGAAAACGAGATCGCCACCATTATAGGTGACCCCAACGCACCGCCCGCGAATGCCTCGTCAATCAGTAGCAAGGGCTGCACGCAACAACCCGCCGAGGGCGAAGCCAAGAGTGAACGCAACGACCAAGAGGACAACAACGAACCCCATGCTGCCCGCCCGGACAAGACCCCTTCGCGGGTCTCTATCAACGCGCGTACCGCACGCATTATAAACGGGCACGGCGGATTATCGCAAGGAATTGCGAGACGTTCAGGCGATCCGTTTGAGCCGGGTGCCAGCTTCTTCAAACACTTCCATGGCGAGAGCGTCGGGATAATGGCCCGCGAAGTAGACCGCTTTCACATCCGCGTTGACCAACATCTTGGCGCAAACGCTGCAAGGCTGGTGGGTGCAATAGAGTTCGGCACCCTGGATGGCCACCCCGTGATAGGCGGCCTGTATGATCGCATTCTGCTCTGCGTGCAGACCCCGGCAAAGCTCGTGGCGTTCCCCCGAGGGGACGCACAAGGCTTCGCGGAGACAACCTCGCTCGGCGCAGTGACGGAGCCCTCTTGGCACACCGTTGTACCCCGTGGCGAGAATCTGCCGGTTCTTTACGAGGACGGCGCCGACCTGACGCCGGAGACATGTGGATCGCGTGGCGACGACCGTGGCGATCTCCATGAAGTAGTGCTCCCAGTCCGGACGAGCCCTGACCGGCCCCTGCTCATCCGTGTTCGACATCACAGACCCAGCAGGCGGTATAACGGAAAGGCGTCGGTCAACTGCCTGCTGCGGCTAAGCAGACGATCCAGCTCGGCTTCGGTGTGCTCAGTGCGAAGCGTCTCGACGATAATGCTCGCGACCTCGCGCATCTCGTCGGGGCCGAAACCGCGCGTCGTCATCGCAGGCGTGCCGAGTCGGATGCCGGAAGTGATCGTCGGGGGACGCTCGTCGTGAGGTATCGCGTTCTTGTTGGCAGTAATGCCCACGCGGTCGAGCAGTTCCTGCGCGCGCTTTCCAGTCATCTCGGTGCCGGTGAAGTCAACCAACATCAGGTGGTTGTCCGTACCGCCGGATACGAGCTTGAGACCGCCTTCCAGAAGCGCCCGCGCCAAGAGCTGCGCGTTCTCGACCGTGCGGTGCTGCTTGGCCTTGAATTCGTCGGTCGCAGCGAGCAGGAAACAGACCGCCTTGCCCGCGATAATGTGCTCGAGGGGACCCCCTTGAAGTCCGGGAAACACGGCCTTGTCCAAGAGGGCCGCACGGTCCTGCGACGAGAAACAAGCGCCGCCCCTGGGACCTGCCAGGGTCTTATGAGTGGTGGTGGTGACCCACTCGCAGAACGGGAAGGGCGACTGATGCACGCCACCCGCGACCAAGCCCGCTATGTGCGCCATGTCCACCATGAGCTCGGCGCCAACTTCATCGGCGATCTGTCGAAAGAGCGAGAAGTCGATCTCCCGAGGATAGGCGCTCGCGCCGGCGACAATGAGTTTCGGGCGGTGTTTGAGAGCTTGGGCCCGGACCTCGTCGTAATCGATGCGCCCCGTGCCGCGATGAACTCCATAGTGGAAGAATGTGTATCCGCGCCCCGAGAAATTAATCGCCATCCCATGCGTCAAGTGGCCTCCGTGGGCCAGACTCATGGCGAGAACACGATCACCGGGTTCCAAAGCCGCCCAGTATATGGCCTGATTCGCCGTGGAACCGGAATGAGGCTGAACGTTTGCGTGCTCCGCGCCGTAGAGCGACTTGGCGCGCGAGATCGCGAGGGCCTCGATCTCGTCGACGACTTCACAGCCGCCGTAATAGCGTTTCCCGGGATAGCCCTCGGCGTACTTGTTAGTGAGGACGCTCCCGATAGCCTCGAGCACGGGCATCGGCGTGAAGTTCTCTGAGGCGATCAACTCGATATTGCGCTGCTGACGCGTCAGTTCTTGCTTTATCAGTGTGTCCACGGCGGGATCGACCTGGGCAAGAGGCAAATCGGCATAACTTGCCGTCCGGGTTTTGCTACTCAATCTCTCTGGCCCTCCTCATCTCCGCCGCGCGTCACCAAACGATGCCCAAGAATAGCAGATGGCGACCTCCTCCCGGGCTAAGAGGCGTCCAGCACCGCCGCCGCCGCGATCTTCTCCAGCACCTCCGCTGATCCCACCCCGCCCTCTCGCAAGACCTTGGGATATCCGCCGTGCGCCAAGGGCACCAGATCAACGATCGTTGAGGCTCGTGGATCCGGGTGGGCCTCGATCGGGTTGTCGAAAACAAACGAGCAGTGAGAGCGAAGAAGGTCGCCGACCTCCTCCAAGGTCGCCGCTGGAGCCTCGCCGCTTGCATTTGCGCTGGTAGCAGCCAGCGGGGCGCCCAGCATGTTGATGAGGGCGAGTAGGAAGGGATGATCCGGCACGCGTACGCCCAGCGAGTCGGCCTTACCGACGAGCCGCGGCCGTGAGACCGATGCCGGAACCACAAATGTGTAAGGACCCGGCAGCATTGCATCGAGCACGGCCGCGCACACGGCCGGCAGGTCGGGAATGTGCTCCTTCACCGCTGCCGCGGACTCGAACAGGACCGCGACCGGTTGCTCGAAGTCTCTTCCCTTGGCGTCGAAGAGCCGCTGCACGCCGGCCGTTCGGTCCCATCGAGCGGCCAGCCCATAGACGGTATCCGTCGGGACTCCGATTATTGCTCCCTCGTCGAGCGCCCTTGCGACCACCTTGCATGTGTCGCGTCCGTCTGGTGCGATAGCGCTCCGCAGAAAGAGCACCGGCGCACCCGGCATCACTGATTCGACAATCCTTTCCTTGTGTGACATATCGCGGTGAACCCTGGTCAGAGCGAAACCCGCCGAATGGGCCAGCTCAGTGACGGCGCCGGCCTGTTCGTGACCAACCTCCATCAGCAGCGTGCCCCCGGGGCCAAGAACGTCGGCCGCTTCGGGCACCAGCCGCCGTATGACGTCGAGACCGTCCGGCCCGGCCACGAGCGCCTGTGGCGGTTCGTACAGCCGCACCTCTGGAGCCGCTCGATTCATCTCTTCCTCGGTCAGGTACGGCGGGTTCGCCACCACCATGCGCAGACTCCCTGGTGCGATGCCATGGAGAAGATCGGCGTGCCGTAGTTCGATCAGCGCCTCGAGGCCGAGCAGGCAGCGGTTTCGGGCGGCTATTTCGAGCGCGGGGTCGCTCTGGTCGATCGCAAGCACGCTGAGGCCTGTTTCCTGCGCCAGGCTCAAGGCGATAGCCCCGCTCCCCGTGCCAACGTCGGCGATCAAAGGGCCGGAAAGACGGCCGCGGGTTGATCCTGCGGGTGGGCCCGGGAGGGAGCCGAGCAGTGGGGGCCTCAGGCGCAGCGAGCGGATCGCCACGTCAACCAGTTCCTCCGTCTCAGGACGCGGGATGAGAACCGCCGGCCCGACTTCAAGCGCGAGTTTTCGAAAATGGGCACGCTGGAGGATATGGGCAACCGGCTCCATTCTTGCCCGGCGCGTAACGAGTCGACGGTATGCTTCTAGTTCTGGGCCTGTAACCGGTCGGTCGTACTGCACATAGAGCTGCACGCGATCGATACCCAGAGCCTCCGACAGGAGCAATTCGGCATCGAGTCTTGCCGAGGAAGAGCCTTTTTCTCGCAAGTAGGGGGTGGTTGCCTGCAACAGACCGGCGATGGTCCATGGTTCCATCGAGTCCGCCAAGATCAGAAGGTCGCGGCAGCCAACTGCTCCGCCCTATCGTGCGCCCGAAGCCCTTCGGTAAGCTCCTCGAGTTCGCCCTGGAGCACCGCCTCCAGTCTGTGAGATGTGAGGCCGATGCGATGATCGGTAACCCGCCCCTGGGGGAAATTGTAGGTCCGAATCTTCTGCGAACGATCTCCCGTCCCCACCTGGCTGCGTCTCTGAGCCGCCAGCGCTGCATCCTGTTTGGCCTGAGCCATGTCGTAGAGTCGGGCACGCAAGATTCGGAAAGCCCTCTCCTTGTTCTGCAATTGGGACTTCTCGTCTTGGCAGGAGACCACCAGACCCGTCGGGATATGGGTCAGTCTCACGGCGGAGTCCGTCGTGTTCACCGACTGCCCGCCCGGGCCGGTCGAGCGGTATACGTCGACCCTCACGTCCTGAGGATCGATATGCACCTCGACGTCCTCGACTTCCGGCAGAACCGCGACCGTTGCCGTGGATGTGTGAATCCGACCGGTGGATTCAGTGACAGGCACTCGCTGGACACGGTGAACGCCTGACTCGTATTTCAGAGCCCCGAACGCGCCTCGACCCTTCACCTCGAAAATGATCTCCTTGACACCGCCAAGGGCCGCCTCGGTAGTCGAGAGGATCTCAGTCTTGAAACGCAGGCGTTCGGCATAACGCATGATCATGCGCTGAAGCTCGGCGGCAAACAGGGCAGCTTCGTCGCCGCCCGCTCCGGCGCGTACCTCCACGATGGCGTTCTTGTCGTCGCGTGGATCCTTCTCAAGCACAGCGACGCGGATTCCCTGTTCCAAGTCCTCAAGCTTAGCGCGCGCTGCCGACTTCTCCTCGACGAGAAAGTCTTTCATGTCGGGGTCGAGACCGCTTTCTTCCAGCATGGCTTCCACTTCCGCGAGGGAAGAACGAGCCTCGCGATATGCGACAGCGAGTCGATAGGCGCTGTCAATTTCCGAGTGGGCCTTCGAGATTTCCGTGTACCGCTGCTGATCGCGCAGGATCTCGGGATCGGCCAACTGCCCCGTGAGGGCGGCATACTTCTCTTCTATCTCTGTCACGAGACGCTCGATCATGATTTCACCGGCGGCGGGAGTGCCGACTAGGCTTCTACGGCAAGCTCTTGCACGGCCAGTTGCTCGACCTCGTCCATCCTCACCACTTCCTGAAGAGCCGCGGCGGCAACCTCGATCTGCTCAGGAGTGGGCTCGCGGGTGGTCAGGCGTTGAAGCTGGATGCCGGGCCACAGAAGAATGTGGGCAAAGAACCCGTTCGGCCGCCGTCCCGCCCACTTTATGCCAATTTCGTAGGCGATCCCGATGATCACCGGGATGCCGATGAGCCGAGAAAGTACCAGCCAGGGAACGCTTGGCTTGCCGACTACTGCGAAGACAAACACTGCTATGACCATGACCAGAAGCAAGAAACCGGTGCCGCACCGCGGATGGAGCG
>ENA-ORXD01001906-ORXD01001906.1-sediment-metagenome-genome-assembly--contig:-NODE-1906-length-15322-cov-3.906592_pt1 | contig 15322 bp, 18 predicted proteins | sample MGYA00237862_ERZ511471 | MGnify/ENA metagenome assembly ERZ511471 | reverse complement strand
TACCCCGGCGGCGACAAGGTCACGACGGACGAGATCCTCGAAGCCCCGGTGGACATCCTGATCCCGGCGGCCCTTGAAGGCGTCGTGAACGAGGCCAACGCGGGCAAGATCAGGGCGAAGATCGTGCTCGAACTTGCCAATGGTCCGACGACACCGGATGCGGAAGCGATCCTTAGCGAAAAGGATGTCCTGGTCATCCCGGACGTCCTGGCTAACTCCGGCGGCGTCACCGTGAGCTGCTTCGAGTGGATCCAGGGCCGCACGGGGGATTTCTGGAGCGAGAAGACCGTCCACGAAAAGCTGGACGAGCGGCTTTCCCACGCCTTCCACGAGATCTGGAAGATCAAGAAGCAGCACAACATCCGGATGCGCCAGGCGACCTACGTGCGGGCCATGGGCAGGATCATTGCTGCCATGCGCTTCCGCGGCATCTGGCCCTGATGCCCGAAGACATCCTGCGGGCTGAAGATGGACGGGAAAACGGGAAATAGGGAATAAGACCGAGCAAGGGAGGGTTTCCAGCAAAGGAAACCCTCCTGCTCTTCTTTTTTCCGGGCTGGTCCCCATCCCGGGAGCAAATGCATTCCCAACGGGGAGGTGCAGGGTTGATGAAGGACCTTGGAGGACAGGTGTTTTCGGAAATCAGGAAATCGTCGGGGCTGACGGATAGGGAGATAACGAATCGCCTCTTCGGGGAGAAGGCCAGGGTCCAGGCTGTCAACCGCGCGGCGCATTTGTTGATGAACATGGGCCTGGTGGAGCGGCGCCCTCGTCCCGATGGCAGGATAGGCAACTTCCTGGCCGGAAGAGGGGCTGGACCCCTGGCACGGGAATATGAATATGAACCGGGGGTCGCTTCGGGCCAGGGGAATCGGTTGGTACAAATGTCTGAATTCGAGGTCAAGCGGAAAGTCGGGAAATGGCTGGAAATGGACGGCTGGTCCGTTAAAGTCGGAGATGGGGCCGACAGGGATTTCGACATCGAGGCAAGGCGCGGGGGAGAGATCTGGGTTGTCGGGGCAAAGGGAAGCGGATCCAGGAACGAAATGAAGAAGAGCCATTTTTTTACGGTCCTGGGTGAAACTCTCCAAAGGATGCAAGACCCCAACGTACGCTATAGCATCGCCCTACCCGATATTCGGAAGTTTCGCAGGTTATGGGAAAAACTTCCGGGCCTGGCGAAAACAAGGACAGGAATCTCGGTGCTTTTCGTCAGGGAGGATGGATCGATCGACCAGGACCCCTGATGCTCGGTTCTGGCGGGTCCGGGGAGCACTTGTTAGACAAATCACAAATGTATAGTTTCATCTATTCACTTGCAAGATTAAACGAGTTGTGTTAGAGTCTCTCCAACCTCAAATCAGTACCACCACCTCCTGATGGGCTCCGGCTTGACCACCCGGGGCCTTTCGCATGCCCTTTTCCTTTGTTTACGGCTTGCCCGCCTTGCAAAAAAACGATAAAATCATTCGATACTCCCGAATCGGAGGAAATAGACTATGGATACTATCGATACAAAAGCATTGCTCCATCTCATGGCTCATGCCCGAACGACATGGGCCGAACTGGGGACACTCTTGGGGCTTTCGGCTCCCGCGGCGGCAGACCGGGTGCGAAAACTTGAAGAACTGGGTGTCATCAAGGGGTATGCCGCACTGGTGAACCCGGAGGAAGCAGGCTGCAGCCTGGGTGCCCTGATTTCCGTCACGCTTGAACGGCAGGAGTATAGGGCGCAGTTTTTGGGCATGGTGCAGGACTTGCCTGAAATCATGGAGTGCCATCACGTGGCTGGAGAGGAAGACTACTTTCTCAAGGTGCGTTGCCGCGGTCCTCGTGACCTGGAGGACCTGATCAGTTCGAGGTTGAAATCCCTTCCCGGGTTGAAGACGAAAACGACGGTCGTCCTCTCGACTTTCAAGGAAACGCCCGTATTGCCCCTGGCGGAGAGTGAACGATAAGCATGGCCGGGCTCGATTTCTTCATCAAGGGGGTTCTCTTGGGATTTTCCATCGCGGCTCCGGTTGGACCCATAGGGGTCCTTTGCATTCGCCGTACCCTGGGGTACGGGATGTTGAACGGGTTCCTATCGGGGATGGGGGCGGCGACGGCGGATGGCATTTACGGCTGCATTGCAGCCTTTGGCGTGACCGGCATCTCCGTTTTTCTGCTTGGCGGGCAGTTTATCCTGCGTCTTTTTGGCGGAGCCTTCCTTGTCTATCTCGGTTACAGGACATTCCAGGCCGTTCCCTCGCAGGGATTTGCTAAGGATAAGGGTAAAGGGCTGCTTGGCGCCTATGTATCCGCCTTTCTCCTCACCTTGACGAACCCCATGACCATCGTATCGTTCGCTGCGGTTTTTTCAGTCCTTGGGCTGGGAGGAACAGGAGGCGGCAAGCTTTCCTCGGTTGCCCTGGTTCTTGGGGTGTTTTCCGGTTCCATGTCCTGGTGGTTTGTCCTGAGCGGGACGGTCGGGCTTCTTCGCTCCAGGTTCGAGCAGGGAGCCCTCAAATGGGTCAACCGTGCGTCGGGACTGGCCATCGCAGGGTTCGGGCTTTTTAGCTTGTTGTCTATCTAGTCTCTTTGCGCCAGGCAGGAGATTCCCCTGAATGCCGGTTGCATCGGTCAGTTCCCGAAGCGGCCCTGCCGTGCCAGCCTTTTCAGGTCGGGTTCGTTGACCAGGGTTATTTCTCCTTGGGATACCCGGATATAGCCCCTCGACGAAAAGTCCGAAAAGATGCGCGAAAGGGTTTCGGGTGTGGTTCCCAGCATACTGGCGAGATTGGATTTCGAGGAATCCAGGATGACTCTTTTTTCCCCTTCCTGTTTCTCTGAAAGGTACAGGAGGTAACTGGCCAATCTCCCGGGGACTTCCTTCAACGCCAGGCTTTCGACCTGGGCTGTCAATTCACGGAGACGCATCGAGAGAACAGAGAGCATGTTCAGGGCCAGGGAGGGTTCTTTCCCCATAAGCTCAACAAAAGCCTCCCTTGGCAGGAAGAGAAGCTTGCTGGTTTCCAGGGCTTCTGCCCCTGCCGGAAACGTCCTGGCGGCATAAACGGCTACCTGCCCGAAATGATCTCCCGGGCAGCATATGTGCAGGATGGCTTCCTTCCCTTCCGGAGAAGCCTTGTAAATTTTCACCCTTCCCCTGATGACCACGTAAAACCCTTTACCCGGATCTCCCTCGAGAAAAATGGTTTCCCCTTTTCCAAAAGTTCGGATGGTTGATATGGCCTCGATTTTTTCCAGGTTCTCCCTGGAAAGCCCGTCGAAACCAGGAACCCAGGTGATGGCCTTGCTGTCTTTTTTCAAGAGGCATCCCTCCATTAGGAAAAAAGGTATCGGTTTTCTTGATATAGGTCAAGGAACATTTGCTTGATCTTCCATATCATGAGCAGTGCCACCATGAAAGGCAACGAAAATACTCTAGCCTGACTGAGGGAGGAAGATCGAATGTTCTGTTTCCAGTGCCAGGAGTGCGCGCAAAACAAGGGCTGCACCGTCAAGGGGGCCTGCGGCAAGCCGGAGGTGACGGCAAACCTGCAGGATTTGCTGATCCACACCCTGAAGGGGATCGCGGTCTGGTCCGAAAAAGCTGTTGAACTGGCGGTTTCCGACAAGGCTGATGGGCTTTTCGTCGCCCAGGGACTCTTTACCACCATTACCAACGCAAACTGGGATGATGAGCGTTTCGTCGGTCTCATCCGCGAGGCCCTGGGGTGCCGCGAGGCGATTCGAGGGCGCGTTCTGGCCGCTTACCAGGCACAAACGGGCAAGGCTTTCGATGAGCCGATGCCTGACGCAGCCACCTGGACGGCCGGGAAAGATGCGGAATTCCACGAAAAGGCCCGCTCGGTGGGCGTGCTGGCCACGGAGAACGAGGATGTCCGTTCACTGCGGGAGTTGCTGGTCATCGGGCTGAAGGGCATAGCTGCCTATGCCGACCATGCGGCCGTCCTGGGATACGAAAACGAGGCCATCTACAACTTCTTCATGGAAGGGCTGGCCTCAACCACGAAGGACCTGACGGTGGACGAGATGGTCGGCCTGGTCATGAAGGCCGGTGAAAAGGCTGTAGAAACCATGGCCCTTCTGGACAAGGCCAACACCTCCACGTACGGGAACCCGGAGATCACGGAAGTGAATATCGGTGTTCGCGGCAATCCCGCCATCCTGATCAGCGGTCACGACCTGCGCGACATGGAAGAACTCCTCAAGCAGACGGAAGGCACCGGCGTGGATGTTTACACGCACAGCGAGATGCTGCCGGCGAACTACTACCCGGCGTTCAAGAAGTTCGAACATTTTGTCGGGAACTATGGGAACGCATGGTGGAAGCAGAACGACGAATTTGAGTCTTTCAACGGCCCTATCCTGATGACCACGAATTGCCTCGTTCCCCTGAAAAAGGAAAATACCTACCTTGGCCGGCTTTTCACCACGGGTATGGCGGGATACCCGGGCGCGGTCCATATCCCCGACAGGCAGGACGGCCAGCCCAAGGATTTCTCGACGGTCATCGAAATGGCGAAGTCCTGCAAGCCGCCGGTCGAGATCGAGACGGGGCACATCGTCGGCGGTTTCGCCCACAACCAGGTCATGGCGCTTGCGGACAAGGTCGTGGATGCCGTCAGGAGCGGTGCAATCAAGCGTTTTGTCGTCATGGCAGGCTGCGATGGCCGCCACAGGAACCGCGAGTATTTCACAGAGGTAGCCAGGGCGTTGCCAAAGGATACGGTCATACTCACGGCCGGCTGCGCCAAGTATCGCTACAACAAGCTGGCCCTTGGCGACATCGGCGGTATTCCGCGGGTGCTCGACGCCGGGCAGTGCAACGATTCCTATTCACTCGCAGTCATCGCACTCAAGCTGAAGGAAGTTTTCGGCCTGGCGGACATCAACGAACTGCCCATTTCATTTGATATTGCGTGGTACGAGCAGAAGGCCGTCGCGGTCCTGCTGGCCCTGCTGCACCTGGGAGTGAAGGGTATTCGGCTTGGTCCGACCCTTCCCGCTTTTGTCTCGCCGAACGTCCTGAAGGTGCTCGTGGACAACTTTGATATCAAGGCCACCGGCGACGTCCCGTCGGATGTCGAGGCGATCATGGCGGGCAGGTAGGCGAAGGCGGCAAACACGGGAATGTTTCGGGAGACCCCCCGGCCAGGCGGCCGGGGGGTCTCCTTTTTTGCCGAAGCCGGGCTTGATTCCCGGGTGGTTTGGAAAAATACGCAACAAGGCCAATTTAAAGTAAAATAAATACAAAGAGCAGGACGCTGAGAACAGGGAGGGTTTGTTCATGCCGATCGTTCACGTGGAAATGTGGTCCGGGAGAAGCGAGGAATGCAAGGTGAACCTGGCTAAGGCGATCACGGATGTCGTGGTGGAACAGCTGGGTTGCCCCACACAGGCCGTAACGGTAGTCGTGGAGGAAATCCCCAGGGGGAACTGGATGATCGGGGGACTGTCCTGCGGCGAGCCACCGGCGGATAAGAAGTGAGAAGAAGCAGGGGGGGATTTGACGTCATGCTTGAAGTGCTGAGAAACAGACGGAGCATTCGGAAGTACCGGCAGATTCCCCTGAAGGCAGAAGAGGTGGAGACCTTGAAAGAAATCATCCTGAGGTCCCCCTCGGCACACAACTACAAATCCTGGGAATTCATCTTTGTCGAAGACCCGGAGTTGCTCAAGCGGCTTTCGGAGGTCCGTGCGGGCAGCTCGGCTTTCCTTGCCGGGGCAAGCCTGGCTATCGTCGTGATGGGAAACGAAGAGACCCAGGATGTCTGGGTTGAAGATGCCTCCGTTGCCTCGATGGTTGGCCAGATTGCCGCCGCAGCCATGGGGATCGGATCCTGCTGGGTCCAGATCCGCAACCGTGACCATTCTCCCGGTGTCACGGCCGAAGCCTACGTGCGGGAGGTCTTGGCTATACCGGCTCCCTTCAGGGTCCTTTCGATACTCGGGATGGGATATCCTGCCGAGGAAAAACCCGAAGTCCCAATCGAAAAGCTTCCTTACGAGAAGATCCACCTGAACGTCTTCTGACCCGGACTATCCGGAAAGGAGAGGCTCCGTGGAATGCCTTTGAAAAAAATCAAAAAGATGGAACGGTTTCACAGGTATGCCTGCAGGGCATTTCTAAGGGATACCCGCAACCGGATCGTACATGGCCCCGAGGCTCCTCTCTACGCCGAGAGAATCTGGGTCAATCCGCAGGAGTGCGCTGGATGCCTCGTCGGCTTGGGAGACCGGTACTCCGGCAGGGTCATAACGGATCCATGGCCTCCCCCGGGCGGCAGGTTGAAGGCTATCGTGGAAATGGAAAAGGTTCGATGCTGCCTCGATCACTGGGTCAAGGGCTTGTCCTGGGAAGAGACCGGAATTTTCGATCTCCTGGAACGGCGGATCGAAAATTCCAGGTGGCACGTGTTTGATGATTGCAGGAACCGGGAAGATATCGAGAAACGGTATGCGAAACTGGACAGGGTGTTTGAGCAGGTTCGCAAGGAAAGAAAGCTAAAGATAAACAGCGAGGTCGATTCCTGGGCATTCCGGGAAAAGGACGGGGTCTATTTTCACGTGGGTCCAGGCGGCTGCCATTTTTTCGGAAGTGGAGGATGCCACCGGTTCGCGATGTCCCTTGCCCTGGGGCTGACCCGAATCCCGGCGAAGATCGGGTGCGTCCATATCAGCGCGATACCTCATTTAAGGTTTCTGCGTCGACGATAGCCCGGTTGACTTTTAAAGGTTCAAGTCGCCTTCCCTGGCCAGTTCTTCAATCCAGTTCTCTATCCTTAGCCGGATCTCCTCACGGACCACACGGGTTTTCTCGAGCTTTTCTTCCCAGGTGCCTTCAAGCCCGGCAGGGTCCTCGAACGGCCAGTGGAGATTTTTGCGGATTCCCGGAAAGACGGGACATTTTCCTGCCTTTGCGGCATCGCAAACTGCGATGACGTAATCGTAGTGACGGTTCTCCCGGAACAGATCGAAAACGCGTTGCATCCTTTCTCCTTCCAGGTCGATCCCGACCTCCTTCATGACTTCCACGACAAGGGGGTTGATCCGGTCGGCCAGTTCAAGCCCGGCACTCTCGACCTCGAAGGATCCTCTGCCGATTACTCTCAAAAATGCTTCGGCCATCTGGCTGCGGGCGCTGTTGTGTCCGCACACGAAAAGCACCCGGATCTTTCTTTCCGTCACGACGCATTCCTCCCGAGTTTCTTTTTCACTTGCTTCATTTTACGTTGTGTCGCAGACAAAAGCGTAGCGGGAGTGTTCCAGTTGCGTTAAGGAGTTGCCCTGTCCCAGTCATCCCCGATGGGCTCCCGTCGGCAAACAGACCCTGTCGGCGGGCATCTCCCATCGGCCGTGGCGGGAGCATCCCGGGTATTCCCTTCACAAGGTCCGCTTGCAAGGATAGGATAGGAAATGGTCCACGAGAAAGGTTTCCCTTTGCCCGTTCACGGGGCGCGGTCGGGCAGGACTCTCAAACGTTGAGGTGAAGAACGATGCAGACGATTGACAAGCTGCAGGTTCGATTCGAATTTGGTCCCGAGGCCGTACCGTGCGCATGGGTTTCCTCGGGAGAGACCATTCGTTTTTCCTGCCAGGATGCTTACGCTGAACAGATTGTCAGGGACGGGCTGCTGTTTTCCTGCATGGATATGGCGAGGAACAATCCCGTCACGGGGCCCCTCCATATCCGGGAGGCGCGGCCCGGGGACATTCTGCGAGTGGAAATACTGGACATTGAGCTTGAAGATCACGTCTGCATGTGCGTTCGGCCGGGGTGCGGCATCTACGAGGTTGAAGGCTGCCATTGCCGGCGTTTCCCCATCGAAAACGGTTTTGCCGTATTCGGTGGAAGCATCCGGATCCCGATTCGGCCCATGATCGGTGTCATCGGGACTTCCCCGGCCGGGCACGCGGTATCGACACAGTCCCCGGGGGAACATGGGGGGAACCTCGATATCAAGGACCTGGGAATCGGAAGCGTGATATACCTTCCTGTCAATGTTCCCGGTGCGCTGCTGTCCATGGGGGACCTCCACGCGATACAGGGAGACGGTGAGACGGCCATCTGTGCCCTGGAGGCCAGTGGGACGGCGACCGTGAGGGTGGATGTGCTAAAGACGGAAGCCCTGCTCCCGACTCCGTTCATCGTGACGAAATCCCATTACCTCACGACTGCCGCGGATGCCTCCCTTGATGTTTGCAGCGTCCAGGCGGCGAGGAAGATGCATCGTTTCCTCATGGCCTGGACGAACCTGGACGACGCCCAGGCGGCCATGCTGCTGTCCGTGGTCGGCAACCTGCGTATCAGCCAGGTCGTCAATCCGGAAAAAGGCTGCGTAATGGAGTTTCCTGCAGGGTTTGTCCGGCTAAACCGGGATCTCGGCAGGTGAACGAAGCGTAGTGAAAGGAGGCCCTCATGGAATACCGGGAAATCGATACGCCGGCACTGCTCATCGACCGCGAGATACTGATGGACAATCTTCGGTTCATGCAGGCTTACGCCGACAAAAACCGCGTGGCGCTGAGACCTCACGCCAAGACTCATAAAATGCCCTACATCGCCGGGCTCCAGATGAAGCATGGGGCTTGCGGCATCGCGGTGGCCAAGGTCGGAGAGGCCGAAGTCATGGCGCTAAACGGCATTTCGGACATTTTCATCGCCAACGAGATCGTGGGGCAGAAGAAGCTGGAACGAATCCGAAAGCTGTCGAAATCGGCAAGGGTCGCGTTTGGCGTTGACAGCCCTTTCCAGGTGCTGGAGGCGGAACGCGTTTTCGCGGAAGGCGAGACGCCCGCGGAGGTCCTGGTCGAGATCGAAGTCGGCGAGAACCGTTCCGGGATTATCGAGGAAACCGACTTCGAGTCCCTTCTGGAGACGATCCGCTCCTGTCCCCATGTCCGCTTCAGGGGCATTTTCTCGCACGACGGGAACAGCTATGGGGCAAAAGACCTGGAAGAATGCAAAGGAATCGCCCTGGGTGCGCAGCGCCGGACCCTTCGTTTCGTCCAACTGGCGAAGGATCTTGGGATGGCCTGCGAAACCGTCAGCTACGGCTCAACCCCGACCCTGATGAACGAGGTCGAAATCCTGGAGGGAATCACCGAGATCCGGCCGGGAACCTATGTCCTGATGGATGCCTCGCAAGGCAACGCGATAGGGACCCTGGAGCGATGCGCGGCGACCGTGCTGGCCACTGTCATCAGCCGGCCGACGGCGGAAAGGGTGATCCTGGATGTCGGGGCGAAGGGCCTGACCATGCAGGAGCGGACCAGGGGGATCTGCGCGACTCCCGGCAAGGGAACGATCCTGGAATATCCGGGCACCCACATCCACGAAATGTTCGACGAGCACGCCATCGTTTACGACCGGGCTTTCCGGGATGCGGTTCAAATCGGCGACAAGGTCCGTGTCATCCCGGTCCATATTTGCCCTGTCTGCAACTTGTACGACAGCGCCTATCTCGTTTCCGGAGGACGGGTGGTCGGAGAAATCCCTGTCCTTTGCCGGGGTAAGCTGGCCTAAGGACGGTGAAAGGAGGAACGGTGATGGCAACAATAAAAATCGCGCAGTGCCAGTTGCCCGTCCCCGCGGACAAGGACGAGACGCTTGCCCTGGTGGAACGAACGGTTCGAGAGGCCGTTTCCCGAAAGGCGGATTTTGTCACTCTTCCCGAAATGTTTTGCTGTCCGTACCGGACGGAGAATTTCCCACTCTACGCGGAGGAGGAAGGGGGGAGGGTGTGGAAAGCCTGCTCGGGGCTTGCCCGGGATTATCGTGTCTACCTTTCCGCGGGTTCCATGCCCGAGCGGGACCCATCCGGGAGGATCTACAACACCGCCTATGTCTTCGACAGGTCCGGGAGACAAATCGCCAGGCACCGCAAGATGCACCTCTTTGACATCGACGTGAAGGGCGGTCAGCGGTTCAGGGAATCCGAGACCCTTTACGCGGGGAACTCCGTCACGACCTTCGAAACGGAGTTTGGGACATTCGGCCTTTGCGTCTGCTACGATTTCCGTTTCCCGGAGCTGGGGCGGCTCATGGCCCTAAGAGGGGCGCAGGTCATCCTGGTGCCGGCCGCGTTCAACATGACCACCGGTCCGGCCCATTGGGAAACGATGTTTCGCTCCCAGGCCTTGAACAACCAGGTTTTCGCCGTGGGAACCGCCCCGGCAAGGGAGGAAGGGGCCTTCTACATTTCGTGGGGACACAGCATCGTCACCGATCCGTGGGGGCAGGTGGCCAGCCAGATGGATGAAAAGCAGGGAGTCAGTGTGACGGAAATGGATTTGGCGCGCATCCGGGAAGTGCGGGAGCAGCTGCCTTTGCTCCGTCACCGGCGGACCGATGTCTATGCCCTTGAGGAGAAGGCCGGTTGAAGGGGCGAAGCCGGCCCTAACGGTGAGACGGTGCTGAATTGCTGTAACTGTAATATAATGCAAACATAGCAAGTCATTGCGTGGCCATGATTCGAGGTGGACAGGATGAATCGTATTGCGCTCTTTGCGCTTCTGGGTCTCCTGTTCTTCCCGGGGGAGGGCGTTTGCCGGGAGATCACTCTTACCGTGGTTTACAACAACATGCCCGGGGAAAAGGGGTTTGGTTGTTCGTGGGGATTTTCATGCCTGGTTGAGGGGCTCGAGAAAACGATTCTTTTCGACGCGGGCAGGGATGGTTCGCTGCTCCTGAAAAATATGGACAGGGCCCGAATCGATCCGGCGAGGATCACCACCCTTTTCCTTTCCCATGCTCATAACGACCATACAGGTGGAGTCGAGGCCCTGTTGACGAAAAACCCCTTCATGGAAATCGTTTGCCCGGGAACTTTTCCGGAGACGATGAAGTCGGAGTTCAAGCGGCGTTGCAAGGCTCTCGTGGAGGTGGATGGACCCCTTGGAATCTGCAGGAATGCCTGGACAACGGGAGTCCTGGGGATGGATGTCAAAGAACAGGCCCTGGTGCTCGAATCCGGGAAAGGGCTTGTCATCATTACGGGGTGCGCGCACCCCGGCATCGTGAAAATGGTCGAGTTCGCTAAAACGCATTTCAACCGCAACGTCTACCTGGTCATGGGCGGTTTTCACCTTCAGGGCAGCGATGGTGACCGAACGATGAGAATAATCAGGAGGCTGAAAAACATCGGGGTTGAAAAAGTCGGGCCTTCTCACTGCACGGGGGAATTGGCTCTAAAGGCTTTCCGGGAAGAGTGGGGAAAAGATTTTATCCATTTGGGCTGCGGGGAGAAGTTCACCCTGGCGGACTAGCACATTCGCTCATGACTTTCTTCACTTCAAAGGGCCCGGCTCAGTTGAGCCGGGCCCTTTGCCTGTTTTCTGCGGCAGCCTGAGTCTCAAGGCAAATCATGCCGATCAACGGTTTTGGGGTTTCCCCGGGTGGATCGGGGAGGTTTGTTCATGAGTTCGTGGACTGAAGGAATCAGGCGCCTTGTTTCTTCCCTTCCCGGAGGTAGGCGCGGATTTCGGCGACCGTCATTCCTTCCAGCCCGAGGGTTCTCAAGGTCCGGCCCTCTCCCCACATATCCCGCTCGATGACGGCGCCCTCGATCGTGGCAAAGGCTTCCATCAGAGGTACCGGGATGCCGGCCACGCGGGCGAGTTGGGACCAGGGAACGAGGCCGTTCAGCCCGTCTTCGGTGAAATATCGGCTTTTTACGCTTTCCGGCCCCCGGATGAAGCACAGGCCTGGGTTACCGTTGGTTTCCTTGAAAAGGTCGCCGGGTTTTTCAAGCCCCGATAGAAGCTGTTCGAGGGTAAGGGGGTCGAAGCCAAAAGCCCGTGCGACCGCCATGCGTTCATCGTCAAGCATCTTGGTCACCCTGCAGATCGTCGGGGTGAAGGCTTCTTCGTAAAGGTAGAAATCTCCCCTGGACCGCTCGATGCGGCTCACGCTCATGATGCAGGCGGGAGTATGGATGACCGGGTTGTGGCTGTGGAACGCGGCTTCCAAAATATCGGAAACCGGGGCGAATGCGTAAATTCCGTCCAGTTTTTCCAAGGCTTCCATCGTCCTGCAAGCGGGAAAAACCCCGATCTGCAGGGGGGCGTTCATCTTGTAGACGTAGGCTTTACCGGGGTGGAGGACTCTCGTGTCGTAAGAATTCGTGTTGGTTTCGGCAAAGAGGACATCGGCCGTTACACCCTTGCGGCGGAACGTTTCTACGAAAACCAGGGTTCCCAGCGTTCCCGGCAGAAGGACGATGACCTGCCCGTCCTCGACAAGACCGGCGAGTTCTTCTGCGACGTTTGCATGCGCGAAGGCGGGCAGGTGGCACAGGATGATTTCCGCCCCCTTGACCGCCTTAGCCATGTCGCAGGTCACCTTCGCGATTTTGGCAAGGCCCGTTTTCCTGCAGCCGCCCTTCGGGTCTGCGTCTAGGCGGATCTCTCCCGTCTCCAGGACGAGTCGCATGTCCCCGGCAAAACGAGGGTCCTGGTAGAGGCGGCACTCGTGTCCGAGAAGGGTGAGTTCAGCCGCGGAAGCCTGCCCTGCATTGCCTCCGCCCAGTACGGCAATCACTTTCGACATGGGTTTGAGCCTCCTTGGATGTGGGTATGCCTGGTTTTTAGCATCCGGGCCGCATCGACGACGGAAAGGGCCCAGACGGCAGCACCGCCGCTGATTTTCCCGATGAAGCCCGCTTGCTGCGGAGCGAGGCGGAAGGTGACGTAACCGAAAATCACCATCCAGAAGAGCATCACGAGGCCGCGGCTGGGCCTGCCGAGGAAAACGTGGCCTGAACCGGGAACGAGCAGGGCCGAAAGCAGGATCAGCCAACTCGGCAAGCGTCTTGCCCCGCTTTCGGCCACGGCTTTGCCTCTAGTGCCCCAGAGGGCGGGGCCACCTGGCCGCCCCCTCCGAGATGAGCTTCTTCCGGTCCACGAAGCGGTAGCGGTGAAGGGCGAACCACAGGGAGGCCAGGATGTAGAAGGCAAACCCTGCGAGCATGTTCAGCCAGTAGCCGAAGTACATCCCCACCAGGGTGGCCAGGGTCAGGGCCAAAAGCAGCATCGCGGTCCAGGGGTGCCAGGGCGAGAGGTATCCCCGTTCGATAGTCCCGAGGGGGTACATCCTGCGGAACTTGAACATCATGACCGCCGTGAAGAGGTACACCAGTAACGCCGAGAGGATCGAGAAGGTGATGACCTGGTCCAGCAGGCCCGTGAAACCGAAGGCCAGGGCGATGGGCAGAAGGAAGAGGATCGCCCGGTAGGGCGTCCTGTACTTCGGGTGCACCGCTGCGAAATACTCGGGGATGAGCGTGTCCCGGGCCATGGCGAACCACGCCCTCGAGGCGTCCGTGATGCAGCCGTTGGCGCTCGCCATGCAGGAGAGGATCGTGCCGATGAAGAGCAGCACGATCACCGCGGGCATCCGCGTGGCCATGGCTGCGTCGAAGAGGGGATAGACCGAGGATCCCAGTTCCCCCGAGTGGACCAGCCCCGAGCAGACGAACCAGGTGATGGTGGCCCCGATGAGGAGCGTCACCATGCCCGTGAGGGCCCCCACCGGCAGCGAACGCCCGGTGCTTCGGCATTCTTCCGCCGCCAGGGCCGTTCCCTCGATCCCCAGGAAGAACCACACCCCGAACTGGAATGCACCCAGTATGCCGATCCATCCGTAGGGAAGGCCGTTGGAGAACTCCGACAGCTTCAGGAGGCTGGCCTGCGGGAGGAAGAACTTCGTGGAGAAGAGGAGCACGAAGATCGTCAGGTAGGCGATGGCGGTGATGACGAAGTTGAAGGTCAGGGTGGCGTAAACCCCGCGATAGTTCAGCCAGGTCAGTCCCACGAGGGTGAGGATGATGAAGGGGAGGCTATGGATCTGCGGGCTAACGGTCTTCAGGATCTCTCCCACCACGAGCGCGTCGGCCGCCTCCAGCATGACATACTCGAAGACGAGCATGAGTCCCACGTTGAAGGCTGCAAGGGGGCCCATGAAATATTTCGCCATGGCATACTGCCCGCCGGCCTCCGGGATGACCGAGCCCATCTCGGTGTTGACCATGACGAGGGAAGTGTAGAGAAGCCCCATCACCCAGCAGGCGATGATGGCCCCGAGGGTTCCTCCCTTGGCCACGGTGAAGTTCCATCCCATGAATTCCCCGACAAGGACGATGCCCACGCCCAGGGCCCAGATGTGCACGGGACCCAGGACCTTGGAAAGGTGGTTCTTCTCCTCGGGCATGGGGCTATTCCTTCCTCTCGGAGGCCCGGGTTCTCTCCACCCGGATGAAGTCGAGGGCCATGAGGGCCAGAAGGAGTGCGGAAAGTCCCCAGGCCAGGCCGTTCAGGATCTGCCAGCCGTTCATTCGGGGTTCACCGCGGGGATCGGTTCCAGGGAAGCCGGGGTTTCCGGTTCTTCCTTTTCCTCACCGTAGAGCATCTCGACGATCTCGCCCAGTTCGCGGTCCGACTGGGGGATGACAATGGCCAGGTAAACCCCCAGTCCCAGGAAGGTCAGGAGGAAGGTCCCGACCGAAAAGGTATAGGCCATCCCGCCGCCGCTTCCCGACCCGACCAGGACCTTTCCCCTCATCAGCATCGTTGAAAGCAGCGTGGCGAAACACAGGACCATGATGAAAAGGACGTCAAAAACTTCCATGAACCGGTTCTTTCCCTTTTTCCCCGCCATTTCGATTCTTCCTTCCCGTTTCATAGGCCGGCGTTGCGGCAATCTTCGCTATAAAGCGCCTCTTTGCGCTTCCGGAGGTGAATCCCGACGGCCAGCAGCGCGCCGCTGGCAAAGACCCCCACCAGAAGGGCCGTGACGGTGGCGATCCACCGGGTTGCCCTGTCCGGGGCGATCCCGTGAACCTGGAAGAGGACGTAGAGAAGGACGACCCACATCGCGGCGAAGAAGATTCCCACCAGCGCCATGTCCGACCGGTACATCCGTTCCATTGCCGCGGCTCTCACGCCGTCTTTTAAGGCTTCGTCCGTCCGGATCATTCCCTAAAGTCGCCTTCTTCCTATCGCGTCTTCTTGACTGTGACGGTTCCGGCGGTGCCGTCCACCGTCACCTCGTCGCCGCTCTCGATGCGGCCGAACGGGTCTTCCTCGAGGTCGACGACGGTGGGGACGCCGCAGGCGACCGCCGCGACGGCCGTCCTGGCGTCGATCTTAGGGAGGACCAGGGCACAGGGGCCGATGCCGCGGACGCGAGCAGCGTGGAAATGGCTGGACCAGCCGTTGCTGCCCTTGCCTCCAGACAGGACGAGGACGGCCCCCTGTATCGTCTGTCCCTCGGCGGGGTGTCCCTTCTCGATGACTTTTCCCGTGGCCTCGTCCA
>ENA-ORXD01001905-ORXD01001905.1-sediment-metagenome-genome-assembly--contig:-NODE-1905-length-15323-cov-4.290896_pt1 | contig 15323 bp, 15 predicted proteins | sample MGYA00237862_ERZ511471 | MGnify/ENA metagenome assembly ERZ511471 | reverse complement strand
CCTCCATCATGCCGTCGCTCACGTAGACGAAGTCCTTGGTCGCGTGCTCCATCGCCTCGTCGATGGCCGCCTTGGCCTCGGCGATGCGGCCCTGCGGGAGCAGCTCGAACCAGTTGTCGGCCGGGCCGTCGGGCTTGGAGTAGAAGGCGAGGTTGGGCTGCGCGCCGTACTGGATCGGCGCGGTGAGCATGAGTTGGGCGTTCTGCATGAGCTGCTGCTGGAAGGGCAGGATCGTCTTGATCGCCTTGTAGCTGTACTCGATGTGCCAGAGCTCGAGGATGTCCTGGCCCAGGCGCTGCTCGCTCTCGAGCAGGTCCTGGAGGTCGGTGCCGGTCATCTTGCTGCCGCCGCCGTCGCAGCTGAGGACGACCTGGTCGCCGATGTCGACGGCGGTGAACGACGCCGGCGAGGCGTAGATGTCGAGAAGGTGGTCGAGCTCTCCGGCGGTGAGCGGCGGGCACTTCGCCTTACGCGCCGCCTCGGCGGTCGCCGCCTCGATGTCGGCGCGCAGCTCGCTGCGCGTCATCTCGACCATGAACCCGTCGCCCATGCGGGTCGGGATCTTCGGCTCCACCGGCGTCACCTCACGCTCGCGGGGGTGCGACCCGGGGGTCGCGCGGACATGCGCAATTGAACACTATCCTGCACGATCGGGCATGTCGGCGGCGGCGCCATAGGGCCGACGTCCGGCATCGAGCGGCGGCGGGCGACGGTCTACGCCGCTGGCGCGGTGCCTGCTCGCGCCGCCCCGGGGGGCACTGCGACACCGCGCCGCCTTCTGGCCGGCGACCGTGGGCGAAGGCGGCACCCCGCCCGCCGCGCGGGTCATCCGGCAGCGGACGGGAGGAACGGGTAGCATGGGCCCGGACGGGTCTGTGACTCGACACTGGAGCATGATGACCGCCTTCGCCCTCGGCTTGGCCGCGACGTACGTGATCCTCGGTGTCCTCGTCGCGGTCGCCGTTCGCCTCTCGGAGTCGGCCTTCGGCCACATGCCGGAATGGGGCATCCCTCTCGTCTACCTCGGCGTCGGCGGCCTTTGCGCCTTCATGTTGGCGATCGGGAACGTCCTCGCCATCATGGGGGCGATCACCGTCGCGCTCGCCCTCACCGTCCTCGTCGTCATCCGCACGCTGCCCATCGTGGTGCCCCTGGTCATGGACGCCCTGCTGCGCCCCTTCCGCCGCCGGACGGTCCGGGAGCGCGCGACCCGCGCCGGGCGGCATTGACGCCACCGTGTCGGTGACGTGATGCGGTCGCGCAACCTCATCCTCCTGCTCGCCGGTGTGACGGTGGCCCTCGTCACCCTCTTCGTCTCGTGGAGGTTCGGCTTCGTCTTCTTCCTGCTGCCGTTGTTCTTCGTGTGGTCGTGGGGTGGGGGCGGGGGCGAACGCGACGTGGGCGGAGGCGCCGACCGCGAACGGTGGGGCGGTCTGGCGAACCAGAGCGAAGAGGATCAGCCTGCACGGGGCAGGGACGAGGGCGAGCAGCCAGGGCGGGGTGGGGACGAGGGCGAGCGCGGCCACGAGCGCGGCCTCGACGGCGAGGGGATCTGACGCCGTGGCCATGCTCCCCCCGAAAGACCGCGAGCAGCGCGTCAGCGAGCAGATCCGGACCGCGCGCGTACGCCGCACTCCGGCCGGCTTCGCCGTCACCCTGACCGCACTCGCGATCCTCTTCGTGGTCTTCTACGCCTTCGTGCTGAAGCCGGCGCCGTCGGTGACGACGCCGGCCCTCGCGAGCGCCGCCGGCCGCTTCGTCTACACCGAGCACCAGGTGCGCGACGGCGCCACGGTGAGCACCACCACCATCGGGTCGTTCGTGCTCTCGAGCGACGGCAGTGCCACGGTCGAGGCGGTGGTCGCGAACGACGGCCTGAGCTTCGAGCGCGCCGGAGATCATCGCTGGGCCTACGACGCCGGGGAGCGCGAGACCCTCCACCTCGTGGCGACGACGGCCGGCCGGCAGAGTGCCGACCTCGACACCGGCATGTGGCCGCCGCGCTGGCGGGTCGGTGCCCCCACGCCCGTCGACTTCCAGGGCGACGCGGCCATCGTGCGCTCGGCCGTCGAGGACGGCGACGAGACGATCGGCATCAAGCCGGTGATCTACCAGGGCAGGGAGGCGTGGCGCGCCTCCTGGCGCAGCGGCTCGTGGCTGAAGGACCTCGTCGTCGACCGGGGCACCGGGCTGGTGGTCTGGTACAGCCTGAACGGGGTGCAGGGCGAGGACGGCGTCGAGTACCGGGTCGAGGAGCTCCGCATCGACGAACCGCCGGCCGCCGGGGCGTTCGACACGACGCCGCCGGCCGGCGCCCGGCTGGAGAGCTTCGAGTCGGGCGACCCCGAGATCGTCGGCGGCCTCGACGAGGCCGCCGAGCGCCTCGGGGTCGCCCTCCCCGCCTCGACGCTGGACCCGGACGGCTACGACCTCGTTGCCGTCGGCGTGACGCAGGTGAGGAGTGCGCCCGCCGTCTGGGTCGCGTCGCGCGCGGGCGGGCGGGCGGAGGGTCCGTACCCGGGCGAAGCCGTCCCCAACGCCGCCGTGCTGCTCTACGCCAAGGGGCTCTCGTCGTACACCATCGAGATCGTCGCCGGCGGCTCGTGGACGACGCCGATCGACCCGGGCTGGAACGACCTCTTCGGGCGCCTGACGGTCGAGTTGCAGTACGGGATGTTCGCCGGCAGGACGGCGCAGACGTGGTACGGCGACGGCCCCACCGCAGTGGTCTGGAACGACGGCTACGCGGTGCGCGTCTACGGCGGCCTCACGCGCACCGAGGCGATCTCGATCCTCGACGGGCTCGAGTTCTAGACCGAGCGGCGGCCACATGGCGCGTGCGGGCGGCGGGGGCGGGCTCGGCCCGCCCCCGCCGCCCGCACGCGCTCAGCCGAGCAGCCCCTCGATGATCAGGTCGGTCGCCTTCTCCTCGTCGAGGCCGCGGCTCATGAGCGTCTGCAACTGCTTCGAGTCGACGCTGCCGATCGCGGCCTCGTGGGTGATGTGCGCCCGGGGGTGGTTGACCTCGACCACCGGCACCGCCTTGGCGATCGCCGCGCCCTGGACGATCTCCTTGCAGTCGACGTGCCCGCGGGCGCCGGCGGCGTTGGCGGCCAGCGAGTTGTAGACGTCGGCGACCGCTTCGTCCTTGACCGCGATGTGGCTCTGCAGCACGGCGGTCGCCTCCTCGCCGTTGAGGCGGGCGGTCTCGCGGATCGTGATGCGGTCGTGCCCCCGCCCCCAGATGCGGGCGATCATGTCGAGCAGGCTGTGGGCGTCGCAGTCGACCTCGTAGTCGAAGTCGATCACCCCGGCCTGACCCTTGATGAGCTCGAACTCGGTCTTGAAGCGCGCGCCCTCGCCGACCTCGACCTTGGTCTTGGGCACCACGAGCACGCCGCCCTCGGCGCCGTGCAGGTGCCTCTCGAAGTACTCGTACGTGGCGCCCGCGGCGATGCGCACCACGGCGTCCATCTTGTGGGTGATGTCGACGGCGTTGGGGAAGGTGCAGTGCGCCTGCACCGAGGCGAACGCGTCCTCCTCGACCTCGACGTCCATGACGATGCGCTGCAGGCCGGTCTCGGGGAGCATGCCGAAGCAGAGGTGCACGGGCTTCGCGAGACGCACGCCCTTCTTCACCCGGATGTGCGCCTCGATGCCGTCCTCGAGCGGGTCGACGTCGACCTCGAAGCCGGGGACCAGGTGTGAGCCGACGACCTCGTTGCCGTGGACCTCGAGGTGGGCGATGTCGTCGCCCTTCACGTGGCCGCCGAAATCGCCGAGGCTGGCGAGCAGTTCGCGCGCGGTCTCCACCTGCTGCGACGTCGGGCTCATGCCTCCACCCCCGCGAGCTCGTCGATGTCGGGCACGTTCTCGTGGTCGCAGGGTACGCAGTGACTGGCGAAGTAGCCCTCGATGCGGCCGACGCCGCCCTTCTCGAGGATGCTCCCGGAGCACATCAGGAAGGCGTGCTCGGCGTGCTTCAGCACCTCCTGGCTGTGGGTGATCATGATGACCGTGGCGCCGCGCTCCTTGAAGTCGGAGAGCGCGTCGAAGATGCGGTTGAGGGCCTCGACGTCGATGCCCGAGTCGGGTTCGTCCATGAGCACGAGGCGCGGCTCCATGGCGAGGATCGAGGCGAGCTCGATGCGCTTGCGCTCGCCCCCGGAGAGCGTGCGGTCGACGGCGCGGCGCATGTACTTCTCGGGGTCGAGCCCCACGCGGTCGAGCACGCGCCGCACGGTGTCGGTGCTCTTGTCCTTCGCGCCGGCGGCGATGAAGCGGTCGACGCGAAGCCCCTCGAAGCGCGCCGGCTCCTGCCAGGCGAGGGTCATGCCGCGGCGGGCGCGCTCGTCGACGGGAACCCCGACGAGGGACTCCCCGTCGAGGAGGATGTCGCCGGTATGGTGCGTGTAGCCGGGGAGGCCCATGAGCGTGCTCGCCAGGGTCGACTTGCCGGCGCCGTTCGGGCCGATCAGGGCGTGGATGTGCCCCTCCCAGAACTCGACGGTCAGGTTGTTCAGGACGTCCTTGCCGCCCAGGTTGAGGCTGACGTCCTTCAGTTCGAGCAGGCTCATCGGTCCCTCGCTCCCCTCGCTCGGTCGCTCCTGCCCCAACTGTAGCGCGGATGCCGCGGGTCGTGCACACCGGGCGGGCGATGCGGCTGCGCGACGGCGAGCGGGTGCCTGACGCGCGCGGACGATGCGGCTGCGCGACGGCGAGCGGGTGCGCGGCGCGGCCGTGCGACGCCCGCCGCGCACGCGAGTCGGGCGTGCGACGCAGCCGTGCGACGGGAGTCGTGTCCGGGAGCCGGGCGTGCGACGGGCGCCGCGCGCCTCGCGCGCGGCGCCCGTCGCGGCCCCGCTGCCGTCACACTCAGTGCTCGGTCAGTCCTCCACCGGCTCGAACATGTCCTTCTCGACGCCGCACTCCGGGCAGACCCAGTCGTCCGGCAGGTCGTCCCACGCGGTCCCCGGCTCGACGCCGCTGTCGGGGTCGCCGACCTCGGGATCGTAGATGTAGTCACAGACGGTGCAGCGCCACTTCATCGGACTCCTCCTCGGCTCGGCTTCAGCATCGACGGCTCTGCCGCGCGGCGAGGATCGACGCCGTCGGCTCCGGGGCCATCCTGCCCGCCAGCGCGGGCCCGCTAACCCGGCGCCGCGCCCGTGCGCACGACGGATCGAGCAGCCACGGCCGTCACGCCGGCGCGACGCCGGGACAGGGGCGGCCGCGGCACGGGGGCCGCGACACCGCCTCCCGGCTTGCTGCGCGCCCGCGGCCCGCGAGAGACTACTCTCATGGAACCTTCTGATGAGCGCGCCGGCGGCCCTCCGCCCACGGTGGCGGAGCGGCCGTGGTGGGAGCACCCCGGTCTGCGCGCGGTCGACGGCCGCCTGCAGGTCGCGGGTCGCGACGCCGAGACCCTGGCCCGCGAGCACGGCACGCCGCTCTACGTCTACGACCTGACGCGCATCGACGAGAACGTGCGCGCGCTGCGCGACGCGCTCGCCGCGGCCGGCCTGCCGTTCCGCATCCGCGCGGCGCTCAAGGCGCAGCGCGAGCCCGAAGCCCTCGCCCGCTTCCGCACCTTCGGGCCGCCCGGCTCGGCCCAGGCCATCGGCCTCGACGTCTGCTCACCCGGCGAGGTCGAGCACGGCCTCGCGCACGGCTTCCTCCCCTCCGAGATCAGCTACACGGGCACCAACGTGAGTGAGCGCGACCTCGACGTGATCCTGCGGCACGGCGTGCACGTGAACCTCGACCTGGTCAGCCAGATCCACCGCTACGGGCGGCGCGCGCCGGGGACCGCCATCGGGCTGCGGGTGAACCCGCGCGTCAGCGCGGTCGATCCCGCCAACGCGACGCACGCGTACTCCGGCCATCGGCCGACGAAGTTCGGCGTCTACCCGGAGCGCCTCGAGGAGGCCGTCGCCGTCGCGCGCTCGTATGCGCTCACACTCGACACGGTACACGTGCACCTCGCCCATCAGCTGCGCACGTCGCTGCTGCCCCGCTTCGAGGAGGCGACGGCCGCGGTCGCGACGATCGCCCGGCGCCTGCTCGAGCTCGGCTGCCGCGTGGCCGAGATCAACATGGGCGGCGGTCTCTCAGCGCCGACCACCAGCGGCGGCGACGGTCTCGACCTCGACGCCTACGCGGCCGTGCTCGCACGTCACCTCGGCCCCCTCGGCGTGACCGTCGCCGTCGAGCCCGGCGAGTACTTCAGCACCGACGCCGCCGTGCTGCTGGCCGAGGTCGTCACCGTGGAGGACAGGAGCGCGGCCGGCGACGGCAGCGCCGTCTTCGCCGGCCTCGACTGCGGCTGGAACATCATGAACGCCGCCTTCGTCTACGACGAGCCCACGGGCGTGGTGGTCTGCCGCGCCGCCGACGCGCCCGCCGAGCGTCGCTACACCGTGACCGGTCACATCAACGAGGGCCCGGACGTCTTCGCCGAAGACACACGGCTGCCGCCCCTCGGCGAAGGCGACATCGTCGCCCTCCCTTGCGTGGGCGCCTACTGCCAGGCGAACTGGCACACGCACTGCCTGCGCCCGTTCCCCGGCGTGCTGTACTTCGACGACCGCCTGCCGGCGTGACTCCCGAGCCCGCGGCGCGACCGGCGGCGGCGGACACCGGGCCGCCGGCCGCGCCCCGGACTCAGCCGCGCGGCTGAGTCCCGGACGCGCGTCCGCTGCTGCCGACCGGCGCATCCATCGGGTAGCCGCGCTCCTCCCAGTACCCCTGCACCGGCCGGTCGGTGACCTCGAGACGGGTCACCCATTTGACGCTCTTGTAGGCCAGTTGCACCGGCACGACAAGGCGCAGGGGCCCGCCGTGCTTCCGCTCCAGCGGCTCGCCGTCCATCGCGTCGGCCAGAACGGTCTGCGGGTGCCGGACGAGGTCCATCGGCAGACTGTCGACATACTCGCCGCCGGCGGCGTGGAAGACGACATGAGTGCCCTCGGGGCGGACGCCGGCCTCGTCGAGCAGGGCGGCCGGCGTGACGCCGCCCCAGGCGACGTCGGGCACGCTCCAGCCCTCGACGCAGTGGAAGTCGACGGTCTGCTCGAAGCGCGGCAGCCGCGCCCAGTCGGTGCGCACGATGCGCAGCGGCCGCTCGACGAGCCCGTCGACCTCGACGACCCACTCCGCGACCGAGGTCTCCGGCTCGTCCTCGACGCTGCGCACGGGGAAGCTGGTCAGCAGATCGAAGGCGCCCGTGCCTCCGCCGCCGCCCGGCCCGCGTACACCGGCGGCGCGCACGAGCGCGAACAGGGCGGCGATCCCGGCGAGCAGGGCGCCGCCCTTGATGAAGCGGCGCCGGCTGTGCCGCGGGGCGCCGTGATGCCTGGCCTCCGGCGGCGTCTGCGAAGAGCCCGGCGAACCGGGGCCGGTCGTGCGCTGCTCATCGCTCACGGTGCCTCCAGGCGGTAGAAGGAGTTCTTCAGTCCTGATTCTCCCCTCATGCCGGTCGGCTCAAGCGAGCCTGCAGCCTCGCGCCGACTTGACAGCCGAGCGTCCGGGCACGATGCTCCGCCCGGTAAGGCTTCCCTTAACGTCCATGGACAAGGTCCGCCACATCACCGACGTCGCGACCCTCAAGGTGCTCGCCCGCCCCGAGCGCCTGGCGATCCTGCGCCGCCTCATGAGCCGGCCGGGGACGCTCACGCAGCTCGGCGAGGCGCTCGACCGCCATCCGGCCTGGGTGCGTCATCACGTCCTCTCTCTCGAGCAGGCCGGGCTGGTCGAGCCGGCCGGCGAGCACAAGGAGAAGGGCTACACCGAGAAGTACTACCGCGCCACCGGGCGGGCGTTCGCCGTCAGCCTGGTCCTGCTCCCCGAGGACGAGGAGCGCACGATCGTCGTCGCCGTCGGCAGCGACGACCCGGCCCTGGACCTGCTCGCCGACCACCTCGGGCGGGGGCCGGCAGGCCTCGACCTCGTGAACCTCGCGATGGGCAGCCTCGAGGGCCTCATCGCCCTGCGCCAGGGCGTCGGCGATTGCTGCGGCTGTCACCTGCCCGACCCCGACGGCGGCACCGACCATTCGCACGTCCGCCATCTCTTCCCAGGGAGGCAGCTCACGCTCGTCACCGTCGCCGACCGCCGCGCCGGTCTGATGGTCGCGCCCGGCAACCCCTTGGAGCTGGAGGACCTGGCCGCGGTGGCCGCCCGGCGGGCGCGCTTCGTGAGCCGCAACTCGGGCTCGGGCACGCGCGTGCGCGTCGACGCCTTGCTGGCGCAGGCGGGCGTCCCGGCCTCGGCCCTGACGACGCCGGTCGCCGACGCCCTCACCCACGACGAGGTCGCCGACCGCGTGGCGGCAGGCCTGGCCGACGCCGGCGTCGGCCTCGAGGTGGCCGCCCGGCGCCGCGACCTCGACTTCATCCCGCTGTACGAGGAGCGCTACGACCTGGTCATCCCGCGCGAACGACTCGAGGAGCGGCGGCTCCAGGCGCTCGTCGCGTGCATCCGCGCCCCGGAGTTCCCGGCCGCCGTCGAGAGTCTCGAGGGCTACTCGGCGGCCGCCACCGGCCACGTGCAACAGCTCACCGCTTGAGACTGACGGAGTCCTGGGCGCACCGATCTCGGGGGTCCGGGGGCGGACGCGGAGGCGGCGTGTCGGGGCGCCGGCGGGCTCGTGACGCGGCGCCGGCGGGCTCGTGACGCGGCGCCGGCGGGCTCGTGACGCGGGGACGGCGGGGCGGGCGGCGCGCCGCCCGCCCCGCCGTCCCCGCGTCACTGGTTCTCGAGCAACTCCTCGACGGCGACGTCGCGCACGACCCGCGCCGGCACGCCCATGAGGACCTTGCCGGCCGGCGCGTCCTTCGTCACCACGGCGCCGGCGGCGATGAAGGCCTCCTCGCCGACCTCGATCGCCGGGCAGAGCACGACGCCGCCGCCGACTCGGGCGCCGCGGCGGATCGTCGGGCCCTCGATCAGCTCGTGGCGCTTCTCGGTGCGGCCCATGAAGTTGTCGTTCGTCGTGCGCACGCACGGGGCGATGAAGACGTGGTCCTCGATCGTCATGTAGGCGGTGATGTAGGCGTCGGTCTGGATCTTGGTGAAGGCGCCGATGGTGGTGTCGTTCTCGACCACGCTGCCGCGGCCGACGACGACGCGCTCGCCGAGCCTGCAGCGCTCGCGCACGCCGGCGTAGTCGCCGAGGATGCAGCCCGGCCCGAGGGTCGTGCCGCGATAGACCACGGCGCCGGTGCTGACGACGCAGCCGGCGCCGAGCTCGAGCGGCGCCAGCTCGCCGCGCTTCGCCGTGCTCGTCGGGGAGAGGGACGGCACCTTGCCGAGCACGGCGCGGTCCTGGATGAAGCAACCGTCGCCGACGACGGTGTCGTCGTAGACCACGACGTGAGCGCCGAACGTCACTCCGGCGCCGATGCGGACGTTGTCGCCGAGCAGCAGGTCGTGCCCCAGGTCTGAAGGCGTCAGCGCCACCGTGACCTCCTCGTGCGGCGGCCGGCCGGCCGCGCGACGGCCGCGCTCAGGCGAGCTCGGCCGTCTTCACCGGCCGGCCGCCCTCGCGCAGGCTGATCTCCATGGCTTCGAGCACGCGTACGACGTTGAGCGCGTCACGCCCGTCGGAGAGCGGACGCCCGCCGTCGCGGACGCAGTCGACGAAGTGCTGGCACTCGATGCGCAGCGGTTCCTCGTTCGAGATCTTCGGGATGTGGATGTCGCCGAAGTGCAGGGTGACGAACTCGCCGTAGGTCTCGAACTGGGTGCGCGTCGTGGTCGCTCCCTTGTCGTACACGGTGACCTTGCGGTCGGCCTCCATGTCGTCGAAGACGACCATCTTGTCGGAGCCCACGACAGTGATCTTGCGGCTCTTGTGCGGGTCGAGCCAGCTCACGTGCAGGTGGCCGACCATGCCGCTCGGGTACCTGATGTAGCCGAAGACGACGTCCTCGACGTCGTCCTGCAGGTAGCACTCGCCGCGTGCCGACACTTCTTCGGGCTCCTCGCCGGTGACGTAGTTGATCACCGAGATGTCGTGCGGGCCGAGGCTCCAGAGGGCGTTCTCGTCCTGGCGCACCTTGCCGAGGTTGAGGCGGTTCGAGTAGACGTAGAAGACACGCCCCAGCTCGCCGCCGTCGACCAGCTCCTTCACCTTGCGCACGCCGGGGTGGTACTCGAGCAGGTGGCCGACCATGAGGCGCAGGCCCCGGCCCTCCGCCGTGTCCAGCAGGTCGCGGGCATCGGCGGCCTTCAGCGCGATGGGCTTCTCGACGAGGACGTGCTTGCCCGCCTCGAGGGCGCGCTTGCCGAGCGTGTAGTGCGTGGGCACCGAGGTCGCGACGACCACGGCGTCGAGCGTCTCGTCGCCGAGCAGCTCGTCGAGGTCGTCGGTGACCACAGCGTTGGGGAAGAGACTGCGGGCCTTGGCCCGGTTGGCCTCTTCGAGGTCGCAGCAGTAGGCGAGCTCGGCGTCGGGCAGGCGGTCGAAGTTGCGCGCCAGGTTGGGGCCCCAGTAGCCCAGCCCTACCACGCCCACGCGGACCTTGTCACTCACGTCGCTTCACCATCCTCGGGTGCGGCGCCGGGGCCGCGTGGCCGGGGCCCTCGGGCGGGCTCCGCCGCTAGAGTTTCCAGACGTTCCCCGTGCTCGGGAGGCCGGCGGTCGCGTTGCGGAAGTCGACCACGAGCGGCGCCTGCTCGACGAGCGCCCGGTAGTCGACGGAGCTGTGCGCGGTGACGATGGCGACCGCGTCGTACTCGGAGAGCGGGCGCCCGTCGGTAAGGCTCACCGACGAGAGACCGTACTCGTCGAGCGCCGGCACGAACGGGTCGTGGTAGGAGACGTCGGCGCCGTGCGCCTGGAGCCGGCGGATGACCTTGAGCGCCGGCGACTCGCGCAGGTCGTCGATATCGGCCTTGTAGGCGGCGCCGATGACCAGCACCTTCGCACCGTTGAGGCTCTTGCCGCGGCTGTTCAGGGCCAGATGGAGCTTCTCGACGCAGAAGTACGGCATGTTCTCGTTGACCTTGCCGGCGAGCTCGATGAACTCGGTCCAGAAGTCGAACTCGCGCGCCTTCCACGACAGGTAGAAGGGGTCGACCGGGATGCAGTGGCCGCCGAGCCCGGGCCCCGGCTGGAACTTCATGAAGCCGAAGGGCTTGGTGGCGGCGGCCTCGACGACCTCCCAGACGTCGACCTGCATGCGGTCGCAGAGCATCGCCAGCTCGTTGACGAGGGCGATGTTGACGCTGCGGAAGATGTTCTCGAGCAGCTTCGTCATCTCGGCGACCTCGGGGGTCGAGACCGGGACGAGATGGTCGATGGCCGCGCCGTAGACCTCGAGCGCCTTCGCGGTGCAGGCCGGCGACAGGCCGCCGATGACCTTCGGGGTGGTCTTGGTCGTGTAGTCGAGCCGCCCTGGGTCGACTCTCTCGGGCGAGAAGGCCAGGTGGAGGTCGACGCCGGGCTTGAGCCCCGAGCCCGCTTCGATGATCGGGGCGAGCACCTCGCGCGTCGTGCCGGGGTAGGTCGTGCTCTCGAGCGCGACGAGCTGGCCGCGCCGCAGGTGACCGGCCAGCTCGGCCGTCGCCGCCGTCACCAGCGAGAGGTCGGGCTCGCGGTTGGCGTTGAGCGGCGTCGGCAGGCAGATGACGACGGCGTCGCAGTCGGCGACCGCGGCGTAGTCGGTGGTCGCCCGCAGGCGGCCGGCGCCGACGACCCGCTTGAGCTCGTCGCCGGGTACGTCCTTGATGTAGCTCTCGCCGGCGTTGACGAGGTCGCAACGCTCGGCGACGGCCTCGACGCCGACGACGTCGACGCCGGCGTCGGCGAACACCGTCGCCAGCGGCAACCCCACGTAGCCCAGCCCGATGATGGCGATCTTCACTCGAGGTCCTCCGGATGCGCCCGGCATACCCAGGCGGCTCAGGTCACGGCATTCTACCGCATGCCGGGGGGCGCCCCGTGCCGGGCCGCCCTGCGCTTCGTCCCCTCGCGCCGCGAGCCCGATGACACCGCACTCCCGGTCGTCCAGGGCGACGACCGTTCCATGGTATCGACTGCGCACCGAGTCGATAATCTGGAGTAGGACACCGAACGACGGACGGAGACCATGACGCCGCGCCCAGACGTCGAGCACATGCCACACGACCTCGATCGCTTCCTGCACGACTTCTTCCGGCGCGGCTGGCGGTCGGAGATCAAGTTCGACCCCGGCGAGGACCTGCTCTACCTGGTCGTCCACCTCGCCGACCAGCGGCTCTCGAGCGACGACCGCTTCCTCACCCTCGTCGACTACTTCGTGCGTGCGCGCTCCGACGCCCTCCATCGGAGCCGCGGGCCACGCCTGCGCTGTCGCTTGATCGACGCCGACGGGCAGGACCTGACACCGCGCCTGGCTGGCCGCGGCGCCCGCCTGCTCGAGGACCTCGACCACACGTCGGCGATGCACCAGCGCCTGACCTTCCTCGGTCTGCGGCGACGTCTGGCGCGGCGGGTCCTCCCCGACGCGCTGCTCTGGGCGACAGCCTTCGTGTTCGTCGTCGTGGTCGTCGGCCTGCCCCTGGACATGGCGGTCGGCCTCGGCATCGCCGCCGTACTGACCCAGGTGCTGGTCGTCACGCTCATCGCCCGCCGCGGTCCCTGAGTACGCCGCGGCGAAGGAGTGCGCCGCCTCCCGGCGAAGCGAAGTCCATGGCCCCCCGGATACCCGAGCGACCGTCGTCCCTGCGTCTGCTCGAGCGCCTCGCCGACCTCGTCGCGGCCACGGCGGTCGACGCCGTGCTGCACGCCGCCGTCGAGGCGGCGTGCCTCGCCACCGCGTCGACCCGCGGCCTCGCGGGACTCTGCGGCCCCGAGGGTGCGGCGACCGAGGACTGGTACGACCAGGAGCGCGGGTGGACCCCTGCGCGGTTGCGGTGGGCCGGCGACGAGGGCGCGCCCGGGCGCGTCTGCGTCTCGGCGACGCCGCTCGTGTGCAACGCCCTGCCACCGTCGGCCGAAGGCCTGCCCGAGGCCACCGACTGGATCGGCTTCACGCGCTTCGCCTGCGTCCCGCTCGTGCCCGGCGGGCCCGACCTCGGCGTCGCCGGGTTCATCGAGGTCGGCGACGCCTCCCACGTGTACGGCCCCGGCGACGTGCGCAAGCTCGGCGCCCTTGCCCGCCTCACGGCGACCCGGCTCGGCGAGCTCATGGCGCGGGCGCGGGACCAGCTCGACCGCCGTCTCCAGACGACCGACGGCTCGGGCGCGACCCTGCTCTCACTCGAGCCCGAGCAGGTCCTGCGCGCCACCGAAGAGCGGCTCGTCGCGGTGCTCGGCGGCGGCGAGGCGCTCGCCCTCCGCGTGGAGGGCGAGCGCCTCGCCGCCGCACACCCCCTCACCGAAGACGAAGAGGCGCTGCTCACCGCCGCCGTGGTCACCCGGCGTAGCCGGCGACGCGAGACCGAGGACTCCGGCGACGACACGCTGCTCGCCCTGCCTCTGCCGAGCGCCGGCGGTGTCGCCGGGGTGGTCCTCCTGCGCCCGCCCGACGGCGCCCCGGACACCTGGACCCACGCCCTGCTGACCATCGTCGCCGAGCAGGCCGGCGCCGCGCTCGAGAACGCGGCCTCGCACGCGGTGCAGGTCGACATCGCCCGCCGCCTGCAGGACCGCCTGGCACCGATCACGCCCCCGAGAGTCCCGGGCGTCGACATCGCCGTCGAGTATCGCGCCGGCACGCCGGGCGCCGCGCGCGGCGGTGACTTCATCGACTTCTACCACCTGACCAAGGGACACCTCGCGCTGGTGGTAGGGGACGTGAGCGGACGCGGCGTCGACGCCCTCGCCCGGGCGTTCATCGCCAAGCACATCCTCCGCGCCCTCGTCACCGGCGGCCAGGTCTCCTGGCCGCCGCGCCCGGGTGCGGCGCTGCAGGGTCTGCACAACGCCCTCCTCGACGAGCTCGACGCCGAGCACTTCGTGACTGCCCTCTTCGCGACCCTCAACCTGCGCAGCGGCCGCCTGCAGCTCGCCAGCGCCGGCCACCCGGCGCCGATCATCATCGGCCGCACGCACGTAGAGCGCCCGCTGCTGCTCACCGCCCCGCCGATAGGCGTGGAGCCGACCGCCGAGCTGAACGCGCACCCCACCGAGACGTACACGCTCGCCCCCGGCGAGACGCTGCTCCTCTTCAGCGACGGCCTCAGTGAGATCCGCGACGCCGACGGCTCGTTCTACGAGGACCGGCTCCCCGAGGTCCTCGGGGCGCTCGCCGACGCCCCCGCCGCGTCGGTCGTGGCGCGCGTGCTCGAGGATGCGACGGCCTTCGCGGCGGAGCCGGCGGCGGACGACCTCGTCGTCGCCTGCGTCCGCTTCGGCGCCGAGGCCTGACGCCGGAGGGGGGCCGGAGCATGGCCCGGGCGGCCGCCGTCGCCCGTCCCGGCGGCACGAAGTGATAATCCTTCCTCGGCCGTCGGCCGATACATCCCCGAAGACCGCTGTGAGGAGGTGACGGACGTGAGGCACACTGGGCGTGAAGGGCAGGCCGGGTTCGTACGGGAGCTGCTCTGGGTGTCGCTCGTCGTCCTCGTCGGCGCGGTGGTGATCCTCGACGCCGTCTCGCTCTACTCGGCCTACGAGCGCGTCAGGAAGGACAGCCACGACGCCGCCCGCCTGGCGCGGCAGGTGCACCTGCAGGAGCTCGACGTGCGCAAGGCCGAGCGGTCGGCCCGCACCCTCCTCGTGCGCCGCGGCGACACGCTGACCAGCTTCGAGACCGAGGGCAGCGGCGAGGCGACCGTGTTCATCGTCGCGGCCGAACGGCACGTCGACACCTATGCCTTCGGGTACCTCGCCTACGTCCCCGGCCTGGACGGGTGGGTCGAGCGCAGCATGAACCCCGGCGCCACCGCGCGCAGCGACTGAGCGTTCGGCACGGCGGCGGGCGGGGGGAGGGCAGCCCGTCGGGGGGCGGCGACCCGCCGGGAGACGCCGCCGCTCAGCGACTCGTGAGCAGACCCTGCCGGGCCGCGTGCCGCTCGAGCCCGAGACGCACGATCTCGTCCATCAGCGCGCCGGCGTCGAGACCGGTCGCCGCCCACAGCATCGGGAAAGCGCTGAAGCGCGTCATGCCCGGGATCGTGTTGATCTCGTTGATCAGGATGCGCCCGCCGTCCCGCTCGAGGAAGAAGTCGCAGCGCGCGTAGCCCGCGCAGTCGACGGCGCGGAAGGCGCGCACCGCGAGGTCGCGCACCGTCGCGGTCTGCTCCTCGGTCAGCGGGGCGGGGATCGCGAAGCTCATGAGGCCGTCGGTGTACTTGGCCTCGTAGTCGTAGAACTCGTTGGCCGCCGTGACCTCGCC
>ENA-ORXD01001904-ORXD01001904.1-sediment-metagenome-genome-assembly--contig:-NODE-1904-length-15327-cov-4.895738_pt1 | contig 15327 bp, 14 predicted proteins | sample MGYA00237862_ERZ511471 | MGnify/ENA metagenome assembly ERZ511471 | reverse complement strand
ATGGGAAAAGAAAAGGTGGTAATTCGCGACGATGACTTGCCAGTTGCGGGCCTCCTGGTAAAGAAGCTGCAGAAAACACTCTTCCCGAAAGGGGCAAAGTCGCCCGAGGCAACCATCCCGGCTCGCCGCGACCGTACCCAGGATCGGGTGATCCTCCGGCAAGTTCATTTCCGATAGATCGCCCGTCTCCGTTTCATCACGCCATCTCAGGATTTCAATCGAGGTCTTCCCCCCGTCATTGAAGGAAAGGAACCCTCCGGAATCCAGTTCCATACTGCGCCTGAGGCAAAGGTAATTTCCGCGCCCCTTGAGTGTTCCATATTGGAAGGCCTTCGGCAAAAGTTCCCCCAGGAATGGGATGTCTCTTGACATGAGCTGCTCCTGCAAGGCGTGCCCGGCAGTGAGAAACAGCACGCTGCGGTTTCCCTCGAGTGCCCATAGGATTGCCGGGACCAGCAAAGCAAAACTTTTCCCAATTCCCGTTGGCGCCTCTATTGCCAGGGTCTTGCCCCCTCCGGAGTTCAGGAAGTCCCAGGTTTTCCTGGCCATCTGGGCCTGCTGGGGCCGGAATTCGAATCGGTCAAGTCCTGAAAGGCTTCCGTTTTCGCCAAAAAAAGAATCCATCGGATGGGATTTCATCGTGAAAGCATCCATATTCCAAGGCCAAGGGCAGCCCCCATAAGTCCCCCCCAAATCTCGATCCAGTCAAGATACTTCCTCGCAAGGGCTTCGAGATAATTTTCCAGTTGCTCCGGCGTCGCATCCCGTAGCGACCTCTTGGCAAGTTCCCCCAGGTCGATTTCCCGAAGCATGCGGATGAGGAGTCGCTCAAAGCTGTCCCGGACCATCACCATGATCTCCGCGTCGCCCAGGTGGCTCGCGCCATCCAGGAGAGCAGCCAGCCTTTTTTGTGTTTCACGAAGTCCACTTTCAGTGAGAAGCGCCCGGTTCAGGTTCATCGACGCTGACCGGATCACCCATTCCGCGATCATGTCGCTCTTCAACAGGCCAAGCCTTCCGGCCATGCCAAGGATGACGCTGTCATGAAGGGCCTTCTCAACCTGGGATCTTACAAACCGCCCGGTCTCGGGTCCCAGCAACAGGCGCTGAAGGGGACCTTCCATCGCGCGCCCCATCCTGCGCAGGTTGGACCGTCTCAGAAAAAGGCGCCGCATCTCCTTCCTGAAGGTCGGCCCCACCCTGTCCAGCAACTGCCCCTCAAACACGGCTTTCTCGAGCGTTTCCTGGGTAAGGAGACGTTCCCGAAGCTCTCGGGCAAGGGTTTCGAGAATGCGCTCCTGGTTCCTCGTCACAACGCCGCTTCCAGGGAGAATCCATTCCCATGACCCGAGTCGGAGGGATATCTTGTGAAAGATCATTTTGACCGCAAGGACATTTGTCAGGAGTCCTACGATTCCTGATCCTCCGACAAGCCAGAGCAATTTTCCCAGTTCCAATCCCCGGCTCTCCATGAAAAAACCGGAAAAGGACAAGCCCACGAGTCCAGCCGAGACGATGCCCTTCCCCCACTTGTTTCCATCCGGTTTTTGCGGATCCTGCATGAACCCCGCCTCTTTCCCCCGTCAAAAGCCAATCGTTATTGTATAATACGGCTTCACGGGAATCTCTTTTTCTTTCTTGCCCGGTTGGTCCGGGCATGCTAGAATTTGCTTTGCTTTACGGGAGGAGGTGAACCGCATGCCCAACAAGAAATCCGCTGAAAAGCGAGTCCGAATCTCCGAGAGAAACCGACTCTACAACCGTTTCTGGAAGAGTCGTTGCAAGACTGCCGCTAAGAAACTCATGGAAAGCCTGGAGGGGAAGGATTTTCAACTCATCCAGTCCCGTCTTGACGAGGCCCAGTCTGTCCTGGACAAGGCCGCCGGCAAGGGTGTCCTGCACCCTAACACGGTCGCGAGACGCAAATCCATGCTGACCCAAAGGGCAAAAGACGCAATGAAAGCCGCCGACGCTTAGCCGGCGGCTTTTTGCCTTTATTTTCCTAATGTGCCGTTCTGCCTGAACTCAATAGGTCGAGGATGGCCATTTCCAGGTCAAACCAACCGCTGCGATTCCCGGATTTTTCCCCGATGTTGACTCCACACAGGTCCCTGACAAACGCCGCCATTGCAGCCCGGCTGTAATGGCGGGCTGCTTCCGAGGCTTGCCTCTCCTGGTAGGGGCGGGCCTTGAGGGCCTCTGCAACTGCCTTGCCTGCACGTGGTGATTTGAAGGCAGAGCGGTAAAGGGCCAGGCGGAACCGGTTATGAAGGGCAGCCACAACAGGGATGAGTTCGCGCCTTTTCACCTGGAGCAGCGCCCCCGTCACCCTGGGGATGTCCGCCTCGCATAACCCGTCGAGAAGCGATAGAAGGGCCTTCTCTCCCTCGTCGAAACACAGGCTGCGGACCTGTTCGATTCCGATGGTTCCACCGACTGAAGCAAGGCGAAGCTTCGACAACTCCGAAAGGATTTCTTCCGGGTCCTCCACCGATTCGAGGAGGAGGGTCATCGCCTCCGGAGAGATCGAGACACCCAGTTTTCGCGCCTTGTTCTCAACCCATTTCTGCCTCGCCAGGCCAAAACGCGGTATTTCTTCGCCCCGCAGCCAGGTCATCCGAGAAAAAAGTTCTTTTGGGAAAAGGGTCTTCGGATCATCGGCATAGACCAACAGCACGTGTGTGGAGGACTCGGGCCCTTCAAGAAGGGGTTCCAGGCCTGGCGGAAATTTTCCCAGCAACTGGGCTTCCTCCACAAGAACAAGCCTGCGGGCCTCAAAAAGCCCCCCAGCGCTTTCACTGGTGAGGATATCCCTCCATTCGCCCCCTTCCCTCCGGATCGAAACGGGATATCCCTTTTCCAGTTCCTGCCTAGTCGTTTCCGAAACGAGGCGCCGCTGGGAAGTCCCAGCGGCGCTCGCCACCATCAGGTGAGGCACTATCCTTTCACCACCACGTTGACCAGTCTGTCCGGAACAGCGATGACCTTGACGATTTCCTTCCCTTCGAGCCTTTTTTGGACGTTTTCTTCGGAAAACACCCTTTCCTTGAGTTCCTCTGCTCCCAGGCCAGCCGGAAGTTCTATTTTTTCCCGGACTTTCCCGTTGACCTGCAGCACGATGGTGACCGATTCCGCCTCAAGGCAGTCCGCTTCGACATCCGGCCAGGCCGCACCGGCGAGGCAATCCCCATTTCCTAGCATTTCCCAGAGTTCCTCGCAAAGATGGGGCGTGAATGGTGAAAGGCAAAGCAGGAGCGTCTCGATCCCTTCCCTGTAAAGAACCCAGTCGCCGGTCTCCCGGGGAGTGAAGTCAGACAGGGCGTTGCTCAGCTCCATGAGCCGCGCCACAGCCGTGTTGAATTGCCGCTCTTTTTCGATATCCCTGCCGACACTCTGTATTGTGGCGTGAATGCGGCGCTTCAGGTCACGGCGATCCTTTGTGGCAAGGTCGACAAGAGGGATCCTTCGACGCGGTGCCTGCCGCAGGGAATCTCCTCCCTCCTCCACCAGGCGCCAGACCCTCCTGAGGAAACGGTGAGCCCCTTCCACTCCCTTTTCGGACCAGTCAAGGTCCTTGTCGGGAGGAGCGGCAAAAAGGATGAATAGCCGTGCGGTATCGGCTCCATATTTCCGGATGATCTCGTCGGGATCCACGACGTTTCCCTTGGATTTCGACATCTTGGACCCGTCCTTGATGACCATTCCCTGTGTCAAAAGGTTCGTGAAGGGTTCCCGAGCCTTGACGTAACCCAGGTCGGACAGGACCTTGGTGAAAAAACGGGCATAGATCAGGTGGAGGCAGGCGTGCTCGATCCCTCCGATGTACTGGTCGACTGCCATCCAGTAGTTGACGTCCTCCCTCTTGAAAGGCCCCTCGCTCGTCCATGGGGACGTGAAACGCAGGAAATACCAGGACGAACAGATGAACGTGTCCATGGTGTCTGTTTCCCGCCGCGCCGCTCCTCCGCAATGGGGGCATGTCGTATTGACCCATTCGTCGGTTTCCGGCAGCGGGCTCTTTCCCCCGGGCAGAACCTGGACGTCTGGAAGCAGGACCGGGAGCTGGTCCTCCGGAATGGGTACGATACCGCATTTTTCGCAGTAAACGACCGGAATAGGGGCCCCCCAGTACCGTTGGCGGGAAATGAGCCAGTCCCTCAGCCTGAAGTTGACTTCCCGTCCGCCAACACCGGTTTCTTCAGCCCAAAGAGCCATGCGGGGAATACTTTCCTCTGTGGGAAGCCCGTCAAAACCAGCGGAATTGCACTGGACCCCATCAGCCTCGTAGGCTTCGGTCATCGTTTCGGGATCAAGGGTCCCTTCCCTGGGTTGAATCACGACACGCACAGGAATGTCGTATTTGCGGGCAAATTCAAAGTCTCTCTGGTCGTGGGCCGGTACTCCCATGATCGCCCCCGTGCCATATTCGATGAGAATGTAATTGGAAATCCAGATGGGGACCTTTTCCCCGGTAACCGGGTTGATCGCCTCAAAGCCGGTGTTAACCCCGTTTTTCTCTCCACCGACGGCGGTCCGCTCAATCTCGCTCTTCTGGGCCGTTTCTGCGACGAATGCCCGGATATCCTCCCCGTTCGGGCTCCTGCGGATGAGTTCTTCCACAAGGGGATGCTCGGGGGCCAAAGCCAGGAAGGTCACGCCATAAATCGTGTCGAAGCGGGTCGTGAACGTTTCCAGCCCGGTATCCATCCCGTCGACGGGGAATGTGAGCCGGACGCCCTCTGAACGCCCTATCCAGTTTCTCTGCATGAGTTTGACCTTTTCAGGCCATCCTGGAAGGTCGTCAAGAGAGTCAAGGAGTTCCTGGGCATACCGGGTAATATTGAGGAACCACTGCTCCAGCTTGCGCTTCGTCACAAGGCTCCCGCAGCGCCAGCAATGCCCCCCGTCGATGACCTGTTCGTTGGCCAGCACGGTTTGGCAGCTCTCGCACCAGTTCACCGGGGCGTGTTTCCTGTAGGCCAGGCCATTCTTGAGGAAGAGCAGGAAAATCCATTGGGTCCAGCGATAGTAGTCCGGTGAGCAGGTTTCGACGCGCCTGCGCCAATCGTAGCTGCAGCCCATGGACTTGAGCTGTGTGGTCATGTGTTCGATGTTGTCCCAGGTCCATTTCTTGGGATGGACCCCGTATTTCAGGGCAGCGTTTTCCGCCGGGAGGCCAAATGCGTCAAACCCCATGGGATGCAGGACATTCCAGCCCTTCATCCATAGAAAGCGGCTGAACAGGTCACCGATCGAATAGTTTCGCAGGTGTCCCATGTGGAGGGCACCACTGGGATAAGGGAACATCTCAAGGCAATAGAACTTGGGTTTCCCCGGGTCGCACTCGACCTGGAAAACCCGCTTTGCTTCCCAGTATTCCTGCCACTTCTTTTCCACGCGCTCAAAATCGTACGGCATAAAGGCCTCTCCCTTCCGATCATCCCGTCCGGAACCTGATGTTGGATTATTATAACCACCCCGCTTGGGCTTCGCAAAATAAAGGGTAAAAAATGGGGCAGGCCTTGGGAAGGCCTGCCCCATTTTCGGGAAACGGGTCGTTTACGCGTCTTTCGGCTTATCAGGGCCAGCCTTGTCCATAAAGGCCTTCATGATCTCAAAGGGAAACGGGAAAAGAGTCATGGCGTTTTTCTCGCTCGCGATCTCCCTCATGGTCTGGAGATACCTGAGCTGAAGGGTAACCGGGCTGACCGCCATGATCCTGGCCGCTTCGCTAAGGCGCTCGGCAGCCTGGGCTTCCCCCTCCGCGCTGATGATCTTCGCCCGCCTCTCCCGTTCGGCTTCGGCCTGGCGAGCCATGGCCCTCTTCATCCCTTCCGGCAACTCGAGTTCCTTGACCTCGACCGCGCTGACCTTGATCCCCCAGGGATCCGTCTTTTCATCAATTATTTTTTGCAGCTCGATGTTGATCTTGTCCCGCTCGCTCAGGACTTCGTCAAGTTCCGCCCGCCCGATCACCGAGCGAAGGGTCGTCTGCGAAAGCTGGCTTGTCGCCATGATGTAGTTTTCGACTTCAACCACCGAGCGGTTGGGATCCATCACACGGAAATAGACGACAGCGTTCACCTTTATCGGAACGTTGTCCTTCGTGATCACCTCCTGGACAGGGACGTCCAGCGTAACGACCCGAAGATCGGCCCTTACCATCCTGTCGATGAAGGGGATGATGATCACGAGCCCCGGTCCCTTCGCCCCTGTAAGGCGTCCGAGGCGGAAGACGACACCCCTTTGATATTCCGGGATGATCTTGACGGCGGTGGTCAGCAGGATCATGACGATAAGAAGAACACCAAGACTGCTGCCCGCGCTGAAAATGAAATCGACGATCGTTCCGACCATTGACGATCCTCTCCCTTCGAAACCATAAATTATTTTTTGACCGGTTTAACCCTTAATGAAAGTCCCTCGGCCCGGACGACTGAAACAGGGGTCCCTTTTGGAATGGGCATCCCGTCATCGGAAACCGCCCTCCAGATTTCTCCGTGGCAGTTCACAAAACCTCCAGGGGCAAGATCTTCCACGACCACTCCTTCATCTTGGACCATACCCTCTGTCCCCGAAGCGACTTTCTTCCTCATGGAACGCCACACGGCTCCAGCCGCAAAAAGGAAGAAAATTCCCAGGGTCACGACCATCCCCGCCATGAATCCCACGGAAACGTTCAAGAGCTCACCTCCCGGCGCCCTGAAAATAACAAGCGACCCCACTGCAAGCGAAGCCAGGCCGAAAAGGCTCAATATCCCGATGCCGCCCACCACAAGGTCGAGGACAAGGACGACGATGCCGGCCACGAGAAGAATGACGCCTGCCCAGTTGAAGGGCAGCATCCGGAGCCCGTAGGCCCCGATAAGGACCATGACGGCTCCGGAGGTCCCCATGACGAAACCTCCTGGAGTCAGGACTTCAAAGACAATCGCCAGTATTCCGAGGGTCAGCATCATGTAGGCGACATCCGGGCGGGAAATGAAGTGCAGTGCCTTCAGCCGCGGACTCATTTCAAACCGGCGTATCTCGTAACGCCCCAGTCCGAGGGTGACACGGTTTGCCCCGACCTTTACCACGCGGCCATCCGCCCATTTGATCAGAGACGGCAGATCCGGGGCTATCGTATCGATCACCCTCTTGTTCAGCGCCTCCTTTGCCGTGAGGGAAACGCTTTCCAGGACCATGGCCGCCGCCGCGTCGGCGTTTCGGCCCCGTTCCTCTGCAAGTGAACGTATCTGCGCAGCCAGGTCGTTAGTGATCTTCCGGTCCAATTCCTTGTCTGGCACATCCTGTCCCGAAGCCGTTACGGGATGTGCGGCTCCGATGTTCGTTCCGGGAGCCATGGCCGCAATGTGTGCCGCCATGACCAGGAAGGCCCCGGCAGAAGCGGCGCGAGCCCCCGGCGGGCCCACCCAGACCGCCACTGGAAGTGGGGCCGCAAGGATTTTCTGGGACATGCTCCGCATCGAGCTCACCAGTCCCCCCGGCGTATCGATCTCGATTACCAGCAGCGATGCCTTTTCCTTTTCAGCAAAGGCAAATGTCTCGTCAAGGAAATTCTCAAGGGGAACCCCGACGACCCCTTCCATCGGCGTCGCCACGACTACCGCCGGCTCTCCTGCCGAGAAGGCAGGCCCGGCAAGGGAAAAGAGAAGAAAAAAGAGGAGGACACCGGCAATTCCGTTCCTTTTTCGTCTTGTCTTCATGACCCAGTCAACTCCTTCAAGGCCTCACTCAAGCGCCCCACCTTCAGGACATCGATCCCGGCAGGTTTCTCCTGGTCCTGGTAACGGCTCATGACAACCGTCGTAAAACCTAGCCGTGCAGCTTCCTTCAAGCGAGAAATCGCGCGGGGGACGGGCCGGACTTCACCTCCAAGCCCCACCTCCCCGATGAAAACCCAATCCCTGGGCAGCGACCGGTCGCTGAGGGCAGAGCCCAACGACATGCAAACCGCAAGGTCCGCCGCGGGATCTTCAATACTCAACCCTCCGACGACATTCATGAAGACGTCCATGGCTCTTGACCCCAGCCCCCCTCTCCTCTCGAGAACGGCAAGGAGAAGCCCCATGCGGCTGACGGAAACCCCCCGTGCCGTCCTCTTCGGATAGGGGAATGGAGTCGCACAAGACAGGGACTGGATTTCGGCCACCAGCGGCCTCGAGCCTTCCAGGACCACCGTCATCGCCGTTCCGGGCATGGGACAGGTCGCCTCGTTCCAATAAAGTCGGCTCGGATCCGGTATGCCCTCGAGCCCCGTTTCCGCCATTTCGAACACCCCGAGCTCGTCAGTGCTCCCATACCGGTTTTTCACGCCCCTCACATGCCGGTAAGGGGAGGTTTTGTCGCCGGAAAAGTGAAGAACGACATCGACCATGTGCTCCAGCAGTTTGGGACCCGCGATCTGTCCGTCCTTCGTGATATGCCCCACGAGAACAGCCGCGCAACCGCACCGCTTCGCTTCTTCCGAAACGCCCTGGGCCACGGCTCGAACCTGGCCAGGCGTCCCGGGCCATCCCGTTGTCTCTCCATGCCGCATGGCCTGTACACTGTCGAAAACCGCAAGGTCGAAATCCGGCAGCATCGGAAGAATCTCCTGGACACCTTCCTGGCAGACAAGGGAAAGCCCAGCCCCGGAGGCACCGAGACGTTTTCCCCTGAGGGCCACCTGGGAAGGGGATTCCTCTCCCGAAACATAAAGAACCCGATTCCCCGCTGAAGCCATGGATGAACACGCCTGCAACAGGAGGGTCGACTTGCCCACTCCGGGTTCCCCGGCCAGCAAGGTGACGCTCCCCGTGACCCACCCTCCTCCAAGCACCCGATCCAATTCGTCAATCCCCGAAGGAATTCTCCGGGGGGGAGTCACATCTGAGAGGCTGCAGACGACGGGTTCCTTTCCCACTCCAGGCCCCTTGGCTCCGAAATTAGGGTTTTCTTCTCCCAGGGTTCCCCAGCCCCCGCAAGAGGGACACTTACCCGACCATGAGTGAGTCAAAAATCCGCACTCCGCACAACGGAATCTTTTTTCGATGTTCTTGGACATGTCCGTTCCCCTTTGTCGTTTTCTGCGACTTCTACAATTTAATACGATAAATTTTACCAACTGGGAACTGCTTTGTCGAACTCCCCGACCTTTTTCACGGGTTCGCAGGAAAAGCCTGTTTCTTCTCTCCTCAGGCACTTTACAGGGATTTGGATGCCGTGATATGATGCAAACCGCGCCAATACTCACCTAGCTATTATACTAAATCGATAAAGGAGTTTGCCATGATCAACCTTAAGGCACCTGCGTTGATTGAGCGTGAATCGATCGACCTCTCCGTCTCAGAACGGGTCCGTTCAATCCTTGATCGCGTCTTTCGGGACGGAGAGAGAGCCTTGTCCGAACTCAACCACCAGCTGGACGATTACGAAGGGCCGATCCTGATCCGCGAGAAGGCCCTGAACGCTGCCCTCGCCCAAATGGACAAATCCCTTCGCCATGCCGTGGAAATAGCGATCGATCATGTTCGTTCCTTCCACAGGGCACAAAAGGCCCTTTTCCGGGACCAGGAATGGGAAACCACTCCCGGTATCCGTACGGGAATGCGTTTCCTGCCGGTCAAGAGCGCCGGGGTTTATGTCCCCGGCGGACGGTATCCTCTCGTCAGCACGGCAGTGATGGGAGTCGTTCCTGCTCAGGAAGCCGGGGTATCGAGGATTGTCGCCTTTTCGCCCCCACGGGGCAGTTGCGGCATTTCCAAGCCGATATTGGCCACCCTCGCCCTTCTGGGTGTGCAGGAAGTCCTTGCCGTCGGCGGAGCCCAGGGCGTGGGCGCACTTGTCCGCGGCCTCCCGGGGATTCCCCCCGTCGACCTTTTGGTGGGGCCCGGAAACGCTTACGTCACGGAAGCAAAAAGACAGATGTTCGGCAAGGTGGGCATCGACAGCCTGGCGGGCCCCAGCGAGGTCTTCATCATTGCCGACCGGACCGCCAAACCCGAGGTGCTGGCCGCTGACCTGTTGGCCCAGGCTGAGCACGACCCGGATGCGCGAGTTTCCCTATACTGCCTGGACGAAACCGTTGCTTACCAAACCCTCACCCAGGTCGACCACCTCCTCTCCAGCATCCCTACCGGCAAGACGGCGATCCAGGCATGGTCCGCCTCCGGCACGGTTGCTTTCTGTACCCTGGACGAGGCCGTTGCCGCCGCCAACAGGACCGCCCCCGAACACCTGGAGTTGGCGGTGGAAAACCCCCGGGAAGTTCTCCAGCGGTGCACGGCATACGGCGCCGCCTTCCTAGGACATCACTCGGCCGAAGCTTTCGGAGACTATATCGCCGGAACGAACCATGTCCTTCCAACGGAAGGCCGCTCTCGCTTCTCCGGAGGCTTGTGGGTCGGGACCTTCCTGCGGCCGCTGACACACCTCGAGATGTCGGAAGACGCCGCCGGAAATCTTTCCGCGCCGGGCGAATGCATGGCCCTCGCGGAGGGGCTCCACGCCCATGCGCTGGCCATGCGCCTGAGGGGAGATTCAAACCGTTGAGTCGCCTGCCTAAAGGGACCCGAACCCTTGGCGGAAACGAAGGGGAACGGGTGGAGCGCTGCAGGCGGACTTTTTTCGATACGTTCTCGGCCTACGGTTACGTCCCGTTTTTCGCTCCAGGCCTGCAACTCCTGGAATCCGCCTGGGACAAATTCCCCACGGGATTCCGGAGACGCCTTATCCCGGTATATACCCCGGCAAGCGAAGCCTGTTGCTTGCGGGCGGACATGACCTTGGCCGCGGTCGCCTACCTTTCGACGCACTACTCGCCCCAGGAACGGCCCTTGAGGCTGTGTTACGCAGGCCCCCTTTACAGGGCCCCGATCCCGCCCGAGACCGATTTTGAAAGGATCCAGTTCGGGGCAGAGCTTCTTGGCTGGGAGGGCGAGGGTGCGGACGTGGAGGTCACGGCCCTTCTTTTGCGATCCCTGAGACAGCTCGGAATCCATTCCCCGGTTGTCGTGCTTGGCCATGCAGGTTTCCTCCGGGAGGCGATGGCAGGGCTCGAACGCCACATCGCCACCCCACTGATGCGATCCCTCCTGGAACGGCGCTACGAAGCCTATTTCTCTTCGCTGGAGGATTTCCACCTGCCAAAAACCGTGCGGAAACGCCTTTCCAGCATTCCCCGCCTGAGGGGAAACGCCGAGAAAACCCTGGATGAAGCCAGGTCTCTTTTCGGAGAAACTCTACCCTTGCGGGATCTTGAACTGATCGTCCAAGCCCTGGGCGAACTCGGGCTTGGAGAGAACCTCAGGCTCGACCTTGCCCTGGCAAGGGAACTCGAGTACTACAGCGGTCCTGTTTTCGAAATATTCTCAGGAAATGCCGGAGTGAGCCTCGGCGGCGGAGGGCGTTACGACGGTTTGCTTGAACAGTACGGCATCGTCGGGCAGGCCCTTGGCTTCGGGCTGGACTTGCGAGCGGTTGCATCCCTTTCTCACTCGGAAGGAGCGACTCCTGCCGTCGCCTGGTGCGGAGGGCTCTCACCCAGGGTTGCCCTCGAACGGGCGGACGATTTTATCGCATCAGGCTACCGCGTCGAGCTTAGCTGGCAGGAAAAACGGGAAGGAGCCATCCAACTCGCAAAAACGAGGGGATATGGCTGGTGGATCGATCTTACCGCCTGTACGGCATACGAACTCGAACCCGGAAAGAAGGAGGTTTCCTGATGTTCACCCTGTGCCTGCCTACCGGACGGGTGCTGGAGGAAGCAATCGAAGTCCTCCAGGAACTGGACATCCCCACCGGTCGCCTGAAGGAAAGGGGGCGCTCCCTGGTCGTCCAGGAAGAGGGGTTCCGTTTCTTGCTGGCCAAACCTATGGATGTCCCCGTCTACGTTCACTACGGCATCGCCGACTTGGCCCTTGCGGGCTCTGACGTCATCTGGGAAACGGGAGCCTCCCTTGTCGAACTGCGGGACACGGGCCGCGGTGCCTGCCGAATCGTTCTCGCAGGCCCCAGGAAGGTGGCAAGCCTTTTTCTAGGCCACGAAAGCCAGGTCATGGGCCTCAGGGTCGCAACGAAGTACCCCCGGATCGCTGAGGAATATTTTGCTGAAAGAGGGATCCAGGTCGAGTTCGTCCACCTGAACGGATCGATCGAGATGGCTCCCCGCCTGGGCCTGAGCGACTGCATCGTGGATATCGTGCAGACCGGTTCGACCCTGCGTGCAAACGCCCTGGCCGTGATCGCCGAGATTGCACCGGTCAGCTTGAAGTTCGTCTCAAGCCACAAAAGTCTCCAACTGGCCTGGGATGCCATCGAGGAAATCATCGGGAAGTTTTCATCTTCGAAGAAAGCGGGCGATGGAAATGATGAAGCGGTATGAGAGGCACTCCCTGGAAACGCAAATCGCGTTCGAATTCCTGCCTCCCGGGGAAAAAAACCGTGTGGAAAGCTCCTGCGGCTTCCTTAACCATATGATCGACCTTTTCCTTCACCACGCTGATATTTCGGGATACCTCAGCGCCACGGGAGATACGGGAATCGATGCTCATCACCTCACGGAAGATGTGGGGATATTGATGGGAGCAGCCTTCCTCGATCTTTTCAGGAAGGGGCCCTGCGAACGTTACGGCTCGATTGCCCTCCCAATGGATGGGACACTCGTCCTGGTCGCACTGGACATCAGCGGACGCGGCGGGTTGACCTGGAACGCGGCCTTTCCCACCGTGCGATGCGGCGATTTCGACACGGAACTGGTCAGGGAGTTCTGGACGGCGTTTTCAAGGGAGGCCAGGCTTACGCTTCATATCCATGCCTTGGCCGTGGACAACTCCCACCACCTTTCGGAGGCCATTTTCAAGGGTGTCGGCAGGGCGTTGAAAGCAGCCCTGGCCCCTTCCGCCAGGGAATCCAGCACAAAGGGAATCTGGGTATGATCGGCGTCATCGACTACGGAGCAGGAAACCTAGGGAACGCCTTGCGGGCCCTGAAGCAACTGGGACATTCGGCAAGACTGCTGGCAAGCCCGCAGGAACTGGACGGGAACTTGTCCCTTTTGATCCTTCCCGGTGTGGGGGCCTTCCCTCCCGCAATGGAAGAACTTTCCCGCAGGGGATGGCCGGAGGTCCTCCATGACTGGGCCGACTCGGGGAAGCCGCTCCTCGGGATCTGCCTGGGAATGCAACTCCTTTACGCCGCAAGCCTGGAGGATGGCTTGACGGAGGGATTGGGTTTCTTTCCCGGCAAAGTCGCCCCGCTGGCAGGACTGAAGAAATCTCCCCATATGGGTTGGAACACGGTCCGCTGGATAAGGAATGTCCCGGGTCTAACGGAATCCTTTCCCGAAGGGCTCGACGCGTATTTCGTCCATGGATACGCCGCTCCCGTAACCGACGTCAGTCTTGCCGAAACGACGGTCGACGAGGTTCGCTTCGGTTCTGTGTCCTTGAAGGGGAACATCGCGGGTTTCCAATTCCACCCGGAACGGAGCGGAATCGAAGGGTTAAGGCTCCTTGGAATCTTCATCCTTCACCTTGCTGGAGGTCGCCCATGAAAGTCTGGCCAGCGATTGACCTTTATGAAGGCAAGGTTGTCCGGCTAACGAGGGGAGAATTCTCCGCAAGAACGGATTATGCAGAGGACCCCATCGCCGTTGCACGGGCTTTCGTTTCTGCGGGCTGCCGCCGCCTGCATGTCGTCGACCTGGAGGGCGCGAAGCTGGGAGAACCTCGCCACTCAAGCCTTTTGCCCGACCTGGCGGGCCTCGGGCTGTCCATACGGTACGGAGGAGGCCTGCGCTCCGCCGATTCCATCGACAGGGTCCTTTCCTCCGGGGCCTCGCTTGCCATGGTTGGGAGCCTGCTCTTTTCCACCCCCGGAACACCTGGAGAATTATTCGAGAGGTTCGGCGAGCGCGTCATCCCGGCGGTTGACGTGAAAGGAGGACGCGTTTCCATCCGGGGATGGACCGAAGACCTGGCCTGTTCCCCGGAAGAGGTCCTGAAAGAACTCCTTGCGGCGGGGTTCGGGCAAAGCCTTGTGACCGCGGTTGACCGTGACGGAACCGGAATGGGGCCTGACCTGGACCTCTACCGAACTTTGATGAAGGCTCTCCCGGAAATGGACTATACCGCAGCAGGCGGCATAGCCAGCCTTGAAAACCTGAAGGAGCTCGAAAAACTGGGTGTACCGCATGCAGTCGTTGGAAAGGCCCTCTACGAGGGGACCTTGACTCTTGAAAGGGCCCTGGAGGTCGAGAAACCATGCTGATGAAACGGATCATTCCCTGCCTGGACATCAAGGGGGGGAGAGTCGTAAAGGGAATACAGTTTCTGAACCTCCGTGACGCGGGAAACCCGGCCGAACTCGCAGAAACCTATATGAACGAGGGCGCCGACGAGCTCGTCTTCCTGGACATATCGGCATCTGCCGAGAGGCGCCGCACCATGTCGGAGTGGGTAAGGTCGGTGGCGGATCAACTGTTCATCCCTTTCACCGTGGGAGGCGGCATCTCGGAATCCGCACAGGCACGGGAAATCGTGGCCCTTGGAGCCGACAAGGTGTCACTCAACACCGCAGCCGTGCGAAATCCTGGCCTGATAAGGGAGTGCGCCCGGACCCTCGGACGCCAGGCGGTCGTCCTTGCCATCGACGCGAGGCGCACGACAGAGGGTCGTTGGGAGGTCCTCGTGGAAGGCGGTCGGACGCCGACAGGCCTTGACGCCGTGGAATGGGCCATGGAAGGAGCGCGGCTTGGCTGCGGTGAGATCCTTCTCACCAGCATGGACCGCGACGGCACGAACGAAGGTTATGACCTGGAACTGATCAGGGACGTCTCTTCGGCCGTCTCCGTACCTCTTATTGCCTCGGGAGGAGCAGGATCCGCAGAAGACATGAGGCTCGCTTTCGAAGCCGGAGCTGACGCAGCTCTTGCCGCTTCAATCTTCCATTACGGCGTCCTGGGAATCGGGCAGGTCAAATCCGCCCTGTCAAAAGCAGGAATTCCCGTGCGCCTGGGGGTAGGGAGGAACAACCCATGACGGTTGCCTTTGACGAGATCCGGTTCGACCCAAGCGGCCTGGTTCCGGTCGTAGCACAGGATTCCGAATCAGGCGAAGTATTGATGGTCGCATGGGCGAACAGGGAGGCCCTGGAAGAAACTCTCAGGACGGGGGATTTGACGTTTTTCAGTCGTTCCCGCAATCGTCTCTGGAAAAAAGGCGAGACGAGCGGCAACAAGATGCACGTCGTGGAAATGAAAATCGATTGTGACGGGGATACCCTTCTCGCCCTTGTCGAGCCTTCCGGTCCAGCCTGCCACACGGGAGAAAGGACCTGCTTCTT
>ENA-ORXD01001903-ORXD01001903.1-sediment-metagenome-genome-assembly--contig:-NODE-1903-length-15328-cov-19.487378_pt1 | contig 15328 bp, 19 predicted proteins | sample MGYA00237862_ERZ511471 | MGnify/ENA metagenome assembly ERZ511471 | reverse complement strand
TCCCGCGCCAGGCGCGTCTGCGCACCTCTCCCCTCTTTTTCAAGGAGAAAAACAAGGGCCCTGCTGAACTGTTGTGCAATTGATTGATCCATAAGTCAACAATAGAGCATTTGCTCAATTTTTAAAAGAAAAAAACGCATATTGAGCATAATTTGTCACTTTTTTGTTGACATGATGGTCAACTTCTAACATAAAAAGTGGCCATGGAGACTACAAAGAAGCGAATTACTCAACGTAAAATTGCTCAGGATGCTCAGATTGCACCTGATTTTTTGAGTCACATCATCCGAGGCCGCCGACGCTGTCCGCCTCCTGTCGCCTTGAGACTGGAACAGGCAACCGGGATCAGCAGGATAACCTGGGTCTGGGGCAAACCGGAAGAGATCAGGGCAGAAGTTGAAAAGGTGTGTCGAAATGATCTGCGCTAACTCCTACACCATGGAAGAAGCGGCCAGGTTGGCCAAGTGCAGTTACCACACCATTCATCGGGCCATCAAGAAAGGTGACCTGACGGCATACAAACCAGGCAAGACCGTACTGATCCTGGAAAAGGACTTCACCTCATGGTTCCAAAGCAAGCGCATCCACGTGGTTCAAACCGGCAGGCCGAGAAGCCGCATAGAAGTCCACAGAAGATAGGTGAAAGGATTGTGCCAGGTTCATCCAAAGAAAACGGCTGAAAAGACCTACACATCTCGCGAGGGAAAGCTTCCTGCTCATCGAGAAGGCAACAATATACCTGAACGCTGCCTGAACCTCCTGTCTCCTGCGCTGCAGGAAAAAGTACGGGAACTGGAACAGATTCCCATCCTTCCCGACTGGCCCGTAAAAACACGGGGTGTCCCGAACCTCTGTCTTCGATCTGCCCTGTTCGGAGTGGTCAAACGCGGCAGGCGCCGGGCGGTAAGAGGCGAACTGGTCGCCGCGGTCAAGGGTCTCGACATCCGCTATACCGGTTGGCGTCTCGACCAAGGTGATTTTGATGTCATGGTCCAGGCCCTGCACCTGCAGAGCCAGCACCTTGAACGACCAACCGGGCCCTATCTGCGCTTCAAGGTAAAAACCTTCCTCAGGGCCATCGGCCGGCAGTCGGGGAAATCAGGCAGGGAATGGCTGAAAGACTGTTTCCGACGCCTCACCGCCACGGCAGTCGAGATCAACGTCCGGTTCGACCATAAATACACGGAGGAAACCTATACCTACGCCGGTTCGCTGGTGGATGAATTTTACCACAACGACCGGGAACAAACCTATTTTCTCCGAATCAATCACAAGCTCGCCGATCTTTTCGATGCCGGCTGGACTCAGTTGCAGTGGCGGCAGCGATTACACCTGAAAACCAACCTGGCCAAGTGGCTGCACGGCTTTTATGCAAGCCACCGCGAACCCTATCCAATCAAGGTCGCAACTCTCAAACACCTCTGCGGCTCCGAGTGCGAACGACTGGTTGATTACCGGCGCAACCTGCGGAGAGCACTGAACGAACTGGTCAAAGTAGGCGCCATCGAAGCATGGAAAATTGACAAGGAGGACAAAGTTCATGTGCGGAAAACATGACAACCGAAGAATTCTCGAAAAATGCAGAGGGGGCATAACACTCACACCCGGGGGGCATAGGAGTCACGCCCAGGGGGCAGAGCACTCACAACAGGGGGGCACTGCAGTCACAAGGGGTGGGCATAGCACTCACATCGGGGGGCATAACACCCACGGCAAAAGGGGCATAGCAGACACGCAAAGGGGGCACAGAACTCACACCAGGCCAGGAATAAATCAGCCGGAACGCCCGTCATTCAAGGGTTCCAGGCGAATGCCCGCAGCCGGCTAATCATCTTTAATCTTTTTTTAATCTTTAAAGAAGAGCGTGCAACAAGGAACAGCATCATGAACCGGCCAATTCAGGACAACAAGGAGATCCACACCAGGGAAACCTGGGAATTATCCCTGCAATGGGTTCACGCCAACCGCAGGTTCATCCGCAGGTTGGCTTCACCCTACTTAAAACATATGGCTGCTGACCGTGACGATCTCTACCAGGAAGCAGCTATCGCTGCCTACAAAGCCTTTATCACTTGCCATGAAAAGGGTGAGTCGAATCGGTTTGTTCCCTATTTCAGGGTTATTTTCAAAACCAGTTGCCTGAAGATGGCCTCGGGTGTCCGGACTATCGATTTCCTTGAAGGTTACCAGTTCACCTATCCGGAGAAGGAGGAAGAAACTGTTGTTCCGGATCCGGAACAGAAAAAAATTGAAGAGGCCCTGAAAACGGTAACCAGGAAGCAGCGGGAAATCTGTGTATGGCTTCTCCAGCAGCATAAGCCGGTTAAATTCAAGGATATTTCGAAACAATTCAAGGTCAGCCGCCGTCATGCCTTTCGCATGATGAGCAACATTTATGAACGGCTCTCCCAGGTGACTCCATGAATACAATCAGGGAATATGCCGCAGGATCACCACTTTCCAGGCGGGTACTGCTCTATCTGAACAGGACAGGCATTATCCAGGATCCCTTGTCTCAGAAAGACCTGACCGGTCTTCAGCTTCTCGAACAGGTCTGGGGCAACAAGGAGATCCTCCGCGCACAGCTGAGTCGCCTCTCCATGCGGACACGACTCAGTCTTATCAGGACCGCCGCCATACCGACCAAATGGGAGAGGTACGCCTATAGCCGTTATTATAACCAGCAACCGGGGAAGAAACTGCCCCTGCAACGGGTGATCGAAGAAATTGAAACTACCTTTTTCTTCCGCCTGAACGATCAACATATCAAGCGGCTTTATAAAATTCGCAACAGGGCCCAGGTAGCAAAACACCGGGAAAAAAATCCTCACAATTTACCCTGAAATCTCTCTTACAGGGCACAAACAAAAAATAATAAACAGCATTTATTGGTCTCTTACAGAAACCGTGAAAACTCCCCCTTTCAGGCAGCAATGCGCACTGAAAAAAAAAGTGAGAAAAGGTCATCCCAGTGGGAAAAAGAAAAGCAGAGAGAAAAAGCAATGCTTCCCCGAAGCAATTTAGCCACAGCACCAGGCACATGAGAAAACATTTCGCTTTGACATTGCTCGCTATCCTGCTGGCACCCTCCCTGACCAAGGCAACGGAGATCAGGCAGGTAAGCCACAGATACCACATGAACATGGCCCGGGATATCTCCTGCATGACCTTTGTGATCGGCGAATTTGATAAGCCCGGCAAAAGTGTTGCAACTGATTGCCGCTTGACTCTCGTCCATTTCCAACTGGGCAGCGCGGTCCTCCTCCCCGTTGAAGCGAAAGCCGTCCTCTCTCGTCTCGATGCGTGCGGCATCAACCCCAGCACTCCCCTGGTCATTATAGGATACACCTGTGAACTTGGCCCGGATCAGCTCAACCAGACTCTCTCCCTGCAACGGGCCAAGGCTGTTGCCGGCTTCCTGCAAAATCACGGGTATGCCGTAGCAGCAGTGCAGGGCAGAGGGTCACAACATCCCCTGACCGACAACGCCAATAATTTTTCCAGGAATCGCAGGGTAGAAATACGAACCCTTGCACGGGAAAAAAAGGTTATCGCTGCCCCGGGCAGTTGACTCATTTTCACTATTTACAGGAGGGAATCATGAACACCGGAATTATCCATCACCAGGAAAAAGCAAAACAGGCAAAACTCTTCACCTTCCTGGCCGTTCTCACAGCCTTTTGCCTGCTCATGTCGGCCAATGCCATGGCCATGGCCGTGCCGGCCGCAGGTTCCTTTGCCTATGACCTCTATGACATCGGCGTCAACCAGATCCTGCTGGGCCCGATCGGATTTATTGCCGGGGTCGCCAGCATGGTCTTTGCCGCAATCCTGGCCATCCGGCAGATGATCCTGCCCGCGGCCGGGGTTGTTCTGGGCGGCGCCTTCCTGCTGAAGGCGGACAGCGTCGTCCAGACGGTCGGGGCGATGATCCCCTGAACGTTTATCGAACAACGGGAAGCCCCGATGAGCACAAACAATTTCAGCCAGCGATTCCCCCAGTACCTGTCCAAGCCGTTCCAGATTCTCTGGTTCGAGGTGGACGAACTGGTCATCTTTCTGTTTACCCTGACCCTGGCCCTGATCTACGGGAAACTCATGTGGATCGTCTTCCTGGCGGTCCAGTATTTCTATACCCGTACCAAGCGGACCAAGTCCCGGGGTTTTCTCAAGCATATCCTCTACCTGCTCGGTTTGCTGAAAATGAAAAACTACCCCGAATATTTTCAACGGGAATTCCACGAATGAAAACCTCCATCTTCCTCCAGAAGACGAGCAACCTCTTCGTCGAAAACCGGCTGCTCAAATTCGTGGTCGTGGTCATGGCCGTGGCGGTAACCTTCAATTCGCTGCTGGTCTACCGGGCCGTCAGGTACCAGCGGACAGTGCTGATTCCGCCGACAATGACCGGGACAGTGGAATTCGTCCAGGGCAAGCCGACCGACGAGTACACCCGGGATCTCTGCAGAAGGATCGTCAACCTGGCCGCAACCTATTCACCGCCGACTGCCAGGGCTCAATTTGAAGAACTGCTCGCCTACTATGCTCCGGAGGTGTATCCGCAGGCATCCAAGACCTGGTATTCCCTGGCCGGCAGGGTCGAGGAATCCCTGGTCAGCTCGGTTTTCTACCTGGAAAAAATAACCCTTGGCGAGAACACCATCGAGGCTTTCGGCAATTTGAGCCAGTTTGCCGGCGACACCCCCCTTGCCACGACCAGCAAGACCTACCTCATCGAGTACCAGGTCCGGGACGGCCGGTTTTATCTCCTGTCCTTCGAGGAAAAATCACCACAATCAAACCTTCAGTTGGGAGAGAACAGAAAGTGACCCAAAAAATTCTTCTGGCGGCAACCGCCTCAGTCCTGATCTGGTCAACCGGTGTCCTTGCCGACACTGTTATCACCCCGGAAGTCCCGGTTTCGGTCGAATTGTCCAACCGTGATGTCAACCGGATCGTCTGCCCTGGGCAGATGAACGACCTGATCTTTTCCCAGGAGAAGGGGATGACAGGCCATTTCTCCGGCAGCAATGCCTTCATCAAGTTCAAAATCAAGGAACAGGGTGAGGAGTATGTCTACGCCGATACGCCCAGTGAACTCTTTGTCGTGTGCAGCGGCGCAGTCTACACCCTGCTCGTCACTCCCAGGGACATTCCCTCCGTCACCCTGCGCCTGGCATCACCGCAGGGGAATACCTTCAAAGAAAATATTGCCCATTACCGGAATCTCCCCCTGGAAAAACAGGCCCTGCAGATCATCCGCGAAGCGTACAACGGCACCTATCCCTCCAGTTACCGGGTATCGGCTTCGGAGGAACAGCTCACCCTATCCCCTGATCTGGAGATCCAACTGCTCCAGAGCGTGGAGGTTGACGGGGTAGGCCTGCGGTTGAAGAAATACCAGGCAAAATCTCTGCAGCAGGGAGCTGTCGCGGTGGACGAATCGGTTTTCCTTTCCCCCATGGTCAGCCCTTCCATTCTGGCGGTGGCCGTCGAGGAGCACACTTTAGCTGCCGGCGGGACAACCATGGTCTATGTGGTCGAGAAAAAGGAGTCGGAACAGTGAGCATCAAGGACAGGTTCGATCAACTGACGCCGGGCGGGATGAAAATCGTTATCTGGTCGGTGATCGGCGGCATTATCCTGCTGATCACCGTTACCGGCTACAACTCGAGGTCCGATAAATCCCAGGGGCCCTTCCCCCGCAAAACGACCAAGGAAATACAACTTGATCCGGACCTGATTGGAAAAACCATGCTCCGCGAACAACGGCGGCAACTTGACGAGCTGCAAAAGTCGGTCGAGGAACTGGAAAAAGACAGGCAGAAACCCGAAACACTCACAAATGATGAAAAACTTCCCCAGATTCCCAGCGTCGACCAGGTTGCACAGCAGGTTGAGTTCCCTCCGCCGCCGGTGGAACAAAAAAATGGGCAACAATGGCCCATACCGCCGGCGGAGACGAAAAATGTCGCACCCCCTCCGCCGCCGAAGGAGACCAGGATAATCGGCGAGATCGGTGTATTGTCGAACCCCTCTTCAGCTGTCGAGGAACCTGCCGTAAAAAAAAAGGAACGGACCGTTTATCTCCCCCCTTCCTTCATGGAGGCGAAACTGCTGACCGGTTTCGATGCTTCCACTTCGGGCCAGGGCCGGAACAACCCGGAACCGCTCCTGCTCAGGATCCAGACCCCGGCCGTCCTGCCCAATGATGTCAAGGCCAACCTGGCCGGCTGTTTCGTCATGGCCGAGGCCGTTGGCAGGCTGGACAAAGAACGCGCCGATGTGCGACTGGTCTCCCTCTCGTGCCTCAGCAACGAGGGCAAGGCCATCATCGACACCCCGGTCAAGGGCTTTGTCACCGATTCCGATTCCAAGGTCGGCCTCGCCGGCCGGGTCGTATCCCGGATGGGAGCGGCCACGGCCAGGACCATTGTGGCCGGGTTCTTCGGCGGCATGGGTGACATGCTCAAGGCCACTGCTACTACTCAGTCAACATCCCCTCTGGGAACTACCACCTCGGTCGATTCATCACAGATTGCAAAATATGCAGTGGGCGGAGGGCTTTCCGAAGGAGCAGCCAGCCTGCATGACTTCTACCTGAGCCTAGCAAAACAGGCCACCCCGGTCATCGAGGTGGGTGCGACCAAGAAAATCACCGTCATTATTTCCGAAGGAAAAGAACTTGAAATCAGGGAAATCGAAAACGATGAAACACTCTAAATTGCTGCTCCCGGCCATAATGGCGCTCCTGTTGTCGGCCTGTGCCCCGACAAAGGATATCATCAATCCCTATAACGAGGACTTCAAATGCCGGGCAACCGACGATGAAGGGAAATGCATCGACACCCCGTCCGCCTACAAGGAAGCCCGCTATCCTCAGACAGCAGAAAAGAAATCCGGTCATGCAGATGACGAGCAACAGGCTGCCCAGAACAGCCGGTACCGGATCCTCGCCGAATTATTGCAGGAGCCCCGGAAGCCCCTGCTGCAGCCGCCAAAGGTCCTCCGGGTCCTGCTCCTGCCCTACAGGGGAGAAGATGACGAGCTGTTCATGACCCGCTATGTCTATCTCAAAATCGAGGATGCCAAATGGATCCTTACCGACCTTGAAGAGAAGTAACCGATGTTGACCCAGCTCCTTGGACGGGTGGTTTTCGGACCACGGACATATCTGAAACATGGCGATCTGGAACGAATGACCAGGAAACATCCGTTTTCCTCCTTTCTGAACTACCTGGCCTATGATCCTGGCACCGGGATATACCTGAACCAGGATGGCAGCCTGGGCATGCTGTGGGAATGTTCACCCGTCACCTATGCCGGCCCCAAAACCGTCACGTCCCTGGAGGGGTTGTTCCGGGCCGGCCTGCCCAAGGGCAGCGTCATCCAGCTGACCTTCCACGCGGATTCCCATATCGAACCGATGCTGGACAGGTACCTGGAGGGCAGGACCAGGCTGGATCCCATTGTCCTGTCAAACAGCGAAGAAGTGGTGGAGTTTCTGACCAGGGGCAAAAAGGGTCTGGAGGCCTGCGGCAATATCCCGGTCCGGCGATTCAGGCTCCTGGTTGCCGTGAAACTGCCGGGGAATTCCCCGGACTTGCCGGACCCGGGGGATTTCAAGGATCCGAACAGGACCGCGCCACTGCTGGACATAAAACGCCAGGTCAGCGAGACGCTCAAAGCCGCCCTGCTCTTTCCCCGGCCAATGAAGCCGGAACACCTGCTGGACTGGCTTCGCCGGTTACTCAACCATTATCCACCTGGATATCCGGAGCACAATTTCAGCTCCTACTCGCCTGATATTCCCTTGCGCAAGCAGATCATCAACAGCGATACCGTTATCCGGGAAGAAAAGGATCACATGCGGATCGGTGACAATTATTTCTGCTGCACCACGCCCAAGACCATACCCAGGGAGGTAGATCCCCTGCAGACCAATTCCCTGTTCGGCGGGATCTGGGGAATGATCTCGGATGCCGACCAGGTTAAAACCGACTTCCTCTACACCTTCAACATCATCTTCGAACCGGGGCTGGAAGCCAGGATCCATGCCAAGTGCAACCTGCTCCTCAACCAGCACGCGGTTGGTTCCCTGTCGCCGCTGCTCAGGCGCAAGCAGGAGGAATATCTCTCGGCCACCGATGCCCTGGAGCACGGGCAGAAGTTCGTCAAGATCCTGCCCGCGTTCTGGGTCTGGAGCGATGACCTGGAGAAAGCCCGGGACTCCTGTATCCGGGTCCGAAGGTTGTGGGAGAACCAGGGCTATGTCATGCAGCAGGACAACATGATTCTCAAGATCCTGTTCCTGTCCTCCCTCCCCTTCTGCCTGTACACAACCGGAAAAAACCTGGAGACCATGGAACGGGATTTTATCGCGCCCATTTCCTCGGTTACGCCGATTCTGCCTGTTCAAGCCGACTTTGCCGGTTCCGGTGGTGAGCCGAAACTGCTCTTCACAGGTCGCAAAGGCCAGCTGGTGTCCCTGGATTTCTTTGATCCGGCCACCACTAATTATAACATTTTCTGCTGTGCCACGTCGGGCTCGGGCAAGTCGTTCCTGGTCAACTTCATCGCCTTCAACTACTACGCCTGCCACGCCCTGGTGCGGATCATCGATATCGGCGGCTCCTACAAGAAGATGGCCAACATGCTCGGCGGCAGGTACCTGGACTTTCAACCGGGCACCGATATGTGCCTCAACCCCTTCACTTCCATCAGGGAACCCGATGAAGAGTTGAAAAGCGTGACCGCTGTCTTCGCCCAGATGGCCTATTCCAACTCCGACACCGCCAGGTGCGACGATACCGAGATGAATCTTATCCGCAATGCTGTCCGCTGGGCCTGGCAGCAGAAAGGACAGGAGGCGGATTCCGACACGGTATACGAATTCCTGATGAGATTCCCGGACACCCCCGGCGCCGACCTGGATGAAATGGCCGACAACCCGAAACTGATCGAGGCAGCCAGGAAGCTGGCCTTCAACATCCGGGAATTCACCAGCCACGGTTTCCATGGCAAGTTTTTCGTCGGCCCCTGCACCTTTGATATCCGTAACGATGAGTTCGTGGTCCTGGAGCTGGAGAATCTGAAGGTCCAGCCGGATCTCTACCGGGTCGTCACCCTGCTGGTGATCAATGCCGTGACCCAGGATCTCTATCTCTCGGATCGTTCCCGGCCGCGGCTGATCATCTTTGACGAGGCCTGGCAGTTTCTCGACAAAGCCGCCATGCTGGCCCCGGTCATCAACGAGGGCTACCGCCGGGCCCGGAAGTATGCCGGCAGCTTCATGGTCATCACCCAGTCCCTTCTCGATCTCGAAAACTTCGGCGAAGTCGGCAACGTCATCAACGGCAACTCGGCCTTCAAGATCTTCCTGGAATCCTCCGACTTCGACCAGGCCAGGAAAAAGGGGTTGATCGATTACGACGATTTCACCATGAGACTGCTCAAAAGCGTCAAGTCCAACCCGCCCAGGTACTCGGAACTGTTCTTCGACACTCCGTTCGGAGTGGGCGTGGCCCGGCTGGTGGTCAACCATTATGCGTATTTCATCTATACCTCCAAGCCCCGCGAAATAGCCATGATTGAAAAAATGGTTCGCGAGGGGAAAACCCATGATGAAGCAATTCGGGCAATGGTCGCACTGAGGGAACAGGGTGAGCTGTAATTTATTCCCAGTAGCGGTTCTCACCGTATTGCTGATTGCCGTTTCTTCGGTCCGGGCAACGGTGATCCATGATCTCGGCATTGTCGGCGAAACCTATCCCGTGCAGGAGCCGGACGTTATCGCGGAGACCAGGCGAAATGCGGTGAAGAAGAAAGACAACACAATGCTTGAGCGGATGAAAACCTACCGGCCTGCGCGTCTCCATACTCTGCCCCGTGCAACAGCGGACAGAACATTCCTGGTGGACATGACCTATACTCTCGATCGGGACCTGGTGGATGCCGACGGCAAGGTAATCTATCCCCGGGGGTTCACCTTCAATCCCCTGGACTACATCCCGTTTTCCGGAAACCTTGTGGTCATCGACGGTCAGGATGCCTCACAGGTCAAGTGGTTGCAGGCCTCCCCTTATTTTGAAAACCACCGGGCCAGGCTTCTGCTCTCAGACGGTCACGCTCCTGAGCTGATCGAAACCCTGCGACACCCGGTCTTCTACCTGACCGATGATATTGCCGAGCGCCTGAAGTTGAGGGCCGTTCCCTCGGTAGTCGTTCAAAAGGACGGCAAACTGCAGGTGCGGGAATTTTATGTCCCTCTGACCGGATCGGGGAGAACCCTTGAAAACAGGTAACACGAACTTGGCCATTGTTCTCTTTGCCTTGCTGACATTGTTCAGCGGTTCCGCTGCCGCGGAAAAGTCCGGCGAATCTTTCAATCCGGTAACTGATGTTCATTGGGATGAAATAGATTTTCACGTGGAAGGGATATGTATCTGTCCGCGGCCACCGCCTGAATATATTGAAATAGGCCTGGTTGTAAGCTATTGGGAGCCCTTTCTGCTGGAAGACACGGTTTCAGTAGCCTTTTACTCGCCGATGCTGGGCAGCTCGATGAGTTCCTCGGCCATCGATGAACTCGGCGGCAAGAACAAAAGTTCGGATTCGGCGGAAATCGCCAATGAATCGACCTTCGCCCAGGCCCATGGCTGGCTGGTTCCTCTCATGGCCGGAATCTGCAGCCGCCATGATTACGGCCTGTGGATGACCGAATATGATGCATTGTGGCAGGATGACGAACTGTCGTTCATTATCCATCCGGAAGCGGCCTTGTTTGCCAACAAGGATATGCAGTTGGCTTGCATGGCCGATGCCGCGGCAGTGAATATGGGGTGGCCGCTCGACTTCATGCCCTGGTGTGTCGGCAGCGGCGGATCCGCCTATCCCATGACCGGCCATGTTGACAACGACAATATCGTTCAGGCCAACTCAACGGTGGCCGCCCGGCTCATCTACAAGCTGAACAGGATCGGGATGATCTGTGATCCCGCCGATAACCTCTGCGGTTGCAATTATACGCCCGTATGGATCAAGAGCCACTACAAGATGCACACGGCCCGGCCGGATGACCGTTCAACCTATCCCATCGGCAAAAGTGCCAAATTTTATGATTCAGGTCTTAATCCTCCCTATAGAGGGGCAAAAGGCTCAAACGACGAATTCCTGTGGGTTGTCTACAGGAAACAACGCTGTTGTACCTGCTGCCAATGAGATTTCTGATGTTTTCCATCATTCTGCTTCTCGTTACCTGGCCTTGGCCTGCTCCGGCCCATGCCGAGGAGACTGACCGAAACATTGTCTCCACCATTATGGAGAAGGCGAAAGAGGACAGCCGGAAGATGACATTGCCGGAAAACGAGCATGCCGAGGAAGGGTCGAAAGCGGCAGAAAAAACTGCGGAAACCTTTTATTCCCCTGCCTTTCAGGAACGGATTCAATGCGAACAACAGCGGCTGGAAAAGGAATTCTCCGGTGATTTCATCACCTCCTGGAAACAGAAGAAGAATACCGTCGATGAACAATCGACCCAAACCGGCACCCTGGCAGAGACGGAAAGAGTCTACCTCTTTTTCTCAAGTTCAATACCGGACGAAACCGTCCATGCCTACCTGTCCGCCATCGCCGATGCCGGCGATCCTAACGTTATCCCGGTGATGCGCGGATTTGTGGGAGGGCTGGCAGATATATCGGTCAGCACAAAATACTTCAGCCGCATCTTGAAAAAAGACCTGGATTGTCAGGACACAGAAGTTCCATGCCAACGCTACCAGGTTGGAATCAAACTCAAACCCGCTCTGTTTGCACAATATGGCATCACCCGGGTTCCCTCTGTCGTGTTTGAAAATGAAGGGGATGGTTTCCTGATCCAGGGAGATGCAGGGCTTGACTATCTCCTTGAGCGAATCAACCGGGAAGCTCAAAGCCTGAGCCTGGACAAGCTCATTCGCAAACTAAGGGGTGGACTACAGTGAGCGAGCAAAACAACCCCGGGCCCAAAAAAGGTCCGGGATACCTGGAAGTGATCGGCATAGCCCTCATAGCGGCTGCCCTTGCGGTTGCCGGTTATGACAGGATGTATGCGCAGAAAATCAAAGTCCTGGACTTGCAGGGATATCTCAGAACCCAAAAGGCCCTGCTCATTGCCGGAGAAATCACCGAAGACCAGTGGAAAGCGAGCCTGGACAGGCTGGAAGAGATCCTGAACAGGGAGGCCTCCGGGGCAAACCATGTCATCGTGTTGAAAGAGGTTGTGCTGAAAAATGGGGACGAAATCCGTGTCGAGTGATGAAAACAGGAAAATGTTCCGGAAGCTCAGCAACCGGGAGAAAACGATTGCCCTGGTTATCCTGGCCGCCCTGTTGGTCGGGGCTTGGCTGCCTGCCCGGATCATCGTCTCCACCAGCTCGTCGCTTCAACACAGGGTGTTCTTCCTTGTTCCCGCGAACAGGATCAGGGTCGGGGATTACCTCGTCTTCAGGCACAAGGATAGGGATTTCGTCAAGCAAGGGCTGAATAAGGATAATGATCGGCTGATAAAAATTGTTGGCTGCGGTCCGGGCCAGATCCTGACAAGTGAATCGGACAGGCTGTTCTTCTGCAACAAAAGAAAAGTGGGCCGCGCCCTGGACAAGGACAGCCAGGGACGGTCCTTGCCGCAATTCGAGTTTAACGGCCCGGTGCCGGACGACAACTTTTTCATGATCGGGTCCAACCCGCGTAGCTTTGACTCCAGGTATTTTGGTTTTGTTCATGCCGATGACATCCTTTATAAGGCACTGCCGCTCTGGTAAAAATCCGGCTTGCGCCCGGTGGCTGTGCCTGGTCCTCTGCCTGCAGGTTTCCATAACCGGTGCGAAGGCTGCCGATATCACCGATCGAGAAGACACCATAAATCGCTTCTACCAGAATACCAGGCAGGGCTGGTTCTGGTATGAAGATCCTCCCCGGGAAATCGAAGAACAGGAAGCCAAACCGGAACAGCCCCAGTCACCCCGTCCTACCCCGAACCTGGACAACTATTCCATTGATGAGCTGTGGAGCATGTATCCGGATGATTTCCAGGCATTATTGAACGGCCTGCAGAAGAGAGCCGTTCAGTACCCCACCGAAAAAAATATCCTGCAATACCTGGCCATCCAGGATGTCGCCCGGCGCAAGGCCCTGGCCTATACCCATGCCAGCATGTATGTCACGCAGAAATACTCCGATCTCTTTTCGGTCAACCAGGTATATCCGACAGCGGAGCCGGGGATCACTGCCAGGGTCAGGATGCAGCAGAATGAAATCGAGCAGACCATCAGCCGGGCCATGGATAACCATGCCCTGCTCTTTTTTACCCGACCCGGATGCGGGTTTTGCGAAAAGCAGGCGCAGATACTGGTCTATTTCAAAGAAAAATACGGCTGGCAGATCAAGACGGTGGATATCAGTCAAAACAGTAGTGCCGCTGCCCGGTTCAATATCACTATCACCCCGACCTTGCTGCTCATCGAGAAAGGACAGGAAGAATACATGACCGTGGCTGCCGGCGTCATCGCCTTGACCGAGCTGGAAAGAAAACTCTATCGGGCCATCCGGCACCTGCAGGGTGATACGAAAAATGACAACTTCCTGATGTATGACTTTCAGAAAGGCAGCGCCCTTGACCCGACATCCATTCTCAACAAAGGAAAACAGCCGTGGATACAATCAAAGTAACTGTTCATTCTTTCCTTGCCGCAGTCTTCCTTTTGTTGCTTCCAGCTCTTTCCTCGGCTGCATGGGTCGATGACTGGCTGGAACAGCGAACGACAACCTCGCCCAACTATTTTTCCGGCCAGCAAAGGGGGTATTACTCGGGAGGCGGGTTCAGTACCCGGTGGCCGAATAAAAACGATTACCCGCTGACAGCTGAATTGCCCCGTATAAAAAGCGGTTGCGGCGGCATAGACGTATTCATGGGTGGGTTTTCTTTCATGAATTCTGATTACCTGGTCGACAAGCTCCAGGGAATCCTGTCCGGTGCTGCCGCTGTGGCCTTTGATCTTGCCCTGAAAACACTCTGTGAACAATGCGCCAACACCATCAAAAACTTCGAAGCCCTGTCCGACAAGCTCAACTCCATGCAGCTGGATGAATGTGCGGCGGCAAAGGAGCTGGTCGGGGTGGTCATGGATGAAAACGGATTTCATTCCTCCGAGGTTATGCGAGAAAAGCTCGGCACATCCATCAAGGAAAACAAACTGATCCAGGGCGTGTCCGAAATGTGGGACATCATCACCAAGGAGGACCAGGCCAATAACAACGTCCCGCAATCCGGGGATGTAGCCAGGGTCACCAGTGGTTGCAACACCGAGATAACCACTACCTTTCTTGCCAGCGGCTCATTGCTCGAAAATGTGGGCGGCAAGATGGGCATCCCGACAGACCATATCAATCTTATCCGCGGTCTGGTCGGAGACGTGAAACTTGAAGGCCCGGCCAATGCCTATAAGGTCTCCTATGAAACACCTTGTTCCGAAAACAATCCCGATGACATCAAGTCCTTTGCCTACGGCGATGTATACGCAAAGGATGCAGGCGGATTCTGCAGTCAGATCACCGACGCCAATCGGGACCTGGTTCAATATGTCAGCGATACGTTGAACAGTATTGCCGGCAAGATTGAAAACAAAGCGGCTCTCAGTCCGGCCGAACGAACTTTCCTGGAAACCAATCCCCTTTCTGCCCTGCCCATTCTGAAGACAAGTGTTTCAACGGACATGAAAGATGCCGTTATATCTGGTCTTGCCGATATAACCGCCAAGGCCTACAGCCTGCAGATGCTGTCCGATCTGTATGTCCGGGCGGAAATTATTGCCAGAAAGGCGAAGGAAATGCTTGAGAAAAAGGCCGGAGCGGCAACCGGCCAGCCATCTGAAAACTGTGCTGCGGTGATTTTTGCCCAGAAAGCGGACCAGGATATTACCCTCATGATCAGAAGGATCAGGCAACTCCAGGACTCTGCCCGAGCCAGTTATGTGGCGTCGGCCCGGGAGATGTCCATCATCATGGAATACCTCGAGCATATGCAGAAGGTAGAATTGCAGATGACCGCGGAAATCACCCGGCGCTACGGCAAAGACATCGCGGCAAGGATGCAGATGTAAGTTGAGCCCATGAAAAAGTCCTCCTTCACATTTGCCGCCTTCTTCAGTCTTCTTCTGGCCTCGCCGGCTCTGGCCCTGGATATGGAATACTATACCTATGGCGGCTTTAACCCGATTACCCAGGCCTTTACGAAAATCGCCCTCATTTTCAGCGATTCGGGATACCAGGGACTGCTCTTTGTCGTCACCGC